>Ga0070731_10000497_pt1 | contig 52067 bp, 48 predicted proteins | sample Coa_R1_2_FD_66448 | JGI IMG/M metagenome (GOLD analysis project Ga0070731, IMG submission 66448) | Surface soil microbial communities from Centralia Pennsylvania, which are recovering from an underground coalmine fire - Coalmine... | ecosystem: Environmental > Terrestrial > Soil > Unclassified ... | reverse complement strand
CACATCGTGCTGTATACGCCTTACGCTCCCTTGTCCGCAGCCGCGCTGGCGAACGTCTGCGCGATCAACTCGCGGGCTTCCTTCTGAATCCTCCGTAAATGATCCTCGCCCAGGAAGCTCTCCGCATACAGCTTATAGACGCTCTCCGTCCCCGACGGCCGGGCCGCGAACCAGCCGTTGGCCGTGACTACCTTCAGACCGCCGATGGCCGCGCCGTTGCCGGGCGCGGTTGTCAGCGTGGCCTCGATCTTCTCGCCCGCGAACTCGGACGCCTTCAACTGAGAGGGCGACAGCTTCAACAGCACGGCCTTCTGCTCCGGAGTGGCTGGCGCATCAATGCGCTCGTAAACCGGCGCGCCGAACTTCTCTGTCAGGCCGCCGTACCACTCGCCGGGATCGCGGCCGGTGCGCGCCAGGATCTCGGCCGCCAGCAGTCCCATGATGATGCCGTCCTTGTCTGTGGTCCAGACGGTCCCGTCGCGCCGCAGAAACGATGCGCCCGCGCTCTCCTCGCCGCCGAAGCCGAACGCGCCGCTCACCAGCCCGTCCACCATCCACTTGAATCCCACGGGCACTTCCACCATCTTCAGTTTCAGGCTGGCCGCCACCCGGTCGATCATGCTGCTCGACACCAGGGTCTTGCCCACCGCCGCGCCCGCCGGCCATCCGGGCCGGTGCTGAAACAGGAAGGAGATGGCCACCGCCAGATAGTGATTGGGATTCAGCAGGCCGGCGCTGCGCGTCACCACGCCGTGCCGGTCGTGATCCGTGTCGCACCCGAACGCTACATCGAAGCGGTCCTTCAGCGCGATCAGCCCCGCCATGGCGTAGGGCGACGAGCAGTCCATGCGGATCTTGCCGTCCCAATCGACGGACATGAAGCGGAAGGTGGGGTCCACTGTGTCGTTCAGCACCTTCAGTGGTACGCCGTAGCGCTCGCTGATGCGCCCCCAGTAGGCCACTCCGGCGCCGCCCAGCGGATCCACGCCCACGTTGAGCTTCGCGCCGCGCATGGCTTCCATATCCAGCACGCTGCCCAGGTCGTTCACGTACGCCGAAACATAATCGTAGCGGTGTGTTGTGGCTACCTTCCGCGCGCCTTCGTACGGCATGCGCAAGACCTGGCGCAGCCCGTCCTCCAGCAGTTGGTTGGCGCGGTCCTCGATCCAGCGCGTGGCGGCCGTATCGGCCGGGCCACCGTTCGGTGGATTGTACTTGAATCCGCCGTCTTCCGGCGGATTGTGCGAGGGAGTGATCACGATGCCGTCCGCCCAGCCATCCGTGCGCCCGCGGTTATGGGTCAGGATGGCGTGTGAAAGCGCCGGCGTCGGCGTGTAGCCGCCCGCGCTGTCGATCATGGTGTCCACGCTGTTGGCGGCCAGCACTTCCAGCGCGCTCACCCAGGCGGGCTCCGAGAGCCCGTGCGTGTCCATGGCCAGGAACAGCGGCCCGTCGATCTTCTCCTGCTTGCGGTACTGGCAGATCGCCTGCGTGATCGCCAGGATGTGCGCCTCGTTGAATGACAGCGCGAAGGACGATCCGCGGTGGCCGGATGTGCCGAACGTTACGCGCTGCGCGCGCACCGCGGGGTCCGGCCGGCCCGTGTAGTATGCCGTGATCAGGCGCGGCACGTTCACCAGCATGGAAGGCTGGGCGGGCTTGCCGGCGTTAGGGTCGAGTGCCATGTTCCCTCATTTTCGCTCGATCGGGTATGCTCTATCATTAGCATGCCCGCGCACAATTCCAGTTCCCGGATCTGGCTGATTCGCCACGGGGAGACGGAGTGGACCGTCTCGGGGCAACACACCGGGCGCACCGACATCCCGCTCACCGCCGCCGGCGAACAGCATGCCAGGCGTATCGGAGAGTATCTGGCGGGGAAGCAGTTTGCCCTGGTACTGACGAGCCCGCTCCAGCGCGCGCGAGAGACCTGCCGCCTGGCGGGCTACGGCGGCATCGCTCAAATTGATGCGGATCTCAGCGAATGGGACTACGGCGCTTATGAAGGGCGCACCAGCACCCAGATCCAGCACGACGCACCCGGCTGGACAATTTGGACAGCCCCGGTGCCGGGAGGCGAGACCATCCAACAGGTGGCCGCCCGTGCTCAGCGGGTGATCGGGCGCGCCGCGCCGGCCGAGGGCGACGTGGCCCTGTTTGCCCACGGTCACCTGCTGCGGGTGTTGACGGCTTGCTGGCTGGGACTGCCTCCGGATGCCGGCCGGTTCTTCGCCCTGGGCACGGCGTCCGTCGGCGTGCTGGGCTATGAGCGCGAGACGCGCGTCATCGCGCGCTGGAACGTGACGCCGTAGTATCCTGAAGAACGAGGACACCAGAATGGGATGCGGTAGCGGACCGGTGAACCCGGTGCAGTTCGAAATACCGGCGGGCGCGCACAAGGTATTCTGCGTCAAGTTCCAAAAGGAAATGCAGGGGATGGACGAAGTGCCTTTCGAAGGGCATCCCCTGGGCCAGAAGATCTACGACAACGTCTCCAAGGAAGCCTGGAAGATGTGGGTCGAGCACATGAAAATGATCATGAACGAATACCGCCTTAACCTGGGGACGCAGGAGGCGCAGGAATTCCTGATCAAGCAGATGGACGACTACTTCTTCGGTGCAGGCGCGGCCCTGCCGCCGGATTACGTGCCGCCGCGCCAGAAGCAGTAGCCCGCTTCACTTCCCGAACGCCTTCGTCAGGAAATCGACCAGATCCGCGCGATCGTCCGGCTTCACGTCCGCGCCCCACCGCGTCATCTTATCCACCTCGCGTTCCCATTGCGCGCGCGTCAGGTGCTGGCCGGCGATCATATCCTGGCCGTGGCAGCCGACGCAGGTACCCTTCACCTTATCGGGGAGCGCCGGGACTTCCGCGGCCGCGGCCTGCGCCGGTAATCCGGGCGCCCCGCCTCCCACTTCCACGCGCACCGCGGGCACCACGTTCCACAGGTAGCCGGACGGATTCCAGTCTTCGAGGAACGGCTGCGTGTCGCCGCGCTCGTCGGTGGTCTTGGCCATCAGCACGTAGGAGCCTTCGCCGGGCGGACTCCACGAGGCTTCCCACAGCCGCCATGCGTAGCGCGCGCGGTCGGCGCCTAGTTTGGCCGGCCGCCATGTGCGGCCGCTATCCGTCGAGACGTCCACGCGCGCCACGGGCGATTCCCCGGCCCACGCGGCGCCGCGAATGGTCACTGGCCCAGTCGCCAGGCGCTGGCCGGCCAGCGGGCTCGAGATCACCGACTTGGGCTTGATGGCCGTCACCGGCGTCATAGCGGCGGGATCCACTGCCGTGCCGGGCGCAACCGTGTGCATCGGTCGGCGATAGGCCGTCTTCATGAAGAAGCCGTCGAATTCCTGATCGCGCAGCGTGATGTTCGTCACCCATTTGACCCATGAGTCGCCGGCCCATCCGCAAGGCACCAGGCGCAAAGGGAAACCGTGCGACGCCGGCAGCGGCGCGCCGTTCATATCGAAGGCCAGCAGCGTATCGGGATGCAAAGCCTTTTCGAGCGGCACCGTGCGCACGAAGTCCGGCACTTTGCCCATGGGAATATCGGCCCCGTTGAAGAGCACTTGTTGCGCGCCCGGCTTGACGCCCGCGCGCTTCAGTACATCGGCCAGGCGCACGCCGGTCCACTGGGCGTTGCCCACCGCGCCTACCCGCCACTGCATCCCCGCGACGCCCGGCTCGTAGAATGCGCGGCCGTTGCCGGCGCATTCGAGCACTGCCACCTGCTCCACGCGCGGCAGCTTCTTCAACTCGGCCATGTCGAGCGTAAGTTCGCGCTCCACCAGCCCGTCCACCTTCACGCGCCAGTCCGCCAGCTCCACTTTGGGCTTGTAGATGTGGGTGCGCACGTAGAAGTTCTCGGCGGGAGTCAGCCATGTGTCGAAGCCTTCAAGCGGCATCTCGAAGTCTTCCGGATTGGCGGAACGGATGATCAGGCCGGAGCTGCGCTGGTCGCCGCGCAGCGCCAGGCCCGGCGCCAGGGAGAGCAGAGACAACAGGCGTCTGCGGGAAAGGGTCATATTTCTACCTTTCGATGAGGATCTTCTCGAAGCTGGTGATGCCGTTGTGGATCTCGATTTCCTTGGACGACTGCCGGCCGTCCTTCTCGATCATGATATTGTACTTTCCCGGCGGCAGCTCCAGCTTGGCCGGCGTGACTTTGTCGGACGGTGCGCCGTTGACGAAGATGCGCGCGCCCACCGGCGTGCTGGCCAGCATCAGGACTCCTCCGGGGACGCGCAGTGCAATGGGCGGAAGGTCCACCGCGGAATCCGTGACGGTCACCGGGCGATGTTCGGCTTGATAGCCCTGGCGCGTGATGCTGAGCATATGCTGCCCGGGCGCGGCCTCCAGCGAGCAGGGCGTGGTGCAGGCGCTGTCGGGGCGGCCGTCGAGCATGGCCGTGGCGTCCGGCGGGATAGTGGAGACCGAGACCCTCAGATAGGGGCTTGCGGACGTGTCGGTAGTGGCGCGCCGCGGCGCAGGCCGGGCGGGCGGCTGCGCGGCGGACGCGTCCGGAGCAGGGATCGGCCCGCGATCCGGCGTGGAACCATCCGCCGTGGCTTCCGAAGCTGACCGCGCGGTGGATTGGGCAGACGGCATCGGGCTGGGCTTCTTCTCGTCGGGCGCCGCAACTGGCGGCCCGGTGACGGGTGGTGAGGCCGTTTGGGTGGGGGCCGGCTTTGACTGTTCGGTCGTCGTTTGTTTCTGACTGGAGTTGGTGAGCCAGGGCGCCGCCTGCCAGGCAATCAAGATCACCAGTCCGGCCGCCATCAGGATAGCCAACAGCATCGGCACCACGCCCACTCTATGGCGCCGGCTCTCCCTGGTCTCCTCGGTGGTGGCCCCCGACAGGACGCTGGCGGGCTTGCGCGCCTCGACCGCCGTGGGCAGATTCAGACTGGCCCCGCGCGGCAGCGGCTTCCAGCCCTTGGCGGCGGCGCAGGCGGCTTCCAGCGCATCCACGAACTTCTGGCAGTTCGCATAGCGCGCGTCGGGCTTCTTGGCCAGCGCGCGCCGCAGCACGTTGGTGATCTGCTGGTTGAGCGTGGAGTTCAGGCGGTGCGGCGGAACCGGCTCCTCGGCCACGATCTTGTAGACCACCGTGGTGAGCTGCTCGCCGGTGAAGGGCTTCTCCCCGGTTAGCATCTCGAACACGATGACGGCCAGCGAGAACTGGTCGGCGCGCCCATCCACGGCCTGTCCCTGCACCTGCTCGGGCGCCATGTAATGCGGCGTACCCACGATGGAGCCGGTCATGGTGAACTGCTCGGACGTGTTGATCTTGGCGATCCCGAAGTCCGCGATCTTCACCGAGCCGTCCTCGGTCACCATGATGTTGGCGGGCTTGATATCGCGGTGCACGATGCCCTTCTGATGGGCATAATCCAGTGCCACGGCGGCCTGGCCCACGATGGCGAACAAACGCTCTGGAGGCAGCGGCTGCCCCGTCAGAAGCTGTTCCAGCGTGGGACCATTCACGTACTCCATGGCGATGAAGGCCACATCGTCCTGCGCCTCCATGTCGTAGATGGTGACGATGCCCGGATGGGAGAGCACACCGGCCGAGCGCGCCTCGCGGAAGAGCCGCTCGCGCAGCCGGGCGCGCTCCTCGGCGTTGCTGACTTCGCCCAGCCGGATGGTCTTGATGGCGACCGGACGGCCGATGGTGGGATCGGTGGCCAGGTACACGACGCCCATGGCGCCGCGGCCCAACTCGCGCACGATCTTATAGCGTCCGATGCGGTCCATCTGACTTAGTGTACTGTGGGACGCGCGGACGCGGGGAGAAGCCAAGCGTGATATCGTGAAGTACGGTGTCTTCGCCTTTAAACGTCCACCTGGAACGCTATGACGGACCTCTCGATCTGTTGCTGGATTTGATCCGCAAGCAGCAGGTCGATATCAAGGATATCCCCATCGCCACCATCACCGCGCAGTATCTGGAATACATGGATAAAGCGCGCGAGCTGGATTTCGATTTGGGCGCGGAATTCGTCTACATGGCGGCCACCCTGATCCACATCAAGTCGCGCATGCTGCTGCCGCGCGATCCGGCACTGGCCAAGGACAACCCGGAAGAAGATCCGCGCCAGGAACTGGTGGAGCGGCTGCTGGAGCACGAGAAGTACAAGAACGCCGCCGAGATGCTGCAGCAGAAGCGCATGATCGAGGAGAACGTCTGGTCGAATCCGCAGATCGCGCAGTTCACCGCCGATGATGAAGATCCGGGACTCGCCATCACGCTGTTCGACCTTGTAAAAGCCTTCGGCGAGCTGGTGGAGCGCGCCAAGAACCGGCCGGTTTACGAAGTCTCCGAGGAGGAGACCACTGTAGGGCAGATGATGCTGCGCCTGAAGTCGCTCTTCCTGGAGGCGGGCCCGGATGAGCCGGTCTACATCATGCGCATCTTTGCCGGGCAGCGCACCCAGCGGGCCATGATCGCGCTGTTTCTGGCGGTGCTGGAAGCCGTCAAGATGCAGGCTGTGCGCGTCGCGCAGGCGGACCTTTTCGGCGAAATCGTGCTGCGGCGGCACGAGATGTTCGACACCGTATTTGCGGGCGAAGAACCGGCCATTGCAATTGAAGGGGAATACCGGTAGTGGGAGAAGAGTTGGAGTTGATCGACACGGGCCAGAGCGTGGCGAATGACGAGCTGCTGGCGGGCGTCGAGGCGCCCACCGCGGTGGCGGCGGAAGACTCGCAATTGAAGGCCTTGCTCGAAGCCATCGTGTACGTCACCGAAGAGCCTCTGTCGCTGGCCCAGATTGCCACGGCGTTGGGGCAGCCTCGCGAGCGGGTGCAGAAGCTGCTCGACGAGCTGGTTGCCGAGTACGACCGGCCCGAGCATGGCGTCACCATGCGGGAGGTAGCCGGCGGCTACAAAATCACGACCAAGGCGGAGCACCATGAGACCGTGCGGAATTTCGTCCGCAGCCTGAAGCCTCCCCTGAAACTGTCGCTGCCGGCGCTGGAGACGCTCGCCGTGATCGCATACAAGCAGCCTGTGACTACGCCCGAGATCATGGAGATCCGCGGCGTGCAGGGCGCGGGCGTGCTGAAGACACTGCTGGACCGCAAACTGATCGCGGAGGCGGGACGCAAGAACGTCATCGGCAAGCCTATCCTCTACAAGACCACCAAGGAGTTCCTGGTGCAGTTCGGGCTGAAGGACTTGAGCGAGCTGCCGTCGTTGAAGGAGTTCGAGGAGATCCGGCGCATGGCCATCGACGGTGATGCGCCGGAACCAGTGAGCGCCCCGGAGCCCGCGCCGCCCGAAGAGCAGAGCTGATGGCCGAAGAGCGGCTACAGAAGATCCTTTCGCGTGCGGGCGTGGCCTCCCGCCGCAAGGCCGAACAGATCATCCAGGAAGGACGCGTGACCGTGAATGGCACACCCGTCACCGAGCTGGGGAGCAAGGCGGATCTGGATCGCGATCACATCAAGGTGGACGGGAAGCTGCTGCGCCAGCCCAAACACCTGATCTCGATCGCGCTCCATAAGCCTGATGGCGTGATGACCACCGTGTCCGACCCCCAGGGCCGGCCCACCGTGATGGAGTTGGTGCGCGGCCTCAAACAGCGCGTGTATCCCGTGGGCCGCCTGGATTATCACAGCGAGGGGTTGCTGCTGCTCACCAACGACGGCGAACTGGCCAACGCGATTACCTCCGCGTCGACGCACATCCCGAAAACCTACCTGGTGAAGGTGACGGGTCTGCTCACCCCGGAGCAGGAGCAGGAATTCCGCGACGGTGTGCCGCTGGGCGGGCGGCGCACCGCGCCGGCCGGACTGAAACTGGTGCATCGCGCGCAGAATCCCTGGTACGAAGTGCGCCTGATCGAAGGACGCAAGAACCAGATCCGGGAGATGTTCAAGCATTTCGGTCGGCTGGTGGAGAAGCTGAAGCGGGTGCGCATCGGCTTCCTGGATCTGGGAACGCTCAAGCCCGGCGAATTCCGGTACCTGACCGGCGAAGAGGTGGAGCGCTTCCGTAAAGTGGCGGCCAGGCGGGCGGCGTCATGAGCATCGCGGAGCTGCTGAAGACCAGCCGCACTATCGCGGTGGTGGGGCTTTCGAGCAAGCGATTTCGTCCCAGCTACGGCGTGGCGGAGTACATGCAGCGCAACGGCTATCAGATCATTCCGGTGAATCCGTTCGAGAGCGCGGTGCTGGGCGAGAAATGCTATCCCGACCTGGGCGGCATTCCCGAACGCGTGGATGTCGTGGACATCTTCCGGCGCGCTGAGTTCGTGCCGCAGATCGTGGAGGATGCCATCCGGATCGGCGCCCGTGCGGTGTGGATGCAGGAAGGCGTGGTTCACGAGGAAGCCGCCGCAAGGGCGCGCGCGGCGGGCCTGGTGGTGGTGATGGACCGCTGCATCCTGAAAGACCACCGGCGCCTGGCATTCGGGGCCTGACCATCGCGGCCGGTTACGTCGCGGGGGGCCGCTTCTTCGGCACGCCCCTGGTGTGACAATCCACGCACTTCGCCGAGTGGATGTTATGCGCGCTCTTGGCCGACAGGAACGTGGTGTCCATCTTCTCCACGTCCAGGCCGCAGTTGGATAAGCGCGGATGACAGTTGGCGCAGGACGCGCGGGTCTGCTGCCCGTGCTTCTGATGGCACGCCAGGCAACTGATGCCTTCGTGGATGCCGAGGCCCGTACGGTCGTCGCCGGACTCCGCCTGCCGCGTCGATAGCGGCGCGTGGCATTGGTAGCACAGCCCCTGCCGCACGTCGGGGCTCATGCGCACCGGCCGCCCGCCATCCAGTATGCGCGGAATCGCCAGGTTGGCGTCCGCTACAGGCGCCATCTCGCGCCGGTCGAACAGCGCCAGGGACGGCGCGTAGATCGATTCCCGCGCCGAGGATCCGGCCGTCCGCTCTAGCTGCTTGGCGCGCGGCTCGCCGCGGCGATGCATCTGGTGGCACGCCAGGCACGGAATCGCCGGCAGATTGGTCCACCGCGCGTCCGTCATACGCCATGGCCCTTGACGGTCGATGGGCGTGATCAGGTCGCGTATGCCGCCTTCATAGTTCATGCCGTGGCAGCGCAGGCAATCGTCCATCAGCAGCCGCTGCCGGTTCTGCTTGGGGTCCAGGAATAGCTTGGTGAACGTGACGCCGTGCGGACCCGCCTGCCAGTCCGCGAATTCCTGCCGGTGGCAGCTCTGGCAGCGCGCCAGCATAGCGTACGCGTCCAGGCCCTTGATGCGAATCTGCTCCGGCACATCGCCCGATACGTGCTCGATCACGCGCCTGGAATTGGCGGCCATCGAATCGGCGTGGCAAGCCATGCACGGCACGCCGCGATGCGTGGACTCGCGCCACAGGTTCCACTCCGGCCGGATCTCGTGGCACCGCGCGCAGCCTTCGCCGGCCGGCGATTTGTAGTAGAGGCTGGATGCCGGCAGCAACAGGAGCGCGCAAGGCACGGCGGCTGCGGCCCACCACCAGCGCTTATGCATCACCGGTACCGCGTGCCATTCCAACCCTTCACCAGGTAATCAGACGCACGATAGGCGTTGGCCATGATCGTCAGCACGGGATTGAATCCGCCGTTGGTGACGTGCACGCTGCCGTCGATCACGAACAGGTTATCGATGTCGTGCACCTGGCAGTAGCGGTTCACCACGGAGGTTTTCGGATCGTCGCCCATGCGGCAGGTGCCGGCCTGGTGCTGTCCGGCTGTCAGCCCCGGCCCGGCCAGCCTCTTCCACGTACGCACCGCGCCCGCTTCTTTCAGCCACGCCTCGGCCTTGGCCGCCATGACATTGCCGATCTCCATGGTGTGCGGGTGTTTGTCGCCCGAGAGCCGCGCCACCGGAATGCCCCAGAAGTCGCGCACTGCCGGATCCACTTCCACGCGCGCCTCGAACATAGGCATCTCCTGGGTGGGACCCTGCACCGCAATCGCCCGCCGGTAATAGCTGCGCATGAAGTCCTTGTGCGCTTGCCCCCATTTGGGCACATCCGGCGGCAGCATGCCCACGAACTGGTAAGGCAGCCGGATGAATTCGTTCGCCAGCATGGCGCCGCCCGCCAGCCCCGCGTTTCCGTGGTTGTAATCGGACACCGCGATGGAAGCGCCCGGCCCCAGGTCGTCGTAAATAGCCTCCGGCATGATCCCGAATGCGCCCGTGTAGCTATGCCCCTGCAGATTCCGTCCCACCCAGTCGTAGCGGTTGCCGAGACCGCGCGGGAATAGCGGGCTGGTGGAGTTGAGCAGCAGCCGCGCGGACTCCACCGCGGCGCTCGACACCACTACGATGTCCGCGTCCACCCGCCGCAGCCGGTCGTGCGCATCGAAATACTCGACGCCCGTCACGCGGCCGCGCGCGTCGGTAAGGATCTGCCGGGTCATGCACCCGGTGCGCAACTCACAGTTGCCGGTCAGCATGGCCGCCGGGATCACTGTATTCTGCGTACCGTTCTTGGCATTCACCTCGCACGCGAAGCCCACGCACCAGCGGCAGCGCATGCACGGCCCGCGGCCGCCGTAGGGCACGCTGTTGCGCAGCATCGGAATATGGAACGGATGCAGACCCAGCCGCCTGGCGGCCGGCTCCAGGATCTCGAACTCGCGGTTGGGCGCCAACGGCGGCATGGGGAGCGGCTTGCGCCGCGGCCCGCGGAACGGATTGCCCGAATCGTCGCCGGAGACCCCCATCTCCCATTCGGCTTTCTCGTAGTAAGGCTCCAGGTCGTCGTAGGAGATGGGCCAATCCGCGAGCGTGCTACCCGGCACCTGCCCGTAGGTGGAGCGCATCCGGAAGTCTTTCTCCATGTAGCGCCACGCCATGGCTCCGTAGCTGAGCGTGCCGCCACCCACACAGGCCGCATTGTTGCTGTAGCCCGGACCGCTGGCCCGCACCAGGCGCGCGCGGCCCTTCAGGTCCACCGCCACCCGCGGATTGCGTTCGTCATCGGGGCCGAACGCGTTGCCCAGAGCGCTGGTGCGCTGGTTGCGCAGATCGTCTTTGCGGCAGTCGAAGGCCGTGTACCACTTGCCGCGCTCCAGCAGGACCACGCTCAATCCGGCTTGCGCGAGTTCCTTGGCCACAATGCCGCCGCCCGCGCCGGCGCCCACCACTACCGCGTTGACTCGCTTCACGCGCGCCCCCGCACGGGAGGCGACGCTACACCGAGCATCTTCCAGCTCGCCCGCTCGCGATTGCCGCCGTGCCGCGGGTCGCCATAGAAGCCCTGCATGGCATGGGCCACCAGCATGTCGAAGAACGGCTTCAGATCGGGATTGCCCTCGAAGCGGCGCAGCACGTCGAGTTGCGCGGCTGCATCCAGCTCCGCGAACGGGTGGCCGGCCAGGCGCAGGCTTTCACGGTCAATGTCCGCGATCCCTTGCCGGTAGGTCTTTTGCAAGGGCTTGTAGAAGCGTGTCAGTTGGCGATCGATAAAGACCGCCACGCCCGCCTGCCGCCCGCCGGGATCCTGATCCTCAGGGATGATTTGCGCGCACACGGCCTCGACGGTGCGGGCCTCTTCCACGGTGAAGAATCGCCACGGACTCCGGGAGCGGCCGCAGCCGATCGCCGAACCGGCGAGACCCGCGGCAATGAACTTCCGGCGATCCATATCCTGCCAACAGGGTAATCGGAATCGTGGCCGGTTTCAACCAATCGCACCTGTTTACCAGATATACTCCTTGGCCGCTTCGCGCTTGTCGTACCCATCGAGCACATGCACCACCCGGATCTTCTTCAGCGCCACAGGCGAAAGCTGCCCGATCGGGATGTAGATAATGGTCCGCCCGAAGCGCGCCGCGATGTTGCGGAACACCGTGCGCGGCGGGCGCGCCGCCACGTACACCACGAAGCGTTCCAGCGAGTAATCCAGGCCCGCCAGCAGCAGGCGCTCCGGCTTGTTCTCCGCGAAGTCGTAGTCCGGATCGTGCCACACGTCGAACATGCGCCGCGCCGGCAGGCTCATCAGAAATCCGCCGTACTCGCCGCGCCCGATACCCGGCCCCACCAGGTTGTCGAACGGAAACGTCGAGTAGAAGGCCATGTCCGATTCGTTCTGGTGTTCGCCCAGCCACGTAGTCATATAAGGATAGCGGCCGTCGCGGTCGTCGTCGAAGATCACGATCACCGACCCCACTTCGCCGGAGATCTTCTGGAACTGCCGCACGTAGATCTTGCCTTCGTGCCAATTGCGGATGGTCTCGCGCAGATCGATCCCGTCGAGCAGCGAGGTGGTGAACGGCTCCACGTGCGTGCGTTCCTCTGAGAGGATGCTCTTGCCCTTCTTCTTCAGGAAGCGCCCGTAGTCCTCGATCACCAGGTCTTCCGGCGGGTAGGAGCAGATGCTGTTGCCATCCAGTTCGCGGGCCCATTCGCCGGGAACCTTCTCTTTCTTGCGCGGCTTCAACCCCACCGGGCGCAGCCGCCGCTTGGCGCTGGGTAGCCTGCGCCGCAGCCGCATGCGCTTGGTGTCGAGCCACACCTCCTCGCCCGAAATGCGCACCGTTTGCAAATCGCTGGCGGTTTGTTGCGGCGGATAACGGCCGGCGGTCTCCCAAACGTCCCAGCCGTAGTTGTCGTCCACGATGCTGCGCGCCGCCACCGCCAGGTCGAATACTCCCGGCATCAGGGCATTGTCAACCAGCGCCAGGTTTCGCGCATAGCGGGCCAGCAGCCGCCGCTGCCAGTGGGCCACGCGCTCGCCGGTGGACGCTTCGTAGCTCTTTTCGGCATCGCGAAAGAGCGCCAGTTGCGCATGCCGCCGGTCGATCCAGTTGGAATCGGTGAGCAATTGCCGGAACTGTTCGTAGCGGAATTGCAAGTAAGGATACTCGATGGTGATCTCCGCCAGGCACTCGGGATGCGGATTCAACACCCGCACGCCCTCTCGCCGCATGCGCGACATGGGCTGCGCCTGAGGCTCCTCCATGGAGTCCAGCACCGGGTCCAGGAGATTCAGCGAGACCACCACCAGCACGCGCGCCAGGGGATCGCAGCCCTGCAGCTTCCAGGCGATGCCGTCGGCGTGCCGCGCGATCTCTTCCGACCGCTCCTGCGGGTAAACCCGGTAAGCCTCCACGTATTTCTCAAGGCCGATGTGGCGGATGGAATACGGGTCCGGATAGGCGTCTTTCAGGTGCGGGCGCTGGCCGGAATCCGGATCGGCGAAGACCACCTCGGCGCCGGTTTCGTGCGCCGTGCGAATGGCCTCCACGAACGGGTCGGCCGGTTCCACGGGAACATAAACGGCGCGGTCCTCTTCGCTCTCATCCGGATATACGATTACGGACATTTCCGGCAAGCGGGCCACCGCGCGCATGTACTGTTGCTGCAGCGTGACCGGCAGTTCCAGCGCGACAACCTGCGGCCGGTCGTGCAGAATGGCGCGGCGCACTTCGATGGCGAACTCCAGATGTCCCGGCACTACGGGCAGATACGTGAAGCGTCCGCGCCGCAGACTGCCGGCGGCATCGGGCCGATCAGGGGGCTGATCAGGAAGGGCGGGTTCCCCGGGCATAGCGCAGCGCTTCCTCTCCCAGCGTTTCCAGGATGGCCGTCTCCAGCGCCTCGGTCTCGTGCGCTTTCTCGGTGGCCAGGCTTTTCAGCTTGATGGCGAACCGTCCGATGTTGATTCCGTCGCGCACCGTGTACCGCTCGTCGGCCGCGTGCGCCTGCTGCAGGAAATCCGTCACGTAAGTCAGGATGCGGTCTTCGGCGAACGGCAGGTTCTCTTTCAGGATGTGATACTCTTCGTCGCGCTCCGGAAAGTCGATGAAGATCTGCGGCTGCAGACGCGAATGTATATACTCGGGCAGCTCGAACGTGGAGGCATCGTCGTTCATGGTGGTGACCATGCGGAACTGCGCGTGCGCCTTGATCTTGATCCCCGCCACGATGGACTCCACATAGCGGCGGTTGTCGAGCAGCGGCGCCAGGCTCGCCCAGCTCTTCTCGCTCATACGATTGCCTTCGTCCAGAATGGCGATGCCGCCGCGGACCATGGCGGTAACCAGCGGCGATGCCACATACCGCAGGCGCCCCTGGCCTTCGATCACCGGCGTGACCAGCAGGTCTTCCGGGCGTGTATCCATGGTGGCTTGCATGATGTAGACGTCGCGGCCCATGCGCTTGGCCGCCGCGTAGGCCAGCGTGGTCTTGCCGACGCCCGGTTTGCCCAACAGCCGCGGGTTCATGGGCAGATCCTGCTCGCTCACCACCAGCCACGCCGCCAGAAGCTGGCGCATCAGCTCCTCCTGGCCCACCCAGCGCGCCGGCAGCTCGTCGGGATGCGCCAGGTGCAGGGTGACGCCTTCGATGTCGACTGTCATATCTGGCTATATTATCGTGCATGGGCAGCCCGGGTGCGCGGCGGCGGTTGGATATCTCTAATGGACCTCATTCAGATACAACAGGCCATCACGGAGCAACCCGGGGAGCGGGAATGGAATTGCTCGACAGAGTGAAGAAGCGGGTGCGTGACACCGCGTTCCCGAATTCCGGGATACGATGATCGGCTGCCGGCTCGCTCCCCTAGCCCGCTGCCAGAAGCTGGCGCATCAGACTGATTATCGTTCAGATGGCAGCACGTCCTGAATGATGCTTTCCACGCGGGATCGGAGGGTGATGGGCGCCCGGTAGGCGGGGCGCCGGGACCGCACGGTGTCGAGGAAGGAGGACGCGTCTGCTGCCGCGCGCCGGCACCTGGCACAACGACGCAGGTGAGACTCGAGCGCTGCCCGTTCCCAGCCTGGCAGTTCGTCATCCAGGTAACGGATAATCCGGCTTTGATTCTCGCTACACGGCCTCATGTTTCATTGCCTCGAATCACGGCCGCTGGCTCCATTCGCTCAACAAAGTTCGCAGTCTCTTTCGCGCCCGATCCAGCCGCGACATTACGGTGCCGGCGGGACAATGCACAATTTCGGCAATCTCTTGGTAGCTCAGTCCTTCAAACTCCCGCAGTACGATCACTTCCCGGTAGAGTACGGGCAGCTGTTCGAGGGCGGCCCGTATGCTCTCCCTCTCCGCCCGGGCTACATAGGAATTGTAGGGATCGTCATTGGAGCACGCTCTCCCGATGGTGTCTTCATGGTGTTCGTCGTCCATCCCTACAAATTGCGGGCCGCTCTGTAGGTGGCGGATTTGATTCAGCCAGGCATTGCGCAGGATGGCGTATAGCCAGCTCTTGACATTGCTATCGGGCGCCAATTGGTCCATTGCCCGCACGGCCTTTACGTAGGTATCCTGGACCAGGTCCTCCGCATCCGCCTGGTTGTGAGAAAGACTCATGGCATAGCCGTAGAGTCCGTCCAGGCAAGCCAGCGCCGCCTGCCTGAAATCCGTGCAGCCGTGAGCTTCCGCCATGACCATCAATAATCAAAACACACGAAACACTTGCATATTCCAATTGATCTCTAAATGCGGTAGCGCGCTTGTGGGATGAGATAATCCCCGTTAGAAAGCGCAGATCAGTAGAGTGTACTTCGGCGGCCTGCTAAGCGCAAGGGGGGTGCGGTTCCGGGGAGTCGGACGGACAGGATTGCGGCACTATTGCGTGCGCAGACTGGCCATGAGATCGCGGTCCTTGGGACTGGAACTTGCATGGCAGATGATACACGCTTGCGACGGGTGCGCCAGATCCGAAACCAGAGCGTAGGTCATGCGGGTCTTGGGGCCGGACCATGTAATCACGTGATAATTATCGACCGTGTCGTAATAGACCGTGAGGCTCTTCATCTTCACTCCTTTGCCGCGTAAAGGAGGGGTCAGGGATGTTGGCAGCGCTACTAAACTCACGGGCGTCCCTCCCGTCTCGTAATTAATGTAGGCCGCTGAAGCATTGTGGTACGAGACGAGGGTGGCGCCTTCATACCGGTAGGGTTGCGATTCACTGGGCGTCTCATCATAGGAGGGAAGGTGTACTTTGAACGCTGCCCTGGCGTTCACCCAGTCCGTGATTGCGGCAGGTGATTGAGACTCCATTGCCAGCGTCAGCTTTCCCTTTACGCGGGCCTTGTGAACCCGCACCGCCATGGCCGCGAATTCCGAATGAGAATCAGAGCGGGAGGTTGCCATCCGTCCGAACCACAGCCCGCCCAAGGTCAGGACTGCCAGCCCGAGCGCCCCCGCGGCCTGTAGCCTGGGCGAGTGCCATCCGGGAAGGGCGGAGATTATTCGCCCGAAGAATTCGCTGAAGTTCGCGCGTGAGTGTTCCTGCCCCATTTCCCCCGGCATGTCCCGGAGGATATTCTCCACCCGCTTCCGAAGCCTCGGCGAAGAGCCATATTGCGGGCGCGCGGAATGCAGGTCATCCAGAAAGCGCCGCTCGGCATCAACCGCGGCCTGGCAGGCGGCACAGGCTGCCAGATGAGTCTCGAAGGCGGCCAATTCCTCGTCGCGCAGTTCATCATCCAGATACAGCGCAATGCGTAGACGATTCTCATCACATGGCTTCATTTAGTCACCTCACGCAGCGGTGCTGCGTCAACCGGCGCCGCGCGGAGGCTCGCGACATCGCTATAGGCATCGTCAAACTGTCGACAGGCCACGTTACGGAACGTGGTCCCGGCCGGGCTGCTTGCCTGCATAATTCCCCGTCAGGCACAACCCGCCAGCGGACGAAAAATTCCCGGCCTTTGCAATTATTTTTTTATTAATGCCTGGCGCATCACCCACGCTTCGGCAAAAATTCCCCAAAACACCCTGTACTTTCAACTACTTGGCGAACCCGTGCGTAAGCGCCGGGAAGAAAGAGGCTTCCGGCGTGTTATTGCCAGTACGCGAGTTTAGGCTGGATTCTCCGGCGTCAGCGGCTCGCAAGGAAGCAACAGCGCCACTGAACCTGTAAGGAGAACTATGCTCCGATCAATGGAACCATTCGTCGGCCTGGCTGCCCTGGGGGCAGCCTCGGCGGTCTATTTCATGTACCGGTTCAGGCTGGCGGCCCGGCTCGCGTTGGAATGCCTGCGGAGCCGTATCGCCTCGGATCTGCACGATGACATCGGTGCGACTCTCGCGCAGATCGCGCTGCTTACCGAGTCCGTCACCCGCCGGTCCAATAAAGATCCGCAAGTGGCAGGCGTGCTCGCGGAGATTGCGGCGTTGTCCCGCCAACTGGCGGACTCCATGAGCGATATCGTCTGGTCCATCGACCCCGGCAGTGATTCGCTGGGCCACACCATTCAGAGAATGCGGGCGTTCGCAAACGATGTATTTCCCGCCTGCGGTATCGCCTGTCAATTCCGGGGCCCGAGCCCGCATGACGAAGCGAAGCTCGGCCCGGATACACGGCGTCAGGCACTGCTGGTCTTCAAGGAGAGCACTCATAACATCGTCAGGCACGCGGAATGCGAGCGTGTGGAAGTCGATATAACGATCGACGGGAAATGGCTGGCCCTCAGGCTGACGGACGACGGCAAAGGCTTCGATTGCCGGCGGGTCTCCCTGGGTCATGGGCTCAACAGCATGGCCAACCGCGCGCGCAGTCTGGGCGGGGAATTCAGCGTAGCGAGCAGCTCCCGCGGCACAACTGTTCAACTCCGGATTCCTCTTTTGGGGCGGCCGCTTCCCGTTGTGCGCGACACTTGTAATCACGCCTTGAGGCGCAGCTTGATGGAGTCGATGTGGAAAACGCGACTATCCGCGTAAGCATTATTGAAGATCAAAAACTCACGCGAGAGACGCTCAGGACTCTGCTCGACGAGTCGGAAACCTGCCGGGCCGCGGGCGTGTTCGGCTGCATGGAAGAAGCTCTTTCGCGGATCGGCAGGGATCTCCCGAATGTGGCTTTGGTCGATCTTGGGCTGCCGGGGATCTCGGGCATACAGGGCATCCGATTGTTGCGCGAACGATACCCCAGCATTTTGTTGGTGGTTCTCACGGTGTACGACGACGATGACAACATTTTTCGAGCGATCTGCTCCGGGGCGCACGGATACCTGCTGAAGAGACTGCCATTTGCGCGCCTGCTGGAGGGCATCCGCGAGCTCATGGACGGCGGATCTCCCATGTCGCCGCAAGTGGCGCGGCGAGTGATCGAGCTCTTTCGCGACACCCGTCCCGAACAGCGGGCCGATTATGAGCTGACGCCGTACGAGACGCGCCTCTTGAAGCTCCTGGCGGACGGTCACACTTACAAGACCGCGGCCGCTGAGTTAAGAGTGACCGCATATGCGGTTTCGTTTCACCTCCGGAATATCTACGACAAACTACAAGTCCACTCAAAGTCCGAAGCCGTGGGCAAAGCGATGCGGAGCTGGCTGGTCCGCTAATTCTCCTGTCACAAAGCTACTTAGATACGTAGTGACTTGATGAACCGGGTCTGACAAGATAACTACCGTGGTGTTAGTGGGCGCATCGCGTTATTTGACGCTCCATGGGATGCCACAACTTCAATCAGGAGAATGGACATGAACACTAAGACGCATATGACCAAGAACTCGATTGCGCCAATCACCCTGGCGTTAATGACGGGTGTGATGGCATCGTCGGCGCTGGCCTCCAATGGAATCACTCCGCCTCCCACGCCGCCCGCCATCACGCCGCCAGCCGGCAACACCGCGTTCCTCATGGGCCACGCCAACGGAACCCAAGGCTATGTCTGCCTGCCATCGGGCGCCGCCGCCTCCTGGACCGTGGATTCTTCCAGGCCGCAAGCAACGCTCTCTATAACCGTATTCGGCAATTTCACACAGCAGATCCTGACTCACTTCCTCAGCCCGGATACGAACCCCAACCAGTTTGCGCCGAACCCGGTTCCATTTGGCAGCCCCACGTGGCAAAGCTCGTTCGACAGCAGTGTGATCTGGGGTAACAAGCTGAACAGCATCACTGCCGGCACCGACCCGAGTTGTCCGAATTCGGGTGCGATTCCCTGCCTTCTGCTGCAGGTAATCGGTTCCCAGAACGGTCCTTCTTACCCCTTCGGCGTGCTGACAAATGCCACCTACGTCCAGCGGCTCAACACATCGGGTGGAAGCGCGCCAGGTGCCGGATGTGCTGTCTCAACCGACGTCGGCCAACAGGTGCTGGTCCCTTATACCGCTGATTACTACTTCTACTCTGCCCAGCACTAACCCTGCAGCAGGTGCACGCTGGCGCGCGATTGGGGAGTCGCGCGCAGGTGCGCCGCCCGGCCCCGGCCCCGGTCTACTGAAGTTAATGCTGAGGGGGAAGAAAACAGCGCCTGGTGTGTTATATCCATTGAAACCAATACACGGAGGGCGTGGTTATGGCTACTGGGATTCCCGATCAACTCACGGCGCTGCAGCGTATCGCGGCGTTTTCCGCCGCTGTTCGCGGCCACGAATTGGGCGAATGGCATTCCGGCGAGGATTTCGCGCGGGCAAGCTGCACGCGATGCGGCGCCGAGTTGCGAGTTTACTTCCCGGCCTTCCAACCCGACATGGAGGGGACGGCGCTCCGGCACGCATGCGATCCGCAGGCAGTGGCCGAAAGGGCAGCCTGAAGCCGCCATGCACTCGGTCATCTTCATTCATGGCGCATGGACTACGCCACTTTGCTGGCGCTATTTCGAGCCCCTGTTCGCGCTGAAAGGGTATCGCACGCTGGCGCCCGCGTGGCCGCTGAAAGACCGCGCGGTTTGCGATCAACAGGCGCATGCCGATCCCCGGCTGGCCAAGGTCGGTATCCCCGAAATCGTGGCGCACTACAAGGCAATCATCGGGCGTCAGTCGGAATCCCCGGTACTCATCGGGCACTCTTTTGGCGGACTCATCGTGCAGCTCCTGCTCGATCAGGGCTACGGCGCTGCCGGCATCGCCCTCAGCTCGGTGCCGCCGCGCGGAGTGGCCGCGGTCGGCCCTAATCCTCTGCGGGCCGCTAAGAAATTGTGGACCCTCTTCGGCACGCCATCCCGCTGGCGGGGTATCCTCCCTCCTCCGGAACGCGACGCGGAAGAAAAGGCCCTGCGCCAGGTCCAGGGAATCGAAATGAATCTGGTTCCCGAGAGCCGGAGGATCTTTTGGCAGTTACTCACCGCGGCGGCCGAGGTCGACTTTCGCAATCCGCGGCGTGCGCCGCTCTTGTTGGTCGGATGCGGCAAAGACCGATGCCTTCCGATTGAGGCACAGCAGCGCAACTGGGAACGCTACCGTACCTCGCCCGCGCGGACCGATTTTGCCTTGTTTCCCGACCTGACGCATATGTCCATCGCCGAACCGGGACACGACGCATTGGCGGCATATTGCCTGGCTTGGGCGGAAGACCGCCTGGCAAAAAACGTCCCTTTATCCGCGGCAAATACGACTCCGCTGGGATGTTCACCTGCCCGCGGGCTTCTCTTGCGGCGTTAACCGGTCCTCGTAACCGCTTCGCCCGCCGCGCGTCCCCTAGCGCCGCCGTACCGTGGAGTTTGGGCCGACGGCCAATGATACGGTTCCGCCACGCCCATGAAAGTGCGCGAACTGGTGCGCTTGCTCGAGGAGCATTGATCGGTGCGTATGCGCAGCGGTTGGCGACACAGAGGAAGACACGCGCCGAATTTCAAGGATGCCCTGGCGGCACGCTTCGAGGCGCCTCCATCTCCCTCACCGTCGCGGCTCAGTGCTGACGCTGAACTCGCGTTCCTCATAATAGCGCTTCACCCGCCGCGCCGCCGCGCGTCCCACCACCCCTGCGAGCTGCTCCTCGCCTGCCGCCCGCACCAGCTCCGAGCTGCCGAAATGTTTTAGCAGCTTCTGCACCGTGCGCGCGCCCACGCCCTCGATCTGGTCGAGCTCCGAAGTCAGGTGCTGCGCGTTGCGCCGCGTGCGATGGAAAGTCACGGCGAAGCGATGCGCTTCGTCCCGGATGGATTGCACCAGGTGCAGGATGGGCGAGAAGCGGTCGAGCACGATGGGTTCGTCCTCCTGCCCCAGCACGTAAATGATCTCCTCGCGCTTGGCAATCGACGCCAGCGGCTGGTTGATGATGCCGATGGCCTCCAGCGCGTCCGCCGCGGCGTGCAGCTGGCCGATGCCGCCGTCGATCAGGACCAGTCCCGGCATGGGCTGGCCTTCCTGCTGCAATCGCGAGTAGCGGCGCGTCACCACCTCGCGCATGCTGGCGAAATCGTCGTTGCCGATCACGGTGCGGATGATGAACTTGCGGTAATCGGACTTCTTCATCTTGCCGTCTTCCCAGACCACCATGCTGGCCACCTTGTCGGTGCCCTGGATATGCGAGATATCGAAACACTCGATGCGCTTGGGCGCTTCGGGCAGATTCAAGGCGTCCTGGACGGCTTCCTGAATGGCGCGCGACGACGGCTTCAACACGCGGAAGCGGGCGTCGAAACTGTGTTTGGCGTTGGTCTCCACCAGGTCCAGCAGGGCTTTCTTCTGCCCGCGCTGCGGCGTGTGGATCTCCACCTTGCGGTTGCGCTTCTCGGACAGCAGCTCTTCCAACTCCTCCCGGTCTTCAAAATCCACGGGCACGTGGATGATGGCGGGCACGTAACGCTGGTCGAGATAGATCTGCTTCAACAGGGCGGAGAAGAATTGCGGCTCGTCGTATTCGTCCTGATCTTCCCAGAAGTGTTCGCGGCGGTCCACGATCTGGCCGTTGCGCAGGTGGAAGACGTTGAGCGCGACCAGCGGCGGCTCCGCGTACGCCGCGAAGATATCGATATCGTCGCCTTTGGCCGCGGCCATCTTCTGGCGTTCGTCGAGTTCCTGCACCGTGGACAGCAGATCCCGCAGCGCGCCGGCCTCCTCGAAGCGGGTCGCGTCCGAGGCCGCCTCCATGCGTCCGCGCAGCTCCGCTGCCAGGTCGCCGTGCCGCCCCTCCAGAAACAGGCGCACATCCCGCACCGCGCGGGCGTACGCACCGTCCGTGGTCAGGCCCTCGACGCAGGGTCCCAGGCAGCGATGAATGTGATACTGCAGGCAGGGCTTGGGATGATAGCGGGTCAGATCCACCTTGCAGGAGGGCACCAGGAAATGCCGGTGAATGAAATTCACCAGCCGGTGCGCCAGGTTGCCGGGAAAGTACGGCCCGTAGTAAGTGGAGCCGTCCTTGCGCAGCCGCCGCGTCACGTACACCCGCGGATACTTTTCGGCGGTCAGCTTGATGTAGGGATAAGTCTTGTCGTCGCGCAGCAGAATGTTGAAGCGCGGCTTCCACTGTTTGATGAGATTGTTCTCGAGGGCCAGCGCCTCTTTATTGTTGTCGACCAGGATGTAGTCGACATCGGTGGCTTCCGAGATCAGCGTGCCGGTCTTGACATCCGCCAGACGATCTTCGGAAAAGTAGCTGCGCACGCGTTGCCGCAAGCTCTTGGCTTTGCCCACATAGATCACCCGTCCGCCGGCGTCTTTGTAGAGGTACACGCCCGGGGAGAGAGGCAACTGGGCCGCTTTGTCTTGCAGATCCATCGCAATGGAAGGCTATACTTTAATTATGTCACGCTGGGTCTTCGCTCTGCTGTTTTCAAGCGTGTTGGCGCTGCCGTCGGCCGCGCAGGACCAGCCCAAACAGCCCGCCAAGCCAGCCGCCGAGCAACCGCCGCAAGAGCAGGAGCCTCCCGAAGAGGACGCCAATCTGAAGCCGAAGGAATATTCGTTCAATCCGCTGCAGGCCAATAAGGAATTGCAGGTTGGAAACGAATACTGGAAAAAGCACAGCTACAAGGCCGCGGCCGGGCGGTTTCGCGAGGCCACCCGGTGGAACCCGAACCTCACGGAAGCCTGGCTGCGGCTAGGCGAAGCGGAAGAGAAGCGCAAAAATCCCAAGGACGCCAGGGAGGCTTACAGGAAGTACCTGGAGCTGCAGCCCGACGCCAAGGACGCTGCTGAAATCCGCAGGAAGATAGCCAGCCTGCATTGAGAGGCGCGGACCACAGACTCCGGAACCTTACCGCGTAGACGTGGCTTTTTGTCCCTTGACCTGCAATTCGTTCACGACCTGCTGCACGTTGGGCACGGTGGATGCTAACTGCTGCGCCTCCGTCCGCGCATCTTCGGAGTCGACGGTCCCCGACAAGATCACTACACCATTTCTAGTGGCGTGCCGGATGGTCCCGGGTATTCTCGTCTGGATCAGGGCCGCGTCCAGATTGCTTTGGATTCCCTTGTCCAGATCCGCGTACATTGTTTTGATCTCGCTGCCGCTGTGCGGAGGAACCACGGCGATCTCGTCCGCGACAACCTGAGAGCTGGCCAAACCCCGCGCAATCGACTCGGCTTGAGTCTTCTGAGCCGGGGTGGAGACGGTTCCACTTAACGTAAGTACGCCGTTCTCGCGGTCTTGAGTCACGGAGACCGTTTTGAGGCCGGCCTGATCCAGGGACTTGCGGGTCGCATCGGCAACCGCCGGCGTTTTCGTGGCCGCGCATCCGGCCAGCAAACCAATCGACAACGTGACTGTCAGGCAAATACTGTTTTTGAGACTGATCATTGTTGAACGCTCCTCTCTGTGTTTAGAAATACCGGCGGCCCATAACGCCGCGGCGTATCGCGTGGTACGCGAACAGAAATATAATCGAGCCGGCGGTAGCCACGATCACGCTGTGCACATCCAGCCGGCTGACGCCCGCAAATCCGAGGTGCGGTGCTGCCCAGCCACCAACCATGGCGCCCACAATGCCGAGTAAAATGTCGAGGACCATGCCTTCGCCCCGATGGTTCACAAGGTGGCTGGCAATGAATCCGGCGATGAAACCCAACACAATCCAGGCAAAAAGTGTCATTTGTAACCCTCCGTGCGCTCACTGGGCGCACACCACATGACCGTGCATGTTGGTTGCCACGCGGTTTGGGGTAATCGGCAATACAAATGGGAATCGCGCGGGTGATATTCTCTTGACAGGCCGTGGCTGAACCCTTCAATCTCGCTTCTTACTTTGTGGACCGGCACGTCGCCGAAGGCCGCGGCTCGCGAACCGCGATCATCTGCGAAGGACGGCGTCTCACTTATGCGGAGATCGCCGCGCAGGTCAACCAGGCGGGAAACGCGCTGCGCCGCGCGGGTGTCCAGCCGGGCAGCCGTGTGCTGATCATCCTGCCTGATTCACCCGAATTCGTGGCCGCATATTTCGGGGCAATGAAGATCGGCGCGGTGGCCGTGCCCTGCAACACGGCGCTGCGGCCCGCGGACTACGAATTTCTTCTGGCGGACAGCCAAGCCCGGCTGGTGGTCAGTGCAGCCGCGCCTCTGGACTGCGCGCGCGAGTCGCCGGAGCTGGAATCCGCACCTGCCTCGGGCGATGATGCGGCCTTCTGGCTGTGGACTTCCGGCAGCACCGGCTCGCCGAAGGCGGCCATCCATCGGCATGGCGGCTGGATGGCGTGCTGCGAGGGTTATGCGCGCGGCGTGCTCGACATCCGGCCCGACGACATCACATTTTCCTCTTCGAAGCTATTCCACGCCTACGGCCTTGGGAACGGCCTGATGTTTCCGTTCTATGTGGGCGCCACTACTGTGCTCTATCCCGGCAAGCCGCTGGCGGCCGCCATTCTGGCGTGCGCCCACCAATACCGGCCGACGTTGTTTTTCTCTGTCCCCACGCATTTCGCCGCCATGTTGCACGAGACCGACACGGCCAACCCGTACGACCTGCGCAGCGTGCGCCTGGGCATCTCGGCCGCCGAGCCGCTACCAGCCGAGATCGTCCGCCGGTGGCGCGAGCGATTCGGCTTCCAGGTGCTCGACGGCATCGGTTCCACGGAGGTACTGCACATCTACATCTCGAACCAGCCGGGAGGCGTGCGGCCCGGCAGTTCGGGCGTGCCCGTGCCGGGCTACCAGGTCCGCATCACCAACGAAATCGGGTGCGAGCTGCCGGCCGGAGAGACCGGCGATCTGTGGGTGCGCGGCGCCAGCAACTCCACCGAATACTGGAATCGCCCGCAACTGACGGCGGAGCGCATGCGCGGCGGCTGGTTCTTCAGCGGCGATAAATATCGCGTCGATGCGGAGGGCTACTACTGGTACGCGGGCCGCTCCGACGATATGTTCCGCGTCTCTGGCGAGTGGGTCTCGCCCATCGAAGTCGAGAGCGCGCTGATCGAGCATCCCGCCGTGTTGGAAGCCGCCGTGGTGGCGCGGCGTGGGGAAAGCGGACTGCCCGTGACGTGCGCTTTCGTCACGCTGAAGGAGCCCGCTTGCGCCGGTGAGGCCCTGGCGGACGAGCTGCGCGCGACGGTCCACGAGCGCCTGGCCGGCTACAAATGCCCGCGGCGCATCGAGTTTCTGGAAGCGCTGCCCAAGACCGCGACCGGAAAGATACAGCGATACAAACTGCGATGAACGCCAAACCGGTTTACCTGGATTACAACGCGACGACGCCGCTCGATCCGGAAGTGATCGCGGCAATGCGGCCGTACCTGGAGGAGCACTTCGGCAATCCCTCGAGCAGCCACTGTTATGGCGCTCGGCCGCGCCGGGCGGTGCAGGAAGCTCGCGGCCAGGTCGCCGGTCTGCTGAACTGCGCGCCCGACGAGGTGATCTTCACCAGCGGCGGCACGGAGTCCAACAACCACGCATTGAAAAGCGTGGCAGCGGGCGCCGGCAAGGGCGGGCACATCATCACTAGCGCCATCGAGCATCCGGCGGTGACCGAAGTATGCGGCTGGCTGGCGCGGCGCGGCTTCGAGATCACGGAACTGCCGGTCGACGAGCACGGCCTGGTAAGCGTGGCGGATGTGGGGGCGGCCCTGCGCCCGGAGACGGTCCTGGTCAGCATCATGCACGCTAACAACGAGGTCGGCACGGCGCAGCCCATCGCGGAGTTCGCTGCCGTGGCGCGTCCCAAAGGCGTGCTGCTGCACACCGACGCGGCGCAGTCGGCCGGCAAGATCCCGGTGGATGTGGAAGCGCTGGGGGTCGATCTGCTTTCGCTCGCCGGCCACAAGCTCTACGCGCCTAAGGGAATCGGGGCGCTGTACGCGCGGCGCGGCGTGGCGCTCGAGAAATTCATGCATGGCGCGGGCCAGGAACGCGGGCTGCGCGCCGGTACGGAGAACGTTCTGGAAATCGTGGGCCTGGGCAAGGCATGCGAGATTGCGCGGCGGGACCTGGTGCGCCACGCGGCCCACATGCGCGATATGCGCGATGCCCTGGAATCCGGCCTGCGCGCGCGTGTGGCCGGAATGCGGGTGAATGGCCATCTCGATCGCCGTTTGCCCAACACGCTTAGCGCCGGCTTCCGGGGAGCTGACGCGCAGGATTTGCTGCATGCCATCGGAGACCGCGTGGCGGCATCGGCGGGAGCTGCTTGCCATTCGGGCGGCGTGGAGATCTCGCACGTGCTGCGCGCCATGCACGTGCCCCTGGAGTGGGCTCGCGGAACGTTGCGGCTCTCGACCGGCCGCATGACCACGCGGAACGATATCGAGCAGGCTATCGATGCGATAGCGGCCGCCTGTAGCCGGATTGCCGGCTAGCTCACGATATAAGGGCTGCGATACACAGGCCGCGTGGACATAGCGGTAGCCTCCTCGTCGCCCATGAAACTCCCGGTAGCGCTGTCATAAGTCAGCCTGCGCCCCACCCGGTAGCTGATGTTGGCCATGTGCACCAGCGCCGCGGATGTGGTGCCCACCGCGACATCCGCCGTCAGGTCCGCTGGATTCCGGCTCTTCACGGCTTTGAGGAAGTTGGCCATGTGCGGAATGGTATCGTCGATCTCCGTCTCCGTGTGCTTCATGGCTTCGCCCGGCTCGCGTTTGTCTCCCAGGAAGATCTGGAAGCCGTGCTCATCCACCGCCATGAAACCCTTGCTGCCGAAGAACGTGACGCCGATGAAGTTCGGTCCGGAAGCCGGTATGCCCATCTCGCCGCCCGTGTTCAGCCCGCGCACTTCGAACACGATCTCCGCATCGCCGTAATCAAACGTAGCGATCTGGGTGTTGGGAGTCTCCTGATCGTCGTCGTACACGTACTTGCCGCCGGTCGAAACCACGTGCTTGGGCAGTCCGCGGTCCAGCCCACGGCGCGCCAGGTCCATTTCGTGGATGCCCTGATTGCCGATGTCGCCGTTGCCCGTGTCCCAGAACCAATGCCAGTTGTACAGGTAGCGGTTCTTGGTGAACTCGCGCATGGGCGCGGGGCCCAGGAACAGGTCCCAGTCGAGGCCGGCCGGCACGGGCTCGGCCGGCGTATGGCCGATGGACGCCCGGCGTTTGAAACAGATACCGCGCGCCATGTAGACCTGCCCGATGGCGCCGGCGTGCAGCAGATCCATGGCACGCTGCTTGTGCGTGATGGTGCGGCCCTGCATGCCGATCTGCACGATGCGCTTGTTCTTGCGCGCCGCCGCTTCCATGGCGCGGCCCTCGAAAAGGTTATAGCAGGCCGGCTTTTCGCAATAGACGTCCTTGCCGGCCTGGCAGGCCCAGATGGTGGCCAGCGCGTGCCAGTGATTGGGCGTAGCGATGGATACCGCGCCGACGTCCTTATCGTCTAATAGTTTTCGCAGGTCTTGATAGACTTGCGGCTTGTTGCCCTGCAATTTCTCGACGATTTGCGTGGCGCGCTCGGTCTGCGCCTGGTTCACATCGCAGATGGCCACTACGCGCGCACCCGGCAGTTTGCTGTAGTAATGGAGATGGTCGCGGCCGCGCCCACCCAGGCCGATCACGCCGATGCCCACGGTGTCGTTCGCCGCCCGCGCGCCGAGCGAAACCAGTCCGGCTCCTATGAGAAACGTTCGTCGTTCCATGATGCCTCCCGGCTAAAGACAATCGTATATCATGGATGCAATTCAGGTGGCACACGCAGGTTTGCCGCATCCACTGCAAGGCTGGGCGAAGCGCGGCGGCCGCAGCGGAGTCTTCGCTTCCAATACGCCGTTGATGCTGCCCAATGGCGCGGCAGCAGCTAGGTATTTGCCCCGCCGTTTCCGTTTCCGTCTTCGACGAAAGCCCGCAGCCGGTGGCTCCGGCTGGGATGCCGCAGCTTGCGCAAAGCCTTGGCCTCGATCTGCCGGATGCGCTCGCGCGTGACCGCGAAGTTCTGTCCGACTTCTTCCAAGGTGTGCTCGCTGCCGTCTTCAAGGCCGAAGCGCATCTTGACGATCTTTTCCTCGCGCGGCGTCAGCGTTTTCAGCACTTGGGCGGTCTGTTCGCGCAGGTTCAGATTGATCACCGCATCGGAAGGCGAGAGACCTGCCTGGTCGATCAGGAAATCTCCCAGGTGGGATTCTTCTTCCTCGCCGACCGGCGTTTCGAGCGAGATGGGCTCCTGCGCCACCCGCAGCACCTTGCGCACCTTGGAGACCGGCAGTTCCATGCGCTTGGCGAGCTCCTCGCTGGTGGGCTCGCGCCCCAGTTCCTGAATGAGCTGCCGGGAGGCGCGGATCAGCTTGTTGATGGTTTCGATCATGTGCACCGGAATGCGGATGGTGCGCGCCTGGTCCGCAATAGCACGGGTGATGGCCTGCCGCACCCACCACGTGGCATAGGTCGAGAACTTGTAGCCGCGCCGGTACTCGAACTTCTCCACCGCCCGCATCAGGCCGATATTGCCTTCCTGGATCAGATCGAGAAACTGCAATCCCCGGTTGGTGTAGCGCTTGGCGATGCTCACCACCAGCCGCAGGTTGGCCTCGATCAGCTCCCGCTTGGCGGTCTCGGCTTCGCGGTCGGCCTTCGTAATGATGGCCAGCGTGCGGCGCAACTCCGCCGCGGCGGAACCGGATTGCTCCTCGATCTGCTGCAGCCGCTGCGTGTAACCGCGATGCTCCTTGCGCAGGTCCTTGATTCCGTCGGCCCGCGTCGGCGAAGTTTCGATGCGGCGCTGCACGCGCGTGATCTCGCGCTCCACAGGCGTCAGATCGTCGACCGCCGCCCGGATCCGCGCCGTGAAATGCCGCAGCGTCTGGCTCTGATAACGCACCGTCCGCACCCGCCGCGAAACCCGCACCCGCGCCCGGTTGGTTTCCCAAAGCAGGCGCCGGTACTGTTTGGGCTTCAGCCCGCGCGGCACCGCGATCAGTTTCTGGCGCAGTTGCTGGAACCTTCTGAAGAGCCGGGTCACGTCGTCGGCCACGGCCAGGAATTCCTGGCGGCTCTCTTCGGCCGCTTCATCCAGGATGAGCGGGTCGGCCACCAGGATCACGTCGCGCGCCGCCACCGTGCCGCGCTCCACCTCTTCCGCCAGGTTCAAAATCTCCTGGATCACCAGCGGCGTGCGCGAGAGCGCCTTCATCACCGTCATCTGGCCGCGTTCGATGCGCCGCGCGATCTCGGTCTCGCCTTCGCGCGTAAGCAGGGCCACCGCCCCCATCTCCCGCAGGTACGTGCGTACTGGATCGTTGACCTTGTCCCCCGCCGAGGGGCCCAGATCCAGATCCAGCAGATCTTCGGCGTCCGCAAGCTTCTGATCGAACTCGATTTTGGGCTCTTCGAGCAGCTCGATGCCGGCTGTTTCGAGTCCGTTCAACAGACCGTCGAGTTCCGTGCCGTTGCTGAGATCGGCGGGCAAGGCATCGCCCAGCTCTTCATAAGGGGCGAAGCCCTGTTCTTTGCCCTTCTCCACCAACTGCTGCAGCCTGTCGAATTTATCTTCCGGTGCCACTGAAGCTATCTACCCCGCGAGAACTGTTTCCCACATTGTACACCCGCGCATCTTTCGCGCAGCGATGTTAACCGGCTTTTTCGATCCTTTGCAATTCTTCCGCCAGCCGCAACGCCTCGCTCAGATTTCCGGCGCGCTCGGCTTCCTTTACGCGTGCTTTCAATGCGGCCAAGCGGGTCTTGAGGCCAGTGCGCTCCAGACTGCGGAGACAATCCTCCCCTAGCTCTAGTGACACGACGGAGCCATCTGTTTCATCTTCGAGCACCGCGGATGCTAATAATTCCTGATCGTTCTCCTCCAGCCGCGCGTGAAGTTCCTCATAGTTAACTTGGCCGCCGGCGTGCAAGGCAAATAGCGCGGTGAAGATCCGTCGTGTGGCGAACTGCTCCAGCGCGGGCAGCTCTTCCAGGCGCGGTATCAGGCCCTGCCGCGCTTCGGGGCTGGAGATCAGCAGATTCAGCAGGATCTTCTCATCGGCGCGCAAAGGCTCGCGCACGCGCGCTACCTTCTTATCGCGCCGGTCCATGGCGGCTTTGCGGAAATTCTCCAGCACCAGCCCGGCATCCACGCCCAGGTACCCGGCCACATCGTTAGCCACCGCGACCCGCTCGATCTTCTCCGGCAGGCGCTGAATGGCCGGCAGCAGGAATTGGAATCCGGCCATGCGGCCCTCGGCGGTGCGCAGATCGAATTTGGTCCGCGCCCGATCCGCCAGCCAGTAGAAATAGCTCTGCGCCTTATCCAGCTTCGCGCGATAGCCCTCCGCGCCGTGCTGCAAACAATACTCGTCGGGGTCGAGCCCGCCTTCCAGTTCCAGGATGCGCACGTGCATACTTTCATCCAGCAGCAGGTTGATGGAGCGTTCCGCGGCGTTGCCTCCCGCCGCATCCGGATCGAAATTCACCACGATCTTGTCCGAATGCCGCCGCAGAGACTGCACCTGCTGCGCCGTGAGCGCCGTTCCGCAACTGGCCACCACCTCGCGTACGCCCGCGGCGGACACGCCGATGGCGTCCATGTACCCTTCCACCAGCACTGTCCGGTCCGCCTTACGCATGCCTTCCTTGGCCCGGTGCAGGTTGTAGAGCACGGCGCTCTTCTTATATATCGGCGATTCGGCGGAGTTCAGGTACTTGGGTTCGTCGCCGGGATCGAGCGCGCGCCCGCCGAATCCGATCACCTTGCCCGATTCGCTATGGATGGGAAACATCAGCCGGTGGCGGAAGCGGTCGTAAAATGTGCCATCGTCCCGCCTGCCAAGCAGGCCGGAGTTCTCCAGTTGTTCGCCGGTGAAACCCTGCTTTTCGAAGAGGCGCAGCAAAGCCCGGCCGCCGCGCTCCGCGTAGCCCAGCCCGAACTGCGCGCTCACATCCGGCGCTACCCCCCGCTTTTCCAGATAGCGGCGCGCCTCGGCGCCCTCCGCCGCGGCAAGCTGCTCGCGGAAGGCGTCCTGAGCCAGTTCCTGCATCTGGAACACGGCGGCCCGCAGGCGCGTGTCGGCGTCGGCATACTCCGTGCGCTTGGGCATGGGGATGCCGTTGCGCTCCGCCAGCAGCTTCATCGCCTCGGGAAAGCTGACGTGCTCGAACTCCATCACGAACTTCAGCACGTCGCCGGATACCCCGCACCCGAAGCACTTGTAGAACTGATGCCCCGCATGCACGGAAAAAGACGGCGTCTTTTCGCTGTGGAACGGGCACAAGCCGGTGTAGCGCGAAACGCCGGACTTGCGCAGGCGCACGTATTCGCCGATCACCTTGACGATGTCGACGGAGGATTTCAGCTGCTCCTTGAAGTCCATGGCCCCTGTCGAAGCCCATTATCGCCGAACCGCGCGGCGCCTCGCCAAACCATCACGATCAGGAGCACCGCGGCGCCCAGCGAGATCGCCGCGGACACCATCAGGATCGTGGGATGGAACTCCATGCGCAGCACGTGCCTGCCTCCCGGTACCACGACCCCGCGGAACGCGATGTCCGTGCGATAGATTTCCGTTGGAGTTCCGTCCAGCCAGGCCTCCCATCCTGGATAGAAGCTCTCCGACATCACCAACAGCCCCGGCGCGGTGCTGCGCACGGATAGCTCCAGTGAATCCGGCTCGTAATGAGAGACGGCCACGTCATCGGCGGCATCCGCAGCACTGGCGGCCGCGAATGGAATGCTTTGCTCCGCGATTGCCGTGCGGCGGAGGTCCATCGCGCCGTTGCCGATCATTTTGCGGGCCTCCGCCAGAGATGCCGCCGCCTTCACTTCATGTACCACGAAGAATCGTGGCATCGCGGACGAGTTCTCGAACAAGTCATATCCCGCCAGGCTTTCCAGACGCCGGAATTTTGGGTCGGCAAGCAGGGCTGCGGATCCCGCCGGACGCGTAACGATGTAGCGCACGTTCATCAGGTCGAGGACCGGGGAACTCGCGTGCTCCACGGGATAGTGCCACCCCCAGCGATTTCCGTCGTGCAGGAAAAGGCGAAGCTGAATGATGTTCTCCAGCGCCAGCGGACTCACGCCATCGGCATCCGGCACGCGAGTGATGGGCGCGCCGGTCGCCCAGTTGATGCTGGCATCCACCGTATCGATGCGCCAGGGCGGAAAGTTCTCGCCGGTGTAGCGGCGTACGGCGGTGAGAAGAGGTGCGCTGCCCTCGAAAGACTCACGCGTCACAACCGGATCGTCTTTTAGAGATGCGCAATTCATGGGCCGGCTGGACCCCACCAGGAATAAGTCCACCGCGATCACCATGCCGATGAGCCAGCGAATCGCCTGCGGCACACGCAGCGCTTCCAATCCCATGGCCGCCAGGCCGGCGATCGACAGCGTGACGATGCAGTAAGTGTATTCCGGGTGAATCCCGATCCTGACGGTCTCAGGCAGCAGGGGATAAACCGCGCGCCACACCGGAGTCTTATCGCCGAGCATCCACAGGATGCCGGCGAGCAGCATGATGGCCAGCCCGGCAACATAGCGCGTGCGCAAAATCAGTAAAGCCATGATAGCCAGTGACAGGCCCGCGATGCTGCAGTACTGATACATGAAGGTGATGTCGCCGGGTCCCTTGAATAGGTGCATGTCGAAGATGTTGTAGTGATTCGGAAGTATCAGGGAGACCAGCGTCTGCCAGGGTAGGCCGCCACCGGTGCCCAGCCAGCCCGCGCGGTACTTGGCGACGCTATGCTCGGTCAATTGCGCCGTCGGTATGAACTGGACGGCCGCCAGCGCGATCCCCAGTACACAGCCCGCCGCGGCCCAGGCCACCAGTTGCAAGCGGGCCGCGCGCACAGCCACGAGCACCATAGCCAGTACCATGGTTGAGGCAAAGACCGCCAGCGTCGGCTGCGGGAAGCCGCCCAGGATCGCCATGCCCAGCGCGAAGCCCAGCGTCGCCAGCCATGCGAGGCGCGGACCGCGGCGAAGCTTGAATATCGCCAGCCAGGCCAGCGGCATCCAGGCCACCGCCATGATGGCGCCGATGTGCTCCGCGCGCGAAGCAAAATAGCCCCCCGTCTGGAAGATCACCGCGCCGGCCCAAGCCCCCGGACGGCCTGCTCCCAGTTCCCGAAACAGATGATAGGCCGCGATACCCGCTCCCCAGATCTGTAAAACGACAATCCACTCCAGCATCATCGGCAGATAGTTCAGGGATGTGTGGCTGCTGATCAGGGCGCTCAGAAAAACCAGCGGGTGAAATAAGCACGCCTCTATGTTCTCGAAGACCGGGTATCCGCAATAGTTGAAGGGATTCCACAAAGCCATGTGGCCTTGCCGCAACTGGTCGGACAGGAAAGTAACTAGGGGCAGTTGTACGCCGTGAAAATCCCATGGAAAGCTGTATTCCGTGCTAAAGAGGGGTTTGTGAAAAAAGATCACTACGTCGGCCAGCAGCGAAACGTAAATTGGCGCGGCTGATCGCGGCAGGTCGGAAATCGAACGCATCGAAGTCTACGTTCGCTGGAACAGGCGTTCGGTGCCTTGCGAGAGCAGAACCCAGAGTCCGTAGATGCCCAGGGCCGTGCCGAACGGCACGTGGATCAGGTCGATGACGGAAAGCACGATCGTCAGAATACGCGCCCAGGGCCGGAATTGCAAGAGCCCCAGACCGGCGATTATACCCGGTAGCGAAAGCATCAACAGGACGAAGAATATCAGGGCGCCGATGCCGCCCACGATGGGGATCGAGAGGTGCGCATCCCCTGAGTAGTCCGAGGCGCCGATCAGCCCGGCGATACCGCCGAAGAGCATTAACATGCCCACCGCGACCAGTAGCCCGAATCCGCCAAAAACGATGTGCAATACGGCCAGCGTCTTGACATGCGTTTCCATAACGCTCCTTACGACAACTTCTCCAAGATGGTACCACTGGTCCTGAGCGCGGGGGCAAAAGTAACCTGGCGTCGCCGCAACCGATCGGCGCGGCCATCACCTGGAGCGCGCAGGCCACCGACACCGGCTTTTGCGGGCGCCTCACAAAAAGTGACAACAATTCCGGAGTCGCAAGGCATTCACTAAGGGAGGCGCTCAGCGATTCAACCGCTCCGTGAGGGTCACCGGCGACTTCAACCGAAAGCTGACTTTGGTCTCCGTGGGCAGAGAAACGGCCCTGGTGCGGGTCATGGCAACTCCGCCGACACCCGCTGCACCGCCCGCGCCTGCCCCTATCGCCGCGCCCTTGCCGCCACCGGCCATCGCCCCGATAATGGCGCCGACGCCGGCTGCGGCGGCCACCATACCGACGTCCTCCCCGGTTGCTCTAGGCGCCTGCTTGTGAAACATTTCGGTTTGAATGGCCACGTGCTGTCCGTCGGAAGTGTGCAGGGTCGTCAATTCAAGTGTCAGAACGGCGTCGCCTTTCAACTTGCCGGACCTCTGGGCCTCCAGCACGCGCCCTTCGACGCGGGCGCCGCGCTCGGCAATCACAAATCCGTCGGCTGACACGGGAGCGTCGAGCGTGGCGGTAAACGTATCGCCCGGCTGATTGTGGTCGCTCGAAAGACTCTGGCCCAGCCGCACCGGAAGGAGTAGTCCAGCCTGCAAAGTCACCGATGGAGCCGGTTGGGCAGCCTGTTCTTGTGCCGGTTCGGCCGCCTGATCGGGAGCAGGCTCGGGTGTGGGTTCCGGCGCTGCCGGCGCAGGCGGCGCTGCAACCGGTGATTCCCTGACCGGCTCGCGGGCCGGTGGAGGGGCGGGCGTCTGCCGCGGCGCCGGCTGCAGATTCCGTGCCATGGTCACAGGGGCGTGCGCCGTCCGCACGGGCTTGGTGCGGCGCGCTTCAGAAACGGCTGCGGGGGCCGCTCGCAGTTCGGGGGTTGGTTTTGCCGGCTCGGGCATTGCCGTAGGCTTCGTTTCCACCGGAGCGGGCGCCGCGGTTGCCGGCGCAGGCTTGGGCGCCGGCACGGCGCTGACGACCGGAGCCGGGACCGGCCTGGGCCGCTGCATGAACTTCATGATCACGGCACCACCCAGGGCCCCCGCCAGTACGAGAAGTCCAATTTGAAGTGGTTTCATCTGGTCCGCGTATCCTTTACTGAGTCGGACGCCCCGGCTCACAGTTTCGTTTCCAGTGTAGCTCCGGGTAAAATGAAGATTCGAGTGATGTACCGCTTCCCATCCGAATTCGCGATCGGGCCCGTGCGCGTGGCTCCCGCCACCGTGCTGGCGCCCATGGCCGGCGTCACCGATACCGTCTTCCGCCGCTTCATCCGCAATCTGGGCGGTTGCGGCCTGCTGATGACCGAATTCACCAGCTCGCACGGTGTCAGCGCGTCCCTGCGCGCCAATAAACCGACCCGCACGCTGAAGTATCTGGCGTTTGAGCCCGTCGAGCGCCCCATCACCGCGCAGCTATTCGGCGCGGATCCGGCCGTGATGGCGGATGCCGCGCGCGTTTGCCAGGACCTGGGCTTCGACATTGTGGATCTGAATTTCGGCTGCCCGGTGAATAAAGTGGTGAAGTGCAATGGCGGATCCGGCCTGTTGCGCGACTTGCCGCTGGTGGAGCGGTTGTTGCGGCAGGTGCGCGCCGCCATCTCCATCCCGCTGACCATCAAGTTCCGGGCGGGTTGGAACGACCGGGAACTGGTGGCCGTCCGCATGGCGCGCCTGGCCGAAGACTGTGGCGTGGCGGCCCTGGCCCTCCATCCCCGCACGCGCGAGCAGGGCTATAGCGGGCAGGCGGATTGGACGCGCATCGCCGAAGTGAAGGCAGCCGTGCGCATTCCCGTGGTTGGAAACGGGGATATCAACTCGCCGGAAGATGCCGTCCGCATGGTCGCTGAAACCAACTGCGACGCGGTGATGATCGGCCGCGCGGCTTCGTCCAACCCGTGGATCTTCCGGCAGATCGCCCAGTATCTCGAAACTGGAACCTACGATCAACCCACCCAGCGCGACCGCTACGACATGATGCGCACTTACTATGCCATGCTCATCGAGCGGCAGGAACGCGACAGTGTGGGCAAGATGAAGCAGTTCGCCACTTACTTCACGCATGGGGTCCGGCATGGCGCGCAGTTGCGCGCGGCCATCTATCACGCGGCCGAGGCGCCTCGCATTCTGGAGTTGGTCGATGAGTTCTTCAGCCGCGAAGTAGTGGCCGCGTAGGTCCGGTGAAGCAGGTCAAGATCATTACCGACGGTTCCTGTTTGGGCAATCCCGGCCGCGGGGGTTGGGCCTGCATTCTGCGCTATAACGAACACAAGCGCGAGCTGTATGGGTTTTCGCCGCACACCACCAACAACCGCATGGAGCTGACGGCGGCCATCGAAGGTCTGAATGCCCTCAAAGAGCCTTGCGCTGTAGAGGTGATCACGGACTCCGAGTATTTGAAGAACGGCATCACCGAATGGGTGCCAAACTGGAAGCGGCGAAACTGGATGACCAGCCAGAAAAAGCCCGTGATCAATCGCGACCTTTGGGAACATCTGGAAGCGGCCGCTGCCCGGCACCACACCACCTGGGCGTGGACCAAAGGCCACGCCTCCCATGCCGACAACAATCGCTGCGACGAACTGGCGCAGGTGGCGGCGCGCGAACAGCGTCGCGGCAGCCGGTAAGTTGCTATAATCCGACGCGGCGGGGTATCTTCGCATGAAACATTTGTTAACCATATTCGCGGTAGCAGCGCTCCTGGCCGGCGGCGCCGGGGCGGCTGGTAAGACGCAATTGATCTACAGTTTTGCCGGAGATACCGACGGCGAGTATGCCGACACCGATCTGGCGATTGACGGCGCCGGGAACATTTTCGGCACTACAGTCCAGGGCGGCCAGTTCAGTTCCGGCACGGTCTTTCAGTTGGCGCCTTCGGCCGGCGGCTGGATTCATACCGTGCTCTACAGCTTCACGGGCGGCGTTGACGGCGGTGAACCGTATAAGGGAGTCACCCTCGACGCCCACGGCAATCTCTACGGAACCGCGGGCGTGGGCGGCCTGTATACCGGACCATGCGTCGACACAGGCTGCGGCGTGGTCTTCAAGTTGACTAACTCCGGCGGGACCTGGACCCCACAGGTGATTCATAGCTTCACGGGTGGCACTGACGGATACGGTCCCGGCGCTAGGGTTACCGTGGATAGCCACGGGAACGTTTACGGGACGACGCCCACCGGTGGGGTAGACGGATTCGGCATCGTCTATCAATTGAAACCGGATGGGAACGGCGGTTACACCGAGAAAGTCGTTCACACTTTTACAGGCGGCATGGACGGCGCGGGCGGCTCTGCGGGACGGCTGATCGTGGACAATTCCGGCAATATCATTGGAGTGTGCACCACAGGCGGCGCAAACGGCGCTGGCGTGATATTCGAACTGAGACCTACTGCCACGGGTGAATGGAACGTGACCGCGTTGTACGCTTTCAAGGGCGAGCCTGACTCGGGGTTCCCCTACGGTGAGATCGTGGGAGACGGGCGGGGTAATCTCTACGGCACCACTTACTACGCGGGCGCTCATGACTTCGGCGCGATTTACAGGCTGAGCCGCCAAAACGGCGTGTGGACCGAGACGTGGCTCTACAGCTTCCAGGGCGGCACGGATGGGAACGGTCCGATCAGCACGCTGGTAGCCGATGCCGCGGGCAATCTGTATGGCACCACCAGCGCCGGCGGCGCGGCATGCAATTGCGGCACGATATTCAAAATCGATCCGGCTGGGTCCATCCCGGCGTACAGCGTGGTCTATCGCTTTAAGGGTGCGCCGGGTGGAGGGTTCGTCTACAACGGCATGACAGCCGATGCCACCGGCAGGCTCCTATACGGCGCCACCGTGCACGGGGGACCGACTGACGACGGCACGATTTATCAGTTCACGCCGTAGGGCGTCGCGTTTCAGATCCCTTCCGCCCGTGAATAGAACCCGGCCAGGTCGGTCTTTAACTGTTTCAACGCATCCACGTTCAGATAGATCATGTGACCGGAGTGGTAGTATGCGAACTCGATGTTGCCTCGCAGCTTGGGTTCCAGCTCCATGTGCGCGAGGTCATACTCGGTATTGAAGAACGGCGTTGCCAGATCGAATAATCCGTTGGCGGAGAATACCTTCAGGCGCGGGTTCTTTCGCATGGCATCGGCCAAATCTCCAGCCACGTAGGGCTCGTGGAGCGGCTGCCCTTGCGGACCGCCGGGTCCCCCGCCGCCCGGCCTGCGATGGTTGTGGTCCCACTCCTCGTTCACTTTGGGACCACGCGGGAAGTAGGTCTCTTTGGTCGTGTATTTCAGCTCGCGGTCGAGATAGTCGTGCAACGCGGATACGAAGGCGCCGGTGATGCCGCTGCTCGACGGATCGTAGCCGGGATTCTCGCCCGCGGCATCCACGTCGGTTCCTTCAAAGCGCAAAGGGGCGCGTTTTGCCGCGCCGCCATACAAGCCAGGAACTCCTCAGAGTCAAGCGGCGCGGGTCGCCCCGTCTTGCGCGTGTACCTCAAAAGCGCGCATCATAGCGGCCCAGAATGAGGCGCTGATCCCGCAGCAGCTCTTTCCGGAAGCGCGGGGGACTCACTCTCAGGTTGGCTTCCTTGATGTACTGCGCGCTGAGGCCGGTGTAACCGGCCAGCTTGGCGGCCATGGAATCCACCTGGCTTTGCGGCAGGTTCTGTCCCTGCGCCAGAGCCTCGGCATACGGACCGCGGGCGAATGCCCGAACTTCATCGAGTAACGCTTTCTCATCGCGCCCCTTGTGAGCGATCTTTTCGAAATGCCAGGCGATGGCGGCGTAGGAGGGCAGGTTCCCGATGAAGACCGCATCGCTGCCCGGGGCCAGCGTGAAATAGTTAAGAATCGTGGACATCAGGATCACGCCGTTGAACGACATGCCATCGTTCTCGAGCGCATCTACCAGCGCCGCGGAACGCGTGGTGCCGTATGATTCGCCGAACAGGAACTTGGGCGAGTTCCAGCGGTGGTTCACTTCCACGTAACGCTGGATGAATCTGCCGAAGGCCTGCACGTCCTGGTCGGTTCCCGCGAAGTTCTTGATAGTTCCTTTGCCCACCGGCCGCGAAAACCCCGTGCCGACGGCGTCCACGAACACGAGGTCGGTCTTGTCCAGCATCGAATACTGATTCGGCACGATCTGGTAAGGCGCCGCGCCCGTGGCTTCCGGACTGGAGGTCACCACCCGTACCGGGCCGATAGATCCCATGTGGAGCCACAGGCTCGCCGAACCGGGACCGCCGTTGTAGAGAAACGTCAGCGGCCGGGTGCGCAGGTCGCCGGCCCCGCTCAGCGCATACGCGACGTAGAAGACGGTTCCGTAGGGCTTTTCCTCGTCATTGTTGATCAGCAGCGTACCGGCGGTCGCCTTGTAGTGGATGGTTTTTCCGTCCAGGACCAACTCGTGGTCGGTGGCGGATGCGGTCTCGGGAGGGATGGGGGTAGTCTTCTCTTCTGCCGCGGAACCTGCCGGCTTGTTGTCGTCGGCCGGCTGGGGACGCTGGGCGGAAGCGCATAGGGCCCCGAACATCGCCAGAGCGCCGCATAACAGGCAGATAGGGGCGAATCGCAATCGCGGCATGCATTCTCCTTTCGGCGTATTCTCTCACAAATCCACGCCCGTCGAGCGCACTGTTACAATCCAGGAATGCCTAATGAAATTTACGCCCTCTTCGATACCACCGAGGGCCAGTTCAAAGTGAAGCTGCACGCCGAAAAAGCTCCGCGCACGGTGGAGAACTTCGTCAGCCTGGCCGACGGCACCAAGACCGGCAAGCCCTTCTACGACGGCACTATCTTCCATCGCGTGATCCCCAATTTCATGATCCAGGGCGGCGATCCCGAAGGCACCGGACGCGGCGGTCCCGGTTACAAGTTCGCCGATGAGTTTCATCCCACCCTGAAGCATTCCAAACCCGGACTGCTGTCGATGGCCAATGCCGGCCCCAACACCAACGGCAGCCAGTTCTTCGTTACGGTGGCCGCCACGCCGTGGCTCGACAACAAGCACAGCATCTTCGGCGAAGTAGTCGAAGGCTATGCCGTGGTGAAGAAGATCAGTGAAGCGCCGCGCGGCAGCCAGGACCGTCCGGTCAATGAAGTACGTGTCAACTCCGTCAAGATTGAAAGGACCTGAGCCATGAAGCGTCTCGTGCTGTTGCTGGCCTTCGCGGCCGCGGCGTTCGCCGAAGAAGGTTTTCAGCCGCTGTTCAACGGCAAGAACCTGGACGGCTGGGATGGCGATCCGCGCATGTGGAGCGTGCGCGACGGCATGATCGTGGGCGCCACCGAGGGCGTCGCCATGAGCGACAATTCTTTCCTCATCTCCAGACAGCCGTACCGCAACTTCATCCTGCGCGTGGAGATGAAGCTGCGCAATCACAACAGCGGCATTCAATTCCGCAGCGAGGCTCTGCCCAACTGGGTGGTGCGCGGATATCAAGCGGATGCCGCGCAAGACAACTACTGGGGCAACATCTACGACGAGAAAGGCCGCGGGACGCTGGTGGATGGGTGGAAAGGCAAGGCCGAAAAAGTGGTCAAGCTCAAAGACTGGAACGATTACGAGATCCTGTGCGACGGCGACCACATCCAACTGACGTTGAACGGCACGGTGACCGCCGATCTGCACGATTCGGCGCGCCTGGAGGGCATCATCGCTTTTCAATTGCATCGCGGCCCGCCCATGGAAGTCTATTTCCGCAACGTGCGCATCAAAATTCTGAAATAAGTTGAGACTGGCGATCTTCGGCGGCACCTTCGATCCCATTCACAACGCCCATCTGGCGTTGGCGCGGGAGGCTGTCGCGAGCTTCCAGACCGACCGCGTGTGGTTCATTCCCGCCGGTAGGCCGCCGCACAAAAAGGGCGTGACGCACGCGCCCTTTGAAGACCGCTTCCACATGGTGGAACTGGCCTGCCGCGGCGAGCCGGAATTCGAAGCGTCGCGCCTGGAACAGGGCACCGCCAGCAGTTACTCGATCGACACCATCACGAAGGTCCGCGCCCGGCTGTCGGAGGGCGATGAGCTCTTCTTTCTGATCGGCGCCGACGCCTTCGCCGAGATCGAAAGCTGGCGCCGCTGGCACGATGTGATTCGGGCCGTGGAGTTCATCGTGGTCAGCCGGCCGGGCCATCCATATGCCGTTCCCGAGGGCGCCACCGTCCACCGCCTGGAAACCGTGGACCTGCCGGTATCCTCGTCCGAAATCCGGCGCAGGCTGGCGGCCGGCGACCAGCGCGTGGAAGTGCCCGCGCCCGTGCTCGAATATATACGCGCCAAAGGGCTGTATCGTGGATAGGCGCCGCCCGCTGGCGTATGCCTCGCTGGCCGCGGCCCTGCTCTTCGGCTGGCAATGGCTTACCGTGCGCGTCAACTACGGCGGCAATTGGACCGCGCTATATTGCACGGGGGCGGTGCTGGGTGTGCCCGATACGCTGAGCGCGGAGCACGTTTATCAGTTTCCGCACAGCTACGGATACGACGGGCAGATGTATCACTACGTCGCGCACGATCCGCTGATCCGCACCGAGGATTTGAAAGCCCACGTTGATAATCCCAGCCTGCGTTATCGCAGGATTCTGGTGCCGGGCCTGGCTTATCTGCTGGCGTGCGGCCGCGCGGACTGGGTGGATCCCGCCTACTACGCGCTCATTCTCCTTTTCACCGCCGGCGGCGTTTATTGGACGGCGGCATGCTGCCGGGCGAACGGGCGCGCCGCGGCCTGGGGAATCGTATTTCTGTTGTTGCCCGCCACGCTGGCCAGCATGGATCGCATGGTCGTTGATGTCGTGCTGGCCGCGCTTGTGGCGGCCTTCGTCTGGCACGTCCGGACGCCTTCGTGGCGCCTGTTCGTAGTGCTCGCCGCGGCGGCCCTGGTGCGCGAAACCGGCTTTCTTCTGCCGGCCGCTTATTGCGGATATCTGCTTTTGCGGCATCGCTTCGCGCAAGCGGCCGCTTACGCGCTGGCTGTAGTGCCCGCGCTCGCCTGGTACGCGTATATCCGACTGCATACCTCGCCTGCATCGTTCACACTCAACCCCATACCACTCTCCGCGATTTGGACTAATTGGTTGCATCCTCTGGTATACCCGCCGGCCGTGCGGCTCAAATGGCTGGCCCCCATAGGCGACCGCCTGGCATTGATCGGCATGATGATGGCCTTCGCGCTGGCTCTGTACCGGAGTGTCACACGCCGGTTCGACCCCGTCGCGTTGGCCACGCTCTCTTTCGTGGCCATGGGTGTCCTTCTCCAGAGGAACGAAATCTGGGCGCACGTATATGATTACGGCCGCGTCTATTCACCGGTCCTGGTGTTCCTGGGGCTCGCGAGCTTCGAGCGCAGGCCCTGGATCGCGCTCGTGCCGCTGGCGTTGATGTTGCCGCGCATCGGCATGCAGCTTGGCGGCCAAATACTGGGAGTGGTTCACTGGCTCTGAGGGGCGGAAATCAGCAACAGATCCAAGCCGTCCGCCAAGCGGTCTAGATTGGCGAGCGACGGCGTTGCGAGCACGGCGGCGAGGGCCTTCTCCCAATCATCCGGCAGCCTGGAGCAGAGGCGGCGGGCATGCTCCGCCAGGCGCTTCTCGCCGGGGTGCGGCACGGCATTCACCGCGAACACAATGTCCCAATAACTGGCCAGAAACGCCGTGAGGCGATGCTGGACGCTGACCAGATCTCCGCGCCGGATGGCTGACTCGATCTGACGCCGGTAAGAAGAAATGTTGCCGCGCAGGATCGGAAAGTTCTTGGCGATGATGGCACGCTGCAACTCCGTGGGATACGGCTGGCGCGCAGTCTGCTGCAGGCCGGCATACCAGCCTTCCCGATCGTGAAGCGCCTGCGAGTGCAGGACGTTCCACCAGAAGCACGTCGAGTATCCGACGGAAGCTTCGTGGCGCACGAGCACCCGCGCCAGTTGATCCGCGATCCAGGCCGGGCTGCGATACATAATGTCGATGCCCCGGCCGGAAGTCCGCTCGATCCACTCATCGCCCGGCTCCCAGAAGCGATTGTCGATCTCCATGCGCGTGGCGAAATCGCGGGCTATGGCGGCCCGCGCCTCGGGCGGAATTCCGGCGCTGGTGTAGACATACAAATCGATGTCCGAAAGCGCGTCTGGCTCGCCGCCGCCCTCCGATCCAGCCAGTGCTATAGCCGCAACTTGCGGGAAGGCCGCGAAGCGCGCGGCGATCGATTGCGGAATCACGCGTGGCTCTCCAGCGGAGTCACCGGATCGAGGAAACGCCACAGAAAGGCCGCCATCACATAGATGGCCGCTGAAACGTAGAATGTCAAGTCCCAGTTATTGTTGGTCCAATGGAGCATGTGGCCGATCACCGTGGGAGAAACCGCTCCGCCGATATTGCCCATCATGTTCATGGCGCCGGAGAGGGTGCCCGCATATTTTCCGCCGACGTCCATGCAGGCGCCCCAGGAGCCGGGCATCACCAGGTCGTTGCAGAAGCTGGCCAGCCCCATGACGAACATGGCGGCCAGCGGACGGTGCATGTGCGTGGAAACCGCCAGCAGAAGGGCCGCGCCGCTGAATCCCACGTAGGCCAGACGGCGGCGCGTTTTCAAGAGGCTGCCGGTCTTGCGTGTGAGCGGCTCCGCGAGGAATCCGGCCACGAATGAGCCGACGCCGCCCAGAAATAGCGGCAGGATGCTCAGCATGGCACTGGCGCCCAGTTCCATGCCGCGTGCTTCCTTCAAGTATGTAGGCAGCCAGGTGATGTAGAAGTACCAGCCGTAAGACGAGCAGAAGTATTGCCAGCACAGCAGCCAGACTTGCGGCGATGCCGCGAATTTTCGCCACGGCACCCGCGCGTGACCGGCCGCGAGTTCCTCGTTGGGCGCCAGCAGGCGCCGCTCCGCGTCGTTCAGGCTGCGGTTCTCGCGGGGATGATCGCGATACCAGGCATAGAAGAAGACTGCCCACACCACGCCGATGGCGCCGAACACCTCGAAAGCATGCCGCCAGGACATCAGCCGGATCACCAGGTACACCAGTGGCGGCGTAAACGCGCCGCCCCAGCGCGCGCTGAGCCACATGATCCCCTGCGCCCGCACACGCTCGTGAGCCGGAAGCCAGGTGGTGAAGGTCTTGGTCAGATTGGGGAAGCAGCCGGCCTCTCCCGCGCCAAACATAAAGCGGGTTACGGCGAGCGAAAGGAAGCTCCACGCCAAACCGGTAGCCGCCGTGAAGCACGACCACCACAAAACGATGCGCAGTAGCACGCGCCGCGCGCCCATCCAGTCTCCCAGAAATCCGCCTGGAATCTCAAATAGCGCGTATGCCCATCCGAAGGCGGAAAACGTATATCCCATCTGCACCGCGGACAGGTGCAGGTCTCGCCGGATGAATCCCGCCGCAAACGAGATGCATACGCGGTCGATATAGGTGACCACCGCCAGGGCGACCGCGAACACCACCACCCAATAACGCACGCGCGTGGGACGCGACTCCTCGTATGGACGCAATCCTCTATTAAGCCACAGATGGCGCCCGACCGATATGACTGATTTGACCGGAGCGGCCGCCGCGCGGTAGGATGTGATTGCGGGGTGGAGCAGTCTGGTAGCTCGTTGGGCTCATAACCCAAAGGTCGGTGGTTCAAATCCACCCCCCGCAACCAGAAAACTCCATATTTTCATCGTTACCCTGCAACCATCAAAGCGGCGTGGCAAACCTCTTTGTGCGACTTCGTGTAGGTCGCGAAGACGCGCGCGCATCAGCGCAATGGTCAACCGCTAGCCAATCGTTCTTATCCCAAGCAGGAGGTTCTGTTCAGCTCAGCAAATCGATGCAAGATTCGACGTTTGCGTCCGAGACAATTGCGAGTGCGACGCGTGCGCGTGCAGCGAGTTCGATCGACCGGAGATTGTCGACGTACCAGGCGTGGGCGATGCGGTCGATGCCTGCGCCGACGAGGGGGGCGGTTGTTCGGAGACTGGCTCGCAGAGCGACGCCATCGGTTTTTGCCCAATGCAGCACGAGGTTGCGCTGCCGGTATAGTCTCGTGAACGCGTCGGTGATATGGGTCTTGAGGTCGTCCAAGGTTCTTCGGGGCGCAGCTAAGAGCTTCCCCATGCGAGCGAGTGCTGCGTTGTCCGCAAGATGTGGCAGCGTGAGGTTTGTTCCTTGTCGGATTGCGCGCGCCACGACGAGGGAGCGGTCCCGGTTCTCTTTGCAGACACTCAGGTCTGCAGCGATGGCGGGCTCGCAGCGTTCCAGGAGGTAGGAGAGCACGGTTAATTCGGCCCGTGGAAATGAACAGGCGACGAGAGTGGCCAATCGCTCCGCTGCTGCACCGCGATCGTTTGGTTCGCTCAACAATGCCTCGATTGCTCCCCAGCCACCCGCGACGGCAGCGCTGGGTGAACTGCTTTCGAGGTGCGAAAGCATTTCGATTGCTGGATCAAGAATGGCTTGTCCTTTGGCGGTCGGGATAATCTGTCCCTCGCGATAGAGAGCCCGCACGCGAACGCCCCGAAGTCGACGCTTGAGTTCGGTGGGCGTCTGTTCTCCCGCGACCCAGACAGTTTGCGTCACGTCAATCGAGTCCCCAGTCCCCACGCTTGCCCTGGCTCGAAGATTGTCGATGAACTCTCCGGCGAGTTCCGCCGCGGTGCCGGGATCTCGTGCCTCGATCGTTCGAAGCATGCCGCCTTTTACCGCGAGCCCTGAAACATCAAATCGATTGTCGGAAAGCCACGCGCCAACCTGGCCTGGAGTGAGCCAATCAGAGGGGTAGCCCGCCTTCGACCGAGGAGACGATAGAAATGCAGCTAAAACCGTGAATTCCTGGACGGGTCTGCGTGCGAGGGTATGGGCCTCCTCTACGATATCCGCGAGCGATGCCGCGCTTTTATCGTGACGGAGCTTATAGAACCACCATCGGTGCAAGTAGTTTGCTCCAAATCCGAGATCCAACAGATGCGCCGCAATGGATCGTGCGGTGCGTTCGACCTTGGGAGGATCGGGGCGGCGGAGAGCTGCCGCCCAGCGCTCGAGATAATGGCTCTCGATGTTCTCGGCAATCTGGCTGACCGCGTGGAAGTCCAAACCGTCAAACCGTAATTTATTCGTCAAGGCTTGCTGCAATGAGCGCGATGCCTGTTCGCCTCCGGCCCCGGGATCAAGCCCGGCAACGCGAGCGCAAGTGTTCCCTAGGCCTTTGACGGACTCCTCGCTCAACACACCAGCGCGTGCCGCCTCGACGGCCTCGAGAATCTCCCGGAGACTAAGCACAAGACCTGTATTCCAGAGCCGACGGTGCCAAGGGGTTGGGGCCGCAAAGAATTCCAGCAGCCGAGCTGCAATCACTGGTTCATCTGTTTTGACGGGAACAAGCACCGAGTGGTATTATCGCATCAGGACGGTATGTCCGCGATCTAAAGGGGCAAGCACCTTGAGCCCGGCTCCTAGAGCCATCGGCCAAGCGTCAACGCCCCTTTTCCTTTTTCCTCTTCGGTCCGGCGTACGCCCCGCGCTCAAGCTAAGTTATTGAAAACTCGTATTCGATGGTGTGCGCGTTTGGCGCGTTGCAGTGGGGAGGCGATCCTGCGACAACTGTCGACAGGCATGCTTTTGGCGAAGCATTGAGGAAGTTCTGCTGTAGTCGCTAAGTGATTGAAAACTGGTAGGTGACGCGATGCGCGTTTGGAGCGTTGCAATCCCCGCAACCAATCCTTCCTTTTCTCCGCTCCGGCTCCAAACAAAACCATAATCTTAAACGCCCAAGTCCGTTCGAGCGCCGCTTGACATGCGTGGTCTTTGTTATGTAAAGTACTTCAAGAAGCTGCGGGCGGTGCCATGACTCTCTCTGATTTACTCTTCCTGGCGTCGGTCCTGTTCGTCGCCATTTTGTTGGTGTGTATCGCCGTATCCGCGCTGCGGCGCCGATGGGAAATGACTCGCCGATTGAGCCGGCTCATGGGGATATTTCTGGCGCTTTACACGGTGGCTCTGATTTGCGTATCGCTCTCACTCCCGCGACGGTTCTACCCTCCTGGCGAACGCCGCTGCTTCGACGATTGGTGCCTGACCGCCCTGGATGCAGCAGTCGCGGACGCCTCGGTCGGCATGCCCTGCCGCGCCGGCCAGGCCGGCCGCGTTTGGGTGGTAAAACTTGAAGTGTCGAGCGTCGCCCGGCGCATCCGCCAGAGGGCCCCCGATGCGCGAGCCGAGGTGGAAGACCGCCAAGGTACGCGCTACCAGCCCTGCGCCGCGCCGCTAGCCGAAGGGATCGGACCCGCACGCCTCCTTTCGGATCAAATCGGACCAGGCGAATCGTATCGCGTCCTGTTGCCATTCCGCCTCCCTGCCGACGCCACGCCGGCGGGCGTCGTTTTGCATCACGGCGATGTCCCTGGGGTTGCCGTCATCGGAGCGGATCAAAGCCTGCTGCATCGGCCTGCGTTGCAGCGGCTGGCCGACGCCCCTCGGCGTGACGGCCGGGCGCCTCAGTCTCCCCGATGAATGACGGTATGCAATGAGAATCGTTGTATGACCGCGATGCTAAGATGAAGTCGCATGCCGCACCCCATCCCCACGGTGGCCATCGTGGGCCGGCCTAACGTCGGAAAATCCACCCTGTTTAACCGCATCACGGGCCAGCGGCGGGCGATTGTGGGCGATGAACCCGGCATCACTCGCGACCGCCTCCACGGTGCTGCCGAATATCACGGCCGCCGCTTCGAGTTGATCGACACCGGCGGCATTGTGGTGGACGACGCCGAGTACATTCCCAGCCAGATCCTAAAGCAGGCCAACCAAGCCCTGGCGCGTGCCGCGCACATCATCTTTCTGGTGGATGGCCGGAGCGAAATCACCGCGCCGGATCGCGACCTGGCGCGCATGTTGTTGCGCCTGGGCAAGCCCGTTTCGCTTGCCGTGAACAAGGCGGATAGCGGGGAGCGCGAGAGCCTGGCGCACGATTTCTATTCGCTTGGTATCCGCGACATCTTCCCGGTTTCGGCGGAGCACGGCATCGGCGTAGACGCGCTGGTCGAGCACGTCACCGCGGGGTTCGAAAAGGCTGCCGAATCGGCCGCCCCGGAAGAGCCGGTGGAATCCATCAAAGTGGCGATTATCGGACGGCCGAACGTCGGCAAATCGACCCTGCTGAACACGCTCACCGGCGAGGACCGCGCCATCGTATCGCCCATCGCCGGCACTACCCGCGATTCCGTGGATGAGACCATCACACGCGATGGCGCCAGCTACACGTTCGTTGACACGGCCGGCATCCGCCGCAAGGGCAAGACCAGGGAGATGGCCGAGAAGTTGAGCGTGGTGATGGCCCGCCGCAGCATTCGCATGGCGGATGTGGTGCTGGTTCTGATGGACGCCTCCGAGGGCGTGCTCGCTCTGGACGCCACCATCGCCGGCTATGCGCACGAAGGCGGCCGCGGCGTCATCCTGTGCGTGAATAAGTGGGATCTGATCGCCGAGAAGAAAAAGAGAGAGTTCGAGCGCAATCTGCGCGACCGCTTGAAGTTCCTGGAGTACGCGCCGGTGTTGTTTCTTTCGGCCAAGACCGGCGCCGGCGTGGACCGCATCTTCAAGCTGATCCGTGAAGTGTATGTCTCGGCCACCAGGCGTATCCCCACCGGCGAAATGAACCGCTTCGTAGAGCGCTTGCGCTTCGAAGAGCGCAAGATTTACTACATCACCCAGGCGTCCACACGCCCGCCGACCTTCGTGGCGTTCACGGATCGCGCCGGGCCGCTGCATTTCTCCCACGAACGGCACCTGGTGAACCAGATCCGCAAGCATTTCGGGTTCAAGGGGACGCCCATCGTGCTGAAGACCCACGCCAAGGGCCGCTAACCCCGGCCGGTCCTCGAAATCTCGCGCCGAACTGCCGCGCGGGCCCCCGCGGACGGCGTCGACATCCAGCCCGGCGTAGCCGAAGAATTCGATTTCGCAGTGCCCGTTTCACGCCACGGTTTTCTGGCGCGCGTGAATCTCCTGCAGGCTCCATACGCGGATGGGGTCGCGCCGGCGCGCGGCCATGGCTTCGGCGGCGGCCCGGGCGCCGCTCATGGTGGTGATGCAGGGCACCCGATGCGTGACGGCGCTGCGCCGGATGGCCTTCTCATCGAAAAAGGCCGGCGCGCCCGCCGTGGTGTAGACCGCCAGTTGGATGGAGCCGGCTTTCAGCAGGTCCACGGCGTTGGGGCGCCCTTCGTTCACCTTGAAGACGACCTTACAGGTCAGTCCCGCCGACCGGATAGCCGCGGCCGTGCCGCGGGTGGCCACCAGCTGAAACCCCAGCGCCGCGAACTTGCGCGCCACATCCACGGCTTCGGGCTTGTGATGTTCGTTCACGCTGATGAATACGGTGCCTTTTTCCGGCAGCGGCGTGCCCGCGCTGATCTGCGCCTTGGCAAAAGCCTCGCCGAAGTTGGCGCCCACCCCCATCACCTCGCCGGTGGAACGCATCTCGGGTCCCAGCGCGGGGTCTACGCCGGGGAACTTGTTGAACGGAAACACCGGCGATTTGACGAATTCCTGCGGCACCGGAAGCACGCCCCGGGCGTCGGTATAGTCGCCGATGCGCTTGCCGAGCATCAGCCCCACGGCGATCTTCGGCAGCGCCACGCCGGTGGCTTTGCTGACGTAAGGCACGGTCCGGGAGGCGCGCGGGTTCACTTCGAGCACATAGACGGTGCCGTTCTGGATGGCGTACTGCACGTTCATCAGGCCGATCACGTGGAGAGCCTTGGCCAGTCGCACCGTGTAGTCCGCGATAGTGTCCAGTTGCTGCCGCGGAATGGATTGCGCGGGCAGCACGCACGAGCTATCGCCTGAATGCACCCCGGCCTCTTCGATGTGCTCCATGATACCGGCGATCAGCACATCCTCGCCATCCGAAAGCGCGTCCACGTCCAGCTCTGCCGCGTCTTCCAGGAACCGGTCGATCAGCACCGGACGATCCTGCGAAAACGTCACAGCCTCGCGCATGTATTCGCGCACGGTTTCTTCGTCGTAGGCGATCACCATGGCGCGTCCGCCCAGCACATAGCTGGGCCGCACCAGCACCGGGTAGCCGATGCGGCGCGCGATGGCGCAGGCTTCTTCCGCGCTGGTGGCCGAGCCGTTCTCCGGCGCCGGAATGCCCAGATCGTCAAGCAGTTTGCCGAATAGCTGGCGGTCTTCGGCCAGATCGATATTCTCCGGATCGGTGCCGATGATAGGTACACCCTGCCGTTTCAGGGGCAGCGCCAGGGTCAAAGGCGTCTGCCCCCCGAATTGCACGATCACGCCGTCCGGCCGCTCCGTGTCCACGATGTTCAGCACGTGTTCCAGTGTCAGCGGTTCGAAGTATAGCCGGTCGCTGGTGTCGTAATCCGTGGATACGGTCTCCGGGTTGCAGTTCACCATGATCGATTCATAGCCCAGTTCCTGCAGGGCGAACGACGCGTGGCAGCAGCAGTAGTCGAACTCGATGCCTTGTCCGATGCGGTTCGGCCCGCTGCCCAGGATCATGACCTTGCGGCGATCGGACGGGTCCGCCTCGCAGGCGCTTTCGTAGCTCGAATACAGGTATGGCGTGAAACTTTCGAACTCCGCCGCGCAAGTGTCCACGCGATTGAAGACCGCCCGTACGCCCAGGGTTTTACGCTTGTCGCGCACAGACAGCTCCGGCACGTTCCAGGTTTGGGCAAGCTGTGCGTCAGAGACGCCGTAGCGCTTGGCCCGCGACAGCGTATCCCGGGATGCGCCCGCCAAATTCTCGCGCGCGAGCTCCTTCTGGAATCGGATGACTTCTTCTACCTGCTCCAGGAACCACGGGTCGATGGCGGTCATCTCGTGAATATCCGCGGCCGTGTAACCGCTTTCAAAAGCGAACCGGATGTAATTGAAGCGATCCGGCGTGGGCGTGATCAGCTTTTGCGGAATCAGGTTCTTGTCGAGCTTTTCCGAGCCGAAGGCTTTGCCGGTTTCCAGGCTGCGCAGGCCCTTCCACATGGCCTGCTTGAAGGTCCGCCCGATGGCCATCACCTCGCCCACGGATTTCATCTGCGTGCCCAGCGTGGGATCGGCGCCGGGAAATTTCTCGAACTGCCACTTGGGAATCTTGACCACCACGTAGTCGATAGTCGGCTCGAAGCATGCCGGCGTCTTGCGCGTGATGTCGTTGCGGATCTCGTCCAGCCGGTAGCCCACCGCCAGCTTGGCGGCGATCTTGGCGATCGGGAATCCCGTCGCTTTGGAGGCCAGCGCCGAGCTGCGCGAAACGCGCGGGTTCATCTCGATGATGACCATGCGCCCCGTCTTCGGATCGATGGCGAATTGCACGTTGGATCCGCCGGTATCCACGCCGATCTCGCGCAGGCAGCGGATGGCGCCGTCGCGCATCATCTGGTACTCGCGGTCCGTCAGCGTCTGCGCCGGGGCCACCGTGATGGAATCGCCGGTGTGCACCCCCATGGGATCGAAGTTCTCGATGGAGCAGACGATGATGACGTTGTCGGCCAGGTCGCGCATCACCTCCAGCTCGAATTCCTTCCAGCCGAGCACGCTCTCTTCGATCAGCACTTCGTGCACCGGCGAGAGGGCCAGGCCGCGCTCGATCACTTCCACCAGGTCGTCGCGGTTGTAGGCGATGCCGCCGCCCGTGCCGCCCAGCGTGAAGCTCGGCCGCAGGATGCACGGATAGCCGATGCGTTCGGCAAACTCCAGGGCTTCCGCCTCGCTCTTCACCAGCTTCGAGCGCGGCGTCTCCAAGCCGATCTGGCGCATGGCGTCCTTAAAAAGCAGGCGGTCTTCTGCCTTCTTGATGGCGTCGATTTTGGCGCCGATCAGCTCCACGCCGTATTGATCGAGTATGCCGGCTTCGGCCAGCTCCACCGAAAGGTTCAGGCCGGTCTGTCCGCCGACCGTGGAGAGCAGCGCATCGGGCCGCTCCCGGCGAATAATCTCTTCGAGGTAAGGCAGCGTCAGCGGCTCCACGTAGGTGCGGTCGGCCAGCTCGGGATCGGTCATGATGGTGGCCGGATTGGAATTCACCAGCACCACTTCGTAACCATCGCTGCGCAGCGCCTTGGCCGCCTGCGTCCCGGAGTAATCGAATTCGCAGGCCTGCCCGATGACGATGGGGCCGGAGCCGATGATCAGGATGCG
>Ga0070731_10000495_pt1 | contig 52158 bp, 35 predicted proteins | sample Coa_R1_2_FD_66448 | JGI IMG/M metagenome (GOLD analysis project Ga0070731, IMG submission 66448) | Surface soil microbial communities from Centralia Pennsylvania, which are recovering from an underground coalmine fire - Coalmine... | ecosystem: Environmental > Terrestrial > Soil > Unclassified ... | reverse complement strand
CCGCGAAAGCCAGACGCACTTGCATGCCGCTGCTGAAGTGTTTCAGGGGAGTATCGAGGAAGCGTTCCACCTCGGAAAAGGCCACGATCTCGTCGAACTTGCGGCGGATTTCTGCGGCGCGCATGCCCAGCACGGCGCCGCTCATGAACACATTCTCGCGGCCCGTCAGCTCGGGGTGGAAACCGGTGCCCACTTCGAGAAGGCTGCCGATGCGGCCGTGTAGCTCGGCGTGCCCTTCGGTGGGACGCGTGACGCGCGCCAGGATTTTCAGCAGCGTACTCTTGCCGGCGCCGTTGCGCCCGATTAGCCCCACCACTTCGCCTTCTTTTACCTCGAAATTGATGTCCTTCAGCGCCCAGAGGTAGGGTGAGCCGCCGTTCACGCTCTTGTTCGCGTTCCCGTTGGAGGCCGCGCTCGGAATGTGGGAATTGCCCCTCAGCAGCCGAACCGGTGCGCGCAGCGCGTCGCCAATCACGTGGCTCAGCGCGTTGTGCTGCCTGGGCTGGCCGATGCGGTAGCGCTTGCCCAGCCCTTCCACTTGAATCACGGTCCGGCTCATCGGCTAACCATGTGTCTGGCCACAAAACTCATGCCGCTCTGCCATCCCGCGCGGGGTCGTCCGAGCGCTTAAGTCGCAAGAAGCGGGCATCGCAGTTGACACAGCGAAACGGGCGCACTCCGACCGCCCGGAGAAGGTACTTCTCCACGGTGCCGTGCCGGTGCGACCGATATACCTCCGAACTGCCGCAATGTGGACAGACCCGCTTGGAATCAGGCTTCATTTCCTTGCACCGCGCCCCAATTTCCGTCTCCAAGGGCTGAAAAACGGCCGAGATCTGCAACATGGGTGACAATCTTACAGCAGGTTCGTCGGCCCTTTGCAAACCTGCAATTTGCCCACCCGCTCATCACCTGAACACCTGCTTCAGAAGCTGCGCCAAACAGCGCACCTGTTTAAATTATGCCTTACTGAAACCCGTCTGGTACGGAAAAACGGCGCCCATACCGGTTCCAGGCCGCCTTCACAGACTACTTAAGCTTGGAGGAGCAGTTTCGCCTCGAAAGTATGGCTGAAGGCTCTGTGCCCAGCGGCCAACAGGCTCCGAGTACCTTTTGGGGTTCCAGCCACTTGCACCGTGAAATCCTAGCGTAGTTGCGGCGAACTGATGGATAAGAGGCCACCGGGACAGCGGTTCATCAGATTTTTTCCGAGAGACTGAAGACTGGTTCGTTGGCCGCTCTCACATCCTGCGATGTCGGGCCGTAGGAATCTCTGCTCCCATAGAATCGGGCATCGCAATTGGCGCAGCGGAACGGTCGGACTCTGATTGCGCGACCGTCGAAATCCCGCGAAAGGGGAATGTCCGCCCTGTAGGAGCGGTCTATTCCTTCAGTGATACGGGATCGGATTCGTTTTTCGGCGACAGCTTATTCAGCAAGGAGACTAATTCTCGGCCTGAGGCTGGTATGCCTACCTTGCCCTCGCGGACAATCTCCTTAGCGCCGATGTCGCGGCCATAGAGTTTCCGGTTGGCGCTGCCGTCAGACCGAAGGGTTGAACCCTCAAGGGAGATCCCGGCGAACAGCCCACGGGAGCGGGAATAACTAAGGATCTCTGCCCTCATTACGATGTCGGTGTCCGCTGCCGCTGCGCGTCCTTTCGGGCCGGCCGCGGCCGAGGCATCGGCACCCAGCTTCACTTTGCTGCTCATGATGGACTCCGCGCCTCTCGGGTTCATTACCAATAGCACGAAGTCCGTGGCCTGGCCGCCCAACTGGAATCCGATGTTTGCGCCTTCGAGCGCGAATAGTGCAGGGGCGCTCCAATGGCCGGTAAAATGTTGGCCGGTGCGACACGTGATCGCGCCTCGGCCAAAGTCGCCTCCGATGCCGATCGCGAATTTCAGAACCGACGGAATCACAATCACGCATTCAGCCTTATTGAGCAGCTCCTTCGGAATCCCGTCGGGGATGTCCATAATTTCTTTGAACACTTGACCACAGGCTTCAAGGCGTTTTTGTTCCCTGCCTTCATTCGCCGCGAACGTCGGGCATGCTAGAAAGATGGCGAAGATAAGAACACAACTTTTTCTCATGGCACGGCTCCTAAGCATCTAGTCGATTCTTTTCTCGTCGTAGGCAGATCACAACTGTCCTAGGGGCCAGCTTTGTCCTAACTGAAAACTGAACGGCGCACGGCGACCGACGGCGTCGGCGTCGAAGGTAGTTCGGTCCTGTTCTCGATACCTGCACGAAAGTGTTGGTTCGGGGTCTGTTTCTGCCGCCAATCTTTGCCGCGAACCCATGCGATGTGAAAAGAGAGCATTCCGGCACGGCCTCGCGTTGACTTGCTCTTGGGCGTGGCCTAAGATGTGCCGCCAACAGCGAGTTCCCACCCCTACGGTATCGGGGCTGGTGCCGAGATGGTTCGGTGTTCGCGTGTCCCGTGGAGCTAACCGACCCCCCTAAAGACCAGTTTTTTCAGCGGCCGGTGATGGGTTTCTGCGAATTCGTGCCACTCTCGCTACGCTCATCGGGGCAATGGTGCTGTCGGATGCCCGACAAGATTGAAGGGAACATCGGCGTCACAGAGAGAGGATCGCGATTGACCGGAGATACTTGAGGGTCACTGCGGAAGATCGTTGGTATGCGGAGGCCTACGAGAAAACTCGAGCAGAACTGGGCCGAGAACCAGACTTAGTTACAGGGTCTTCCCCAACATCCATCATGTCACCCGCTGTCTTCCAGGGCGCATTTTCCCCACTTAGTTCCCGAAAAAACGATGATTCATTCTGTGCGGTCCAGGAACTTCAGGATGATGCACGAAGTAGGCAAACGATGCTTGCGGTCCTCACGCGTATTACAGGGTCGGGAGCTGGGAGGACCTTGGACTCTTGTCATGACGCGCAATTCGTGCCCGTACCAAAGTCGGCTCACCTCTTCGCGTACCGTGATTTCCATCCCTTCCGTGTGAGCCCACCGTTCTACAGTCTCGACCGGCACATAGGAGATCCATTGGCGTGCAATCAGAAGGTCGTGAAGCCGGTTGGCATGAGCCCGCCACCGGGGACGCGAGCACATATCCTTGTAAGCCAGAATTCCGCCAAGATTCAGTTTTGAGATTGCTCGATGCAGAACGGCGCGCCGGGAATTGCCGGGAACATGCTGCAGAACGTCGATCAGGAAAACTACGTCAAAGCTTCCGCAAGGCCAGGGTTCGTTAAGGTGGGTAGTATCGCGGGGATTCTAAGGACCGCTTGCACCATGGGTAGATGTTCTATTTCAAGATCAATAGTGAACCCGATTCCGGTAAGTGCTTGGGGCTACGTCCTAAGCGGAGAAAGCAAGCTGCTCCTGCTGGAAATGGCCATCGGAAACGTCCACGCGCAGGGTACGATGATTCGAGCCCAGAGACGATCCCGACCGCTTATTCATCAATGGATTGAACTACTCGTCAAGCCCAAGAGAACAAATCCTTTACGGCATTGCGAATTGCTACGGTCCCGCCTCTGCCGAAGCACGCCGGATAAAGGCAAGATTTATTTTCTTGTGAAAAGGCTTTCGCCGGATTCGGAATTGCCCGGCACTAACGTGTTCTTAACCGACGAAGAAGTCCGCCGAGCAACAAAAGGCTGGTTCCAGAAAGCAAAAGCGTATTGAGTTCCGGCGCCGGGTCCAGCCTCGAACCGTTAGTGAGGTTTGTTTTGAAAGTGCCAGACAGATCCGGCAAGAATGTCGACGCCAAATTGATATCGAATTGGGCAATCCCGATACTACCGGGGTAAAACAATTGGTCTGTGCCGCCGGTGATGGTCATGTTCGCGCTTGCAAAGTCGTTCGTGTGTCCAAATCCCAATATCTGCGAGACGTCTACTAGGGTCACAGTCCCACTGAGTAGGTCCGTTCCAGATCCGTTCGCCGCGGAATTTATCTGAAACGACAAGGTCGTACTGGCCGCGCTATAAAGCGCGAATACCCCGGGAAGGCCACCTACGAACGTGAGATCAATAGGTCCTCCGGTCAACGAATAAAAACCGCTTAGACCCAAGAGTCCACCGAAACCAACAGCAGAATTATTGCTGCCGAACGGGGCTGAAAGTGAGATTGAAACGTCTTGGCTTCCGGGGATTAATGGGCCAGTTGGCGAGAAAGAAATAGAGCTCGCCTGACTGGAACTTAGCGTAATTCCAGTAGATGCCTTCGCTGGATCCGAGCTGAAGGCAATTCCGAACACGAGCACACCCAAAATCGCATTCAGCTTACGCATTGCCGTACCCCCTTCGAAGTTCTGTTCGGTCAGGAACTCCATGGGCGCGATTCAATATATTTGCCCGGCTGATATGGTCCGACTGAAGATGGTTCATGACAACTACCTAGGTGGCTAGCTCCAAGCGTACTAATTTGGGTGAACTAATCCATTCGGGCTACTCCTGCAAAGCCCACCCTTCGAGAGGATCGTGAGGATGAGAATTCAGGCGAATCCACGCTCACCCTGCCGGCATACATGCGTAGTTTAGAAGTCAATTGGTCTGGCCCAGAGCCTCGCGAGCTTCCTGCGCGACCGTTCGATCGGGTTTCATGCGTAGCACAGCCTGAAGTTGCTCTTTCCCTTGCGGTCCTTGGCCAACTGCTATCAGTGTCATCCCCAGATGGTAACGATACTCTGCACTTTCAGGGGATCTTCGGACGCACTCTAAAAGGAGAGGTACCGCAGCGGCGTAGTCGCCCTTCTTGTACATGACCCAGGCGAGGGTGTCAGTGATTGAGGGCAGCTCGGGCATCAGGGACTTTGCCTTTTGAGCCATGCCCAGTGCGACATTCAAATCCCTATTCTCTTGAGCATCAACCCAGGCCATGTTGGCATTGGCGATGGCAAAGTTGGAATCAGCCCTGAGGGCCTGAGCATAATACTTGCGAGCTGTCTCCAAATCTTGCTTGTCGAGATACAGGTTTCCTAACATCGTAGCAAGTGCCGCCAAATTAGGCTGTAAATCGAGCGCTTTCTGATATCGCGCGATTGCAAGATCGACCTTCCCCTCGGCTTCATAAACCTTACCTAGCCTCAAGTAGGCTTGCGTGTTTTTAGTATCGATCTGTATTGCGCGCTCGAATTCTGCCCGTGCAAAGTTATAGTTTTTCAATTCGGCATACAATGCACCCAAGATGATGTGGCCGCTCGGATCCTCAGGATTGGAGTTCACATATTGTTGGGCGCGAGCCAGGGCCAAGGCGCCTTGCTTTCTTGCGGTTAAGAAGTCCGCGAATTCTGCGAGAGCTGCCGCGTTATGGGGATCTAGCCGGAGGGCTGCCTCAAACTCATGCTCCGCATCCCGCCATTTTTTTTCAGCCGAATAGATTTTCGCTGCGTTCAAACTGACCACTGAGTCAGTGGGGGCCAACTGTTTCGCAACGAGAATCTGAGCCTCAGCTGACTGGAGTCGGCCCTGTCGTGCGAGTGCCTCGGCGAGAATCTGACGATAACTTTCGTCGGCAGGATGCTCTTGGATCAGTGCTTGCACGTAGATTTGAGCATTCGTTGCATCACCTTGCGCGAGGCTCAACTGGGCCAGCGCCAACAAAGCGATGGCCAGCTTCGGAGAAGCCTTCAAGGCCTCGAGCAGAGCGCCGCGAGCCCGCTCTGAATCGCCGTTTCCCCAATACGCCATCCCCAAAAAATAGTTGGCCTCAGGAGAGTCAGCGGCGTCTGCGACGACCTTTTGTAAGTCCATAATCGCATCCTGAAATTTGCCTTGAACCATAAGCAGGCGACCATGGTCAACCCGGACGATGACATCTTTGGGAGCCTCCTTCGTTAACTCGAGGTCCAGATCGATCGCAAGTTGTTTCTCGCCGGTTGATAGATAAAGATCCTGAATCCGTTTCTTTGTTTCAAGATTTCCCGGTTCAATCGCAAGAGCCTTTCGATACTCAGATAGTGCCAGAACTGTTTGCTTCCGCTCGAAATAAAAATCTCCGGCGGCCAGAGCGGCATCAGCGGAATTAGGAAGTTGTTTGTGCAGCCTGTCGAGGACGGCTTCGGCCTGGTCCATTCTGCCCTGGCTGACCAACATCGACGCCCAATCGACGTAGAGCGTAATCCCCGCCGTGTTTCTGGTAATACCCTCTTCCAAAACCTGCTGTGCTTCTGGCGCTCGGTTCTCCAACCGATACAGATTTGCCAGGTCCGCATAGGCTTGTTGGTCTTGGGGATCGATCGTCACAGCATTCTTCAAATGCTGCTCAGCAACTGAGAACCGACGCAAGCTGATTTCAACCAATGCCACGTTGACAAACGCACTGGGATCGTTTGGCAATAACTCCGTTACTTTGGAAAACGCGGTAAGTGCTTGGTCGGTCTTCTGCTCGCCGATCAGTGCAGCGCCCAAGAGTTGATAAGCGGCCACGATTTTTGGATCCCGCCTGATTATAAAACTCGCCTCGTCTTCTGCCTTGTCGAACTGGCGCGCTGCGAGATAGAGGCGACCCCGGTCCAACCGAGCGTCCAAACGCTCGGGATTCAGTTCGATGGTTTTCTCGAGAGAAGCGTAAGCCGCACTCCAATCCTGTTGCGCGATATCGGCCTGCGCCAGTTGGTAGTACGCCTCGACAAACCGTGGATCGAGTCTTAAAGCATTACGAAATTCGATAGCAGCGTCACCATACTCACCCTTTCTCAAGAATGCCTGGCCGTTGGCGAGGTACTTCGTTTTAGCCGTGTGGATGTCGTGCTTGCACGAGCTCAGCACCTGAACCATTAAGATCATCAGGATAGCGATCGTAACTTTGCGCGTGGTTGCATTCATAAGATACTCCCTTGAGCCGGATCCAAATTATTGGGGGATTAGATTATCCAGAGCTGGAAATAGAACCTGAGTGAAGTTTGTAAGGCGTGAGCGTGCTTCTGCATCACCATCATCCATAGAGGTGTTTACTCGAATCAGTGCGCCATCCGTACGGTTGCGTGACAGAGCGTCCGCCACCATCCAAAATTTGCTCCAATATTCGCTAGCGATCACCCGTCCCCGCCCCTGATACCAGTAAAAAACCATTTGTTTGTTTTGATCCTGTTGGATCACGTATTCGTTGACAATAATGTTCCGCCCCGCTGGAAGCGAAATCGTGGCTGATCCAGAATAAATTGGGTCCCAACCGGTTCCGGGCAAGCAGTTCTTCGGCGAATGAATCGTGTCACCGGTCCGCTGGCTTGCGTAATAGCCGATGTACAATTGAATCGGCGGCTGTCCGTGACTGCCATAGAGTCGGTTGATGTAGTCTGTTACACCAATGGCCTTGACGGTCTGATCCTCTAATGGGATCTCGTCGCCGGCCCAGTCTGCCAGGGGATTGGCAAGTGTTCGAAGTGGAACCCGCTGAACAAACGGTTCGCCTTTCCCGATGAATTGACACACAACAATGGCGCTAAGCAGCACAGCAACCGTAATCCTGTAACGAGGCGAATCTGGAGATCTAGGCATGCGCTGCTGCTTCCCTCGCTCCCGCAATTTGTCGAAACAGCCCATGTAAGCCACACAGCAAAGCGAGAGATGCCACAAAGATTGTCCAACTAGAGAATCCGTGCAGAAAACCTTCAGCAGTGGCCGCACCGAAGCGGTGTGCGATCACGCCGGCGACCGTGATTCGAATGGCATTGCTAACGATGGCGATGGGCAACATTGAGAAGATAAGTGAATGGCGCACCCAGCGACGGGGTTCCAATAGGTATCCGTAAGCGACGGCAAATGCAATCAAAGTCATCAGCGATCGGATACCACTGCACGCTTCGACTATTTCCAACGAATAGTTCGAAAATGACAACACGTTTCCGTTGCGCAGAACCGGAACCTGTATTAATTCCAAGCAGAATGCCGCAAAATGCGAGGCTAGCAATTGCAACGGAAAAGTAAGCTGGTTATACATGAGTACGGGAATGGGAATCATGAATAACAAGTAACCCAACGGGAAAGAGACGGCGCGAAGCGTTCTCCAGCCTGCCAAGAACAGAATCACCCCGGTGACCAGCACGAGCAGTGAGAGTCGGCTGATAAACAACTCAGCTCCCAATAAGCCAAAAATCAGCAAGGCGACTGCTCCTACCATCACGAGCAGTCCTAGATTGCTAGGCCTCATTTGTTCTTCCGTCCAAACCCTCTGGTCGCGCCACAGTACATATCCTGAAAAAACGGGAATAAAAAACCCATGACCGTAATCCGAATTTGTCCACCACTGTCTGACTAGCGCCGCGAGCGTTGGCGCATAGAGAAACAGAACAAGACTCGCAAGAATTGCAGACCGCTCGATCAAGCGACGTTTGCGGGAAGTAGCAAGCTGGCGGGTCCATGCGATTTTGGGACTTGCCGGAATTACTCTTTCAAATACTCTCACAATGCCCCCAACGGGCGGAGGTAGCTTGATCTCCGAGCCCGAGGACGGACCAAACCGAAGGTAGAAATGCCCGCGGAATCAGTGCAATCGTGCTCGGATATGTTGGTATGAAAAACCGACACATATGAGCGTCAGATTGAGGGGAAACTTCCGGCTGCACTTTTGATGCTGTACTCGAATTCAGAATCTTCAAGAGCTAACCGAGACCGGCTAGTTCACTTGGGAACAAGCAAGAGCTTTCGTCCTACAATCTTTGCCACTCGGTAGTTCTCCTCAATTTCGACCAACGCCGGAAATACTTTGTCCGGTATGACCGAGCTAGTTCCAGGGCTCCATACCAGGTGAGGAAATGAGCATGTGCAGCCCTGTTGGCCGTAAACAGCTCCGTAGTTTGCGGCGTTGTCTGCGATCACAACTTTGGGCGGGTGGCTGCGAAGTCGCTCGAGGTCCTTCTCCAGCGACGCATCGGCCATGCTAACCTGTCTGAACTGTGTGTGGAATATAGGGCTCAGACGATGCGCAGCAAAGTTCATTCCACCACCGTAGGGAAGATCGAGGATGGTATCCCCGAGCGATGTGTTCTCAATCACGAACCGATAGATCTCCGAATCGTTCTCGTAATCGGTGACTCGGATATTTCCGGCCAATGTGGAAATACCACGATAGTGGGCGCTTGATAGGAGACCAGGATAGGCAGCAATCAGTCGTAATAAACCGTACGTGGTAAGCAGTGATACTACGGCAAACCTGGCTCCCGAGCCAATGCTGGCTCGCGCATCCGGGAAGGTTCCTCCAAGAGATAGAAAGCGCCAGATCAGATACGGTGCGAGTAGAAGAAAGAAGGGATAGCAGATGCCTGCAACGTCTGTGCGGATGCCCTGATTCCAGTTGAACCATCCACGGGCTGACATGGCGACCGGGCCTGTCAACAGAACTAATAACCCAAAGGAGCTGGGGTGCCTCTGCCCGTTGCCCGAAAGCAGTAAGGTGTAGGCCAGATAGAACCACAAAGCCACACAAGACCACATCACCGGCAGCAGGATTGCGCTGGTCCACACGGTACTTTGCGCCGAATACCAGATTTTGTCAGCGAAAGATCTGTTGCCCGTCAGAAGATCCCAGTTCCCAATCAGGACGTAGGTGAAATACACACACAGTCCGGCCACACTAACCGCTAAACCGTAATAGTAGGTTCGGCCGAAACGCGCAACGAACTGTTTCCAGCGTGTAAGGGACAAGGCAGCTGCAATAAACGCCGCTTCGCCGAGCGAAGCTGCAGCGCCGAAAACCCCTAGACCTGTCGGCCACCAAGGGCAAAAAGCCGCCGCCTGGCCATACCCAGTGATCCCCGCTCGCATATTGGAAGAGCCCGCCACCTTAGCCGTCCATAGATAAGCGATTAGCGCAGGTCCAGCAGAAAAAAGAGAGAGCTTTGCATAGTGTGCGAGCCAGTCGCGAGTACTTCGACCAGCGAACCAATAAACCCGGTCACCGATTGCCAAAACCGCGAGCGTACTGAACACTGCGACTAGAGATTCTGGCTTGCTATACTCAGCTACAAAAGCTCCCAAAGTCAGGATCAGCCATGCGACACCTCCTAGCCTGCCTGTCCGGGCGTAGCTGAGGACACCAATTAGAAACAATAAAAATCCGGCTGCTCCCAACTGCAGCGCCGGGACATAAGTCAGAAACGAGAATAGATTGAAGAACATGAGGCTTGTTCCGCACACCGCTATCAGCCAAAACATTGTGGGAATATGAAGAAAGCGCGGCAGCAGGAGCCGAACTAATAAATATGAGAACAGCACTACACCCAAAGAGAGAATGTCGAGAAAAATTTGCGCTACCAGGAAAGTCACACCGAACCACCTCATGACCCAGCCCAACAGCAACACGGAAAATGGCGGATAATTCCAAGAGAAGTCTCTATAGGGCAGTTCCCCAGCAGCTACCCGCTGTCCTTCGAACAACCATCGCGCGGGATCACCCGAAACTAACGTATCCATTTTCAGCCACCGGAGACAAACAAAGGCACCGCAGAATATAAGAATGAGTGTCAGATTAATGAAATCTGCTCTTGTAAAGCGGCCGCACTCGCCTTCGCCGATGCGAATCTCTACGCTGCGTGGTTCCATGAGTCGAGAAGAACCCCCGGGGCCAAATGCAAACTCTCATCCATCTTTTCAAGACACGCAAAGGGCATAGAAACAGTCGCTACTGGCCATCCGGAACCGCCTGGTGTAAAGAAAGAAAATCAAAACATCGCGTATACGGATTCTGATACTTCTTCTTCGAGAGTTTCCGTAGGTGGGTATTTCAACCCCATTGCAACAATCTCGTGAACAACCCGTCGCAACGCATGTGCCCTACGCGGCTCCCATTGGTGCAAGATGGATGCGGTGAATGTACGAGGATCAGGATTGACGATATCCTGCGCGTCCGAATATTCGAATATCTCTCGAGTGGTCCCCTTCCACGTGAACTCCTGCCAGTTGCTTTTCAGGTGCTGGAATCCGGTTCGCACCCAGGGGGCTTCTTGCTGCATTCGCTCAGAGACCGGAAGAAAAGTACGTCGAAAAATTCGTCGCAATCCTTCTAGCAGTGCAGGCGCATGTGGGGACTTTCCATTCCGGAAGACATCCTCATTCCCCAGATCTTTCGTCTTGCCGCATGCCAACAATGGTTGCTCCTCCTTGAGCAGCACGTAATCACCTAACGATAGGACATTCATTTCCGTCCTCATGAAACACCGGTACGCGTCGGCCGGCGTACACACGATCGGCTCGCCCCGCACGTTAAATGACGTATTAACGATCGCTGCGCAGCCGGTGAGCTCTTCGAACCGCTTGATTAAGTCGTAGAAATCGGAGTGGTCTTCGCGAACGACGGTCTGTACACGAGCCGAATAATCTACGTGCGTGACGGCGGGAATATCACTCCGCGCCTGCCGCACTTTTGACAAGAGGTCTTCCCCTTCGGGCATATCCGTTTTCTTGCGCCGGTCTTTCCGCACCGGCGCGACGACCAGCATGTACGGGCTTTCGCGGTCAAGCTCGAAATAGTCTGTCACCCGTTCCGCTAAGACCGAGGGAGCAAACGGGCGGAACGACTCTCGGTACTTGATTTTCAAATTAAGCTCCGCCTGCATTCCGGTGTTTCTCGCATCGCCCAGTATCGAACGGGAACCCAGCGAGCGCGGTCCGAATTCCAGGCGCCCGGAGAAATGTCCGACGACCTTGCCCTCATTCAAACTGCGCGCAAGATAGTCTGACCGATCCGCGGAACTCATCTTTCGGTAAGGATAGCCGTGGGTATCAAGATAGGCGGCGATTTCGTCTTGCGTGAAGGATGGCCCCCACGTAGAACCGCCCTGGGGCGGGCGTCCGCCCACAATTCGTCGCTCCCGCCCGAAATAACTGTGATATGCATCCAAGGCCGCTCCCAAAGCGCACCCGGCATCCCCCGCGGCAGGCTGAATCCAAATATTGTCAAACGGTCCTTCGCGTAGAAGTCGGCCGTTGGAAACACAATTGAGGGCAACTCCTCCCGCCAGGCAGAGGTATTTTTCATCGGTGAGCTGATGCGCCAGGCGCGCCATGCGTAACATGGCTTCCTCGGTCACTGCTTGAATCGAGCTTGCCATGTCCATCTCACGCTGGGTGATGCGTGAATTGGGTAATCGCGCTGGCCCCCCGAATAACTGTGCGAACTTTTCATTTGTCATCGCCGATTCTTGAAGAAAGCCGAAGTATTCCAGGTTCAGCTCCACCGAACCGTCTTCTTTTAAGTCAACGATATGTTCCAGGATGCGATCGACGTACTTCGGTTTGCCGTACGGCGCCAGACCCATCATCTTGTACTCACCCGAATTGACCTTGAAACCCGTGAATTGGGTGAAGGCCGAGTACAGCAGGCCCAGTGAATGTGGAAAACGCATTTCGCGCAGTAACTTGATTTCCCGCCCCCGGCCTACCCCGATAGATGCCGTAGCCCACTCTCCGACGCCATCGATCGTCAGAATGGCGGCGCGTTCATACGGCGATGGATAAAAGGCGCTTGCAGCATGCGAGCGATGATGCACGTCCTGAAGCACGGTTCCCTCGTACTGCAGATATTTCCGGATCAAACGAGGAATGTGCAGCTTGTAGCGACACCACGAAGGCATCACTTGCAGCCAGGTGTCCTCTCCTGCTGCGCCGGTCACGAGTTGTGTGTGCAAGATTCGCTCGAAAGTTAGGGCAGCATTGTCGTAGTACACCACGGCATCCAGTTCCCGACTGTCAATGCCGGCCTCTTCCAGACAGTAATTGATTGCCTCGTGGGGAAAACGTCGGTCATTTTTCAATCGCGTAAACCGCTCCTCTTCCGCCGCTGCAATGATCTCGCCGTCACGGACTAGGCTGGCCGCCGAATTGTGATAAAAGCAGGAGACTCCGAGGATGCATATCGAGTTTCCCTTTGGCTTCGGCGTGTGCGGTACGGTTCGAGACAAGCCATTCGTCGACGCAGCTCGCGAAGCGAGAAGTCCACGCTCTCCGATCTCATCCGCCAACATGCGAGCCACTTTCTCATTTGCAAATGGCGTGAAGTGACCGCCGGCTCGGAAGGCTAATAGCTGTCGCGTCTTCCAGGGCAGCTTAACAAGCGGGTTACTCACGTCGGCCACGTGGACTCCGCGCCTTCGATCTTCCAGCTGCGAAAAAAATACTTGGTAGTGAGGCTCGACTCCATGCAGGTAATACTCGAATGTCGGCGTCGGCACGATCAGTACCGGCGTTGGAGCCACCTCTTGCACGAACTCGCCGAGAATAGCCTTCATGAGCAGCCAGCCCGGGCTATCCTCCGATTTGAATTCACTATAGGGATGTACGCCGCTCCACCGGAAGACCTGCGACTTTATTGGGGCCATCTCGTCTCGTATCCAAGTACGCAGGTGCCTCAGCTTTGGGCTCTCGCGATATAGCCGGAGTGCTGCTTCCTCGAACCCTTCCAAATTCTTGCTCTCGGGGATCGTCTCGGGATTCAGTGCTCCCGCGGGCGGCCTTTCTCGCGGCACGGGCACGTTAGAGAGGGCCAAGCGGCCGTTCTCGAGTTTGAAGTACGGTTTTGGTACCAGAATCCGCTCTCCGCTCACGCGGTCGATTGATTCGCGGTGGCTGAGTTGGATGCGGCGAATGCTGTCTACCTGAATGCAAATCACCACAAGGTCCCGCTCGATCGATCGACCGAATTCGCGGTAAAGCAACAGATGCTGGTCCGTGCCGGAGCCCGATAGCCCAAAATTGAAAACTTCGGCGCCCAGCATCCGCGCCAATCGGTCAGAGTACCGATGCTGATTGGCGCAATTATCTCCGGCCGTATAAGAGTCGCCGAACATCAGAATGCGCGGCCGGCAACCAAGTTTGTTCTGGAATTCGATGTCCGACCGAAAACCGAGGGAGTTGGTCGTCACGAAGTACCCGCCAGTTTCGTTCCAAAGGCGGGCCCTTAGATTCGGCACGTAAATATGGCCGATCACGGGATGGTATCGGAGCAACATTCGGTGCGTTGATTGATGCAGTAGGAACATGCGGCAGGCGCGCGAGGAGCTTCAGAGCTCGCTCCACAGTTGGGCCCAATTGATTTTTTTCAGAGTCGCCGTCGCGGTGGCAGCTGAAACTTGTATAGTTGGCTACGAGGAATATGGACGCTCAACACACCGAAACGCAGCCCTTCCGCCACTATTCGCGGACGCATCGCGTGGTCGCCTGGATAAGCGAAAAGGTTTGCGGCCGACTAACCTACACGCAGCGCCATGGATTGATCAAGGGAATGCTCCGGCGAGGTGGCCTGGGTTGGTTACCATCGTTTGCGAGCGGGTCGACTATCACCGGAGAACATGCCTTTTGGAGCCGCCAGGACTTGCGGGATCTGGTCATCTATGACATCGGCGCATTTCAAGGCTTACTCACCATGTTTTTTGCCAAACAAGCCCGGCAGGTAGTTGCCTATGAGCCTTACAGCCGAAACTATGTGCGGCTGGCCGAGAATATTGCGCTAAACCGTCTGACCAACGTGACTCTGCGCAAAGTCGCCCTCGGATCAAAACAGGAATCGGCGGTCGCCACCGCGTTGCCGCTTATGCCCGGCGGGGCAACCGTCGATACCGACGCCAGGGCCTACATGCACGCCTCCGCACCGCACACCATCTCGGAAGAGATTTCGTTGACAACCTTGGATGATGATATCCGCGAACAGTCCCTCCCGCCTCCTGATTTTGTCAAGATCGACGTGGAAGGAGCGGAGCTCGCTGTGATTCAAAGCGCTCGTCAAACACTGCTCTCACACAAGGTCTGAGTCTCTATCGAGCTGCACGGAGAGACCATGGAGCTCAAACGAAGAAACGCCACCCAGGTCGTTCTTCTCTTGAAGAATCTCGGATATGGCCACATCCTTCACATCGAGAGCAACACCGAAGTGACAGCTCAGAACGCCGATCGAACTCCGGAAGGCCACCTCTACTGTCAATCATGATCCCGCGACGTCAAGCTCCCTTGTTCCCGATCATGTCTCTTAAGAGCACTCAAAATCATGACACTCCAGCCGCCACGCCAGTGAGACGTTGCAGGTTCTCCTCGGACGGTTCCAGTTTCAGGAATCCGTCCGCTCCACCCACCGATTCTCCGTAAGAAAATTGACAAAAGAACGTAGGAAGGTCTTTCCAGGAGATACGACGGTCGTCGCCTTCGGTCCAGCCCCACGCCGGATCCGGGCGCTCTGCCAGGAATCGTTTCGAAATCCAGACACCCTCGTGCCGCTCCAACGTATCGAGTGCACGTTTAGCAAAATCCGGCTTCCATGTCGCCACACGAACGTTCGCAATCTCTATGGGAAGGTATATCGGAACCGTCTGCGTTCGATTCACTGGGTGTAGAGGATATTGGGTCGTCAACTGATATGCGCTGTCGGCCATTGTGAGTATCGCGACCATCCCCCGGCCCGAGACCTTGCCCTGAAGACTCGTGACGCGCGCCGCTCCCGGCGCGATCCGCGCTTCGAGATTAGGTTTCCAGAACGCCTGCACATTCATTGTCATCGTAAAAGCCAGAAAAGCGAATGTGATTGTCGGGCCGGGGGCGGTCGTGGGCGAATCCGACAACGCATACGCCAGCGCCACACAGGCAAACGGGTAAAACGGCAAAAAGCGCTCTGGCGACCCGGTTTCGAAAAGCACGACGGCGAACGCCAGTAACGGCAGCATCCCCGCGACGCAGATCCAGGCAATGCGGCGTCCTTTCGCAGATCGCCACAAGGACCAAGCCACGCCTGACGCCAGGGCGTAAAAAACTGCGAGCTTCCAGAAATGACGAATCAGGTCCGCGACTCCGATCGGAGCATACGGGTCTTTGAGCACCCATCGCTTCAGGATCAATCCGTCGTCACCGAGGTAAAGAAAGGAACGTGCCAGACCCGCCGGCAGACGAACCAATTGCTTGGTTTGGGACCACCCATGACTCGCATCGCTGAACCAGGCCCTCAGCTCCCCCAACGAATGAATTCGCAATTGGAAAATCGCAATGAGATAACCGATGCCGATGAGGCTCACACCGAAGACTAAAGCGGAAGACGCCAGACGCAGCCTGCTCTGGAAGGAAACCAAGCTGAATCCCGCCTCGCTTCTCCAGAGAAGCGCTGTGGCCAGGACTCCGGGTAGCATAACAATGCACGGAAACCAGAAGAGCACGGAAACAGCGAAGCAGGCTCCAGCCCAAAACCCTGAGTGCCAAGTTGGCTTTCCCGAATCGACCGCGCGAAGGATCACACACAATGCTGCGAGAAGTCCGATCAAACAGGTGATATAGGAGGTGCCAGCGTGAACATAATCGAGAAACGGGGAGAAACTCAGCATGCCCGCAACTATCAGAAGCGCCTTCCACCGCGTTTGTAACAATCGTGACGCCAGCGAATAGAACAGGAGCGTGCAAATCAAGCCGCTGACAATGCTCGCCGCCACCAGTAGGGCGGTCGCCGCAAATGCTTCTTCCCCGCTGGCTGAATAAGCGGTGAATCGGGTGAACCACTTGAACAGAATCCAACCCAGGGGTCGCCAATACAGATGGCCAAAGTCCCAGAGAGGATTTGGATAGCCGTGCCAGGAGGCTTCACTGAAACGGATTATATCGTTCGCGTAGTAGCGTGTATCCCCTGCGAAATCGGCTACCGTACAGAGGACCAAGATTCCGTAGAACGCAGCGGAGGAGATATAACCAAGCCAGGGCGATAGACCAATTAAAGCCTCTGTTGTCGTCGCCGGTTGCCTCATGAGCACTTGAATCTCGACATCGGTGTGCTTTCGCCTCTCCGTGATGGCGGCCGAAACCGTCTCGGCTCTTTTCGCGCCGAATTTGTCAAACACGATCATCGTTTTCGATGAGCTCTTCGATTATTTGGGGTGAGGCAAGAAGAACTCCATACGCTGCCGGTTCACTGATTCTCCCCGGTCGAAGCCTAATCAGTCCGGCAAGGAGTTTATAGGCAATAGGTAACGAGCGAAGGTACCCCGGATTAAGGCGTATTCTTCGCGGGTGGGAATGCGCATGAGGTGTATCGAAGTGAGGTACACAATCGAGTACACCGTGCCGCACGCCGTCAGAATCAAGTACAGCGAATTACCGGTCAGGGCAGAGCGAAGGGCCGCGCACATTACCGCAGCGATCAAAGAAGCCAAGGCTAGTTTGCCAATGTCCCTAACGAGCAGAATGTCATTGCGGCTAATTCCTAACAACCGTCCCAAATGGATGGCCATTACGGTACGCTCAACGATCGCGGCTACGACCACAACACTGATCACACCCACAAGACCGAGTTGCCTGGTCCACAGCAAGAGGATAAAGACCTGCATCAGAACGATGCCGACTCGAACCCGTAGGAAAAAAATTCTTTCGGAAGAGTAGGCCCGAAAAATTGGATCCAGCATCAGAATATTTAAAGGCAATAGCGTCAAGTTCACCGCAAAAACTGGCCAACTATCAATATAACGGCTCGTAAACAGAAACTTGATGAGGTCGGGCCCTACCACGATAAGCAGCGCGTACACCGGAAAATAGAGGACCGCCAGTTTGCGCGCTGCTCGAGCTAATAGAAGAATGATCTCCCGGTTTCTGCTTTGTTGCTGTAGAACGCTGACCTTGGTGATCAGCACAGCGTTGACTGCCTCCCCAATCAGGCCCATTAGCGGAAGTTGCAACGAACCAAACGAATAAATCGCAAACATGGTCGGCGGAAACGATTTTGAAACGAAGTAATTGTGAAGATCGGTTTGCAATGTGAATAACACGGCCGCAGCGCCCAAGGGAATAGCGTATGACATCTGGCGACGGAACATAGACCAATCAAAGCTGTACCAGAAGGCGGGGAAGCGCGACCCGAGGTACCAGAGCAGTACACCCGTCTGAACGAACCCATGAAGAATCGCCGCATAGATAAGCGAGCGCACTGTCCCCCACAGTGCCGCTGCGGTAACGAACATCATAGCGCGCGTGGCTTGCGTGGTGATGATGAGAATAGTGGCCAGCCGGATCTCTTCGTTGGCGATCGGCACGCTCTCCAGGAACGTCCCGGTAATCCACAGGAGAATCGTCAAACCAATCAAATGAGAGTATGGAAGAAGCTCCGGCTGATAAAAAATAACGGTGAGAATATGCGGGAAGAAAAACAGCACAGCGCAGCCCAGCGCACCGACCCCGGAGAGAAACAGTATGATGTTCAGAACGGTCTGCGGGCGCCGATCGCCTTCCCTGGGCAGGAAATAATACGCGCTCATGTGCACACCCAGAGGAAGGAGGTTCATTGCCGTAGTAACAATCAAGAATATCTGTTTGTAGACGCCAACTTGTTCCGGATTCATGCGCCGGACGACAACCAACGGCAGCGCCATACTGAACGCGAATCCCACGGTTTTGGCGAAAGTCAGCCACCAAGCTCGCGAAGTAAGGGATTCAGTTTTTGTCGGGGACGAATTCATATGAACAGGTATAAGCGGGATTTATGAATCAACGTTTTCTGTAAATCGGATTTCTAAACGCAAGAACGTTTCGGCCGGTACCCGCCGCTGCGCTCAGATCACGGCTGAAAACTAGAAGCATACCTAAAGAGTTGTCGAAGCTTGGAGTAACGGACTCAACTAGATTTTGCTACCCAGACTTCATAGATGCCGAATTCTTTTTCCTTAGTAAAATTGCTGTTTATCCATTTCTGAAGCTTAGGCATATGTGGAAGCCAGCTTGTGTCTTGTTGACCCGCCCAGGAGATTTTCTCGAGAATCACGGCTCGGACAGTCGTCCGAGTTAAAGAGGCGACCACGACCTCGTCAACGTAGGGCAAGTCTGAGTCCAGGTAACTATGCCCGCGCTGAAAATATAGCCAAGGCTGAGGCGACGGACGTTGGTGCAAGCCATACAACATGGTTGAATCTCCAAACACGAAGAAGTTCCCGGGGTTTCGGACGAGCCATTCATTCAAGTTCTGGAAATCGGATTTCCGAATCCACCACTCGCGATTCGGATCCGCAACACTGACGCCGGTGGAAAGAGCCAGACGGCCCGAATAAGAGCAATCCGCCCACTTCAAGCGATGAAGGCGGTCAACATTAAGACTCTCTGTAAAATGGCTTCCGGTGGGGAACTGTTGCACAGAGCGATTCCAACTTGTGCGAATGCCCTGGGCGATGAGCGCAGTGCAGAGGAGAATCGATGTGCTACATAGTAAAGCGCGGCTGGTCCAGCTCGAAATCGCGGCTCGAACGGATGTTTCGTCCGATATCATTGAAAACTGAACACCTTTTTTCCCCACCATTACGGATAACAAACCAAAAGATAATCCCCCGATCAGACCGAAGAAGGGAACTCCATTTGCAGCCTCGTTGAACGTTGTCGTGATGAATAATTGCTGGAACTCAAGGCACGAAACAATAATCCATCCTGCTACCGCGTAATCTCGGCACTGACTCTCTGACTCAGCCCATTGGAAGAGTCCTGTGAACAAGGCGACGAACCCGGGAATAGCGAAAAACAGCGCACACCACTTGATCGAAGGGGCGTAAGCAGAAAAAGTTACAAAGCCCGCGAGAAACAGGACGGGGTTCTCGGGGGCGCGCGCAATTGCGATGCTGCGACTTATTTCGATCGAGTAATGAAAGTATTGCCATGGATTTGAGAACAAACAAAGCCACAAGACGAAGCCGCCGATTCCAATCAGAAATCCGCTTAGTTGAGCGGTCAGTCCTTTGAGTATGGCCCTTCCATCGCGCAGCCTGGAGACCACAACCGTTCCAGCGAGAATGGGGAAGAACAGCAGACCTGCGTTCTGTTTCGAGAGTACAGAAAGAGCCAGCATTAGCCCCGCGAGCGCGTGGAGCCAAGGGGCACCAGGCCGCGACGTACGGCTGGCCTGTAGGGCGAAAAGAAGTGCGACCAAGCCGAAAAAGAAAGCGGTCTGCTCCAACCAGAGAGTGCCGAAGGGGGCCTGAAACCAGCAAGCGGTTACGATTCCAGCTATTAGAGCCGTCACTTCCTGCCCTTGGAAAAGAACCCTGACAATCCTCTTTACCAGCAGTGCAGCGCTCACGTTCAACACCGCCGCCGAGAGGACGGTGGCTGAAAAATTAACGCCGAACACTTTGAAAAACAGGGCTTGGATGACAAAGGTAATAGGTCCGAAGGGGAATAAAACATCGCGGTACGGCACCTGTCCCTGAAGGAGCCGCCAAGCTCCGTCGAATACCATGGACTGATCTTGCAGAAACAATCCTCGATGTCCGCACACCCAGGTCAACAGGAAGGCAAAGACCGCCACGACGCCATTCGACAGTAACCAGAACCAACGTGAGTCAGCTTGGTTATCTTGGGTTCGCGGCATTCGGTGGTACCGAAATTCGATATTCATGATTTTGCTTGTAGTCCGATGAGTGGTAACGCGAGCCGCGCAGGTAGCGTAGTCCATTCCGCTCCCTGCGCACACACCACCTCGAGATTCGATAAAGCAAGGCAATAGTTATGCTGGTCCTATGTGTGTATTGGAATGGCACGAGCGCTTAGATGGCTGCTGCGATGATTAGTAAGACAGCGATCGCTACAATCTGGCTGGCGCGATCAAAAAGCGAGAACACAATAGGGTCGCCCTGGACTAATCCGCGGTTGGCGAGGATTAGCAGGCGGCTGTGCCAATAAGCAAGAAGGGGAAAAATTCCAAGAAGTAGGTACGGCCGTGCGTAGAGCGGCGCTACGTCGGGACTCCGCACGTAGAGGACGACGATCAAGGCGCTGATAGATCCGCTCGCAGCACATAGCGCCGTCAACTGCGGGAGATCCGCAAACAGATAGCCGCGCCTGGAACCAGTCAAGCCCTCCTCAGAAGAACGCAAGCGTAACTCGCAGATCCTCTTGATTAGCGCAAGGCTCAAGAACATAAAAATGGAAAAAGCTAGAGTCCAGATCGATACGCCGATCTTCGTGGCAAGTCCGCCGTACAATAATCGCAGGGTATAGAAGCCGGCCAGCAGAATGACATCGAGCATAAGCAACCGTTTGAGATAGAGGGAATAGGAGAGGACGGAAACGCAATACAACGCCAGAAGCATGGCGGCATCGCGCGTAGGGTTCAGGATAGCCGAGCTCACCAAAAGCACGGCACTGACGAGGATGGCACAGACAATCGACAGTTCGCCAGCGGCCAGCGGTCTCAGCCGCTTTTCAGTGTGCCTGCGGTCCGCGGGCAGATCCAATAAGTCGTTAATCACATATAGAGCGGAAGCACAAAAGGAGAAAGCGAAGAACGCCCGAACGGCGCTGAACATCGTTCCGATCTCCAGTACATGGTGCCCCAGAAAAACCGGCAGCAGCACTAAGAGGTTCTTTATCCACTGATGGACACGCATCGCCTTCGCAATGGCGTGCATCGACACTTGAGGCCCTGAAATGATCTTTTCAACCCTCACGCCGGAGATTTGAAGTACTTCACGGACGCGCCGGTTTGCGCCGACGACTACAGCACTCTTTGCCGCTTTCCAAACCGGGAGATCATCTCGGGAATTTCCAACATAGCTGAAGTCTTGGTGTCCGAGGAGGCGGCGGATAGAATCAAGCTTTGTTGCACCTGTCACGTTTTCCAAGCCGTCGCTGCAAATAACTCCTGTAAAGAGCCCGAGATGCTCGGCAACGGGAACTGCGACCGAGGCATCGGCCCCCGTCACAAGAAACAATCTTCGACCGTTCTTTGCCTCTGATTGAATATAGTCGAGCACAGGACGAGAGTAGGGCAACGCGTCCGGATTCAAATGCGCCGCGCGCTCCAGTTGTTGCTTAAATTTGGCCTTTCCTCTGTACAGCGACATTAAAATTTGTGGGATTCGCGTGGGGTTGGCACGGACAACAGCAAGAAAAGACTCCATTAATGTATCGCTTCGGACAAGTGTCCCGTCCAAATCCACGCACAAACAACGCGGTTCCTGATGCTGAAGGTGTTCACTGTCTTCAGCAAGATTCACGGTACTCAATGCGGCAAGAAGCGGTACCGGCTGGTGGCTGTCAGAGTAGGGCTCCATTAATCGCAACACGCTAGCGTTCCCGTCTTGAATCGCACGAGGTAGGCACCGAGGGATTTCCGCACCTCGTTAGCAAATAAGCGGTTGCCATGAAGCTTACCCACAGAATTGGGTAGCGGTAACGCAGATTCACGTGAACCAAGTAGTAGACAAGCGAGTAAGAAACAAGGCAGGCTGCTAGCATATCCGCAGCCACACGGTTTGCCCGATGCATGAGCAGGAGGCCCGGAATTGAAGCCGCGGTAATCACCGAAATAATCAGCGTTCCTAGTAGGGCAAGCCCCCCGCCGCCCGCGGACACGGGAAACCAAAAATACAAGAACCGCTTTAGCGAGAGATTGATGAACTGTAGCGGGTGATTAGAGATCCAGGACAATGCGACACGCAGGCGTTCCGCATTGAATCGGCGCTCTCCAATCTCGGCGATCCGTTGATCCAACTGCAAGTTTGCATTCGGATGCGTTCGGGCGAAGCACTCAGAGCGTGTATTGTCCAGTGACCAAGCGGAAGCGCAATCATTATTGGACACAGCTAGCTCCGTGCCCATATCGTCTCGAATGAAAATGAATGTGCCGAACACCTGGTAATTCCGTAGAATCCACGGGGCGATGATGAGCAGCATTAACGCAGTTAGCACGAGCAGAGCCCTGACATTCAGCGATCGCAAAATCAAAAAGTTCCAAATCACGAAGATGAGAACCACCACGGGGTTAAACAGTATTGCCACACCCCAAAGCGCCCCTAAGATGGCGGCCGTGCGCAGTGCCTGCGAGCGTTGCACTCGGAGAGTGGTATAGGCAATCGCGACCAGCAGCAACCCGGTGAAAAGGGCTTCCCACTTGAAGGAACTGCCCGGAAGGGGCGTGATGAATCCCAGCAAAGCCGCGACCTCTCCCAACCGAGGCGAGAACCCGAGTTCCACTCCTAACAACGGCAACAGAGCCAGTTGAAGTGCGTATGCGGCGAGTGTGAGCAGGCGTATCGCCCACCAAGCCGATTTCCCGGTGCCAAATGTAGCTACCACCGCACTATATAAAAATGGATATGCCGGCGCGACGTGTGCGGTTGGACCTGTAGCCATGGGAGCAAACGGGTCGCGAAATTCACCAAACTTCAAGATGGAAGCCGCGGTACGGGTGGATTCGACACCAAAGTCAGCGCTTTCAGCCCTACTCAGCCAGCGCCCGGCGGCGACGTTTGCCAACGCGCAGACGACAAACGCGGCTAGCCAAGAGAGCAGCAAGCGTTTTGCACCGTAAGCGTTGCGTGTCGCTGTTTCATTCGTCACGCAATGCGATTGAGATCGGTATGGGGTGATCACTCGAGATCGTTCAATTCCTTTCACGCTATAGGCTGTCGGTCGGCAGGGGCTGCAGGAGATCCCGCTTTGCGCAGTCCGTTAAGGCTTGAGTTCGCTGCCACGACAAATCTTTGAGGAAATGTCTAAGAGCTTTGGACTAAGGCACCGCAACAACTTGCATGGGGTAGGAAGTCACGATCGTGCCAGCAAGATCCAATCGGTCAACGATGTAGTACAGCATTCGGTTGTAAATCGCCGGGATTGTAATTGTGCAGGTCGAGCCATTTGGGCAGTGCTGCCGATTGACCGGTTCATTTATGAAACTGTAAGGATCCGTTGGCGCCTTCGTGGGAATCTCCGTCGAGCAATCCGATAGATAGGGGGTGCAGTGCAGTAGCGTCGGGCCATTTTCCGAATAACCGAACCGCGCGCGAATGTACGTTGCATTCGGAGTGCCCTTGAACGTAAGCAATATGGGGACAAAAGTGGTACGGTCGGAGGCATCGGGGCCTGTCAGAGGATTCAGTCGCAAGGCCACCCATTCAGATCTCACTCCGTCCATCCAATCCGCCACACAAAATGCGAAAGCGGCATCGGGGGTAGCCCTGCAGTTCGAAAACTGATACTGCAGTCCCGGCATGCCGTGGACGTACCCCAACTTCCGTGAGGTGGGGCCCGCTGCATTCGGCTTTTCTGTTAGGAATTGGATGACTTGCCCCGCAAAAGGAGTGAGTTGAAAAGCGCAAGGATCGGAGAGGGTGAACTGGTCCGTACGACAGTGATTACTTACATCAGCCTTTGGCACGGTGACGTATAAGTTCCCGGCCCTAGAGCCAGCGAAGCACTCATCCGCATTCAGTGCACGACAGACACTGTAGTCCGGCAAATCAGCGATGTTTCCTGTCTCGGGGCCGCTGACATCTTTCAGAAGATAGTGCCCAGCATATGCGTGTAATGGCAGCCGTTTGTATGCCGACGGACCCTCCGATACCGTGTCCGTGATCAGATAACTCTTACTCGTACCCGGAACCAAGGTGATCGTCCGAGGACTTCCAATGGTGGAATTGAGATTTTCGGGTCCGGCTCCATAAGCAGGATTCAGATGCCGGAAATCGAGTTGAAATGACGGATGGGCGGCTCCGAACCACCAACTGCTGTTGTTGTAGTTCTGAACGAAGTCTTTCTTCACACCGTCGTGGCTGCCTCCAAAATCCGGATAAGCGGCGGCCATTGGTACAAACGGTTGAAAGATCATCTCCGACAGGGACATGTTGAAGTTGCCCTTGTAGCTTGGCGGCTCGCAAGGCTGTGCGTAGGTATATAACCCTGCAGCCATTCCTGGCCCGAACGCTCCGTGGCAGCCCGCCCTCTGTCCATTGTCCGGTAGCCATGTTGCTGACTTCCCCGCTGAGAGGTCAATTGCAATACTCGAAGGACCTACATTGAATGAGGGTGCCATGGACAAAAACCAACCGTTTGAGCGGGCATCATAGGAAGGCTGATAATCGTCCCCGTTGTTCAGCAACGGGAGCAAGTAGTTGTGCCTTGCCCACCGCAAGAGCCAGATATCGATATCGTTTCTTCCGTTGTAAGTCACACTTAGAGCCACAAATTCCTCATTGAATGGACCGGCTCTCCGTTCTCTCAACCAATCGCCCGGTCGAATGTCCATCAACTTGGAGCGATTGGGATCCGCCAGGCCGAAGCCTGGTGTTGTACAGGGAAATTCTTTTCTTTCGGTATTTCCGTCTGGAAAAATATATGACGAATTCGGTGTTGCGTTGCAAGGCGGTGTCGAGACCTTCACTTCGATACAGTTTCGTGTCCCGGCAAGACTAACGTAGCGCTTTGGAATCTCGGATGGACAGGTGTACGCCTCCTCGCCCGTCAGTGAGGTATTTCTATCCCAGCGCGCGGGAGATTGGTACCCTGCGCGGTTGACGTTGAGAATCGGCAAGTCAAACGCGCCATTGAAGACTTCCTGGCCAGAAATCTCGGCGTTATCGTCCAGACCGTTCATTACAGCAAAACGCCATGTTCCGGCACCATCGATACTATGGATGCCTCCCCACCTTGCTTCCGTGTCGCCATCCCCACCCCACATATTTCTGATCATCTTGATAACGCCGGTTTTCGTATCAAAACCTGCAAAGATACCGAGGTGCTCGCGGCGATTTGCGATGGCCACGGTGAAGTATCCTTCATCGGTAAATCCTGAGGAAGGTAATCCAAACCAGCCGAGATCGAAGTTAGGATGGGAGACGCCAACAGTCTCGCCCAGGATGTTTAGACCGGTCTGATAAGCTCTCTTCATTTGCGACAGGACATCCAGGGGAGGATTTGAACTGGATGGCGTCAGGTTGTACCACTGGAAACAGTCGTCAGTTACAAAAGCGCCGGTCTTGTATCCCGCCGAGTGCGGGTATGGGTTGTACGCTGGGAATCCTGCACACCCATGCAGGGCTTCGTCATATGTGATACGGAAGAAATGGACGCCGTCGAAGGCCAATGCGAACAAACTCTTGCCGTCCACGCTGTCATAGGCTGTGCCCGCTCGTATCAGCACTCCGACGTCATACTGGAACCGGTCGCCGGCTGCATGGAATCTTGGGCTGGCTGCGGGCTTTTTGCCGACGGATAGAAGCCTGACTTCGTTGCGAATTGTCCCGTCGCCGTTATAAGGGATCCACAGAATGACTGAACCTGCCCCCTCTTGATCGGCTAGGAAAGCGAGGTATCCGGTTAGCGCCGGAACGAGCGGTGTCGTACCATTTGCCGCTCTCGTTACCTCCACGGGTATCGGATTCACCATCGGCGCATCACCATTGGATCCGTTATCAGGTAAGCCAGAACCGTAAATATCCAGACCGAAACTGAGTTCGATTGGATCTGGTCCATTTTTATAGACAACGATTCCACAATTGGCACCCGAATACCGCACCTTCGTCAGGATTCCTGGATCTTCCGCTATGGTGAGCTTAGTGGCGGATTGGATGGAGGCGATGTGATAGTACTTGGCATTGATCAGGATTGGAGTGCCAGGCGCCCAGTCGGTCACGAAGTAATTGTTCGATGCGTTCGACTCCTCCAACGTAACTATTCTATTCATTACCGAGACAATACCAGCAGGCGGAATGACCAGGTTGTGCTGCGGCGGATTAATCCCCCAGCCTGCAAACAGAGGTCGCGGGACAGGTCCAGGATAAGTTCCAATTTTGACGGGGGTTGTCCTTGGGCAGGAAGTGGTAGTCACTGGATTTCCGACGACTGTTTGACCGCCGTCAAATGAGAATTGGAGAGTCACCGTAGTGCCGTCCTGTGCCGCATTTCCGCAAAACACGTTCACGAGAACGTCATCGGCATTGATCTTGGGGATCCATCCGCTCGCGCCGCCGTAAAAACTGTGCGGGGCGAGGGGTATGAAAAGCCTGTCGGAGGCGTTGCCCGTGGCGGTCGCGTATGCCTTGCCGTTGGTGATAATGTTCCCAACATTCCTCCAATTGCCGGTCCCGGCGAAATCTATGGGCATCGAGGCGGTGGGATTATATTCGGCGGTAAACGAGTCTGGGCCAACCATACCGGGACCTGTCAACCGCCAGAATTCCAGGCCCTCGACCGGATCAACGTAGCTCTTTGCCTGATCGCTCCAATCGATGATTGGATAATCCATGTTCCCGAAACGGGCGCCGTTGAATGGAACCGGATCCGGAGCTAGATTGCCTAACGGGACGGGCAACGTCGTGAATGTAGTGGATACCTCGCTGTCCGCGCCGCAGCTGGCTCCAATCCAATACGTTGCTGCTGCCGCGAGTGCGTCGGACCCTTTTCGGCTTCCCAGCACGAACACGTGGCTCATCCCGCTCACAATTGAACCTAACCGCTCGTCCGTATTTCCATTGTCGATTAAGTCCAGGATGTTGGAACTGAACGCCAAACCGCGCGACGCGCGGTAGGTGCAGGTACCAGCCTGATCCGTGTTTATGGTGATTTTCGCTTGCATCTGCGTTGGTTGAACCGACACGATGCGCGTGTTAGCAGAACAAGGGATTAGGGCGAAGCATGAAACCGCCGCCAACAGAAAGATTCTCACCGTGCGCCGCATTCGAAGGCTAGCTGGAAACAACTCGATACTGGACTCGAAAATCTGCCCGGTTTCTCGCAACGACGCCATTTCTGAACACTGACTGGGCATGCCCGACTTCGTTGTATTCAGAGGAGAAAACGGTGCTACGTGAACATTGCTTAGGAAGCGCTAGTTGATTTCTCGAGATGAAAAAGATTCATATCGAATCGGCAAGCCGGGATACAGAAGTCCGTCCGCACTGGAATCCTGAGCGGCTGGGAGCTCCGCTTCGCTGTCCGTGTAGCCTAGCAAATGTGAGTTTGGGAAGTAGTAGTGAAGCGTCGGAAGGTCGGTCTGCGGCACGAGTAGTCGGCTACTCTCCAGACGATTCTCCCGTATGTAAACAAGAAGTGATGAGAGCCTTGTATCAGGCCTCACGGGTTGTCGCTGAAGGTTTATCCACGTTTCCGCAAACAACGCGAGACTAAGAATTATCGCAACCGCGTAGGCCGTGATTGGACGTCGCAGCCCGGTGAGGTAGGCGGCCAAGATGCAGCCCGCCAGCACATCTAGAGCGGGTTCAAATAGCAGAGAATAACGCGGTGATCCCGTGGTTACTCGCATCGTTGTAACCAACATCATCGCCGCATACCAAAAAAATGGATACAAGACACGTCGATTGCTTTCGGGCCGTCGCAAAATTGTCCATGTAAACAAACTTACGCCAATGACAAGCCACTCCAAGGGTGAACTCAGAAAGCGCCTTTCCCAAGTCTCCATGAATCCCTGCGCACCCCAAGGAGATTTTCGAAACAGTGCCAGATAGGCCATGAAGAGATAACCCTTTACAAGTGAGAGCTTCATAATCGAGCCAGGCCAAACCACCGAGATCGTTGACAGAAATACTAGCAATGAGCGCATTGCCAGTTTCCAACCTGTGTGAAGGTTTCGGCGCTCAACGTACGCACACACGCCGCATGTGGCGACCACGACGAAACCGACCTCCAAGAGACAGCAGCTGAGTGCGGCCACGGCCATTGCCCAGTAAAAGTACAGCCGGTTTCCAGTCGTCGCAGTCTTGGACAGCAGAAATAGGGAGGCTAAGGAGCAGGAAACGAAAGCTTGATGCGGCGCGAGTTCGACACTTCGTACAGCAGCTGCGCTCCAGACAAACAGTGCCGATGCGAGAATGGCAGCCAGAGTTCCCTGCGTACTGCCAAGAACCCAGCTTACACCGACGTAAATCACGACTAGGCTAACGACAGCAAAAGCCACATTGAACAGACGCATTCTATACTCATCGAGATTGAATTGAGAGATCAACATCAGTGAATAGAAGTACAGAGGACCGTGCCAGTGCCGATAGAAAACAATATCGTTTGATCCTCGAATCAACGCCGAGAGTTTCGTTGGAGGCAGCGGCCTGTGACTCAACCCCGTTTGCAAGAACTCAACAAATGGCATCGTTGGCGTATCGGTGTAGTTCACGCTGAGGCCAAGTTTTGTGGCATACATATAATCGGCTTCGTCGTAGGAGTACGGAGAGTGTGAAGCGGCCCCCCCCGCCAGGATCTTTAGCAACGCGGCGAACACCGAAACAATCAATAAGTGTTTCAAAAGAAAACCGGGGAGGCTGTGCGTGAATCGCCTGCTCGCATCCGATTCCAACCCGGTCGTTAGGTCGACTGACGCCACGCCCTGATGAGACCTCACCAGTCCCCTCGATTCTTGATGACTTATTTCGTGCATGGCTTTTTCGATGTTTCCGATTGTCTATTCAGAGGGGCATCTATGGAACATCGCTCGAGACCCCGAGGTATTCGGCATCCGCGAGTTGAAATGAGATGATTGCAGTTCAGCAATCAGTTGAGGCTCATTGAGTGCGAAGAAACAGATAAATGTGCCCGCCTTGGGGTTGACCACCGCCGTGTCTATGGTTTAAGCTCTGGATTGGCTTCGGGTTAAACACTCATGCGAACAGCAACCGCAGCGGAGAACTCCCTCGAGCCATGTGCATCTTGATCCACGCTGTTGACGAAAGCGTTCGGCGCTGAACGCAGTCGAATGGCTGAGAATTCGCAGGCCCGCCTCGCAATTCTCATTTCTCAGTACCCAGCAATCAATCACTCAATCATACTGAATGAAATTCGGGAATTGCGCAGATCGTTCGTTTTGTGCACCGCATCTATCCGTGCTTCCAATCGGCCCGCTGAGCAGTTGACTGCCGCAGAGCGCGATGAAGCTTCTCGGACTTATTACGTCAAACCGGGCGGAATTCGCGCTGCCCTTTTTGCGGTGGTACAGACTTCCTTTCTTAACCCGGCTGGATTTGTAAGAGGACTCCTCTATGCTCTTAGGTTGAGCGTGCCCCGGCCCAAACAGGCATTCAAAAACTTCGCATACTTCCTTGAGGCTCTGGTGGTCGGACAATGGATGCGCCGTGAAGCGGTTTCCCATCTTCACACCCACTACTCCTCCACAGTCGGGTTGCTCGCCAAGCGGGTTTTCCCCGTCGAGCTCTCCATTACTTTCCACGGCCCAGATGAGTTCAACGATCCCAAGGGCTTCTGGCTAAAACAAAAAGTGGAGGCCAGCACGTTCGTTCGGGGCATTAGCCACTATTCTCGGAGTCAATTAATGCTGCATTGTCGGACCGGGCAATGGGAGAAGATTGAAGTGGCACATATGGGGGTCGATCCGAACATGTTCTCACCCCGCCCATTCCGCGAGGACCCTTCCCCCGTGGAAATAATCTGTGTTGGGCGACTTGTATCGGTGAAAGCGCAAAGGATTCTTATTTCGGCCGTTGGGAAGCTCGTGCAGGACCGTCGCAATGTCCTCCTGCACATCGTTGGCGGAGGGCCGGACCGCCCGGACCTGGAAAAACAGGTCGACTCACTCGGCATACGACCACACGTAGTGTTCCATGGTTTCGCGTCGCACGATAAGGTCAAACAACTGTACGGGCGCTCGGATGTATTCGCCATTTCAAGCTTCGCCGAAGGCTTACCAGCCGTTTTGATGGAAGCGATGGCGATGGAGATTCCTTGTGTATCCACTTGGATTATGGGCGTCCCCGAGTTGATCCGGGATGGAATCGACGGTTTGCTAGTTCCACCATCGGATGTCTTGGCCCTCGCACTCGCGATATCACGGTTGATGGATGATCCCGAGTTGCGCCGTCGAATCGGGGTGGCCGGGCGACAACGTGTCATTGAGGAATTCCACCTTCAGAAAAACGCGCGTTATTTTGCAAGCATTTTCGAGCGCCGCGTTTTTTCGCAGCAATTCGCTTCCGGAAGAGAGTCTAGTTCTTCATGAAGTGATCGACAATCGTGCGGATCCTGTGTGCGTCTGCAATCTGACTCATATGCTGCACAAGGGATGCAGATGCTGAGTCGAGATAGCGAACCCAAGCTTTTTCTGCCTTGCAGTCGCACGCCCCGCCCAGCCATTGCCCTCTTTTGCCGGCTTGATTTGTCCAAAGGTATTGCCTTGGAATAGCGCCTTCGTTAGTAAGTGACCGCTGTCTGCTTTTGCTCTGTACGGTCAAATTGAGTCGCGAATATGGGATCCCGATCAAAAAAGATGCGGTTCCATAACTCGAAGTTCAACAATCGCCAGATCGCATCGGTACAGTCGACTCGCCCGCTGCGGTGCGTTTCCAATAGGTCACGGACAAATCCGGGATTCAACAGTCCCCGTGCAGACAACCGTCCATCCGTCAGTATGTTTGCGATCTGGCTGAAGAGCTGGTAGCGGGTCCAGGGCTTTACCGGCGTTGGGAATCCCATTTTGTGGCGGCCAACTGCTTCGCGGGGCAAGCGATCTTCCATCGCTCGTCGCAGGAGAGATTTCCCCGACAAGAACCTCACTTTGAGTTTGGAAGGAACGCCTAACGCAAATTCGACAAGCTCGTGGTCAAGGAACGGAACCCGGCTTTCAATCGACGCCGCCATACTCATCTGATCCTGCTTCATCAGTAGCTCTGAGAGATAAGTTTTGATATCGAGACAAAGCAAGCTCTTCAGTAGATCATATCCGCTGCAATCGGATCGAAAATAGACCATGGAGGTTGCATAGGGATCGACATTGCGGAGTTCCTCACCGACTTGCGGGGTGAAGAGCCGGGCATGCGTATCTTGGGGAAAGACGGAATGAAAGTTGTCGAGATATATCTCTCGGAATTCGCACGAATGGTTCAAGAAGGAATGCCGCAATTTTCGCAGGACCGAATGATGAAAGAACGGGTTGCTGAGGGCGTTGCGAATCCGGCGTCGCACGGATGCCGGGACAAGCTTCTCATAGTGCGAGCCGATACCGATGTTAAAAACGGTAGCCGGGTACTTCATGTACCCGGCGAAGAGTTCGTCCGCGCCCTCCCCGCTCAAGACGACCTTGACTTTGTCAGCTGCCAGTCGCGACACAAAGTAGAGTGCAACGCTCGACGGCCAGACTATGGGCTCATCCTCGTGCCAGATGAGCCGAGGCAAACTGTCCAGGAATTCTTGCGGACCGAGGCTGATTTCATGATGTTCAGTGCCAATATGCTCTGCCACCCGCCGGGCGAAGGGTAGTTCGCTGAAGCGATCCTCCGCATATCCGATCGAAAACGTTTTTACGCGATCCGCCGCGAGACTGGCTGTGACTGCGGCGATGCAACTCGAATCGAGCCCTCCGCTCAAGAAAACGCCGAGCGGAACATCACTCATGAGCCTTAACTGTACTGATTGAGTGAACATCTCGCGAAATCGAGCAATATAATCTGCTTCGCTCTTAGCAGCTTCAGAGGCAGCGATTGGCAGATCCCAATACCGCTCGATTCTCGGCTCCACGCAAGGACCGGTCAGGTCCAGACTCAGACGGCAGCCCGGGAGCAGTCGAGAAACATTATGAAACATGGTGTCTACACCCGAAAGATATCCGAGAGCGAAGAACTCGGGGAGGGCGCGCCGGTTCATTCGAGGACGTAACCAGGGCAGCTCGAAAAGCGCTTTCATTTCGGAGGCAAATGCAAATCGTCGGCCGTCCATCGAATGATAAAACGGCTTGATTCCTAGACGATCCCGGGCGCAGAACAATCGTTTCTTTCTTGAGTCCCAGATGGCGAAAGCGAACATCCCTCGAAGATGGAGCACGCAGTCGTCACCCCACTGTTCATACAGATGAACGATCGTTTCCGTGTCGCTGTGGGAAGCGTAGTGATGACCACGGCGCTCAAGATCTACACGAAGCTCGGCATGATTATAGATTTCCCCATTGCAGACGATCCATATACTGCCGTCTTCGTTCGACATAGGCTGGTGTCCGCCTTTTAAGTCAACGATGCTCAGGCGGCGGAAACCGAGGGCAATGGGCGATTTCACATGATAGCCCTCATCGTCGGGGCCACGGTGGATGAGAGTCTGTGCCATCGCTTCGATCTGCTCGAGCGTGGTTCGACCGGTTCCGTCAATGTCCAGAACGCCGCAGATGCCGCACATTTCCCTTAGGTTCCTTCGTGGACTTCGATTCCGGTTTCGTTGCGACGGAATTCGACCTGCTGCCCGTTTAGTGAGATCGCTGCCACCCGACTGATGGCGACTCCAAAGGGCTTGACCGGGTGCATGAGGACTCGAAGAAAATCGCCCTGAAGCTCGATATCGATTTCCTCAACCCTTTCTTCACTGTTGTAAACGAACCCATCGTGGTGCTCCAAGTAAGCGCCACCGACGAGCGTCATCCGTTCCATCCGGCCGTCCCGACCTTGCCGAAAAAAGGCGAAATCGGCATCGGTCGTAAACTCTCGGAAATGATTGCCCGATCTGCCATCGAAAGCGAAATATTCCACGTTGGTACTGGTCTCAAGAGCCCAAGTCGAATGATCATCCAAAAGTTGGCGAACCCGTACACCGTCTGGTGCGTCAGGCCACAACAACCATGAGAAGCGTCTCGGCGTCGCGCAACGGGTCTTGGCGACTAATACTGGAGCGGGTTCGCGATGGCCGTAGTCCTCGGAGTACCATCCCTGGATTGGTTCTTTGGATCCTGTAATCTTTTCGAAGCGAATGCCGGGATCTGATGCGATGAAAAACCTATGTCGTTCTTTCGCCGCCCAGCAACAGTTTTTTTCGATTTGCAAATCCGTTCCCGGAGCGAAGTGGAAGAAAAATTCTAACGAGTGCGTACCGGGCCCGTTGACGTCGTCCATGAGGAACCAATGATGCGGCTTGACAAATACGACGTGACGGCGATGAACCACAGGTGCGGCAAGCCGCCGATAGCCCTCATGGCTGCCACTCGCATAATCCAAGTTGGGAAGCACGTTCCAGCGTTCCAATCGCGCTGGGCAGACACGGCGCCACCTGAAAGTGTCGAGTGGTTCGGACTGTCCACGCTCGTCAACGACAAGGGTGTTGTGGGCATGTGTTGAGCGGAAAAACTCGCGATCCTCATGGGAAGAGGTGTACACAAATGTTCCCGGATCAACGAGCCAGTTCGTCCCTCCCGCGGAACAGACTATGCTCAGCGCATCGGCGTGTCCGTGGCCGCAATTGCCCATTCCTTGCGGACCAGCATCGAACAGCAGCATATTCGCCGCGGGACTCCAGTTATTTCGCATTACAACCGTACCGGACTCTCGAAATGCCTTTGATGTTTCTCGCGGTTGCTTCGGAATCAATTGTCGAAACCGAGTCGCTGCGTGGGTACCGAGCAACCACAAGCTCTCTTCATGGAGTTTGGCAGCCCGATCTCGAAAGTCCTCCCGTCCGAAATACACCGCAGCGATTGACAGGGTACCTCGATGGTCGTTCGGATCTCTGCCGCTTATCGGCAACAACCTACCTCCATCCGCATCGCCGATCATCGGGTGCGTCCCAGCTGGCCAAGCGGTGTGAACCATGACTTCAACCATCCTTTCTAGACTCGTTTGGTAGGGAGTGGGGAACGAGCATCCATTGCGGTCTGCGAGGATGGCAGCGCAAAGAAAAAAATCTGTCGCGTAATGGTGGTAGCAGCTAGATTGCTCCGCGTGAAATCCGTCTGCGCGGACTTGATTCTGCATCTCTTGCATCAGGATTGTTCTTCCGGTTTGGCGGTAAATATTCGCGGAGCACAACTCAGGAAAGAGCAAGCCAATCACAAAGAGAGCGAAGCCCTCCCCGAGCAGATGAGTATTCGGCGAAAAATAGATCGACAGATTGGAGGCGATAAAATCCGCATGCAATGCTAAGGCGCGCACCAGTTGACCGAGGCGTTTCCCTGTTGCAGCGGGGCTGCGTGCGAGGAGAAAGATCATCCAAATCCATGACCAGGCGCGCAGGGCCGATTCCAGACTGCTGCTCCAGTTGATCCCGCACAGATACGGATTTTCGCGCTGCCAGTCCTCCCATTGGGAAAAGCTTTCTTCTGCAAAGCGGTTATCGCCTGTCAAACGATAGGCAAGGGCAAGTCTCACGAGGTGCTGATGCCGGTTCGGCTCCCAAACAATTTTGCTGTCGCCGACCTTCTGGAAGTCGAGATAACGAATCTGGCTCCGGTGATACGATCCTGATTCAATTTTATGGACGATGTCTTTTCGCCAGGGTATGCGCGGTCCGCAGAAGACCTCGGGATAGCCAAACACTTTGAGTCGGTGCTGACAGGCGCGCGAAGCGTCCGACAATATCCGTTCCGCATTCCCAGGAAATACGCTGGGATAGGCTTGGGCGATTTCGTTCTGCTCGGCGACAGAAGAGTAGAAGCGCGGGTTTGTCCGTGAGTAAAGATAATCAGGCAAAGCCGCCTGAGCCGTGTCGCAGCCTTGGCGCAACGCTGTGCGAAAAACCGAATCATTAATAGCCGAAGCGTTCCAACAGGTCCGCCAATCGGTGAGGTCCTGCTCGCGTATATTTCGTACCAGCCGGATTCTTTCTTGTGCGACTTGCAGAGCCTGCCCAAGGCGGTGACGAATTTCTGGAAAATCCATTTCCATCAAGCGACGGACTTTGTAGGAAGAAATCATTCCATCTCTCGGGGGCTGAAGACCAACTGTTGGCCCGGTCAAACTATTTCCAATCAACCTTGCTGAGCCCTTGAAAAGCTCTGTATGCGCCCCACAAGTAGGCTGCGTTCACAAAACAGAAGTAATACGGCAACTGCAGAACCCGCGGTCTCAGCTTGGAGTGAATTCCGACCAATGCCAGGGAGTAGAAAAGCAATTGAAACAAACCTGTCAACTGATATAACGGGATCTCAAGTAGAAAGAGGTTAGAGACAGCGAGAAGCAACATAGAGAACGGTACGGCCGTCCGCGTACCCTTGTGGGAAAGAAAGAACAATAAAGGCAGGGGCTGCAAGGGCCAGAGAAGGCTCTTAACCTCCCTCAGCTGTTGTATGTTCCCAGCCATAATTCGAACTCTCCGTTGGAACCCTCTCATTTCAGCCGCGGCCTCGGAAGCTACCGCTTGCGGTTCATAAACCACTCGACTACCGCTTGCGATGACTCGAAGCGGAATAACGCAATCATCGTTGATTGTTCCGTGCGGAGGGTAAGGATACAGGCTCTTGCGAACCGCAAGAATCTGACCGTGGCCACCCACGACCGAGCTCAACGCGGATTCCTGAACCTTCAAAAAAGTCTCGTATCTCCAGTAGAGTTCTTCCTGCTTTCCTAGTTGCTCTGCAGGATCGCGTTGAACGCGATACGTGCCGCTGACGGCGCCGACCGTGGAATTTGCGAAATTGGAAACTATCTGTCGGACGGAGTCAGCATTCATCATCGCAGAGGCATCCGAAAAGATGATAATTTCTCCGTGAGCTTCCCGGACGGCGTCATTTAGGACGGAAATCTTCCCGCGGCGTCGCGGGAATACCAGAACGCGAAAATTCTCCCCTTCACATAGTTGACTGGCTAATTCGACGGTGTTGTCGGTTGACCCATCGGAAGCGATTAGCAATTCCAGTTTATCGGAAGGGTAATCGAGGCGCGCCGCGTTGCGAATTTTAGCTGCGATAGCGCCCGCTTCGTTGTATGCAGGAATAATCAGTGTCACACTGGGCTCAACCGCGCTCTTGTTCGTGCGCTGATGAATGAAAACTCTGAGCAGCAATAACACGAGCGGATAACCCACATAGGAATAGAAGATCACAGCTGTACAGATCCAAAGCAGGATTCTCATCGGCTCAGTCGTTCGTAAAAGGGAATGCCTGCTTCTGAATCGGCGCAGGCAGTGTCGCCCGGATCTCTAGATTTCAGCAGGCTTCTACTGCTAATTTGGCCGCAAAATTGGTCTGGTGTTTCGAGGCTATGAATATCGTCTGGGTAAAAGCGGGCGGTTTACTTCCCGTCAATTCGGGAGGCAGGAGCCGCAGTTATCATCTCCTAAAATACTTGGCTCAAAGACATTCGGTTTCTGTATTCACGTTCTATCCGGTGCAACCGAACGACCCACATCCTAACCTGAAAGAGTTATTCTCCCGGTTCGAGTGCCTGCCTTTGGAACTGCCGGTGAAAGGCACCTTACCCGACTACTTCTTGTATGGGCGGAGCCTTTTGGCGATGCGGCCCTATTCGCTTGTGAAGTTTCATCGCCGAAGCCTGGAAGAACGAGTCCGGTCCTTTTGCAAACAATCGTGCGATGTAATCGTCTGCGATTTTCTTTTTTCAGCTCCCGTGATTCCCTGGGATATTCCCTGTCCCAAGGTTCTCTTCAGCCATAATGTCGAAGCGGCCATCTGGGAACGACATTTTCGCGTTGCAAACAATCCATTCTGGCGGGCGGTTTGCTGGCGCGAGTGGTGGCTGATCGAGCGAGCCGAGCGCATGTATGCGCGGCAAGCCGATGCAGTGTGGACTGTTTCCGATACTGACTGGAAAGCCTTCGCCACTTTTACAAACACTGAAAAGATCTCGGTGATTCCGACGGGCGTGGACACAGAATATTTTCATCCCGCTCAGGGTGAAGAACAGTCAAATTGTTTGGTTTTCACGGGCTCCATGGACTGGTTGGCGAATGAAGATGCCATGATTCACTTTGTAAAAGCGATCCTGCCTTTGATTCGGCAGCAGATACCTGATGTGTCTCTGTGGATTGTGGGCAGGGCACCCACGCGCCAGATACAGGATCTGCCGTCCCACCATCGAAACGTTTACGTCACCGGTACGGTGAATGACGTTCGTCCGTACATGAAAAAGGCCGCGGTCTATATCGTTCCCCTTCGCGTGGGTAGCGGAACGCGATTAAAAATCTTTGAGGCAATGGCCATGGCGAAGGCTGTCGTTTCCACTCCCACTGGCGCCGAGGGCCTTCCCGTGACACACGGAAAGGATATTCTGCTCCATGCATCGGACGAATCTTTTTCGGAAGCAGTAATCGGTCTCTTGCGTGATGGCGATCACCGCAAACGATTAGGCTCGGCCGCACGCAAACTCGTAGAGAGCGGATATAGCTGGACAGCAGCGACAACAATCTTGGAAGAAGCCCTAACGCGTTTAGTTCAGAAACCAGGACCCTGGGAAAGATCGTGAGGCGCCTTTACCCCCAGAAACGCCTCGACATCCGCAGCTGGACAACATTTACGCAACATGCTGTCATACAGCGCCTCCAGCTGTTGTTTCATGCGCGAGCAACTAAATTGTTGCTCGACGCGTCTGCGACCTTCTCCTCCCATCGCGCGACATCGTTTTGGATTCCGTACCAGCTCCACGATCCGCTCCGCCATTGATTTGGCGTCTCGAACCGGAACCAAGAAGCCCGTTTCGCCGTCAACCACCAATTCCCGCGTGCCACCCGCGTCTGTTGCCACGACGGGGCGGCCCAACGCCATTGCTTCCAGTACAGCGTTCGGCAGGCTCTCGGTTCGTGACGACAAAACACACACGTCCAATATCGCGAGCAAGTTCTCGACATCCGCTCGATCCCCCAAAAATATTATTCGACAGGCAAGACCCAAGTCCAAAGCACGCTGTTCGAGCCTGTCTCGGTCGCTGCCATCTCCGATGACAAGAAACCTCGCTTCGGGAATTTCCGTAGCGATGTAAGCTGCCGCGCAGAGAAATGTGTCCACGTCCTTTTCCGGTCGCAAGTCGGCGACCACCCCGATGACTGGCGCATTCGCTGGGATACCGAGCAGCATTCGCATTTTCGGAGGGGAAACACTTCTGACCGCATGGCAATCGATTCCGTTATGAATGACAGTCACCTTTCCAACGTATCCACAGCGGCACAAATCGGCTTCGACTGCGTGTGAATTTGCCACCACGGCCGTCGCCAGCCAACAAGCCATACGAACGACACGTTGCTGCCAAGGTCTGCGCACTTCTAAGAGTTCGCGGCGCGACGCCAGTACCACCGGAACGCCGGCCAATCGTGCTGCAGGGACAGCGAAAATAGTGGTGTAAAAATCGAATGCATGGAGTACTGAGATGCGATTGTGACGAAGGAACTGGACCAGTCGCCAAAACCAGCGGATCGTGTCGAGACCGTATAACGATCGAATGGGAAACTCCGTGATCGTGAGCCCCATGGTTTCGATTTCACTTAAGAATGGCCCGCTCGCTTGCAGACACCCGACGCACAGCTCGTATTTTCTTTGGTCCAGGTTTTGAATGGTCCGTACGAACTGCCGTTCCGTACCGCCGTGAAGAAAGCCATTATTGAATAGCATCACGCGAGGTTTGCACGACCCCAGGGTCGTCTCGCGCATGCTCAGGCTCGATGGTTTGTCGTTTCTTAGCCAGAAGCACTCTTCCAAGAATTTGTTGAAAAGATGGCACGTTGCGCGAACTCCCAATGAGGGTCGGCAAGCATAGGGGAGTTGAGGCATCTAGCTCCTAACCTGGTATCTTCGTTCGCTCGCCTCAGCGGTACCAACAACGCACGATTTGGTCTCCAAAATGGTCGCAGATGGAAATGGCGCGCTGTCTAGCCAGTGTTGGCACCAAAGCTCAAAAAATAGCAATGCCCACAGTTTCTGAGACATGTCACGCGGGCCTTGAACGTGACACTCGAGCAGCCGTTCCACTTCGTTGACACGAAAAAACCCGCGACGCCGGATGGAAGAAGCGGAAAGGACATCTCTCGTGAAGCTGGCTACTTCCTTTCTAAGCCAAGACTGCAGCGGAACAGCAAAACCCATCTTGCGGCGATCAACTATTTCCTTCGAAAGGAATCTTTTGGCGAACTGTTTCAGCAAATGCTTCTTCACACCCCGGCGATGCCGGAGTTTCGCCGGCACAGTGGCCAAGAACTCCGCCAACCGATAATCGAGTAGGGGAGCACGCACTTCGAGCCCAAATGCCATGCTGGCGCGATCGACTTTGACAAGGATATCAGCGGGTAAGTAAAGCCTCTGGTCCACGTATTGCATCTTCGAAAGAAATTCAGGTCCTCCTCCTTCCTCCGCCAGCTCCCGTACATATGAGAAAATGTTGCCATGATCGATGGGGATCCCTATCGGAGTAGAAAGTAGTAGGGCGCGCCGTTCGCGTGGTAAATAGATGCTCAGGTCCGCTGTATATGCATCCATCGGATCGAGAGAATTGCGGTGGAGCATTCCCCAGCCGCGGAATTCGCGAGGATACACCTCAGCTAGCGTACGAAAAGCTCCGCGGAGAACGGAGGCCGGTAGAAATTCCGCCAACCTCCACCTCAACATCCCGTCGTCATAACGTGAATAACCTGCAAAAGTCTCATCACCGCCGTCTCCAGAGAGAGCCACGGTCACGTGCTGTCGCGCAGTCTTCGCAAGGTAATACGTCGGAATAGCGGAAGAATCAGCAAAGGGTTCATCGTAGTGGTGAACCAGTGCTGGCAATACATCGAGAGCATCGGGCGTGCAACGAAACGTGTGGTGTTTAGTCCTAAATTGATTCGCAACCTTTTCGGCGAATTTTAATTCATCGAATGGTTTTTGATCGAAACCGATAGAAAATGTTTCGAGGGGTTGGCCGTTCGACTGGGCCATCAGGGCAACTACTGTTGATGAATCTAGTCCTCCGCTCAGAAAAGCACCCAGAGGAACATCCGAATGCATTCGGATGCGAACGGCATCAGTCAGAATTTCCCCGACCCGGTCTATACACTCACCTTCCGTGAAGGCTTCGTTCGGCTCATAGCGTAGGGACCAGTAGGGCTGCGGTCCGCGTGTCTGCACCCGCCCTGTCCCGCTTCCCGTTACGACCAGCCGTGAAGCTGGTGGTAATTTCAGAATTTGGCGAAAAATCGTCTTTGGGCTGGGCACATAACCAAGTGCTAGATACGTGGAAAGAGCTTCAAGGTCTAAGTCTCTCGGCACTCGGGGATGAACTAGCAGCGCTTTGAGTTCGGATGCGAACAGAAAAAAACTACGGTCCCTCACGTAGTAGAGCGGTTTCTTCCCGAAACGGTCGCGAGCAAGTAGCAGCCTGCCGCGTCGAGCATCCCAGAGAGCGAGAGCGAACATCCCATTGAGATCGTTGAGGAAATCGTCACCCTTCTCCTCGTAGAGGTGGACCAGTACCTCAGTATCAGTTTGACTCCGAAACTCATGACCTCGGCGCACAAGATCAGCGCGCAGGTCGGGATAATTGTAGATTTCGCCGTTAAAGGAGACCCAGATCGTTCTGTCTTCGTTGGGCATGGGCTGGCGGCCCAGCGGTGACAAATCGATTATCTTCAGGCGACGATGACCCAAGGCACATGAAGGAGATAAGTAAAATCCCTCATCGTCAGGCCCCCGGTGGGCAAGCGCCGATGCCATCCGGCGGACAAGGGATTCCAGGGATAGACCCTGGCCTTCCGCGTCAAATATGCCGCAAATCCCACACATAATAGTTAAGTACGATCGCTAGGATGCGCACGCTGTCACCCACTCGTTACCGAGGACTTTATCATGATCGGCCGTCTTGAAACCTCTGATCGCTCGCGCTGCTACACTGATCGTTGGCACTACCAATAGATCCCTTCATAGCAGAATGAGCCATTCAAGCGGTGCAGATCCAGCTTCCCATTGCGGAGGTTTGGAGTCCCCACACAAATCAGCTATAATTCGGAACGAAGGACAGCCAACGCGGGGTTTGCTGTCGCGTGAAGGCGGCAGCTTCGACGCCCGTTCGATACAAGTTCTTTCGAGCCCGGTTCAACAATCGGGCTGCGCCCCGATTCCAGTAAGTCCACTTTGATCGGATTTGTATCCACGCCGAGGACCTGGTGTCCCTCGTGGACCAAGCAGGCCGCCGTCACCGAACCGACGTACCCCAGTCCAAACACACTAATTTTTCTCTTCATCGAATCCTTACGGACAAGGAAACCGAAACCTTAGGACCTAGTTTTCTTCTACATACAGCTTGTAAATGCATCGCTACCATGGATGAACTGAGGGCAGACCACACGGTTGTACACATTGCCGACCGATCTCAACGCAAGACCTCTATGTTCTTAACAGAGATGGCACACGAGAGGCACTTCGGAGGGTATTTCTGTTGATTCGACCTCTTTCGATCGATAAACGGATCTCTTCACGATCCAGACAAGAGCGGTCGTATACGCCACCAGTACGTAGGGGTATTCATAGGCGCTGCTGGCAAAGCACGCTCCAACCAGGTATCCCATCAGACCGGCGACGAGGGCCCGAGCCATAACGGTCGGTTCCTGACGCCCTCGGGCCAATCTTTTCGTTATATGCACATTCCTGAAGCCACTCCACACGAATAACAAGTACAGGAGCAGCGCCGGCAATCCTCCTTCTGAACTCATTTGGGTAAATGCGTTATGAGTTACATGCCAATTGCCGGAGAGCACTGGGAAATTACCGGGACCGACACCGAAAAGAGGATGTTCTTCCGTCACCTCAACGCTGCGCCAAAACAATGCTTCCCGCTGCTGAGCCGAAGAATATGCCGATTCAATTTCCTCGCTGGGATCAAACGTGCCCTTCAATCGTGCAATCAATGTCGAACTGGCGGATTGCCAGAGGATCACAGCCGCCAGCGCAGCAAGTAGCAAGATATAACGACGGTGCCCTCGAATGGCGAATTCCCAAAGACAAACTGCACTTGCAACCACAAGCGAGAGGAATCCACCTCTCGAACCGGTCAGGAACACTGCATACATCATCAGTAAAACACCCAGCGCCCAAACAGTCTTACCCAGAACGCTCCTGCTGAGGAACACCAGCGCGAGACACACCGGAAAAACCGTGACCAGCCCAAGAGCTAGATCGTTTGGATTTGAAGAATAGTCACTTCCGAGGGCACTCGCCAGTCGACCTGTTTTCAGACGCGCGTTCCACACTGTGACTGCGGAAAAGGCCACTACGGATGAGCACTGGATCAAGATGAGCCGCCTCAATCGCTTCATCGTAGTTACGAACGAAACGATAGCGATGAACAGAGCTACCACTCTTCCGAATTCCAGCGATGTCTGAAACGCGCCACCTGGCCACACCGGAGACATCGGTACGGTTGCGAATAGCTGTCCCATAAGCAGAAGCAAATAGGTGGCGTTACGAGGCAAGGGCCAGCGAATTTGTCGAAAGGAGAACAACAACGCAAGCACAGCCAAGACAGCCGCGATCCTGGCCATAGGCACCCGAGACAGACTTGAGATCCAATCCTGAGGCCGTGTGAAGGACAACACAAAGAATGCTACCGCTAGACCAGGACCAATCCTTTCCTGGAATGTCCGACGCCTTACCGAAACCATTACTTTTTCTGAGTTAGCCACCATCAATTTTGCACTTTCTTAGTGGCTCCCTAGAACGCCCTAACTTTGCTGTCGTGCGGTCGGCCGCGCAGCCCCGGTATTAGGGAACGCAAGGGCGCAAAAGATCGCCCCTACCGGCTCGAGCAAATGACAAGTGAAGCGAGCTTCTTCGAGTAAAGCTCTGACTTGCTTGGCGGTGTAGAAATAGACGGGACATCCGAGAATTCCAAGACGGACCTTTCGGATTGGCATCCGATATGTCCAGAACCGGGGGAATGTTGCGAGAAAGCGTGATCCGGTCATCCGTCTTATTTTTTGCACAAAGTGCGCCGCATTTGCCGTGTAATCAAAGACTCCCACTGCCAACGTGATGTCAAAGATTTCGTCAGTCGGAAGGTCGAGAATATTCGCCTGCCGGATGGCAGCCCTGTCCTGAATTCGCCTCTCTTGGATCAAACAAGCAGCTCGGCGGACCATACTAGGCGCTCCGTCAATTCCAACTACTTGGCGTGCCCCCGCTTCAGCGTAGGCGATGACATATCTTCCACTTCCGCAGCCTAAGTCACAGACAGACTTGCCGGTCAGATTTCCGGAGTTCTGGAGGATCCAATCAAATCGGCGATACATGTCACGCCGAAGAACCCGGTCTAAAAATCTTCCCCATCTCGGTTTTTCCCCGGTGTAGATAGCATCAAAGCTCGATGCTTGCCGATCCCAATACGAAAGCGTCTTGTCCATACTCGAAGGTTGCATGGAATGCGCCAAGTTTAATGCTTGGGCTTGGGCTCGTGCTCCAGGAGCTCAAAAAGGGGGACAAACTGATAGGTTCGTAACAATTCGGCGATCCGGTCTCTCATGATGTTGAGATTGGTGTAGTGTCGAAGCCGCGATCGAAGCGAGACCTTCAGTTTCGGCTGCTGAGGATCAATTTCCCAAGGATGAAAATAAACGATTACTGGCTTCCGGTCGCTACCGTTGACACTGCGGAACGCCCGATGGGTGTAAGCCAGAGGCAATATTCTGAGGTAACCCCCTCCCCCAAAGGGCAAATTGATGAACCCGAGACGCCAGGTCGAAATGGGCAACTCTACGAGATTCCATTCCTTGTCTTGTCCGTAGCGGCTCAGGAAGCGGGGGTGATCGGGAATACCGTAAGTGTCGTGATGGATTGGGAAGATGCTCGAATCGTATTGGAATCCGAGCTCACTTAGGATTTCGAGCGCCCATCTCTCGCGTTTCGTTACCGAAAAGGACGGGGCTCGATATCCGATCACTTCGGCACCGATGGCCGACTCAATTATATCCTTCGCCCGGCGGGTATCTTCGCGAAATTCCGTCGGATTCAGTCCGCAAAGCAAGCGGTGCCAGAAACTATGGCAGCCGATCTCATTTCCGTTGGAATGGATCTCCCGGACGAGCTGGGGAAATCGCTCTGCGACCCAACCCAAAATGAAGAACGTAGCACGGACGCCATGGGCATTGAGCAGATCCAGCACTCGGTGCGTGTTTCGGACAACACGACTCTCCATGCTGTCCCAAGCGTCTCTTCCAATGTGGCGCGCGATAGCCTCAGCATGGAAGTAGTCTTCGACATCGACCGAGATCCCATTCTTGATTTCGCTCTGTAATTTCTTCACTTTCTATTTCCAGGATGTCACTCAATCGTCCGCCACTATGGCGCGGCTTAGGATATGTCGCCAAGTTGATCGCTCGCAGAATTCAACGCATACCCGGTCATCTCGCACCAAGTCCCAGGAGAATCGTTTTTACCGTGCGGAACAAGATCAGCACGTCGAGCCCCGGAGACATATTTTTGATGTAATACAGGTCATAGCGAAGTTTTTCTTTGGCATCGTCGACCGAGCCGCCGTATTTGTAGCAGATCTGCGCCCATCCGGTAATTCCGGGACGAATAGTGTGTCGCAGGTGATAGTATGGAATTTCGTGATTGAGCGACTCCACGAATTCGGGTCGCTCTGGACGCGGTCCGACCAGGCTCATATCTCCTTTCAGGACGTTCCAAAGCTGGGGAATTTCGTCGAGCCGGCAGATCCGGAGGAATCGCCCGAGTGAAGTAATCCTCGGATCCTCATCACCTGCCCACGTCGGGCCTGAATCGGCTTCCGCGTCCGCCCGCATCGTCCGGAATTTGTAGCAATGAAAGGCTTTCCCTTCGATTCCGAGGCGCTCTTGCTCATAAAATACTGTGCCAGGCGAGGTCAATTTGATCGCCAACGCAATTAAGGGAAGCAGGGGAAGACTGACCAGCAAACCCGCGATCGAGATGAGAATCGAGGCTAACCGTTTGTAGAGTAAGAGAAAACGGGAAATGCAAAAACCAGGTGAAAAAAGGAGAGAGCCCAAACGAATTGACTCGATGGGAACCTTTCCTGTAATTGCTTCATAAACTTCTGTCCCATCCTGGATCCGGACACCGTGGCTCTTCAACTTGAGCAAAGGCTCGACCGGCAACTTCCCACGGCGATCATCAAGAACCACGAATATCCTGCTGGGCCGATGAATCGAGACGGCACGGAAGAGAAGTTCATTTGGCGTTTCCGGGTCGAGGCCATAGTCTCCGTTTGGAAGAATCGGAACCTGGCTGACAATTCGCAGACCGAGCTCCGGCCGAGACGCTACCTCACTCGCCAGCAGTGCAGCCAAGGACCCGTCACCGTACAAAAGAGCACGCTCTGCCAATCTCGGCAGCCTATTGATCGCAATGAACAACTTGCGACACAGCAGCAGAATTACGGCAACAAATGACAGTCCGATCAGAAAAATCCCGCGCCCCAACTCCAACGGTGGGTAGACATAATAAATTACGGCAGAAAGAAGGCAGACCGTGCCCACCACTTGAATCACACGGGTCAGCATCTCGCGCCGGTTGCTTAAGACCGAAGAATCATAGAGATCGTAATAGTACATACAGAGAACAAACGCGGATGCCACCACAATTATCTTGAGAAGCCCCTGTTCATCGCTCAGCATCACACTCGCATCAGTAGCACCTAGTCGCGCCACCGATGCACAAACGAAAGCTAGCGCTATAAGAGCCGCTTCAGAAACTCCAAGGATGACCGTGCGCGACGGAAAATACGCGCTTAGGAATTTAATCAAGGGTAATTCTTTCCTGCTTACTTAATTTCCGCTTGCCTGAAGTTCCGGCCCCATAGTATTGATTCGCGTAGCCCGTGCGATCTAATTCCGAGCCTTCATTTAATACCGTCCCAATTAGTTTGAGGTTATCCAGACTCTGTAGGCCTTTCTTTAGCGCCCTCTTCGAAGCCACCCCTTCGCGAACAACGAGCAAGGTGCCATCCACTAACCTTGACCAGAGGTTCGTGTCAGCGATCGGAAGCATCGGAGTCGAATCTACTACGATCCAATCAAACCAAGCTCTTAAGCGATGGAATGCGGCGGCAAACCGATCCGATTGCAAAACATGAGAGGCCTGCTCAATGCTTGCGCCTGCACTCAAGATCCACAGAGACATTTCGCTCAGCCGGTAGAAGTAGCTTGCAATGTCCTCTCCTTCTTCCGACCACCACTGACTGATGCCCCGCAAACCGTGCTGACCTAATATTTCAGCGATGCTTGGTCTGCGTAAGTCTCCTTCGAGTAGCAGCACTTTCGAGCGAGAGCGTCTTGCAAATGTGACTGCCAAATTTGTCGCTACGAGCGTCTTGCCTTCGTTGATCACGCCGCTCGTCACTTGCAGCGATTTCATATCCTTCTGCCGACGCAGGTTTTCAAGACGCGTGACCAGGGCCCTGAACTTCTCCGCGCCCAAACCGTGTGGCTCCCACAAAGCTACCAAACGTGGTGACGGTGATGCCTTAAGATTCATGGCGGGTACGCAATCGGGCTCCGCCGGCCCTGCAATCGACTCAGCCAGTCGATTAGCAGGGTGAGAATCCGACACAGCGGCGGACGCAGCTTGCTCTTTTTCCATTTGCCGGAGAGCTTCGTACACTCCGCTCATAGTGTTTCCCTTTGGAACTCTTGCTGAATTGACTCGGGTTCTGGCGAGGGATCCGCCACGTCAACTCGATCTGTCGAGAAAAGACCCGCGGTCGTATCTTGGTTGATGTGGAGATCAGAAGCCACGCCCCGGACAATTTCGACTGTGATTTGTTTCAATTGTTTCCCGTACCCACAAATCAGCGAATTTTCGCAGAGATTGTTGACCACCCGCGGAATTCCGCGCGAAATTCCGTAGATTGCTTCCACCACTTCCCGCGGAAAAATGGTTGACGCGTGCGAATTCGCACCGGCCAGTTCGAGCCTGCGGTGGACGTAGCCTCGCATCTGCTCCAACGTCAACGGCTTCAATTGGGTGCGAAAGCTCACTCGCTGCTTTAACTGGCGCAGCTCGGGTGAGTCAATCTTTTGATCCAACTCCGGCTGCCCCACAAGCACTATCTGAAGCAGCTTGTGTTGTGAGTTTTCCAAGTTAGTCAACAGGCGGATTTCTTCGAGAAGCTCCCATTCCAGCAAGTGCGCTTCATCCACGATGATTGCAGTCGTTGCGCCCCGACGAGCACGAACCAGCAGATAGTCGTTCAGGTACGACAGCATTTCGCCCTTTGTCCGCCCTGGAAGGGAGATTCTGAGTTCTGTCATCACATAGGCAAGAAAATCTGAAACCGGGAGTCGGGGATTGCACACGAAGGCTACCGCTGCATTATCGCGACCAATTGATTCTATGAGGTAGCGAAGTAGGAGCGTCTTCCCAGTACCCACCTCGCCTGTAACGACCACAAATCCTTTGCGCCGCAAAATACCGTAGCTCAGCGTTGCGAGTGCCTCGCTATGACTTGGCGTTGGAAAGAAAAATCGGGGATCAGGACTCAATTCGAATGGGCTAAGCTTTAGTCCGTAGAATCGCTCGTACATTTTTCCCTAGCCCCTATAAAACGAGTACACGTTGCCAGCGATGACCGCGACACCCATCCCGATCGCGACGCCAAGTTTCAGCCAACGAAACAATGACTGGAAGTGAGTTTCCGTTGGTGTGCTCAGTCGCGGGATAACAGTCAACACGCGGCCCGGGACAAGTCCGTCGAGGTCTTCCTCTTTCCACACCCGAGGGTGCACCACTTCGAGAAGAGTAGCGAGTCCCAATCCGATCCCAACGCCCAGCACCAATCCCATCAGGCTTATTCGAAAGTGATTCGGCGACGACGGTTTGTTCGCCCTGCTTGGCGGGTCAAGAATACGGAATTGTTCCCCTTGCTGTCGCCGTTCGAGGCTCGTCGCTAGCTGTGACTGGTTTTGCTTTTGTAGAAGGGAGTTGTAATTGGCTTTGGATTCCTCGTAACCCCGCGAGATATCGGCCAATTCCTCCTCTGTTTCTGGTGTCAGGTTCAGTCGCGCACGATAAGCGGCAATCTGAGATTCGGTCTCAGTGATATGGCGCCCGTAGTTTTGAATTTCGAGTTCATTGGCTTTGAGCTGGCTTCGAACCTGCATCATCGGACTTCCAGAGTCATAGCGCTCATTAGCAGCGGGGGCTGCGCTCGCAGCATTGTCGGCATCAGAAGAACTTAGATTGGCGGCGAGCTCGACCTCTACTTGTCTTCTTAATTTTTCAGTTTCTTCAATCTTCTGCTTTAGTGATACGACATCTGGAAAAGCTTCCGTATAGCGGGAACGTGCATCTGCAAGCCTGGCTCTTAGATCCTGTAGTTCCTTGTCCAATGCTTCCGGTGACGTTCCCAATAGGCCTCCACTGGTCAGACCGGTGCGCGTCGTTTGGTACTGTTGCAAAAGGGACTGGAGATAGAGCCTCTGCTGCTTTGCCCCATCCAAGGCTCGCTGGTAATTGCCGATCTGATTTTGCAGACCAATCAGAATCTGTACGTTAGACTCGAGCTGACCAGGGAGAAACCCGAAGTGTTTTACCTTGAAAGCACGAACTTTGCCCTCCTGCTCCTCGAGCTGCGATCTGGCCGTGGCCAACTGACTTCTGAGGAATTCGGTCGTACTCTCTGACTGTTGCTGCTGAGACTTCAGGTTTTCGTCGATGAAGAGAGATGTAAGCTCGCTATTTACCTGTTGAGCGAGCTCCGGAGATCGAGCCGTGTAATCAATCCTGAAGGCCGTGAGCTCTCCGGGGCGCCCCGGCGATTCAACGAGGTCGATGTGTATATCCCTGCGCATTTGTTCAACTGGGTCATCCGAGTCAAGTACGCTCTCTGGACCGCCGTGTCGGGGGTAGAGATGGAAACGGTCAATTGCCGTCTGGAGCCTCGTGCGGCTGAGGATCTGCTGGGTCATGCTATGCAGCCGATCCTGGAGACTGAGAGTGACATTTGGAACTACATAGTGTTCAGGAACCTTCTGCTGCTCGACCAGAATCAGAGCTTCCGAGCGATACGTCGTCGGCAAGAGCCAACTCCCGCCCCACACGAACGACCAACACAGGAACGTTGACAGCGAGATCCACCACCGTCTTCGGCGCGCGACGGACCAACATTCCTCCAGGCTTCGCGAGGGTAGTCCTTCTAAGTCATCTTGCATGTCGCACTCTGGGAGCCGTAGAATCGAAACGTTGTGGACAATCTGAAAAGTAGCCCTTCATCGCAATGCCACTCGCGATGTTCATAACGGTTCAGTTCCTTTCCCAAAATAGGCATGCAGAACGGCAATCCTTACTTAGGGGATCGTCACTTCGACATTCAAGGGGGGCGGTTCTATTGTCAAAGCTTTTCCGAGGATTCCCGAACGGGTGGACACACCCATCTTGACCATGATTAGGCGTAAGAATGCCTTCACAGTATTGGGACTGATCCGCATGCGCGTGCCAATCTCCTTGCTGGTTAAGCCCTGTAAGAGGAGTTGAGCAACTTCCTGCTCTCGGTTTGTCAGACGAAACCTTTCGGAGAGTTGAACTAGGGCTGTCGGTCTCGCCGGAGATCGCTCGAGGATTACAGCAACGCACGATTGCGAGTTGCTGTTTCCCAAGGAATCTACACGAAAGACTCGACACACGTAGTGTCTTCGCCCAGATTGGAATTGACGGACGAGGGCGGTTCCATTCACAGGTTGTTCTGAAAAAACTGTCGATCGCAGCTTGCTAGCTAGATAGCCCTTTAGGTTTTTCTGTGATTCCAGCGGCTGGGGATAGCCAAGAATTTGCGCGGCCGTAGAGCTGACATAGATCGGGCTCATGGACGAATCCAGAAGCAGAAAACCATCAGACGACTTAGTCGTTATGTTTGCAGTCTTTTGCATCGTCTTAAGCCCCGTCGTTTCGAACAGTTCTCACAAGCCACCAGAGGAAAACCGTCGAGAAGGCAAACCATTGTCCATCTGTCATCCAGTAATTAGGTCGATGCGGGCCTCATCAAATTCAGCTTGATTAGCAGCATAGCCCGCCGAGGAGTCTTGCAGAAAGCGATCACAGAAGGGGTTCTGGGCAAGCTTCCGCTATTCTGAGTCACATGCCCGTATAGCAGCAACTCAGCAGAACGGGATCTAGCCGGAGGGCCCCGCTCCCATCTGCAGAACTAGTCCGACTGTTGCCCCTCGGCCGGGGGGTCGGGTTTCCCCAACCTCATTCTCCGCGTCGAAATCGCGAACCCGCCGATAGTGCCTGCCAAACTCGTCGCTTCGACCCGAATGACCCGACCCTTCGCTCGAACGTTTACGGCCGAATCTGCCCTTGAGGTCTCCAAGTCCACTTCAAACTGAACAATCGCGCCGGCGGGCGGAGGATCATCAGTCAATACAAACAGGCCTGCCGCCGAAAAATCTCTCGTAATTCCAGTACCTTGACGATGAGTGTCTGACTCCCAATCAAACTTAACTGGGGCGCTCAAGTCATGCCGTGGGTATCTTCTTCGCTCCACCGGGCTCATCGATTGGCACCAGCTCTGATTCTCTTGCGGGAAGTAGATTCTGATATGAGCCGGTTACTTCTTTCTGCGGGTATCGCGAGGAACCTATATGAACATCACGGTGTGAACAAGGGGCAGCGATTCTCCGAGAATCTTCAAAGTCCAGCTTGCTAAATTGTTCGGGCAGTCCTGCACACTAGAAATTGCTGGGCCTGCACTTTGCCGATAGGGATGTTCCTCCCTCATGTCTTATGACGCGTCGATCTAAGCGATAGGGCAGCATCTCCTCATTCGACCCCTAAACCTTTCAATCTCGACAGGGATAAAAGCCATTCTATACTTGACACCATGCATTGCGTTTAGTAAGTTCGGGCACCCGCTTTCTGCCTAGTCATTCTGCACGAGCTTGTTTATTTATTTGGTTGGGATTTCTACTATGTCGTCATCGGTCGCACTGGGACGCACAGAGCGCAATCGGCGGACGATTGATCTGCTAATCGCAGATGACAATCCCATGAATTGTCAATTATTGAAGAGTGTGTTCAAGCGTTCCCGTCAATCCTTCCGAGTTGTGGCATGTGCCGTGTCGGGAAGAGAAATCACTCACTTCATGAATTCCTGCGAAGTAGATATTGCCATAATCAGTGAAAGCCTCGAGGACGGGCCGCTTGAGGGGTTCCGCGTATTGAGCGATCTACACAGTTCCTTTCCGCGAACTCATGTCATCGTATTGTTGAAGTCTCCCAAGGAAGATCTCGTCGTTGATGCTTTTAGGGCTGGCGCTCGAGGGGTTTTCTGCCGAATAGAACCACTGCCTGCGTTATGCAAATGCGTGAACGCCGTGTACGAAGGTCAGATTTGGGCGAACAGCAGCCAACTGAGAGCGGTTCTTGAAGCTTTTTCAAGCGCTGCGCCTCTTCGTCTGGTTAATTCGCAGGGAAGAGTCCTGCTGACGAAGCGAGAAGATGACGTCGTAAAGCTTGTAGTTGTAGGACACACGAACCGCGAAGTGGCTGAGAAGCTGGGCTTGACTGAACATACAGTCAGCAATTACTTATTTCGAATTTACGAAAAGCTTGGTATCTCAACTCGGGTCGAGCTTGTTCTTTACTCACTTAAGTCTTGCCGTGGATCGGGGTAACAGGATGGAGAGTTGGACCAATTGCTGCGAGCAACTCTTCTGATTCCACCAAGACATTTATCAAATCTCTGGAGCACTTAGCGAAGGTTTTTCACATGTCTTCACCATCGAGGATCGTGACTCGGCCAAACGCATACTGGTCGCGGGTGACCGACTGCGTATCAGAAGAAGGTAGCGTTGAGGCGACGAGCTGGAACGCGGTCTA
>Ga0070731_10000493_pt1 | contig 52403 bp, 48 predicted proteins | sample Coa_R1_2_FD_66448 | JGI IMG/M metagenome (GOLD analysis project Ga0070731, IMG submission 66448) | Surface soil microbial communities from Centralia Pennsylvania, which are recovering from an underground coalmine fire - Coalmine... | ecosystem: Environmental > Terrestrial > Soil > Unclassified ... | reverse complement strand
GCCGAAAAGCATCGATTCAAACGCTTCCAATCCGCGTAGTTTGCGTCGGAAACCGGCGAACGCGCAATTCGCGCTGCCAGGTTCTGATCCCAGACAGTGACCAGCCTGCCGGGATCCCTGAAAGGCAGCGGCGCGAGCAGAACGGTGCGGACCGCGCTGAAAACGGCTGAACTGGCCCCGGCGCCAATCGCGAGTGTCAGCACGGCTGCAGCGGCAAAAACGGGCCGGCGAGCCAGCAACCGCAGGCCGTGGCGGAGATCGCAAAAACTTCGCGTGGCCAGTTGCATGGGACGTAGGAGCATTGAAAATATTCTCAATCCATTCTAAGACGGCCAAATGGCCGCTTAGACTACACCGCGACTGTCCAAAGGCAAAAAGGCATCTCCTACTTGACCGGATATGAAGTTTGCTCCATGCCCGTTGAGGTCGTGCAAATCCTCGGGCGTGAACGGCGTCGCCGCGCTTACGAGCACGCCGGCATGTTATCCCGGTGCCAGGTACAAAGCGGTCTTGAAAAGCGCCGCAGCATCAACGCCAAGCCCGGAAAGCGCCAGCCTGGCAGTGTGCGCCGGCGTCATCTGGATAATCGCCCGGCTCCCGGCGCTGAGCGCGATCCGCGGTCCGAACTCGCGCGTGCGCTGAGCGACGGAAAGGAGATTGCGCCATAGATGCCCACGCCCTCGCGGAGAGCCGCCGGAGTAGCGAAGAAGGAGACCAATGTCAGCGAGCGCGTCTCACAAAGGGTAAGTTCTGAGAATTCTGGCGGGCCTTGTACACTCAGGGGCTCCGCCGTCTCAAGTTCCAGTCGCACAATGAGGGCAAACCGGCGCGCGCCGCGGTGTCGGGATTGCTCCTGCCTTGCAGCCAGTTATAGGAATGTTGGCGGCCCGCCGGTCACCTCCATTCAAAACCGCTCTACCCCATGAAAACAAACGCCACGCCGTAACCACCCCGGTCCCGCCCGCTCGCTGACGTGCTATCGTCATCATGGCGGGTTGAGATTTCGCCGCCCAATGATGTCCGGAATCCGCGGAATCGTGCACATTTATGCACAATGATGCACAAGCGTCGGCTGTGAGACGAATTTACGAAACGAACCCAATTTTTCCTGTAGCTCATTGCAGGTAAGCACATGACCAAATACACAGCCCGCCCGGTGGACCTCTCCAAGCTCAAAACCGTCCCCCTGCAAGCCCGCGGCGGCAAAGTCCGCGTGGCCGATTTTGCGGCGCCGTATACCCGGGGCATGGGCATCGCCGCGTGGCTCGATTCCCTGCCCCACATCCTGGCCGGCGATTCTCTGCGCGCCGTCGTCGCCGCCATCGCCGCCGCCCGCTCCCGGAAGCGCGCCATCATCTGGGGACTGGGCGGCCACGTCATCAAGTGCGGCCTGGCCCCCGTGCTCGCCGACCTGATGCGCCGCGGATACGCCACCGGATTCGCCATGAACGGCGCGGCCGCCATCCACGATTTCGAGATCGCCCTGGCAGGCCACACCAGCGAAGACGTGGAAGCCGTGCTGCCCGACGGACGATTCGGCGCGGCCGAAGAGACCGGACGCGAAATGAACGACGCCACCTCCGCCGGAGACCGCGACGCGCTGGGCATGGGCGAAGCGCTGGGGCGGCGCCTCGACGAGATCGCTCGCCCCGAATTTGCCGGCGCCAGCCTGCTGCTGGAATCCTGGCGCGCCGCCACGCCTGTCACCGTGCACGTTGCCGTGGGCACCGATACGCCGCACATGCACCCGGCGGTGAATGCGGCGGCGCTCGGCAGTGCCACCCACCGCGATTTCCGGCTGCTCTGCGCATTGGTGGCGGATCTCGACGGCGGCGGCGTGTATCTCAACGTCGGTTCTGCCGTAGTGCTGCCCGAAGTATTTCTGAAGGCTGTCTCCGCGGTGCGCAACCTGGGCCGTCCCCTGGCAGATTTCACGACAGTCAACCTGGACTTTTTCCAGCACTACCGCCCGAAAGTGAATGTGGTCGAACGGCCGCACGCCCAATCCGGCGGCGCCGGGTATGCGTTGACCGGGCATCATGAGCTGTTGGTGCCGCTGTTGGCCGCCTGCCTGATCGAGAAGGAGCCATGACCCCGGAACCGCCGCCACCGGAAATAATCGCCCCGCCCGCGCCTGCCCCGCCCGCGGCAAGCCCCCCGGAGAGCTATCCGTTCTGGGGCTATTTGGATCTGCTGGCCTTCGTGACGATCGGGCTGCTCGGATTGGTGGCTGAATCGTTGTTGCTGAGGGTGCTCATTCCGGCGGCGGAAATCGAGAAGATCTACGTCCTGCTGCCCGCGCAGTTCCTGCTGTACGGGTTCCTGCTGGGCACTCTGGCCCTGATCTTTCACCGCTATTATGGCCGGCCATTCTGGCGATCGCTCGGCTGGATACCCGCGACGGTGACCAATTCATTTGCCGCCAGCCGCGGCGTACTGGCAGCCGTTGGCGTGGTGGCGGGCAGCCTGCTGCTGCGCACTCCGGACATCGACAGCCCCATGAAGAAGCTGCTCTCGGATCCGAAGTCCATCGTGCTGCTGGCGGTGCTGGGCACCACCCTGGCGCCTATGTGCGAGGAGATCCTGTTTCGTGGGTTCCTGCAGCCGCTGCTGGTGCGCTCGCTGGGCGCGGTTGGCGGCGTTCTGCTGGCCGCCGTGCCATTCGGCCTCCTCCACTTGCAGGAGTACGGCTACTCCTGGCGGCACGCCCTGTTGATTTCGCTGGCCGGAGCGTCCTTCGGCTGGATGCGCCAGCGCAGCGGCTCCACCAGGAGCGCCGCGGTGATGCACGCGTCGTACAACTGCGTGTTCTTTCTGCTGCTGGCGATGCAGCAGGCGGCCCTGCACGGGCGTTTGGCGGGATATGCAAAATAGCAAAATCGCTCTGGTGACCGGCGCGGGCAGCGGCATCGGGCGCGCGGTCAGCCTGGCTCTCCAGCGTGCCGGATACGCCGTGGTGCTGGCGGGACGGCGTGCTCAGGAGCTCGACCGGACGGCGGCCATGGCGCAGCCGGACGGCGGCCGCACGCTCCCGGTGCCCACCGACGTAAGTCAGCCCGACGCCGTGCGGGCAATGTTTGCCGAAACGAAGCGAGCCTTCGGACGGCTGGACCTGCTCTTCAATAACGCGGGCATCGGCGCGCCCGGCGTTCCCATGGAAGACTTGACTTACGAGCAATGGAGCCGCGTCGTGGGCGTGAATCTGACGGGCGCGTTTCTGTGCGCGCAGGAAGCCATCAAGCTGATGAAGGAGCAGCAGCCGCGGGGCGGCCGCATCATCAATAACGGCTCCATCTCGGCGCACGCGCCGCGGCCCAACTCGGCGCCTTATACGGCCACCAAGCATGCCATTACCGGATTGACTAAGTGCATTTCGCTCGATGGCCGCAAGCATGATATCGCCTGCGGGCAGATCGACATCGGCAATGCTTCTACGGAGATGACCGCGCGCATGGCGTCGGGCGTTCCCCAGGCGGATGGCACGCGCAAAGCGGAGCCGGTGATGGACGTGCGGCACGTGGCCGACGCGGTTCTCTACATGGCCAATCTGCCGCTGGATGCGAATGTTCAGTTCATCACCGTAATGGCGACTCAGATGCCTTTTGTGGGGCGCGGGTGACCGGTTACCGGGATCGCTTCCATATTCCCAGGAAAGCGGACGGCAGCGAGTGCGTCTATCTGTGCGGTCACTCGCTCGGCCTGCAGCCGAAAAGCCTGCGCGGCTACGTAGAGCGGGAGCTGAAGGAGTGGGAACTGCTGGGAGTGGAGGGCCACTTTCACGCGCGGCACCCCTGGGTCCGGTATCAGGATCTGCTGCGCGAACAGACCGCGCGCCTGGTGGGTGCTCACCCGGCTGAAGTAGTCTCCATGAACTCACTCACGGTGAATCTCCATCTGATGATGGTCTCGTTCTACCGGCCCTCCCCGCGGCGATACCGGATCATCATCGAGGAACACGCGTTTCCCTCCGATCAGTACGCCGTCAGGTCACAGATTCGGTTTCATGGATTCGACCCCGCGGATGCGCTGGTTACGGTGGCGGATGAGGACCAGTTACAGGAGTTACTCGACCGCGAAGGTGAGTCAGTCGCGCTGATCTTGTTGGCCGGTGTCAATTACTCAAATGGCCGGGCGTTTGATATGGCGCGTGTCACTCAGGCCGGCCATGCCCGCGGCTGCATAGTTGGTCTCGACCTGGCGCATGCCGCCGGAAATCTGATTCTGAACCTGCATGATTGGGATGCGGACTTCTCCGTGTGGTGCACTTACAAATATCTCAATGCCGGTCCGGGCAGCATTGCCGGCTGCTTCGTGCACCAGCGCTACGCCAACGACGAAAGCCTGCCGCGATTCACCGGATGGTGGGGCAACCGACTCGAAACACGGTTCCGCATGGGGCCGGACTTCGACGCCTCGCCCGGCGCGGAAGGTTGGCAGGTGAGCAACCCGCCGGTCATCGCGCTGGCTGCACTGCGTGCTTCCATGGATCTGTTCGATGAAGCCGGCATGCCTCAACTGCGGGCGCGCAGCGTGGCATTGACCGGGTATCTGGAATCGCTGCTTGACAGTCATGCGGGCGGCTGGTATTCCATCATCACGCCGCGCGATCCCCAGCGCCGCGGCGCGCAGTTGTCGATCCGCGTCAAAGGATCGGTGCGCACTCTCTGGGAGGGCCTGAAGGCCGCCGGCATCCTGTGCGACTGGCGGGAGCCCGACATCCTGCGCGTGGCGCCCATGCCGCTCTACAACACGGAAGACGACATTCAGCGTTTCGTCGTTGCGTTTCTCAATTCCTGCCCGCCGGGCAATTCCGCGCGCACCCGGTCGCGATAGCGGCACTCCTGTTCCAGCACCCGCCGGTATTCCGCCACGTCCACATCGCGCTCGCAACAGGCCATCATCAGCGCGCCGTCATCCCGGAAGTTGCCGTCCCAGTCGATCACCTGTTCGTCGCTCCAATCCGCGGAGTACTGCCGCAGCTTCTCGTCCGGCATGCGGTCGAAATAGGCCCGCAGGTTGATGCTGGTTTCGTCGGGACTCTCGTCGATCCAGGGTTCCTGCTCGAAGTTCCAAACCGGCTGTTCCATAGTTATTCCTTTGCAGCCGGGCTCTTCATCAGCTCGATGCGAATATGATCCGGCCCTTCAATGAATGCGCCGTCGGTAACTTGGATGCCGTCCTTGCGGAAACGGTCCAGCGTTTGGGGTAGGTCATCCACGCTGAACGCGATGTGATCGGCCACACGGCCTTTGGTCGGCTCAAATCCCTTGCGGCCTTTCCAAAGATCGGGCATGGCATCCCTGGCGTATTCCACCGGGTAGATGATGATGTTGACGTTGTCCGCGGTCAGCGAGGCCAGCGGCGCGACGTGCACCCCGCGATAGACGCGCGCGCTGGGAGGCCCGATATACCCGGCCAGACCGAAGTGCCTCTTGTACCACTGGCCGGCCGCGATGGGGTCTTCACTCAGCAGGTGGATGTGTCCGAAGCGATGATGCGCGGCGGTGTTCAGTTCAATCAGTGCATGGTCCGGGCCATCCACGTAGGCAAAGTAGAAACTTCCCGCCGGCTTGCCCACCAGGTCGCTGATGTCGGTGATGGGAGTCTGAAACTTGCTGCCCGAGTCGAGTTGCTTCTGGTAGGCGGACGGCATGTCTTCAGCGCCCCAGCCGAAATGCCAGATCGGGGAGACAATCTCGGACGGCGGTGGATCCTTCACCTTGTTGAACAGGATCCAGGATTTCTGAGCCCACACCGCATCCTGACCCTGGAACTTCCCTTTTTCGCAATCGAACTTCCGGGTGTAGAAGTCAATGGCCGCGCCGGGATCGGTGGCGTTGAGATGGATGTGGTGAAAATGGGCCTTGGGCAAGTCTTGCGCCGCGGCGGCGAGCGCCAGGGCCAACAGGATCAGTATTCGCATAAGTCGCTGTGCACCGTGTACTGCTTCACTATCTTCTTGGGACCTTCCTCGTTATGGCAATCCAGGCAGACCGGCCCGCTCAGCACCAGCCGGTGTTTGGTGGTGCTCCGGCCGTGAATGTTGTGACAACTGACGCAAGTCATGTCGCCGCCGTCCCGGATAATATCACGCGCATTGCGAAAGATGTGGCGGTCGCCGCCTTCGAGCGTGAAGTTCACCTGGAAATCGGCGAACAGGTCGTCGCCGGCCACGAAGTTGTTGGGGTAAGGCAGGCCGTTCGATTTGGCCTTGCCGCCGCGCAGATGGCACTGGCCGCAGATGGAAACAATTTGTTTGGGATCCCTGGAATGCTTTTTGGAGAACCAGATGAGCGACGGATCGTTGGGGTGATTCTCGGGCGCTACGCCGTGGCACGTATAGCAATCGAGCGAGGACGCCGAGAAAGCGTGGGTCTGAGGGTCAACCGCCGTAGTGTGACAGCCCGCGCAGCGCAGTGCGAACGCCTCCTTATCCCAAGACTTGCCGTCGCGCGATAACAAGTCATACTTGCCGTAGCCATCCGGCTTCAGTCCGCGCTGCGGCGGGTGCGCGCCCAGTACAAACGGCCCGTCCGCCGGAACCCGGTCGCTATCCTCGCGCGGGTGCACCGTGCGTGCGTGCGGGTTCTGTTCCCATGTGTCGGCGACTTTCACGCGGTGACAGAACAGACACTCATCACCGGTAACGTATTTGGGTATGGGCTGATTGACGTGGCTTTGCGCGAAGAGCGGACCGCAGGTCGCCAACGCCGCCACTAATCGTCGGCGCGCACCCACCCGAAAGCCTCATTCGACCGCTCGCCGCCGCGGTCCACATACGCGGTCTTCAGACGCGACAGGGCGTCGGCAGGCAACGGATTGCGCTTGGCGTCCACGTCGATCTTATAGATCCTGGACGCATTCAACCCGAAGATCTTGGCCTTGTCTTCTTTACTGAGCTTCTTATATCCGAATTTCTCGCACAGCTCATCGCTGATCTGGAAGCGCTTGAAGGCATCGATCACCCATTGCGGGGATCCCCACCACAGGCAATCGGTTCCCCAGATCACGTGATCCACTCCGTAGTACTTGATGTTCTTGCCGATGCCGTGCATGGCCATCGTGGGGTTCGAGATCGCCAGCGGGCCAAAGAAACTGCCGATCTCCGGATACACGTTATCGATCTTCGGATTGCGGCGCTTGATATCCATCAGGATGTTGTGCCAGGCGAAGTCTCCGGTCACCGGATCGTATTTATTGGCCTCTTCCCAGTTCGGCTCGGTCGGGCCGTGCTGGATCGCGGAATGATAGATCACCCAGGTGATATCGGGATTGCGGAGCGCGGCCTGCTCAATGTCTTTGGGATTCGCAAGATGGCCCAGAATACGCGACTGGTAAGAGTAGCCTTTGTGCACGCTGAAGATCTTCATGCCGCGCTTGCGGGACTCGTCGATGAACCACTGCGCGTTCTCATCGTCGCACTGGAAACCCCCGCCGGAACGGCCCGGATCTGTATGGCAATACCATTTCCAGGAAGCGATCTTATACAGGTTTAGCTCGCGCTCCATCTGTTCGATGGTGGCGGCCTTATCCGGCTTATTCGCGGCCTTGTCCCAGTAGTGGTTGGGCGCTAGGTTGCCCTGGCTGAGCGACCGCCTGGATTGCGCCAGGCCGTTGATTTCGTCGCGCGCCTGCGCCATCAGCCAGCTCGGCAGAATATTGAGTCCTGGCGTGCGCGCCTGCCCTTCCAGCACCTTGCCATCTTTATCGCGCTGCAACTCCTTCCCAGGGACGCCCGAGATCACGATCATGTCGGTCTCGCTGTCGAAGAACATCTCCTTGATGAAATTGTGGAAGCTGTAGGCGTCCTTGTCTTCCTTGAGCTTGAATCCCATGTTCCGGAAGAATTCCAGGTTGCCGATATCGCGCCGCAATCCGATGGGAATGCCGTTGGTGAAGTGCGACTGCACGTCCAGCACGAAGTACTCGCCCTTGGGCAGCTTCTCTTCGTACGCGCCCTGGTCGGCGGCTTCATCTTCATCCACGTCCCACACTTTCCCCCACACTTTGTTGGATGCCAGGAAGCAGGCGGCCAGGCCCATGGGAGTAGTCATGAATTTGCGGCGATCCATGCCCAGCTTGCGGGATTTCTCTTCGGCGATCTGGCCGGTCCAGTATTCGACTTCCTGCTGCTTCTGGGATTGGCGGCGCGGGATGTACTCTTCGTTCGAAACCAGTTGCGTGGGCACGGGCGACTCGACGCCTTTCAGGCGGTCGCGCTGCCCTTTTCGAATCCACATGGTATTAGCCTCGTTATTCGGAATCTGGTGTGCTCACGGATTATACGCCCCGGCGGGTGCGCGGAGCAATCGGGTGTGAAGTGCTGTTAGACTGAGACTACCAGGAGGACGTGCGGATGGTTTCACGCATCGACCTGGCGCTTCTCGCCCTGAGAATCGCCAGTGCCGCGGCTTTCCTTTATCACGGTAGCGCGATTCTGTTCGGCGTCTTCGGCGGCCCGGGTCCGCGACCGTTCGCAGCGTTCCTGCACATGCCGGCTGCCGTGGGTTACCTGGTAGGGATAGCGCAGTTCTTCGGGGGGCTGGCGATTCTGACGGGCATCCTGACTCGCGTGGGAGCGGCGTGCGTCATCGTCGTCATGCTGGGCGCCATTTATCTGGTGCACCTGCCACACGGCTTCGATATCGGTAAGGGCGGCTACGAATATGCCCTCGCACAGTTGCTGATCGGCGTGGCGCTGCTGCTGATGGGCGGCGGGAAGTATACCCTGGCAATCTGGTCGCGCCGGTAGCTCCGATTCCGTCTTACGCCGTGGCGATTTTGCGCCGCGCGCGCGCTTCTCTCCGTACGGGCTTGCGCCTGGCTTTGCGGGCTCCCAAGTGGTACTCGGCCATCTTGCGCTGCAGGGTATTGCGGTGAATGCCCAGCAGTTTGCTGGCGGCGGAGCGGTTTCCGCCGGTGCGCTCGAGGGTCCTCTCGATCAGGGTCCGCTCGAGAAGTTCGACCACCTCTTCGAGAAAGAACCCGTTGCCGACCAGATGCTCCACCAGCGCTTCGAATTTCTCCTTCATCTCATGCCTTCCCCGCATCCGGCAGTTCCCGAATGCCCTTTTTCAGCGCGTTGCCCCAAATCGTTTTCACTTGGCCGTAACTCTTGCGGAACCCGTCTTTCAACTCGCGCGGCGCCATGGCGGCGAACACGCGCGCGGCGTCGATCACGTACGGCGCCACCCTGGAATGCACGACGGCATCCGGCGGAGACTTGCCTGGCGTGAACGCCAGCAGCGCCAGCACCACGGAGATCGAGATCAGCAACCCGCGCACCAGGCCGAAACCCGCACCCAGCAGCCGATCGAAGAACGATAAGCCCACGGCTTTCATCATGCGTCCCAACAACCGGCCGACGATGCCACCCAGGATCAGCACGCCGAAGAACACAATCAGGAATCCGCAAAAATGCGCCACTCCCGGCGAGCTGACAAACGGCAGCATCAACGAACCAGCGGTGCCGTAGAACCAGATGGCCAGCACCAGGGCGGCGATCATCGAAACCAGCCCCACCACTTCGCGCGCCAGACCGGTGGAGAAACTGGTGACCACCGACAACACCAACACGATCAGCAATACGATGTCCAGCCAGTTCATAACGGCTTGCCCGTGAGCACCCGGTAGGCCTGCCGGTATTTCTCGCTGGTCTTGCCGGCCACTTCATCGGGCAATGGCGGCGCGGGCGGCTTTTTGTCCCAGCGGATAGATTCCAGATAATCGCGCACGTACTGCTTGTCGTAGGAGAATTGCGGGCCGCCCGGCCGGTAAGTCTCCGCGGGCCAGAAGCGCGACGAATCCGGCGTGAGCACCTCATCGCCCAGCACCAGCTCGCCGTCCACGAAACCGAATTCGAACTTGGTGTCGGCGATGATGACGCCCTTGGTTTCGGCGTAAGCCGCGGCGCTCGAATAGATGCGCAGCGTGAGATCGCGCAGGCGGGCGCCCAGGTCCGCGCCCACCACCGAGCACATGGCGTCGAACGAAATGTTCTCATCGTGGCCGGACGTCGCCTTGGTGGAAGGCGTGAAGATGGGCGCCGGCAGGCGATCGCTTTCGCGCAGGCCGGCGGGCAGCGGAATGCCGCAGACGGTGCCATGCGCCTGGTACTCCTTCCATCCGGAGCCTGCCAGGTAGCCGCGCGCCACGCACTCGATCTCTACCATTTGCGCGCGCTTCACGAGCATGGAGCGGCCTTCGAGCTGGGCGCGAAACGGCCGCAGCGCAGCCGGATACTCGTCCATGTTGGCGGTCAGGAAATGGGTGGCCGTCACGGGCCGCAGGAAATCGAACCAGAAGATGGAGAGCTGCGTCAGCACCTTCCCCTTATCGGGGATGCCGGTGGGCAGGATGTAGTCGAATGCCGAGATGCGGTCGGTGGCGACGATGAGCAATTGTCCGTCCACGCGATACACGTCGCGCACTTTGCCTTGCGCGTGTTTGGTGACGCCGGGCAGATCGGTATTGAGGATAACGGTTTCGAGTGTCACGGGTTTTCCGGGATCGCTATCGGGGGAGTAAATCAAATAATAGCGCGTGCGCGGAATTTGTCAAATATGAATTCCCGCGGCTTTCTTATCAAGTATGTACGTCGCCGCCATCGTCGAACAGCGATTGCGGCAGGCCGCTGGAACTGTGTTCCCAGGCGCTGGTGCGCCAGTTGTCGAAGGTCTTGGAGACGCGCATCCAGGTGGCCGGATTCAGCAGGAATCGCTGCGACAGCGCGAAAACATAAGGCTCGTACATGCGCCGCAACTCGGCGAGCTTGGCATCGAACTCCGCGGGGTTGTTGGGCGCCACTCCAGCCGCCGCCAGTCCGGCCTTGAACTCCGCCAGTGCCGTTGGGGGAAGGCGATCGGCTACCGGGGACCGGGGCGGCGCATTTACAATCTGCGCCAGGTCCACCACGGTGTGGCGCGCCATGGCGAATGTGAGGCGGGCCTGCCAGGGGGTCAGCCCATCGATACCGGCGATGACCACCGCGCACACGTCCAGGATGGTGGTCAGCGCGGCTAGCCACGACTGGTTGTCGTGCTGCGAGCGGAAGTACGCCAGCACCGGGTACGAGATATACGTTTCCAGCAGATCGGCCGACCAGATCTCCCACTCCTGGAGCAGCGGATCGATGGCCGCCAGGCCGTGGCCCTTGGCGTAGCGCCGGAACAACTCGGCGACGGTGGGCGGCGATCCCGCGCGCGCGTCCAGCAGCAGGATATTGGTCTCCCGTTTGGCGAACGACTGGTACAGCACCGGCAGATAGCTGATGACCATCGCCAGAAAACCGAACCCGACGCCCGCTTCCAGCACGAGCACGGCGCGCGCCAGGCGCGTGTGGGGAACGCCCATGCCCAAGGTGATGAACGTGGTGCCGCTGAGGTAGAGGCTCTCGAGAAACCCCATCCCGGGCGGCCCCACGGACCACTGCACCATGGCAAATGCCGCGATCATTCCGATGGCCCATACCACGACGAGGAACAGCAGAGAGAGCGGCCCGTAGAAACTGAGATAACGCTCGCGGCGTCTGTTGGTGTGGACTCGCATTGCCAGCCACCGCCACACCGCCCAGGTGGAGAGATAAAAGATCCGGCTGAGGCGCACACGCCGGGCCACCCGGCGAGGCAGGACGATCACCTCGAAGCCGTCCCACAGGATGATGACGAGAATGATTGCGCCGAGGATGGCTGCCAGGCCGGACATGGGCCGGCTCAGAACCAGCGGCTCATGATAACCTTCTGGTCGGTGTAGAACGCGATGGCGTCGCGGCCGTGCGCGTGCAGGTCACCGTAGAAGGAGTTCTTCCAGCCGGAGAACGGGAAGAACGCCATGGGCGCGGCGACTCCGATGTTCACCCCCACCATTCCGACTTCGACGCGGGAAGCGTATTCGCGCGCGGATTTGCCGTCGGACGTGAAGATCGACGTAGTATTTCCGAACGCCGACCTGTTCACCAGGCGGATGGCTTCGTCCAGATCCTTAACGTGAATTACGCTCAGCACCGGGCCGAAGATTTCCTCGCGGGCTATGGTCATGCCGGGCTGCACGCCATCGAAGACCGTGGGACCCACAAAGAAGCCGCCGTCGTGGTCTGCCGCGCGCTCGCGCCCGTCGACCAGCAATTGCGCACCTTCGGCCACGCCTTTTTCGATGTAGCCCAGCACGCGCGCGCGGTGTTCGGCGGTGACCAGCGGTCCCATCTCGATGCCCGGCTCGGCTCCGTCGCCGACGCGCAGGCCGCGCACCTTGTGAAGCAGCGCTTCCAGGAGCGGGGCGGATTCGCTCACCGCTACCAGGACGCTGCCGGCCAGACAGCGCTCGCCCGCCGCGCCGAATGCCGAACCCATGATGGCCTCGACGCTCTTCGGGATATCCGCATCCGGCATCACCACCAGGTGGTTCTTAGCTCCGCCCAGCGCCTGCACGCGCTTGCCGTGCGCGGCGGCGGTCTGGTAGACGTACTTGGCCACCGGGCTGGAACCCACGAACGAGATGGCGCGCACCAGCGGGTGGGCCAGCAGCGCGTCCACCGCTTCGCGGCCGCCGTGCAGCAAATTGTAGACGCCCGCCGGCAGACCGGCATCGTGCAGCAGTTCAGCGGTGCGCGTGGGCGTAAGCGGCACTTTCTCGGAGGGCTTCAGGATGAAGGTGTTGCCGCAAGCGATGGCGAAGGGAAACATCCACATGGGCACCATGGCGGGGAAATTGAAGGGCGTGATGCCCGCGCACACGCCTACAGGCTGGCGGATGCTCTGGCAATCGATGCCTCGGGAGACATTTTCGAGCGACTGGCCCATCATGAGGCTGGGCATGCCGCAGGCCACTTCGACCATCTGGATACCGCGGCGCACGCTGCCGAGGGAATCTTCCAGGGTCTTGCCGTTTTCCGAGGAGAGAATGCGGGCAATTTCGGGGGTGTGCTTCTCCAGCAGATCCTTGTAACGGTAGAAAACCTGTACGCGCTCGACTACGGGCACCTCCCGCCACTTCAGAAAAGCCGCATGGGCGGCGCGCGCGGCACGGTCCACGTCGTCCGCTGTGGCGTAGGGCACTTGTGCGATGACCTGCCCCGTCGCCGGATTGGTGATCGGGTGAAGCGCGCAGCCCTGCGGCTCTTCCCAGTTGCCGTTGGTGTAGAACTTGACGGTACGAACTGCGGTTTCGGTAGCGGTCATGATTCCCTCGAATGCCCTTCGCATCATCGTACAACGCCGGCTGCCTTTCGCGCAGATCCACTGGACCTGGGCCACCCGGCAATGCGACAATCAAATCTCAGGAGAGGGATGCTATGGCAGTTTATCTGGTCGAACGAAACCTGCCGGGGGTCTCCATGGAAGACCTCGCGGCCGCTCAGAAGAGGGCCATCCAGGTAGGTAAAGAGCTGACGGCCGAAGGCCGCGATGTGCGCTACATCCGATCCACCTTTGTGCCGGGTGAAGGCACGTGCATGTGTCTGTTTGAAGCGTCCAACCCGGAACACGTGCGCGAGGCCAACGAACGGGCCCGCATCCCGTTCACCCGGATCGTACCGGCCGCGGATCTGACTCCCTAAGTTTGCACGCCGCTTTCCAGCGCGATGCGCACCGTGGTTGCCAGTTCTTTCAGGGAAAATGGTTTCCCCAGAATGCAGGCGCCCGACCCCTTCAGCGCCTGTTCGGTGGTCTGGCCGGCGTAGCCCGAGACAAACATGACGTGAAGCCCGGGCCGTATTTTCTGTAACTCCAGCGCCAGTTCACGTCCCCCCATCTTCGGCATCACGACATCACTGAGCAGCAAGTCGATGGTTCCGGTATGCGCCCGCGCAATTCCCAGAGCCTCCTCGCCGCTGGCTGCCGCCAGCACCTTGTACCCCAGGCGGCGTAACTGTGTCGTGACCAGCTCTCTCACACCAGCTTCGTCCTCGGCCACCAGCACCGTTTCGCGTCCCGTCGGCGGGGGATGCGCCGTCGCAGTTAAGGGTTCCGCAACCGGTTGGTGACTGTCGGCCACGCGCGGCAGGAAGACGCTGAAAACCGTTCCTTTGCCGGGTTCGCTTTCCAACTGAATCTGTCCACCGCTCTGCTTGACGATCCCGTATGAAGTGGCCAGCCCCAATCCGGATCCCTCCCCCACCTTCTTAGTCGTGAAGAAGGGTTCGAAAACGTGAGCCTGAGTTTCGCGATCCATTCCCTCGCCGGTATCGCGAACGATAATGCGCACGTAGTCTCCCGGCTCCGACGGGGAGTTCTGGCCGTTGGTGGAGTCGATGCGCACGCGAGCGGTCTCGATCGAGATCTTGCCTCCCTGCGCCAGCGCATCTTGCGCGTTGACAGTCAGGTTCATGACGACCTGTTCGATCTGGTTGGATCCGCCCTGATGAAACCGACATCCGTTCCGGGGACGAAGGTCAGCTCGATGTTCTCCCGTATGAGCCGGCCAAGCAGACCGCTCATTTGTGTGATCAGGGTGTTGACGTTCAACAGTTGCGGCTGCAGGATCTGCCGGCGGCTGAAGGCCAGCAACTGCCGGGTAAGGGCCGAGGCCCTGGTAGCAGCTTGTTGGACATCCTGCAAACGGCTCCGCTGGTCGGCGCTAAGAGGTCCTTCGAGAAGCCCCTCGGCCTGCCCCAGGATAACGGTGAGCAGATTATTGAAATCATGCGCGACGCCCCCGGCCAGTTGTCCGATCGCCTGCATTTTCTGGGCCTGGCCAAGCCGGGCCTCCAGTTCTTTACGTTCCGTCACGTTTTCGGCGAGGATATCGATGTAAACCAATCTTCCGGCGCCATCGCGGACTGCGCGCCCGCCGATCCGGACATGCACCCGCTGCCCGCCCTGCGTGATCCACGTACAGTCGGTTCCCTGAATCGTGCCTCGCTTCAACAGATCCGTGCGAAAGGTGTAAAATGCATCCGTGGAATCGAAGACCAAGGGCAGGTCGCGCGCCAGCAGATCGCCCTCCGCGCCCGGGACATATCCCAACATGTCCGACATTGCCCGATTCACCTGGAGCATCTGACCGCTTTCGGTGGCCCGGCAGATGGCGTACGGAGCCTCATCCAGCAGGGTCCGGTAATTCTCTTCGGAAACCTGCGCGGCGCGCTGCGTCACCAGCCGTTCGGTGTCGTCCAGCGCGACACCCAGCACACCGATGATCAGACCCTCGGAGCCCCGCAACGGCTGCACGTGAACCACGTAATCGCGCCCGTTCAGGGCCGCGTCGAAAGAGCAGACGCCTCCCTGAAGGGCGATCCTATGCGCTTCTAGGGCGCTCACTTTGGACTGCGTACCCGGGAAAAGCGTATCGATGGGCTGGTCTTTAAAATCCCGCGCGATGACGCCGGAAGCCTGTAATCCCGCACCGGTTAGCGCGGTGAACCTGGGCTCCAGATCGGTCGCCCACACCACGGCGGGGATCTTCTCCAGCAGCGACATGAGAGAGGCAAGAGTGGCGCATCGCCAACCGGTGGGCATCTCCGGACAGAGATCACCCGAGAAGAAATCCATTCCGCAAATTGTATCAGTAGCGGGCTTGCCGCGGCGGAGTGATAGCGATCTGGGTCGAAAGGGAAAGACGCTCCACGTTCCAGTACGCATAGGGCCGGATCAGCGCGGCCTTCACATTATGCAGATTTGGTGAGACCGCGATCAGCGTATCTTTGTTCAGAAGATACAGGAACGGCATCTGATCCCAGGCGATCTGCTGCACGCTGTCGAAGTATCGCTTGCGCTGTGCATCGTTGCGCTCCGCAGCTTGCGCCTGCATCAGGCGGTCGATCTCCGCTTCCCAGGGAGTCGCCGGCGTCTTCTGATTCGGATTCCACTGGTGATTGCTGGCGGAGCTGAGCCAGACATTCATCTGCAGATTGGGATCGAGATCGACATTCGCCGTACCCAGCAGGCAGGCCTCGTAGGCGAAGGTCTTGGTGAGCCGTTCGATGAGAGACGCAAAGTCCAAAGTAACGATGTTAAGCTTGATCCCGATAGCGCCCAGGTCCTGTTGAATCATGGCCGCCATCTTCTCCCGGGATAAGTTGCCGGCATTGGTCAGAACCGAGAACTCCACCACGTTGCCCTGGCGGTCGCGCAAGACGCCGCCTTTCATCTGAAATCCATCCTGGGCCAACATCCGTAGCGCGGTCTCCCGGTCGAACGGCACCGGCTTAAGACCGGTGTTATACCAGTGCCGGTTTGCCGGAGAAACCGGACCCACGGCCGGAACGGCGTGCCCATGATAAACCACCCGGCACAGATCGTCGCGATTGATGGATGCCAGAATCGCCCGCCGAAATGCCGCGGAGCGGAACCAGGCCCTCTTTGGTTCGGGCAGCGGGGCGCCAGGCGCCTGATTGAACCACAGCAGCTCGGATTCGAGCGAGGGCCCCACGTCGGAAATCGCGGCAGGATTGCCGGCGGCCAGCTTTTCGAAGTTATCGGCCGCCACGTTGTTGATCAGATGCAATTCACCCCGCTCGAATCGCACCATCTCCATAGTCCGGTTCTGCTGGATCGGGAGGCGGATCGAGTCCAGGTACGGCAGCCCGCGGCCCTGCGCGTCGCGCTTCCAGTAATGCGGGTTCTTCTTCAGGAGCACCTCGGAACCGGCCTGATAATTCGTCACGTAAAAAGGTCCCAGCACCGCCCCTTCTTTCTTGGCGGACTTCGACGACATGATCGCCACCTGGTCAAACAGGCGCTCCATGCCGGATACCACGAACGGAAATGCGATGGTGACCCGCTCCGGACCCAATACCGTGATCTCCGCCGTACCTGGCCCTGCGCGGAACGCGTCCCCCACAGGCGCGTGCACCTTCGGATCCATCACCATTCGCATGGTCTCGGCCACGTCGTCGGCTGTAAACGGAGTTCCATCCGAGAAACTCAACCCGGGCCGGAGCTGAAACGTGATCCGCTTCCCATTCTTGTCTAACTTCCAGGAGGCGGCCAACTCGGGCTCGATCTCCTGCGTGGACCGGTTTACCCGTATCAGCACGCCGCCCGTAAGATACCGGATCACTTCCGAGGGATCATCTTCGACTAACAGCGGATTGAATGTCTTGGGCTCGCCCTGCAGACAGAAGCGCAGTTCGCCGCCGTACTGGCCGTGCGCGGCCGGCAGCAGGACAGTCAAGGCCAACAGGATCGGCGGTAGTTTCATATAGCGGTGTGGCAAGGCTGTACTCAGGCGGTGGCGGCGATCTCCATCGGCGACTGCGGATAGACCTCCGCGCGATATTTCTTGCGGAGCTGCTTCGCCTTGTACATGCGCCGGTCCGCCGCGGCAAGCAGTTCCTCGGCGTCCGACCCGTTTTCGGGATAGTACGCTTCGCCCAGGCTCATGGAGACGCCGTTTCCGGCAGGCATACCGATGGCGATCTGTTTGATCTCGGCAATGCGGCCCTGAATGGAATGCCGGTCGCCCCCGGGCAGCAGCAGCACGAACTCGTCGCCACCCATACGGGCCACATAATCGTACTCGCGGCAGCGGCTGCGCAGGGCTTCCGCTACCAGACGCAGCACTTTGTTGCCTTCCAGGTGGCCGAAGCGGTCGTTGATCTGTTTGAATCCATCCAGATCGCAGACGACCACGCACAGGGGCTCGCCACTCCGCTTGCAGCGGGCCACCTCACTGTCCAGGCGCAAAAACAGGGAGCGCGCGTTCGGCAACCCGGAGAGATAGTCGGTGGTGGCGGAGTCTTCTACCTGGCGGAAGATCAGGGCATTCTCTACCGCCAAAGACACCTTGCTGCTGATGGCCAGCAGGATGCGGAGGTGGTCGCGAGAGAATGAGTCACTTTCCGCCCGGTAGAGCGTCATGACTCCGATGGTGCCACTGAGACCTTCTAGAGGTACTGCCAGCGCGGACTTCAGACTGCTATGCTTCTCCGGATTCGCCAGGTAAGCCGGTTCCACGGACGGATTGCCGTTCAAGATGGGTTTGCGGTTGGCGGCCACCCAACCGGAAAGACCTTCGCCCACCGGTATCTCCAGCGAGGAGAACAGCCGGAAATCTTCGCCGTTCACATACTGGGGGACCAGCTTGCGGTCAAGCCGCACGTAGATGGCGATGGCATCGTACGGTACGATCTTCTTCAGGCGCGCCGCGACCACCGAGAGGGTTTCGTCGAGGCTGAGGGAATTGCCCAGGTCCTGCACAAGTTCGAACAGCAATTGCACTTCCTGCCGGGCCGCGGCGATGGAGCATAGGAAGTCGTATTCGTTTGCCGCGGCGGCCTGCGGCGCCGAAACCTGGAAGCCGGCGGCCGGCTCCAGGCCCTTCTCGATGCGCACGTCGGTGGAGAGCCGGGCGCCGGCCTCGGGCATCGACAGCGCTAATTGCTCCAGGTCCAGGTAGTGTTGCTCGAGGACCCGCACCACCTTCGGGTCGAAGTTCTTGCCGGCCATGGACACAACTTCTTGCATGGCCTCCGCCAACCCCAGCGCCCGCCGGTACTGGCGGTTGGATGCCAGCGCATCCAGGCAATCGACTGCCGACAGAATGCGCGCACCGATGGGTATGTCTTCGCCGCGTAATCCGTAGGGATAACCGGAACCGTCCCACTTCTCGTGATGGGCCCGCACGATGGGCGCCACCGGATACGGAAACGCCACGCGCTCCAGAATCTCCGCGCCCACCACGGGATGAATCTTCATCTTCTCGAACTCTTCCGGAGTCAGCCGGCCCGGTTTGGAGATGATATGCTCCGGGACGGCCAGCTTGCCGATGTCGTGCAGCAGCGCGGCGGCCTTGAGGGCTTCCAGCTCCTGCCCGGACAATCCCAGTTGCTTTCCCATCTCCACCGCGTAGACCCGCACGCGCCGCAGATGTTCGTGCGTGGTGCTGTCTTTGGCTTCGATGGCCAGCGCCAGGGCTTCGATGGTGCGCATGTGCAGCCCGGCGATGGATTCCACGTGCCGCCGCTCGCCCTCCAGGCGCGCCAGATAGAGCTGGTAGGAACGGTAGATCAGATAAACCACCGGCAGCAGCACAATGGAACCCTGCCAGTGCATCTGCTTGGTGAAGGTACTGATGATCCAGGCGACAGATGCTCCCGCCAGGTAGAACGGGAACGACCAGAAGTAACAGCTATGCCAGGTTTCGCTGAAGCGCTTCCCCTCGGAGAGCGAGATGGCCTCGGCAATGGGAACCGTGTTCAGCGCGTAGTAAGCCAAGCCGGTGGCGATCAGCAGCAGAGGGCCCACCCGCTCAAAGCGCAGCAGAACAGGCCAACGGTACAGTGAGTAAGCCGCTACCACCGCGATGCCGGTGTTAGCGAGGCTGAAGGTCACCTGAAATAGTTTGGGGCGCTGCTTCGACTTCCAAAAGCACTGCACCAGCGTGCCCGCGCAGCCAATGATCAGGGTTTCCGAAGCGGTCAGATCCGCGATGCCGACGAACACAAACAGGAAACAGACCGACATGGTTCCGCGGATGCCCGGGAGATTTACCTTCAGGCCGCCCGCCAGCGCCGCCAGGATAAGGTAGAAGCAGAATCTATATAAGTTCTCCGAATGCCAGTGGTATAAGTTAATGCCGATGAAACTCAGACCTATCAGGCTGACGGCCGTAACGTAGATCTTCGCCTTGGCGTTCATATCGATCGCTGAGGCGGATACACCGCCATGTCAGTGCGCGTTCGGTATTCCTTCAGCCTGCGCAGCAGAGTGCGGCGGGAAATGCCGAGCAATGCCGCCGCCCGATCCTGTCTTCCCTCGGCTTTTTCGAGCGCCTCCCGGATCACCTGCTCCTCGAGGCCGCCCAACTGGCGCTTCAGCTCGGTTTTGGGCACCGATACCTGCGGGGAAGGCTTCAGATTCAAGTCCACTACGGAGATCTCCCAACTCTCGGCCAGCACCGCGGCGCGGGTGATGACATTGCGCAGTTCCCGCACGTTCCCTGGCCAGCCGTAGTTTTCGAGCGCGGCCAGGGCGTCCTCACCCAGGTCCAGGCGGGGATCTACCTCATGCAGAAAGTGATAGGCTAACGGCGCGATATCCTCCACGCGCTCGCGCAGGGGCGGCACCTGGATGCTCACCTGATTGAGCCTGTGGTATAGATCCGAGCGGAAGGTCCCGCCTTCCACCGCCTGCTCCAGATTCTTGTTGGTAGCGGCCACGATGCGCGCATCCACCGCAACTTTGCGGGTGCCTCCCAGCCTGTAATAGGGCACGCCGTCAAGCACGCGCAGGAGCTTCACCTGCATCTTGGCGTCTAGCTCCCCGATCTCGTCCAGGAACAGCGTGCCGCCGCTGGCCAGCTCGAACATGCCGGCCTTCTGTCCGTCGGCGCCGCTAAACGCGCCCTTTTCGTAACCGAACAACTCGCTTTCGATCAGATGGTCCGGCAGAGCGCCGCAGTTGATATCCACCAATGGGCGCTCGCAACGCAGCGAAAAATTATGCAACGCATTGGCGACCACCTCTTTTCCCGATCCGCTCTCGCCGGAGATCAGCACGGTGGCGTTGGTGCGCGCGATTCTCTCCACCAGGTGAAACACCGCTTTCATGCGCGAGCTCTTTACCACCGCGCCGGCGATGACATGGCTTTCGTCGCGGGCTTGCGCGACTTTCAGACAGTCCTGTGGGTACCGCGCATCCAGTCCCAGGTCCGCCTGGTTATGGCGAGGTATAGCCCGATGCAGGTTAAATCGGCTGGCATTAGCGCCACCTAGTGGATGGACTTTTGCGGGCATCGCCATATGAGTAACATACGCTCTACAAGGCCTATATTCAATGACAAACTCCGGCAGCAAAGTACTTCCTGTACCAAGATAACTTGAGGGTTATGAACCGGGTGATATCAATTGGCGCGAATCGCCACGCACTTAGTCGCGATAGTGACTAGGCGGATGTTAACCTTCGATAACTTCCCGAAATTACTTGCGCGGGCGCGGGGGAGACGGCCATCCTGAAAGGGGAAATGACCTTGGTTGGCTGCCTGGAGAACCGTCCACCCGTCTTGTCGGTCAGCATCTTCGCGGATTATGGCGCGCGGGCGGGCGTCCTGCGCGACGTGGCCTTCGAAATCCGGCCAGGTGAGATCGTCGGCCTGGCGGGCCAGAGCGGATCGGGAAAGAGCACCATCGCCCTGGCCATCATGCGGCTGCTGCATCTGAAGAACGGCGCGGTGCACGGGCACATCTGGTTCCGCGGCCGCGACCTGATGGGTTGCACGGAGCGCGAGATGCGCGGCATCCGCGGTCGTGAGATCGCGCTGGTGCTGCAGAATCCGGTATCCTCGCTCAACCCCGCGCTGCGCATCGGAGTGCAACTGGAGGAGGCCTGGAAAGCTCATGCGCACGGACCCCGCGCCCGCCGCGAAACGGCCATCCTGGAGGCGCTCGAGGCCGTCAGCCTGGTGGTGGACAAGCCGTTCCTGCGGCGCTACCCGGGCGAGTTGAGCGTGGGACAGGCGCAGCGTGTCCTGATCGCCATGGCCATCCTGCACGGTCCCGCTCTGCTGATCGCCGACGAGGCCACCAGTGCCCTCGACGCGCTCACCCAATCCGAAGTTCTGAGCCTGTTCGCGCGACTCAACCGGCAGCTCGGCATGGCCATTCTGTATATCTCGCATGATTTGCTGTCGATCGCGTCGCTGTGCGCCCGCGTGGCCATTCTGCACGAGGGCGAGATCGTGGAGTTCGCGCCCGTGGAGCAAATCTTTAAGGACCCCGCCCATCCTTACACCCGCCGCCTCATCGACGCTCTGCCCGCCGTCCGCCATGGCGCTACAATCGCTTTTTCTTGATGAAAACATCTCGTCTGACCGCTCTTTTGATTTCCGTTGCGTCGTTCGCACCGGGCGCACCGGGCGCGCCGCCGGACATCTACACACGCATCGGCCACGTCGTCTGGCTGGTCGATACCATTGATGGGCCGTTGCACGCATGGTCGAGCCTCGGCCTTTCGGATGTGCATGACTTCGGCAAGATCCCGTTCCAGGGGGAGTATCGGGGCCGCCCTATCACGGGCCGCGCGCACATGGCCTCGGGACACCTGGGAAGCCTGGCCGTGGATATGCTGGAGCCGCAAGGGGGCGAAAGTGCCTTCAACGCCTTCTTATCGATGCACGGAGACGGTATCTTCTCCATCGTTTACGAGATGGCGAGCAAGGATGACATGGCCAGGGAGGTCGCGCGCATGGGCGGAGCAGGCGTGCAAGTGCTCCAGCGCCTACAGGTGGACACGGATCGCGGCCCGGCCGCATTTACGTTCTTCGATACCGAGCCAAGGGGCAAATACGTGCTCGGCCTGGTCCACTGGCCGGGCGCGGCGGCGGCGCACACTGGACCAGTCCTGGTCTCACATATAGCGTTCGTGATCCGCGATGCCCAGCCGGTTTCCGATTATTGGCAGCAGATCGGGTTCCCGGCCATGCCGGTGGCTCACGCCAGCCCGCGCGAAGACTCTCGCTACCACGGTATGCCCCTTTTATTGCCATTCGAAGTCGGCTGGCACAAGTACACACAGCCGACCTTTGAGTGGATCGTTCCGCCGCAGGAGCCGGCCAACTGCTATGCCGATTTCCTGAAGGTTCACGGTGAAGGCATTCATCACCTGGGCCTGCCGGTGGACGACCTCGACGGAGCCATTGCCAGGTACAAAGCCATGGGATACGCAGTGGTGCAATCGGGCGCCTGGGGCGATGTCGGCAAGAAGGGTTCGGGCCGTTACGGGTATATGGCGACGGATTCGATCGGGGGCGTCACCGTGGAACTGATTCACGCGTATAACTGACCGGAGTGCTGCCGACCCGAAACTTGTGATAATATGCCGCAGTTCGGGGAGGTGCGCATGAGAGCTATCGCCGTCCTTTTCGTTTTCGCGCTAGCGGCCGTTCCTGGCCGGGCGCAATGCCACAAGCTGGCCGAGGTGAACACCGGCAGCCCGGAAGGCCAACTGCTGCAGCAGGCCGGCCAGGAGACCGATGCCGCCAAGAAAACGGCCCTGCTTGAGCAGTTTGCCAGCCAGTATCCGCAGCACGAGGCGGCCGGATGGGTCAACGAACAACTGCTGAACGCCTACGTCCAGTCGAACCAGCCGGACAAGGCGCTGGCCATCGGCGATAAGCTGGCGGCTGCGCCTCCCGAATGCGTGGAAGACGCCCAACAGACGTTAAAGGCGGCAGAAGCGAAAAAGGATCCGGACCTGGTTTTGAAATGGTCGGCCAAAACCGCGGAACTGGCACAGAAGGTGGTGTCCAGCCCGCAGCCACAAGATGCCGACGAAGTGGAGAACTGGAAGGCGCGGGTGGATTACGCCAGGCAAGTGAACACCTACACGGAATACTCGCTCTACGCCATGGCTTTGCAGACGGCCGACGCCAAGAAGCAGGTGGCGCTGATCGAAGCGCTGCAACAGCGGAATCCCAAGAGCGAGTACCTGGCAAAGGCGGTCGACGCCCAATTCCTGGCTTACCAGAAAGCTGGGGCTACCGAAAAAGCCGTCGTATTCGCGCAGCAGGTCGCGGCCACCGGCCAGCCCAGCGAGGACATGCTGCTGGTTCTCACCGACGACGCCGCCAAGAAGAAAGACTCCGAAAGGGTGCACACTTACAGCGCAAAACTGGTGGAAGTCATGACCGCGAGGGCCAAACCGGAGGGCGTCGCCGACGCCGACTGGGCCAAGCGCAAGGCCACCATCGTGGGGCTGGCCTATTACATGAACGGAAAGCAATACTTCAACGACGGCAAGCTGGCGGCCGCCGACCAGGAGCTGCGCAAGGCGCAGCCACTCGTTGAAGATAACGTCGCCATCAAGACCGAAGTGTTGTTTTACCTGGGACTGGCGAATTACAAGATGGAGAAAATCCAGGAAGCCGTCAACTTCTTTAAAGCTTGTGTGGCGGTGAAGGGCGGCGGCGCAGCCTTGCAGGCGCAAGCCAACAAGAATCTGACCGCCATCCGCACGCAGTATCACGGCATCAAATGAACCTGCTGATTCCGAATCTGGGCTCCACTTCGTTGAAGTACCAGATTCTGGAGATGCCCTCGGAAAAGGTGCTCGGGCGGGGCCGCTTCGAACGCGTGCAGAATTACGGCGAGGCCATCGAGCAGATCCGCACGGCCAAAGTTCCGGTGGGTGCGGTAGTGTTCAAAGCCGTCCACGGCGGGCCGCGATACTGCGGCACGTTCGTCATCGACGAGGGCGTACTGGCGGCTCTTGCCGAGTTTCTGCCCGCCGCGCCGGCGCACAACGCCATCTATCTGGCGGCCATTCGCGCTTTCCAGGAGAGCATGCCGGGCGTCCCGTTGATCGCTGCATTTGAGCCCGAGTTCCATTGCACGATGCCCGCGCATGCCCGCCTCTACGGAGTGCCGGCCGTGTGGCGGGACGATGGCGTCCGCCGGTACGGATTCCACGGTGCCTCGCACCAGTACGTAGCGGAAAGATGCGCGCAGCTGCTAGGCCGCCAGACGCGCCTGGTGAGCTGCCACCTGGGCGGCAGCTCGTCGATGTGCGCCATTGATCATGGCCGGTCCATCGACACCACCATGGGGTTTTCGCCTCAGTCGGGCCTGGAGAACGCCACCCGGCACGGCGATCTCGACGTTTTTGCCGTGCTCTTCATGATGGAGCGGCGAGGCTGGACGTGCGACGAAGTGCGCCGGCAGCTCGCCCGGGACGGCGGACTGGCGGGGCTTTCCGGCATCGCCGGCGGCGATGTGCGCGATCTGGAAGAGGCCGCCGCGGCGGGTGATCCGCGTGCGGCAGAGGCGCTCGGCGTCTTCACGTACCAGGTGAAAAAGACTATCGGCGCTTACGCCGCGGCCATGGGCGGTCTGGGCGCCGTAGCCTTTACCGGCGGCATCGGCGAGAACTCCGCCAGGCTGCGGGCCGCTTGCTGCCAGGGCCTGGAATTCCTGGGTGTCGCGCTAGATGCGGAATCGAACGAGAACGGAACCGGTGATCGCCTGGTTTCGAGTGGCAGCGTGGCCGTGGTGGCGCTGGCCACCAACGAGGAGATCGTCCTGGCGCGGCGAGCCTACCGTTTGCTTACACTTAAATAAATGATCGAGGCGGCGGTGCTTACCATTAGTGATTCCGTCGGTGGCGGCACGCGTACGGACGCCTCCGGCCCGGCTGTCCGCGAGAGGCTGGAGCAGTTGGGTTGGCGCGTGTCTGTGACGGAGACCATCCCGGACGACGCAGTGCGCATTGAACAGCGGCTGGCGGCGCTGGCGGATAGCGGCCGCGTAGCGGCCATCTTCACTACCGGCGGCACCGGCGTGGCCTTGCGCGACGTAACCCCGGAAGCTACCCGTGCGGTTTTACACAAAGAGATTCCCGGCCTGGGCGAAATGATGCGGGCCAGCGGCGTCCGGTCCACCCCGATGGCGGCGCTCTCGCGCGCCGTGGCGGGGACCCGCGGCAAGGTGCTAATCGTCAACCTGCCGGGGTCGCCGAGAGGTGCGATTCAGTCGCTGGATGCTATCGTGGAGTTAGTGCCCCACGTGCTCGATCTGCTGCAAGGCCGTACCGAGCACGAGGACCCGAAACGTTTTGCGAATCCGTAGCATCAGGAATTACATGGTCTCTACCACTCGATGGATGTTCGCCGGGTTGCTGGCGGCGGGGCTGTGCGCACAGAACCCGCAGGATACCGCGAAGCCGGCCGACCAGGGCGAAACGCCCACTTTCCGGGTACCGGTGGAAGTAGTAGTGGCGCCGGTCACAGTGCTGGACCGCGACGACAACTACGTGGACGGCCTGCAGCCCAACCAGTTTCGCCTCTACGACAACGATAAAGAGCAGGACATCAAGGTGGATGTGGCTTTCCCGCCCATCTCCATGGTGATCGCGGTGGAAGCCTGCGACCGCGTGGAATCCGTGCTGCCCCAGATTCAGAAAATCGGGGTGATGATCGGTCCCATGATGATCGGCGATCAGGGCGAGGCGTCCGTGGTGGCCTTCGATTCGCGCATCCGGACCATGCAGGAGTTCACATCGGACCCCAACAAGATTACGGCGGCGCTGAAAAAAATTAACCCGGGAAGCAGCCAGAACCGCATGATCGACGCGGTGGAGGAAGGCGTGCGGCAGTTGAACAACCGGCCGCGAAACCGGCGGCGCGTGCTGCTGTTGGTCAGTGAGACGCGCGACAAATCCAGCGAAGCGCGTCTGCGGGAGACCCTCATCACGATTCAACACGCCAACGTCAGCGTGTACACGGTGGATATTTCGCGCTTTGTGACCAGTCTGATGGCGCGCGCCGATCCGGGGCGGCCCGACAACCGTCCGCCGGCCATGACGCCCTTGCCATCGGGCGTCCCCGCGACCCCCAACACCGTGATGCAGGCTACCGGCAGCGAGGGCGGCAGCGCGGAATTCGTCCCGCTGATGGTGGAAGTCTTCAAAGACGCCAAAGCCATCTTCAAGCAGAATCCCGCGGAGGTCTTTACGAGGGGCACGGGCGGGGCGCAGTTCGGCTTCATGCGGCAGCGCGGCCTGGAGGATGCCATCGAGCGCATCGGTGTGGAACTGCACAGCCAGTACCTGATCTCGTACGTGCCCAATAACAAGGACGAGGGCGGCTTCCATAAGATTGCCGTGGAGGTGGGCGGCCGCCACGACGTGAAGGTGCGCACGCGTCCGGGATACTGGCTGGGAGCGCAATGATCCAAACGCTATTCGGGTCGGTCGAGCAAGAGCCGACTCTGCTGGAGCGCCTGAAGAGCGGCGTCGAGAAGACCCGCGCAGGTCTGGTCACGCGCCTGGAAGACATGCTGCAGGGAGCCAAGCAGATCGACGCCGATTTGCTCGACGAACTGGAGTTCACGCTGATCAGCTCGGACATCGGCGTGCGCACTACCACGGAGATTCTGGAACGCATCCGCGAGCGCGTGGACCGCAGCCTGGTGGGCGACGCCGGCGAGATCGAAGGCCTTATTCGCGAGCATCTGCTCGAAATCCTGCAGGCCTCCGAGCGGCCCATGCCGCGGGTAGCCGAGCCGCCGGCCGTGATCCTGGTGGTGGGAGTGAACGGTTCAGGCAAGACCACCACCATCGGCAAGCTGACGCATCGATTTCGCGGCGAGCAGCGCAGCGTGCTTTTGTGCGCCGCGGACACTTTTCGCGCCGCGGCCATCGAGCAACTGGAAATCTGGGGCGAACGCACGGGCACGGATGTGATCCGGCAGAAGCAGGGAGCCGACCCCAGCGCGGTGCTGTTCGACGCGCTGCAAGCCGCGCGCGCGCGTAAGACCGACTACGTCATCGTGGACACCGCCGGCCGCCTGCAAACCAAGACCAACCTGATGGCCGAGCTGGAGAAGATGAAGCGGACGGCGGCGCGGGTGATTCCGGATGCGCCGCACGAAGTGCTGCTGGTGCTGGACGCCACCACCGGACAGAACGGGTTGGAACAGGCGCGCAAGTTCACCGAAACCTCCGGTGTCACCGGCATCGTGCTGACCAAGCTCGACGGCACGGCCAAAGGCGGCATCGTGATCGCCATTGCGCGCGAGCTGAACATACCGATCCGCTACGTGGGCATCGGCGAGAAGGCGGACGACCTGCTGCCGTTCGATGCCGAAAAGTTCATCGCTTCACTCTTTGAAAAATGAGCGATCCGCGGGAGCAAGCCGACGCCGGGTATCTGCGCGAGGCGCTGGACCTGGCGCGGGCGGGGGACGCGCAGGCTAGCCCCAATCCGATGGTGGGCGCGGTGCTGGTCCGCGACGGACAGGTGGTGGGGCGCGGTTTCCACACTTTCGCCGGCATGAAGCACGGCGAGATCCTGGCGCTCGAGGAAGCCGGCGAGCGCGCCCGCGGGGCTACCCTGTATATCAACCTGGAGCCTTGCTGCCACCAGGGGCGCACGGGACCGTGCACCACCGCCCTGATTCAGGCGGGCGTGGCGCGGGTAGTTGCGGCGCTCGAAGATCCCAACCCGCGGGTAGCGGGCGCCGGCCTGGAGAAGCTGCGCGCCGCGGGCATTCAAGCCGAGATCGCCGGCGCGTTTTCCGGCGAGGCGGAGAAACTCAACGAAGCCTTCGTGCATTTCATGCGCACGCGCTTGCCCCTGGTCACGCTGAAGACGGCGCTCACGCTGGACGGCAAGATCGCCGCGCCGGACGACAACCGGGGCTGGATCACCAGCGATAAGGCGCGCGGGCACGTGCAGCAGCTTCGCCACTCTTCGGACGCCATCCTGACGGGCATCGGCACGGTGCTGGCCGACGATTGCCTGCTCACGGATCGCACGGGATTGCCGCGCAGCCGGCCGCTGCTGCGTATCGTGCTCGATTCGCGCTTGCGCCTGCCGCTCGATTCGCAGATGGTGCGCAGCGCGGCGGGCGATCTGCTGGTGGTGGGGACTTCGGCCGCGCCCGCCGATCGGCGCGCAGCGCTCGAGAGCCGCGGCGCGCGCGTGCTGATTCTGGACGGTCGCGACGGGCGCGCGGATCTGCGGGGCGCCATCGAGGCGGTTGCCCAGCAGCAGTATCTCTCGGTATTGATCGAGGCCGGCGCCAAGGTGAATTGGGCGGCCCTGGAGTCGGGCGTGGCGGATAAGGTCTTCTTTTATTACGCGCCGAAGATTCTGGGTGGAACGGAATCGCTCTCCATGGCCGGCGGCGTGGGCCGGCGGCGGCGCGCCGATGCCATTCGCGTGCATCGTACGGAGTTGCACCGTATCGCTCCCGACGAGTTCGCGGTGGAAGGTTACGTCGTCAAAGAGGCTTGAATGTTCACCGGGATCATTGAAGAACTCGGCGCTGTGGAGTCGGTCGACAGCCGGGCCGCCGGCGCGCGCCTCAAGGTCCGCTGCCAAAAGGTGATGGACGATATGGCCGAGGGCGCCAGCATCGCGGTGAATGGGGTGTGCCTGACGGCCGTGGACCTCCGCCCGGATTCGTTCTGCGCGGACCTGGCGCCGGAGACTTTGCGGCGCAGCAATCTGGGCGCGCTGCGGGTGCGGTCGCGCGTCAATCTGGAGCGCCCGCTGGCGCCCACCGGTCGGCTGAGCGGGCACATCGTGCAGGGACATGTGGATGCCACCGGTGAGTTTCTGTCGCTCCAGGCGCTGGGCGATGAGAACTGGTGGCTGAAGGTGCGCGTGCCGGCCGAGTTAGACCCTTATCTGGTTTATAAGGGTTCCGTGGCGATCGACGGCATTAGTCTGACGATTGCCGCGCTCGAAGGCGACGTCCTGTCAGTGACCATCATCCCGCATACTTACCGCAACACTACCCTGGGCGGTTATCAGCCCGGTAGCCGCGTCAACGTGGAGTGCGACATCCTGGCCAAGCATGTGGAGAAGCTGGTCCGCAGCCTGGATCTGAAGCCGCGCCTGACCATGGAGCGATTGCGCGAGCAGGGGTTTTAAGCTTCGAAGCGCAGGCAGGCGCGGCCGCAGTAGATCTCGTCGCCGGCGCGCAAACGCTCGCCGCGCCGGTTGCCGGCGGGAACCTCGATGGAGCGGCCCTCGCGGAAAATGCGCGTGCCGTATTCACTGTCGTCGTCGCAGATGCGATACTCGCCCGCCGCGGATTCAAAGCGGATGTGCGCGTGGGCGCGTGAGACCGTCGCGTTGGCCTGGTCCTCGCCTTCTTCAAAGACGATGTCGTTACGCCGCACGATGCGCTGCTGGCTGTCGGTAAGCTCGCGCATGCGTCCGATGTTTGTGCGCGGCTTTTCGAGCGCGTAAGTTTCCTCGGCAGCTTTGCCTGACACAACCACAAGGCGGCCCGGCGTGAACTCGGGCTTGGGTGCGGCCTCCGGCTCGGGTGCAGCCGGAACGGCCGGCGCGGGAGGCGCCTCATGGATGGCGTACTCGATCTCGAAACCCTTGTCGCCTTCCACGGCGGTTTCCACTTCTACCGCGAATCCCGCGGGCAATTCGCAGCCGGCCGCCTGCAGGCACTCGCGGATGTCGCCCTCCAACCGGTGCTCCTGCGCGAATGCCGCCTGGAACAGGTCGCGACGTTCGGCTTCCGGCGAAATCAACCGCACCCGCAAATAGTTGTAGGGGAACAAGCGCCGGCCGCGCTGCACGGTCTGTATCTTACTTTCGATTTGCTCCAGTATGGCGCGATGCACCAGCAACAGCTCGTCCGACTGGACCGGTCCGAACGCCCGCTCCGTCCATTTACGGAACGTGCGCTCGATGGTCTTCTCCACTTCCGAAAAGAAATTCATGGCCGTTTCCCTGCTCCGATCAAACCCAGGCTCTGCGCCGCCGAGACCACCGCCGCGGCCGCGGGCGCCGCGTAGGTTCCGCCATACTGGCCGTTCTCGATCAACACCGCGAAAGCGATGCGCCGTTCCGCCTGGTACGGGGCAAAGCCGATGAACCAGGCATGCGACGGGCCGTCGGCGAGCTCCGCGGTACCGGTCTTGCCGGCGATGGGCACGGAGGCTCCCGCCGCGCGCTGCCCGGTACCCTGCGTGACTACCTCGCGCATGAAGCGGCTCAACGTAGCGGCCACATCCGGCGAGATCACCGCCTGCGAGGCTTGCGTGCGATCATTGCTGTCATCCGCGATCCAGCGGCCCTGCGGCATCTGGCCTCCGTTGGCGATGGTGGCCGCCACGCGCGCCATCTGGAACGGCGACGCCACAACCTGCCCCTGTCCGTATGACGATTGCGGCAGCGTCTTGCGCAGTTGCTGGACGGTGTTGGGCGCGGCCATCGAGATACCCAGCAGGCTGCCGGTATCGAACAGCGGCTGTGGGCCCACATTGTAAGTGCCTAACTGGGCGAAGTAAGCGTTGCACGAGACAATGACTGCCCGCTCCATGTCGATGGTGCCATGCGGCGACGTGTCCTGTATATCGTCGCGGATGGGGCGGGTGGAACCCCGCAGATAGTTACCCACGCGCCCGTCCGGCAAGCGGATGCATGAGTAAGTCTGTTTGGACAACTGCGGATCGGCGCGGAGGGCCGCCATGGCGGTGACCACTTTGAAAGTGGAGCCGGGGGGATACAGGCCGTATCGCGCGCGATCCAGATAGGGATTCGTGGCTTCTTCGGCGGGCTCCGCCGGGGCCGCGGTATCGCCTGGCCCGATGGGCGGCGGCGGAAAGCTGACGGACGCCAGCAGGTCGCCGGTGGCCGGATCCAGCACCACCAGGGCGCCTTTATCCTGGCCCGCCTGGCGCAGCGCGTTCTTCAGGCTCTCGGCCGCGCGCACCTGCAGCCGCGCGTCGATCGACAGGCGCACGTTACGCGCCCGGTCGAGCACACGCCGCACCTCGGGATTGTCCGGTTCGTACCGGTGACGCAGCAGCGGAACCAACTCGCGCAAGTCATACTTCACCACCCGCTCCATCTTACCCGTCTTAGGATTCTCCACGTCCACCAGCGTGGGCCGGTCGTCGTAACCGCGCAGCCTGGTGGCCGAATCGCGCTCCACGAACGAAGTATTGGTGGCGCCCCAGCGGATGCGCGTGCGCAGGTCGCCCAGCAGGTGAAAGGTCAGGCCCTCGAACGGATAGTGCCGGCTCTCGGTGCGCGAGCAGGCCTGATCGATATTGATTCCAAGCTGCTGGTATTGCGCGCGGTGCTTCTCCAGTTCGTCCCAATTGCTGGTAGCCAGCGGCAGACCGTTGCGATCGTAAATGCCGCCTTTGGGAATATCGCGGGTCACTTCCTGGAAGCGCGGGTTGTATTGATACCGGCGCGCTCCGTCGGCCTGCACCACCAGCGTGCCTTCGCCCATAATGGGTCCACTGCGCAGCACCTGGACATAGGCCGCCTTGCCGGCGATCAGCAGCGCCAGCGCACCCAGCGCCAGCCCCACGGCTTCCATTGGCGCACGGAACGGCGCATTACGCCGCGCATCGCCGCCGCGATGCGAGATTGAGGCTAGCATGGCGAACATCAGGAAGTTCGCCAGCATCGACGAACGGCCATAACTCAGGAATGGCGTCACGACTCCCGAGAGCGGCAGCACTCCCAGCGATCCTCCGGCGATCAGCAGGATCTGCAGCGCCATAGCCACTCCCAGGCCCGCGGCCAGGAAGAACTCATAGTCGCTGCGGGCGCGCAGGGCGATGCGCGACGCGCGGTACAAAATAAAAGCGTAAAGCGCGAATACCGCCGTGACCCCCAGAAAGCCCCACTCTTCGCCGAGCGCGGAGAGGATCAAGTCCGTGTGCACGGCGGGCACCAGCGCGGGATCGCCTAAACCGGGTCCCGTACCCCACAGACCGCCCGTGGCGTAGGCCCACAGCGATTCGGCCAATTGATCGCCGCCATGGATCGCGTTGTTCCATGGCGAAGCCCACATGGAGACGCGCTCGTAAACGGTATGCGGAACGCGCACCAGGTATCCGCCCACGAATCCGGCGAGCAGAAACAGCAGGCCGAATGCGGCCATCAGCCCGTCTTTGCGGGCGATGGAGTAGAGCGCCAAAAACAGGCAGGTGAACACCAGGGCCGGCCCCATGTCTTTCTGCAAAAAGAAAAACAGCAGCGAGAGCACCACGCACGTCAATACCGGGATGGTGTATTCGATCGGCGGGATGCCGCCCAACCGGTCGAAGCGCGCCAGGCCAGGGCGCCGCTCGCGGGCGTGCCGCAGGACGTCCCAACGTTCCGCGAAGTAGCCCGCCAGGAACAGGATTAGCAGAACGCGGATCACTTCTACGGGCTGGAATCCGAACATATTGACCTTGGCGTCGCTGGTGCCGGGACCGTGTCCGAACACGATCAGCAGCGCCGATAGCCCGAAACTGGCCAGCAGCGGCACAAAACTCAGCTTGCCCAGCAGGCGCGCGAAGTCCAGCGCGCTGGCGAGCGCGAGCAGCCCACATCCGACGGCCACGCCTTGCGCGAAATCGGCGAAAAGCAGGCTGTCGCGCACAGGATCGCGCAGGCTGACCATGAGGATCAGGCCGATGCCGGTGACCAGCAGGATTGCGGGCAGCAGCGCCTGGTCGCCGTGGAATCTGCTGGCGCTCCACCATAGATGCGCCGCCCAGAATACCCCGAAAAACGCCGCCGCCCAGAGAAGGAACGCCCTCCGGAACTGCGCGGGTAGGCGCACCACGAACGACGGCTTCAACTGCCGGAATTGTTCGCCGGTCAGCAGCGCATGGCGCCCCTGGAACGATTTCAGGCCCCGGGCGGTCTGCAGTTCCGCGTCGGAGACGCGCAGGCGCGCCACCGCGCCCACGTTCGGCAGCGATCCGGCGGCGTCGTAGATGCGGCGCGCCACGAACTGCCGCTCGGCCGGCTCGGTGAAGATTCCCAGGTACGGCAGCAGATCCTCGCGCGCACTCAGGCTGTTCAGGTTCAGGAGTTGCTTGTGGGCCAGGCCGCCCTCGATTTCGTCGAATGGGCGCGACTTGGCCCGATAGACCAGCCACAGGCCGAAGAGCAGCGCGATGGATGCGGCCAGCATCCACACTGCCTCGTTGCGCCGCCAGGTGAACGTCAGGCGTCCACCGGGCGGGGCCTGCGCTCTTTCCGCAGCTCTGCTGCGTGTTACGGCCATCGGGTGTCCCACTTCGATTCTAATGGAAAGCGCGCGGCTATTCGTATCGCAGCGCGACCATGGGATCGACCCATGCGGCACGCAGCGCGGGAATGAGCCCGGCAACCACGGCTACCGCCAGGAGCGCGAGAGCGCAGCCTGGGAAAACCGGCGGTTCGACCGCGTTGACGCCGTACAGCAGGCTACCCAACAGCGGAGTCAGCAAGAGCGCGGCGGCCAGACGCGCCGGGTCGGAGGCCGAGCGCACGTCAACCGCGAATTCCTCCGGCGCGAACCGCTTCGAAAAGGGAATGTAGAGATGCGGGTGCACTTCGGTATCGAGACCCGAGCCGCGGGTATCGTCCACGATGCCGACCACGCTCACACCCCCCAGCTTGCGGCCTAGGGATCGCGGATGCCAGGCCGGCGCAGGTTAGCGCCTAACTGGCTTACCGCCGAGGCCGAAAGCACGCCGGGCAAGGCTGTACAGCGGGCAGTAAGCCGGTCCGCGAAGGCGGCGCGCTGCAGTTCGTTGTACCTGGTGCCCGGCAGCGAGAGCCGCATGGTCAGCACCAGCGCGCGGCCATCCAGGGTTGCCGACGTAATACCGGGCACCGTGGCGGGGGCGATGGCAATCAAGGCGCGAATGGCGATGGCAGCGATTCGGTCAAGAGCTGGCGCACGATGCGGGACCGGCCGGCGCCGAGTGAAATGCGCAACGCCATTTCCGGCTGGCCGCGCAGCCCGCGCGCGACCAGCAGATTCGCCACGTTCACGCAGGCGATCAATAAGGAAACCACCACCGCTCCAAACAGGACGCTGACCGGGATGCGCGCCTCAGCCGAGTGTCCGCCAGGGTAAACATGGTGAGCTCCTTCGCGGAAGACACAAAAGGTATCAGAGTTCCTGTGGGATTGCAATAGGAATAGGCCGGCGGGTTCGGGCGGACTTGTGCGGGCCTATAACTATTTCTCCGTTCAGGGTATTATTCTAGGGGTAAAGGAAATTATGAAACTCCGCGGATCTATCGCCCTAGAGCTCTATTTTTGCCTGGTTGCGGCGGCGCCCGCCGCCCTGGCCACCAACCCGGCGACCTTATCGGCTAATCCTCCCGCCGTGGACTTTCAGTACGCCACCAATCAGCCGACGCCCCAGCCGGTGGTTGTTACCGTGACTGCCAGCAACGGCAGCACGCCGGCCCTCACCGAGACCGTGACGCCCGCGCAGGGCACCCCCGCCGGGCTTTTCAACGCGGCGGGTAACGCCTCCACGGTTCAGGTCGGCATTGACGCCAACACCTTGAATTCGCTGCTCGCCCAACCGGGCATCTACTCCGCGAGCATTGCCATCAGTGCCGCCGGTTTCAACACGGTGACCATTCCCGCCACCATCAGCATCAACAGCGCACTGGCGATCACGCCATCGGCGACCTCCCTGACTTTCAACACGCCATCGGGCGCGACTGTGGATATGTTCAGCTTGACGGGCACCAGTTCGTCGGCGGTGGCCTTTACGGTGACCGCCGCCACAGTAACCGGCGGGACCTGGTTGGGGGTTACCACCAGCGCCAATGCCACGCCTGCGACGCTCACTGCCACAGTGACTCCCGGGAGTCTGACCGAGGGCACGTACACCGGCAGCATCACGGTTACGCCCGACTCCATCAGCGGCACGGTCGTGATACCGGTGACGCTGCAGGTAGGCGCCAGTACCCTGACCGCCAATCCTGCGTCCTTTGCGTTCCTGTTTACCGAGGGAGGGACTATTCCGCCGCCGCAGACGCTGCAGCTTACCAGCACCCTGTCGAATAACACCTACACGGCGCAAGCCAACAGCTCAGGAAACTGGCTACTGGTTAACGGAGTCACAACCAACGTCTCCGGAGCGCTACCCGCCACCCTAAACGTTACGGTGAATCCCATCCGTTTAATCCCGGGAAACTTTCAAGGCACCATCACGGTGACCGACGCGCACGGAGCCACCCTGAGCGCGGCCGTCACCTTGCTCGTGACAGGCTTATCAAACATCGCGAATCCGACCGCATTAATGTTCGTGACACAGGTGAACGAGCCGGCGCCACCGGGCCAGACGGTGGCGATCAACGGGTTTGGCGTAGCTTCGTTCACTGCCACGGTGAACCAGTCTTGGCTGTCTCTATCCAAGACGAGCGGTACGGCGCCGTCTCAAACCGTTGTGAGCGTGAATCCCACGGGCCTGTCGCCCGGGACCTACCCGGGCATCGTGCTGATCAGTCTGAGTGCCGCGCACATACAGAATATCCAGGTGACTCTGGTGGTGTCGGCAAGCGCCGTGCTGACCACCGATTCCGGTGACTTTATTGCGAGCTACCATGGCGGCGACCCGCCGCCTAACCCGCTGCTTCTCAACGTCAACACCAGTACAGGGGCAGGACAGCAGTTTACGTATGCGCCGGGGATTCCTTCGTGGCTGCAAATCAATTCCGCGAGCCAGCCTCCGGCCACGCCAGACTTGTTGACCATTAGCTTAGCGCCCCAAACTCTGCCCACCGGCACTTACGAGGCGCAGATCGTTCTTTTGCCGGCGAATGGCGGTCCCACGGTTACGGTACCGGTGCTGCTGGAGGTAGCCGACGCAACGGCGGTGGTTCCCAGCCCCACCTCGCTCACCTTCTCCGCCACGGCCGGCACGGGTCCGCAAAGTCAGACCGTCGAGGTCAGCGCGTCGACCACCACGAGTTTCACGGCCGCCGCCAGCACCGTCAGCGGAGGAAGCTGGCTATCGGTGTCCCCCGCCAGCGGCACCGCCAACTTCGCCTTCACGCCGATTTCCGTGACCGCCGACGCCACCCTCCTGGGGGCCGGAACCTATCAGGGCCTGATTACGATCACCACCAGCGGTGGGGTGGTCTCCACTGTGTCGGTCACGTTCACCGTAACCTCGGGCAGCGGTTCGATCTCGCTCAGCCCATCCACGCTGGCATTCGCGTATACCCAGAATGGGGGGCTGCCGCCGGCCCAGACCATTCAGGTAACCGGAACGCAGAGTTTCACGACCAGCGCCGCCACCAGCAGCGGCGGCACGTGGCTGGCGGTTACGCCGGCTTCTGGAATCAACAACGCTACTCTGACTGTCTCAGTCAATCCAACCGGCGTCGCACCCGGTACGTACGCCGGTACGGTCACGGTGACTCCCACGACCGGCACGGCGCAGACCGCGACGGTGACATTGACGGTGACCGCCACGGGCACCCTGGCGGCCGCGCCCAATCCGCTGGCCTTCGCCTACACCGCCGGAAACCCGCCGCCGGCTCCACAAACCGTCTCCGTTACTTCGTCGGGAGGGGCCATCGCCTTTGCCGCGGCGGCTTCCAGCACCGGTTGGCTCTCGGTCACTCCGACCAGCGCCACTACGCCGGCGACCCTGACCGTTTCGGTGAATCCCGCCAACCTGGGTGCGAATACGTATAGCGGCTCCATCACCCTGACGGGCGGTGCGGGAGTCAATGCGGTGAACATTACGGTGACTCTGACGGTCACTGCTCCGCACCTGGTAATCGACCGCGTAGTGAATGCGGCCAGTTATGTGGGCGGCGGTATTTCGCCGGGCGAGATCGTGACCGTGTTCGGCACGGCCCTGGGACCCAATACGGGCTTGGGCGCCACCATTGACAGCCACGGCTTCATCGAAACCAGCCTCGGAAACGTGCAGGTGACGTTTAACGGGTACGCCGGACCGATCCTGTATGCCGGTTCCGGACAGGTCAACACCATCGTCCCCTATGAAGTGGCTGGTGTATCGAGCGCATCGGTGGAAGTAATTTTCGGCAGCGCCCGATCCAATGCGGTAACCATCCCCGTAGTGCAGAGCGCTCCCGGCATCTTCAGCGCCAACGCTTCCGGCACGGGCGACGGCGCTATTCTAGACCTGAACTATCATCTGGTTTCCGCCAGCAATCCGGCAAAAGCCGGCGATGTGATCCAGATATTCGCCACCGGACAGGGCCAGACGAATCCGCCTGGCGTGGATGGACTGGTCGAGCCGTCAGTCCTGCCACTGCCCGCCATTCTGTATCCGGCGGGAGTGACCATCGGCGGTATGCCGGCTACCATCCAGTACATCGGCGCGGCGCCCGGCCTGGTGGCGGGGGCCCTGCAAGTCAATGTGTATGTTCCCGCGGGAGTGGCTTCGGGGGCGGCGCAGTTGTTCCTGGCGATCGGCGGCAATAGCAGCCAAAGCGGCATCACGGTAGCCGTTCAATAGCCGGTATGAACACGCAGTGGAATACTCATCAGGACCCGCGCGCGACCGCCGCCGCTTGCGCCCAGCACATCAGCGCGTTGCTCGAACAGGCGCTGTCGGGCCAGGAGCAGGCCACCCTGGCGGTCTCGGGCGGCTCTACGCCCAAGCTACTCTTTGAAAGCCTGGTGTCGTCGCACTTCCGCTGGCAGCGCATCCACGTGTTTTTCGTGGACGAGCGCGCGGTGCCGCCAAACGATCCCGAAAGCAACTATCGCCTGGCGAACGAGAACCTGATCATCCCCGCGCGGATTCCGCCCGCTCAGGTGCATCGGATTCGGGCCGAGATCAAGCCGGAGACCGGCGCGCAGCAGTACGTGGAGGACATTCGCAACTTCTTCGGGCTGGAAGAAGGCGAGCAGCCGCATTTCGACGTGCTGCAACTGGGTTTGGGACCGGACGCGCACACCGCCAGCCTCTTCCCCGGCGAAACGGCCATCGAGGATCGCGAGCATATCGCGGGAGCCTTGTACGTGCAAAAGTTGTCAAAGTGGCGCATCACCCTGCTGCCGGGCGCGCTGCTGGCCGCCAAGAACACCGTGTTCCTCGTAGCCGGGGCCGACAAGGCCCCGGCGGTGGGCAACGTGTTTCATCAGGAATTCGATCCGAAGCATTATCCGGCGCAGTTGATTTCACGCCAGGGGCGGCGCGTCACGTGGTTTCTGGACCAGGCGGCCGCCGCGGAATTGCGCAGCGCACATTAGCCCCGGAGCCGGGTGAGAGTAGCCAGGATTTCCGGCTGCTCCTTCAACTCGGCCAGCGGTCTGAGTTGCCGTTCCACATAGTCCCAATCCAGCGCTCCGCGTTGGCGAACCACTATCGTCTCTACATCCAGTACGTCGCGAGGCCGCAAGGCGAACAGCTTCAAAATAATCAGATCCTCTGGCGAGCAGGTGCGCAACCGGCAGTCCGGCGTGAAGTCGAACAGACTGGAGCGCTCCACCATTTCCGTTTCGAATGGCAATCCGCCGAGGGCGATGTCAATGGGCGGACCGCCCTGAGACGTGAGCAGCAGTACGCGGTTCCGGCGCGCAAAGCCGATGGCATCGGCTACGCGCCCGGTATAACCGGCTTCGAGGAGCGGCGCAATGAACTCGTCCTCGCGCCCAAAACCGCTCAGCAGTGTGTCATCCGCGCGTGCCCACGGCCCGCAGTTTCGCGAACCATGCCTGTTGCTCGACCAGGCCGGAGGTCGCGGGCGCAGCCGGCAATTCCATTGGCTCACCGCTGCCGAAAATCTGGCGGATCGCCTCCTGCGTATCGACGGATTCGATTTCCCTCCGCCGCACCGCGTCGAGTTCTTTACCCGCCCGCCGCCACGTATCTACCCATCGCCGGATGAGTTCCCGTTCCGAATCTGCCTGCGGGAGGGACATGACCAACCTCATGGTAGCAGAACAGGCAGCGGGATCAATTCCATATGCGGTAGAATCGCGTTATCCGGATCTTTTGCGCCACGAACAGCAGGTCCGAATATCCTTACTATGGCCGCCGCCTCCACAACCCGTGCCGAAGAGTTTCGAGAACAACTGTCGCGCCGCGCTATGGTGGCCGACGGCGCCATGGGCACCATGCTCTACTCCAGGGGCGTGTTCATCAACCGCTGCTTCGACGAGCTGAATCTTTCCGCGCCGGATATGGTCCGCCAGATTCACCAGGAGTACGTGAAGGCCGGGGCGGAGATCCTGGAGACCAACACGTTCGGCGCGAACCGCATGCGCCTGGCGGCTTTCGGATTCGCCGAGAAGCTGCGCGCCATCAACCAGGCGGGCGTGCGGCTGGCCCGCGAAGCGGCGCGGGAGAGCGCTTTCGTGGCCGGCGCCATGGGGCCGCTGGGCGCGCATATCGAACCGCTGGGGCCTACGTCGTTCGCCGAAGCCAGGGACATTTTCCGCGAGCAGGCGGATGTCCTGCTGGATGCCGGAGTCGACCTGCTGGTGCTCGAAACATTCGGCAACCTGGATGAGATACGGGAGGCGCTTTTCGCGGCGCGGGAAGCGGCCGGCCCGGACATCGCCATCGTGGCGCAGATCACCATCGACGATAATGGCAATCTGCCGGGCGGCACTGAGACGGAGGCATTCACGCGGAAGCTGGATGAGTGGCCGGCGGATGTGATCGGGGTCAACTGTTCGGTGGGGCCTAAGGCGACGCTCGAAACGGTCGAGCGCATGATGGCCTACACCTCCAAACCCATCAGCGCCATGCCCAACGCCGGCGTGCCGGTACGGGTGGAGGGCCGCAATCTGTATTTGAGCTCGCCGGAATACATGGCGCAGTATGCGCGGCGACTATTGTGGGCGGGCGTGCGCATCGTGGGCGGCTGCTGCGGCACCACGCCCGAGCATATCAAGCTAATCCACGCGGAGGCGCGTTCGCTGCAGCCGGTGCAAAGGAAGCTGGGCGTCACGGTGGAAGAGCCCAAGGCCAGGGCGCAGGCCATGCCGAAGGTGCCCGTCGCGGAGAAGTCCCAACTGGGCGCCAAGCTGGCGGCGGGGAAGTTCGTGGCATTCGTGGAGATCCTGCCGCCACGCGGCGTGGACGCCTCCAAGGAGATCGCCGGCGCGAAGCTTTGCGCCGCGCAAGGCATCGATTGCATCAACGTGCCGGACGGGCCGCGAGCCAGCGCACGCATGAGCTCACAGGTGACCTGCCAGCTCATCCAGCGGGAAGCCGGTATTGAGGCGGTGAATCATTTCTGCTGCCGAGACCGCAACATCCTGAGCATTCAGTCGGAGCTGTTGGGCGCGCACTGCGCGGGGGTGCGCAACCTGATCTGCATCACGGGCGATCCGCCGCGCATGGGCAGTTACCCGGACGCCACCGCGGTCTTCGACGTGGATGCCATCGGGCTGGTCAACATCGCCAACAATCTGAATCACGGCCTGGATATCGGCGGCAACCCCATGGGGTCGCAGACCGCGCTGCTGATCGGCGTGGGCGTGAACCCCGGCGCGCTGAACATGGAAGAAGAGATCCGGCGCTTCGAGTGGAAGGTGCAGGCCGGCGCCGAATACGTGGTCACCCAGCCGGTTTTCGACCTGGCGCTGCTCGAACAGTTTCTACGGCGCACCGATCACTTGAAGATTCCGGTGATATGCGGCATCTGGCCGCTGACCAGCTTTCGCAACGCGGAATTTATGGTGAACGAGCTGCGCGTGCCGGTTCCGGAACATTTTATGGAACGCATGCGGCAGGTGGACAACGCCGAGAAGGCCCGCCAGGAAGGCGTGGCCATCGCACGGGAGATGGTGGAGCGCGTCCGCGGCATGGTCCAGGGAGTGCAGTTAAGCGCGCCGTTCGGACGTTACCAGATGGCTGTAGACGTAGCGGAAGCGATTGGACCGCGCTAGGAATCGCGTATACATGGCAACTGATCTAGTCGAAGTCGACGCGGAACAGCCACAAACGGAAGCGATCGAACGGGCCGCCGCCGCCATTCGCCGCGGCAGGGTGGTGGCCATCCCCACCGACGCACTTTACACGCTGGTGGCCGACCCGTTCAATCTGCGCGCCGTATCGCAGGTGTTCCGCGCCAAGGGCCGTGAATTCCATCGCTCGCTGCCACTGCTGGTGGCCGACGCCATGATGGCCGAGGAGTTGGCCTCGGAGATGAACAACCGGTTCTACATCCTTACGCGCCGCTTCTGGCCGGGACCGCTCACGGTCATCGTGCCGGCGTCGGCGCGCGTGCCGCTGAAGGTGACCGGCAACACGGGCCGCCTGGCGCTGCGGCAATCGCGGGCCAAGATCGCCAATGCGCTGATCGCGGCGCTGAATCAACCGCTGATTTCCACCAGCGCGAATATTTCCGGATCGCCCACCTGCCGCAGCGGCATCGAGGTCTTCGGCATGATGGACGGCCGCGTGGACCTGGTGCTGGACGCGGGCGCCTGCGTGGGCGAAGGCGCCACCACGGTGGATATCACGGAGCCTTATTGGAAGCTGATCCGGGAAGGGGCGATACCCGAGAAAGAGATCGCCGAGGCGCTGCAGGCCACGTGACCGAGACAGTCACACAAATGTCTTATCCGGCCTACTTCACCTTCGCGATAGCCTCCTCCATTCCGGTTTCCCACTTCTCAGTAGCGTCGTAGCCTACTCCCTTCAGCTTGATCACGCCGGCGCCATCGACAATCCAGTTCTGCGGAATCCCGTTGACCTTCAGGGTGTCTTCCACATAACTGTATGCCGGGAGCACGATCAATGACAGCTTCTTGTCAGTCATGAACGGCTCGATCAGACCAGGGTTTTCATCCATGTTGAGAGTGACAAACTGAACCTCGGGACGATCTTTATACTTTTCTTCCAACTTCTGTAAGCGAGGCAACTCCTCGCGACAGAACGTTCACCAGGATGCCCAGAAGTTCAAGAAGGTAGTCTTACCCTTCAAGGACGCCTGGGTCCAGATCTTACCTTTCAAGTCAGTCAGCTCGAAGGCGGGCAGCGGCTGGTTGGCGTCTTCCCAGGTGAGAGCGGCCTGGGTAGCCAGCACGTCGGCCTGGCGGCCATACCAGAGCTGCCAGGCGTCGTTGCTGCCGCCGAGCTTGGCCCACAGGCGGCGGGCGTTCTCGGCGACTTCATCTTTCAGTCCGGTCTCCGGGGTTTCCTGCGCCTCGAAGCGGGAGAGCAGGGCGTGCTCGTAGAACCCCATGGCATCCTGATCGTGGCCTTCGAGTTCGGCCGTACGCGCCATCAATTCCCACCAGAATGCCGCGCGCGTCAGGTACGATTTCTTGTACTCCTGCTTGTCGCCCACAGCGGCTTTGACGGCTTGCAGCTCATCCTCCATCCGGGACAGGGCGAGGTGGGCCTGGGCGGCCTGTTTCAGCTCGATATAGCCCGCGGCTTCGTAGCCGGTAGGATTGACAAAGTTTTGAGCCCGGTAGAAGTTGAAGTCCTGCAGGTTCTCTTTAGTGGCGTAGCCGTCATACATGGGGTTTTCGGCTTCTTTCTTCTGCTTGGCCTGGCACTTCCGGGCCAGATCCACCACCAGCTCGGGCTGCAGATGCTTTCTGCCGAGAGTGCGCGCGATGGTGGAATAATCATACGAATCCGGGCCATCCGGTCCGGCGTCTTCCGCCGCTAGCTTCAGGTAGGTATTGGCGGTGGCTTCCACTTCGGCCGATGGAATGTCTTCCATATACTCCATGGCCGACAGACGGGATCGCCAGATTTCGACCATCTTGGGGCGCTCCTTGAGCCACAGGTCCGCCTGCTTCAGCTCGTCGGCGTAGTATGCGCGCTTCTTGGCCGCGGGATCGTCGCTATTGGGGCGGGGATGATCCTTGAACCATTTGGACATGGAAGCCAGTTCCCAAGGCTGCGGCATACGGCGGGCGCGCTCGTCGGCGGCCCAGTCGGCCTGCTTCTGGTCGTTGGCCAGTTTGTAACCCTGCTCCAGCGTGGAATACCACGCGCGCTTGTCTTCGCGGTTTAAAGCGCGCAGGCGCTTCAGATCGTCGGCGACCTGCTTGCGGAGCCCATCATATTCGGACGGGGGGTGGGCTTTAAACTCGATCGACCACAGCGTGCCCCAGGCGCGAATGGCGTTGGTATCGGTGCGCGTGCCGAGCAACGTCCGGAGCCTGGCAGCGTACGCGGCCAGCACCTCCTTGTCGTCGATATTGGTCACGAGCCGGTACCCGTCGAGCGAGTCGGGGCAGGCGTCCAGAAACGCTTTGACGTGTTTGAGGCGCTCCTCCTTGTTCTGAAAGACGGGCATGCCATAGATGCCGGCCAGCCCGTAATGGGACCAGGGGAACCGCGGAGACTTCACCAGCGCGGCGTCCAGAAGCTTGATCGATTCCCTCGATTGGCGGCCCTCGAGCGCGACGGCATACAAGTAACCGGCCACTGGATCGTCCGGGTTCTTTTCGTGGCGGGCCTTGTATTCGGCGATCACTTTATCCTTTTCGTCGTAACGCCACTTTGATTCGATGTAAGTGCGCTCGACGAAAAAGTCGCCGGGAAATTGCTTGAGCAGGGCATCGATGGCGGCGTCATGTTTCTGCCGGAACTGCCAATCGGTTTCGTCGGCGGACTGGGTGGGGAGGCTATCGATAGCGGTCTGAACCGCCGGGGTGGGATTGCATTGCGCCATGATGCCGCCCGGTACAGCAGCCAGCAACAGGACGAGAAGCGCAGAGATACGCATGGGCACCCTCCGTATTCGAGGGTATCACGAAAGGGGCGTTTGGCTTACGCCAAAGCCAGGCCGGCGCGGGCGGCCAGCGTCAAGTCGTCGAAGTCATTGCGCGCCAGGCGGGGGAAGGCGGCGGCGGCGATCATGGCCGCGTTATCAGTGGAGAGGCCGGGCGTGGGAAAGAGGACGGGGTAAGGGAGCCGGCCAGCCTGCGCGGCTGCGCGCAATCCCGTGTTGCAGGCCACTCCTCCCGAAACGATCATAGTGCGGGCGCCGATGCTTTCAGCGGAGGATGCGGCGCGGCGCAGCAGTTCCTCAATGACGGTGCGCTGGAACGAGGCCAGCAGATCGCGCGTGGCTTGCGGTGTGACCAACAGCCATTGTTCGACGGACGGGTTGGGATTAGTGCGCAGCAGGTCACGCCGTGCCTGCGTTTGGGCGGCAAGGTTATGGCTCTCGACCCAGCGGAGCACGGCGGTTTTCAATCCACTGAAGCTGAAATCGAGCGCGTTGCCCTTCATGCGCGCGAGGGTGAAGCGCACGGCGCGCGAGTCGCCGTAAGGCGCCAGGCGGTCGATCACGGGCCCTCCGGGATAACCGAACCCGAGCAGCTTGGCGACTTTATCGAAAGCTTCGCCGGCGGCATCGTCGCGGGTCTTTCCGAGCAGCCGGTAGGAGAATCCGGCGCGCACTTCGAACAAGTGCGTGTGACCGCCGCTGACTACGAGAGCCAGGGCCGGGTACTCGACCGGATGTGCATCGAGCGCCGATTCGAGAACCACGGCGTGAATGTGCCCTTCGATGTGGTTGACGCCGATCAGTGGAATCCCGCGCGCGAAAGACAGCGCCTTGGCGTAAGTGATGCCAACCAACAACGAGCCAACCAGCCCGGGTCCGGCGGTGACCGCGATGGCCGATAAATCCGCCAGTGTGGTGTGGGCGCGGTCGAGGGCTTCGCGGGTTACGGGCACGATGGCGCGCAGGTGCTCGCGGGATGCCAGTTCCGGAACTACGCCACCGTAGCGGCCGTGCGTGGCAAGCTGCGAAGCTACCACGGACGAACGAATGGCGACGCCACCCTCGACGACGGCGGCTGCGGTTTCATCACAGGAACTTTCGATCCCGAGGATCAGCATGATCTGCTCTCAGGGTACCGCAGCGGATTGTGTCGCGCGCCCGCATGGTCAGCGTTTGGAGGCAGCGGGTAGTCTCGGCGCAGCGTATGGCAGCGTGCTGTAACTCGATCAGGCCGGGGCTGGCCGGATGCTGCGCGCCCAGCAGGTCGCGAGTGAGTTCCGCGTGGTTGAGGATCAGGGTGAGCTCGTCGTTGAAATCCCGGCCGGCAGCCAGCGTCAGGCTGGTCAGGCGGTCCAGTTCGCCGGCGAAGGATTTCGGGGACGGCGTTGCGAGTGCAGGTTGATGCTTCACACCTGAGGTTAGCCGGCAAGCGTCAGGCGAACCCATGCCGAAACCGCCAGGTTATTGAAAAGGAATTAGATATAGATACGCTAGCGGCGTCACCAGCGGGATTGGGTTCGTTTCGTTCCTGGGAGAGCCAGCCTCAGCTTGCGCCGCCGGCCGTCAGTCCGGTTCGCTCCGCGATAGCCCGCACCAGTTCATCTGATCGTTGCGAGCCAATCAGTACGCGTTCGCCGCTGTCGAGCTCCAGTCGCGCGCCGCGGTTACCACGCGCGTGATAGACAATCCCGCGCGCGGCCCAGCGCACACCCCACCCGCCGAAGTCCCGAATCGGCCGGTACCTGCGCGCCTCCACGCTGCGGATCTGATTCCACGGAATGGTGCGCTCGGGCCACAACCAGACGAACCAGACGAACAAGCCGTCCGGACGTACTTCAGTAACCATTTTCAACCGGAGAAACCAGACGGCCACCACGACCGTCACCAGAAAGGCCGGCCAAAGCAACGCACCGGATATCACGCCGCGGTACAGGCCGAAACCAACCATGAGGGCCGGAAGGCAAAACAGGGCGTTCCAAAACCATTCAAAGCGCTGCTCTTCATGAAAGTCCGCCATTTGGAAGTGCACTCCAATGTAACATCCGGCCGCGCACCGCGTCCGACATACATGGCGCAGGTCTTGCGGTTGATCCGTGAGTCTCAGTGTTAACCAACTGTAAGTGGTGCTTACCGCGCGCATTTTCTGTTACACTCAATTTCGCCCCGGGTGAGGAATTTAATATGCGGCGACGCCTTCTTATTCTAGGCCTCCTGGCCACTGCGGCTTGGACGCAGGATGCGCACAAGCTGGCGCCCTACTATCCGACTCCGGACACAATTGTTACCAAAATGCTCGAATTGGGGGGCTTGAAACCGGACGAAAAGATGTTCGATTTGGGCAGCGGTGATGGGCGCATCGTGATCGCGGCCGCCGCCAGATTCCATGCCGAGGCCGTCGGCGTGGAATTGGATAAAGATCTTTACCGGCAAAGCCTGGAGCGCATTCGCAAGTTGGGGCTGGAAAAAAAGGCGCAGATTATCAACGGTGATATTCTGAGACAAGATTACAGTTCCGCCAACTTAATCACGGTGTACCTATTGCCGAATTCCAACGATAAAGTGCAGCCGCTTCTGGAGCGCCAACTGAAGAAGGGAACGCGCGTGGTCGCGCACGATTTCGAATTTAGAGGCTGGACGCCGGTGAAGGTGGAAGACATCGAGGATGATGGTGAGGGCCGCAGTCACACTCTTTTCCTATACCTGCGTTAACCATGTGAGCGCCAGTGCCAGGTGACGTGGTCACTACAGCCGCCTGGCAGCGCGCGCTTTCATGGATGCGCGTGATACTTGCCGCCGCCGGGCTGGCCAGCGCGTTGTGGCTTTCCCCCCAGCGCAGCGCGTGGGCGTTCGCGGCCGGGGCCTTCCTGCTCTTCAGCGCATTGATCCCCTTCGCAAAGCGCGTTGGCGGTGCGTTCGGTCTGCTGGTGCTTTTCGTGGATACGGTTTTCTTTCTGGTGCTGGTGGGGGCCGGAATCGGCTCCGACATCTGGCTTTCCGCCTTCTACTACTTTTTTCTGCTGGCGGAGGCGGTGTTTCTCTATCACCCGCCTGAAGTTCTGCTCGTGATTGGTTTCAGCGTGGTCTTCTGCATCACCTTACCGTCGCCGAACGTATTTTCAATCCGGCGCACCGCGGTGGTCGCCGGCGCGCTGGCCTATGCTTTCTCCGTTTACAAAAGGCGGCTGGAGTTGCGCATGGAGGAGACGCTCGAGGAAGCCGGTGAAATCAAGGAGGAGGCCCAGCGCGCGCGTGACTCGGAAAGGGAGAGGATCGCTTCCGACTTCCACGATGGCCCGCTACAAAGCTTCATCAGCCTGCAGATGCGCCTCGAGATCCTGCGGCGGTTGCTGGAGCGGGATGCGCGGGCCGGCATGGACGACCTGATCGACTTGCAGAGTCTAGCCGCGCAACAGGTGAAGGAGCTGCGGGCGTTCGTCCGCGGCATGCGGCCACCCGACATGCAGGGCTCCAACCTCTACGCATCGGCGCGGCGGATCTGCGAGAACTTTCAGAAGGAGAGCGGCATTCCGGTGACGTTTGTGGGCGGCGAGGGGCCGCTGAAATGTCCCGAAGAGATGGCTTCCGAAATCATGCAGATGCTCCGCGAAGCGCTCCACAATGTGCTGAAGCACGCCGGCGCCACGCGCGTGGCGGTTTCGATCGAGCGAGCCGCCAAGTTGCTGGAGCTATCGGTCGACGATAACGGCCGCGGCTTCCAGTTCAGCGGCGTCTACACGCTGGACGAATTGGAACTGCTTCGTCTGGGCCCGGCCAGCTTCAAGCGCCGCGCGCGGGCGCTAAATGCCGACCTGACGTTGGAATCGCGACCCGGCCGCGGCGCCGGCCTCAAGCTGCGTATTCCGATTCCATGAGAGCCACCTGTCTGTTCGGGCTATCTCTTCTTCTGCTCGGCTGCGGCTACTCCGACTTCCGCCTTCCCGAGTTGGTAATGGCCGAGCCCCGCTTACACTACGAGTGGGCGCCGCGGGATGCTCCCGTGCTGCCGCACGGCCACCCGGGCGATTGGGATTCCCACGATGCCCTGAATCCCTCCGTGGTCGAGCGCGGAGGCGCCTACTTCAACTTCTATTCCGGTTTCGACGGCCAGACCTGGCGCACGGGCCTGGCGACTTCGGCCGACGGACTTGCCTGGAAGAAAGAAGGCGCCATACTATCTCCCGACCCACGCGCCGGCGAAGCTGCCTACATCGCCGCTAATGGCTCCGCGGTGCTCGAAGCGAACCAATTCTGGTATTGGTATCAGGCCGGACCAAAGGACTCACCCAGCCTTGGGATGGCCCGCTCGACCGACGGCCGGACCTGGCGTAAGGCGCGGTTCCCCGTGATGAGCCACGGCCCGCGCGGAAGCTGGGACGAATGCGGATTGGCCGACCCCTATGTCATCAAGGTGGGCGGCTATTTCTACCTCTTTTACCTGGGTCAGGATCGCGCCCGGCGGCAGCGCCTGGGAGTGGCCCGCTCCTTCGACGGCGAGCATTGGGAAAAACAGCGGACCAACCCCATCATGGAACTCGGCGCATATGGCGCTTTCGACGAGATGGGCTTGGGAGAGCCGGCGGTCTGGATCTCGCAAGGTTTTTACTGGATGCTCTACACGGGCCGCGACGCGCAACAGATCCGGCGCCTGGGAATGGCGCGCTCCACCGACGGCGTCCATTGGCAAAAGCTGGCGCAGGTTTTCGAAGGTAAGCAGCCGTGGAACAGCAAAGTGATATGTGATCCGACGATCGGACTGCTGGGCGGCCGGCTGGCGGTATGGTTCGGCGGCGGCGATGCGCCGTCGCCGGATGAGAATCTCAACGGGCAAATTGGGGTGGCTATGCTCCGGGAAGTACGACCCCGCTGAACGCTACAGCGTATAATCGAACCACCCGATCATCATCTCTTCCCAGGTCTGCGGCCCCCAGCGGACTTCCTTGCGCGGATCCGGATTGGCGGGGTTATTCGGTGAATTGTCGAAGTGCGCCACGCACTCCAGCCGCGCGCCCTTCGGCAGGAACAAGGGGTCTTGCTCGCGATAGACCAATTGCCAGTTGAAATTATATTTGGGCACGCGCAGTACGACCTCGGAGCGCCCGTCCGGATACACGACTGTGTAAGTGAAATCCTTGCCGCGCACGTGCATGTGCGGCATCAGGTCCACGATGCGCACGTCCTGCGGAGCGATCCAGATCGAGTGCACTTCGTAGTTGGCGTCACCCGGCGGGATCGCGAACCGGAAGTTGGTGGCAGTACCGCTCAGCGCTCTGTGCGCCACTGGTCCGCGCGCGAAGATCAGGCCGATCGAGGTGCGGTCCGTGGCCGGTTTCCCGTTCGGTGTGTAATGCAGTTGAAAGATCAGCCTGGCCCCGGCCTTGAGCTGCTTGGCGGTGCCGGGCGGATAAACTTTGGGCTGCTCTCCCGGCGCGAAGCCGGCCAGTTTGGCGCTGGCGAAGTCGCGGCCCGCTTCGGCTTTGCGATCGCCGGACGCGCGTTCGCCGCTACCGTCGGACGCAAACACGATCACATGGTGCACCACCGCGCGGTTGCCTGGACGAATCTCGGCGGCCTGCACCCACTTGTCTTCCGTGAAGTTGGTGGGCACGGTGACATAGCGATAAGGGACAACTCCCTCCGCGGGCACCGGGACCGCATCCGCCAAGGAGATCACTATGTCCGGCTGCCCTATGGTCCAGCCTGGCTTGAATTCGGGGGTAGGCGGGAGGTCTCTATCGTCTCCCGCCGGCGCACCGCCATCCACCCAAGCGACGATCGTCTCAATCTCTTTCTGTGAGAGGCGGCGGTCATTCGAGAAGTGGCCATAAGACGGGTCCGCCAACCACGGAGGCATGCTGCGCTCCAGCACTTTTTCACGGATGGCCTTTGCCCACGGCCGAACCTCCGCGTACGTCAACAGGGACATGGGCGCGGCCTCTCCGGCGCGATGGCATTCCGCGCAGCGTTGAAAAACAATAGGCGCCACGTCCCTGGCGTAGGTGGGAACACCCCGATCCGCCCCTGCCGCAAGGCTTACGCAGACTGCCACCAACAGTGCAAATCTCTTCGCCATAATAAATCGCTACCTATCTAGAACAAGAACTTCAGGCCTAATTGCAAGATGCGCGGGTTATGCGCGCCGCCTGCGCGCAGAAAGTTGTTGTTATCGTAACAACCGGGATCCCCGGCTGAGAAGTTCGTCGTTACGTCCCCGAAGCAACTGGTCCCGCCGTTGACTCCGCTCCACTGCGTGTGATTGAAAATGTTATAGGCTTCCGCGCGAAATTCGATACCACGAGCTTCCGTAAATGCGAAATGTTTGAACAGGCCCATGACGACTGAGTTTCGACCTGGGCGACCGCCGCGCCCTGCACGCTGATTTCGGACGTAATTTGCCCGACCTCCATGGTGGCGTCAACTCGCGCCTTTTCACCCACAGGCAGAACAATGCCGGTGGCCTCGAAGGCCTTGAAGCCGCCGGCTGTGATTTTCAGGTTGTAGGTCGACGCAGGCAGGGCGGCTATCAGGTAATCGCCGCCTGCGTTCGAAGTTGCATCTGGACCTCCTCCCGGCGAGTTGAATCATTTTACTCTCGCGAATACCCGAGTGCAAGGCATCCCGCACGGCTCACGGCACTTGCGGGCGCGCGCTTTCAAGAATCCCGGCGACCCAGGCGGCATGCGGCAGTCGGCAGCTCAAAAGGGCCCGCACCTCGCTGTTTACGTCATACTCGACGCGGCGGATCGCGGGCTTTCCCTCATCTACCAGCAGATACGAGGCGCGCCGGTCGCCATCATAAGAAAGGCTGACAGCGCCACTATTAGCCACGATCATCCCGGCGATGCTCCGGATGTAGGGACGGTGAATGTGACCGTAGACCGCTACCGGCGTGCCCAGAGGTCCGTACACTCTTTCCAGCTCGGCATCGCTCGCCTCAGGGCCAGGCGCGCGCCAGGGACTCTCCGGGCTGGCATGCACCACGGCTATGGGACTGAGCGTCTGCACACGCGGCAGGGCGCGCAGCCAGGCCAGCCGTTCTTCCCCGAGCGCTGCGCGCGTGGCCGCCGCCATCTCCCGGACCGCTGCCCACAGCGTTACGAGCGCCGGCGATTGCTTCGCGAACTCCTCCAGCGTCTCCGGCCGGGAGAGCATTTCATCGCTATTGCCCACCACGCCCCGCCAGCCCAGATGGCGTATGCGATCCACAATCTCAACCGGGCTCGAACCCGCGTCCGCCAGATCGCCGCCGTGCAGGACCACGTCGGGAGCGGCCAGGCGCAGATCCGCCAGCACCGCCTCAAACGCGGTCCGGTTGCCGTGGATGTCGGATACCACCGCGACGCGCATCAACCGTTCCCTCCCGCGAGCTATCCACCAATCTCCCACAAATTCCCGTTCCGGGTATACTCAATCGGGAGGTAACAAATGCGAATTGTCTTGATCCTGGCTGCGATGGCGCCGCTGCTGGCACAGTCATCGTCCTACAGGGTCACCCACACGTACACGCTGGGCGGCGACGGCGGCTGGGACTACGTGGTCCCCGATCCGCCGAATCACCGTTTGTTTATCGCCCGCCAGAATCGTTTGATGGTAGTCGATGAAGACACCGGCAAGTTGCTTGGTGAAGTCACCGGCATCAAGGGCGCGCACGGAACCGCGGTGGCGGAGTCGACCGGGCATGGATTCGCTACCTCCAGTGACGATAAATCCGTAGTCATGTTCGACCTGAAGACGTATAAGACCCTGGGCCGCATCCCGGCCGCCGAAGACGCGGACGCGATTGTTTACGACAGCCGCTCCAACCGGGTCTTCTCGTTGAACGGCGACGCTAATTCATCGACCGTGATCGATGCGGGCGCGGGAAAGCTGCTTACGAATATCCCGCTGGGCGGCAAGCCCGAATACGGCACATCCGCCGGCGACGGCAAAGTCTACGCGAATCTCACGGATAAGGCCGAGGTGGTGGAGATCGACGCCAAGACCGCCACCGTGTCGCGGCGATGGTCTACCGCCCCCTGTAAAAACCCGGTCGCCATGGCCATCGACACCGCGCATCACCGGCTGTTCAGCGGATGCCGCAGCGGCGTGATGGCGATCTCCGACTACCAGGCGGGCAAAGTTGTGGCAACCGTCCCAATCGGCTCCGGCGTGGACGGCGCCGGGTACGACCCGGCATCCGGCAATGCGTTCGCCTCGAACGCGGACGGCACGCTCACGGTGATTCATCAGGATGGCCCGGATGCATATCATGTCCTTGAGACTGTAAAGACGCCGCTGGGGTCCCGCAATATGGGGCTGGACCCCGCCAATCACCGCGTGTTCGTTGTCTCGGCTCAGTTCGGGCCGGTGCCGGCGGGAGCGAGGCGCGGACCCGTGCTGCCCGGATCATTCAGCTTGATGGTGATCGAGGGCAAGCCTTAATACATGGCGTATGCCGGCGAAAATGAGTCGGGTAACGGTGGATCTGGAATCGTATCCGGACCTGGTAGCGATCTACCTGGGGATGCGCGTAAACCCGCCGCGGGGGCGGGCTACGCTGTTCAAGTTCGGACCGCGCATTCGCGC
>Ga0070731_10000492_pt1 | contig 52541 bp, 50 predicted proteins | sample Coa_R1_2_FD_66448 | JGI IMG/M metagenome (GOLD analysis project Ga0070731, IMG submission 66448) | Surface soil microbial communities from Centralia Pennsylvania, which are recovering from an underground coalmine fire - Coalmine... | ecosystem: Environmental > Terrestrial > Soil > Unclassified ... | reverse complement strand
AGACGGATATCGTCGCGAAGGAGATGTATACGTGGGAAGATCGTCAATGGGGACTCCTCGAAACGCAAATGGTCTCTAACTGGATGCTCAAGCATCAAGCAGAAATCCAAGCTCCCCCGAGTTACGAGCACGTATTTGGGAATAGGCGCCGGCCGGACCTCGTGGTCGAGATCGGCGGGGGCCCTCTGGTGGTGGAGTTCAAACGGCGAACGATTAACCAAGCGACAATCGAAAACATCCAGCAGTACCGGAAGGCGTTTGCAGGTGTCTTTCCGAAGGGGGTTGAGCCGCGATTGCTTCTTGTATTTGCTGAGGAGCCCTCTGGCTATGCTCGGCGCCTGAGCGAATCGAACCGGGTCGAGATCGAGGTCCTAGAGATTCCAGACTACGAGCGCCCGGAGTCCCTCACCCTTCGTCCCGAGAACACGGCAGGAGTGGTGAGGGCCTACATCGAACACAAGCTTTGGGATCGAGGGCTGAACAAGCTGTACTACATTGGGCCGCAGTTTCGGCGGGAGCGTCCGCAGAAAGGACGCTACCGGCAGTTCTATCAGATCGGTGCGGAAGCGATCGGGCCACCGACATCTGGCAGCGAGTCTCCGGCGCGCGACGCGGAAATTCTGGAACTGCTCGCCACGTTGTTGGATCGGCTGGGAATAAAAAATTGGCAATTGCAACTGAATTCCATCGGTTGCGCCGAAGATCGAGCCAGATATAACGAGGCGCTACGCCAAGCGCTCGAACCGGTAGCGGCGAAGATGTGCGTCGATTGTCAGCGGCGTGCGGTTACGAATCCGTTGCGTGTTTTCGACTGCAAAGTTGAAGCAGACCAGCCGATTATCGAGAAGTTGCCGCGCATTGGCCAGTATCTCGATGAGCCTTGCCGCAAGCACTTCGAGCAAGTGCAGGAAATCCTGAAAGCTGTTGGAGTGCCGTTTACGTTGAATGATCGCTTGGTCCGCGGGCTGGACTACTACACTCGCACGGCATTCGAATTTACGCATGGAGCGTTGGGCGCTCAGAACGCGATTCTTGGCGGAGGCCGGTACGATGGGCTCTCGGAATCGCTCGGTGGCCCGAAAGCGCCCGGTATTGGATTTGCCATTGGCGAGGACCGGCTGGTGCTTGCACTGAATGAATCTGCCGACTCGGTGCAGCCGAAGCCCGATGTTTACATCGCTCCGCTGGGCGGCGGTGGCATGGATCGCGAAGCAGCACGTCTAGCGCGCGAATTGCGGCAGCAAGACATTATTGTGGAACTCGGGGACGAGACATTTCGTTTGAAGAAATCATTCGAGATGGCAACCCGGGCGGGAGCCAGATTCATACTCATCGCTGGAGAAAATGAGATCAAAGCGGGAGCCTTCGCACTGAAAGATCTGACAACTGGGGAACAGGTCTCAATGCCTCGGGTTGAACTCGTGCGCCGCCTGAAGAACCCATAAGCCGCCGAGGAGGCGCAGGACATAGAGGACACTATTGCAGGTCGGCCTTATCGGGGTTATAGAAGAAGTGAAATCGTAAGGCTAAGTATTGGCCCCCGAATTCCTGGGGCAATGGCGGAAAAGGGTTGGAACCGGTGATTCCGCCCCAGGCTGCACGATCGAGCGCGGCGTCACCGGAACTACCTCCCTGTTCCAATCTCATTCCGGCGATGCTGCCGTCTTTCAAAATCGCAAACTCGATGGCGACTTTGCCTTTCTTCATGATGGGTGGCCGGGCAGACTCGGGAATTATTTGATACCAGTTCACTTTCACGTCATGCAGCACGCGCGCCAGATAGGGGCCGAAATCGACGCCCATGGTGTCGCTGAGCACATCGAGAGCGCCAAACGCCCGGCCCTGCTTGCCCATTCCAAGGCCGAAGTCACCTCCATCTCCGCCATAGCTGCCGTGATTTGCAGCTGCAGCACGGGCTGCCTGCTCAATCGCTGAGCCTGCCGACAGCGGATTGCTGTTCGCAAATGGATTCTTGGATCCCACGGGCGGAGTTTGCAGTTTCGCCATTTGATTTGCCGGCGGAGCCGGAGCAGCGGCCTGCGCTTGCTGTTGACCTTGTAGTTGCTGTTGCTGCGCGGGCGGATTGCTTTGGGCTACGGCCGGGGGCAAAGGCGGCTGTGCCGCACTTGGCGGCGCACTCATGCCCGGCGCACCGGGGCGGCTGCTGTCAAGAATATGCTTGAGTTCCTTGCGATCGAGTTGAGGAGCTTTCGATGTAGCGATGCGGTCTTTGTCCGAAATGATGTTGGTATTGGGACGTTTCGTAACCTTCTGCTCATCAGGCGGCAATTCAAGATAGGTCAGGTCTTTGTCCGTCGGGGTTATGCGAGGCTGTACTACAACAGCTTGCCGTGGGATTAATCGTGCCAGCTTGTCGGAATTGACGATCGCCAAGACGACCACAAGGTGCACCACAACCGAGATCCAGAACGACTCGCGGCGCCGGGATCGCGACAAATCGTCCTGAAGCTGCAGCAGGAGAGCGGGAGGCTCATCGATCTCCCGGTAAGCCGATTCCCAATACCGCGGATCGTATAGTTCTCGTCCGGGTTGAGGGTCTGCGTGCCCAGAAGATGTGCCAGCTGGCGGGATTTGTGTGGTCGACATCAACAACTTACCTGCAAACTACAGAAAGCCACAAGCTTGCCTCGGCGGTAAACCGCTGAATACACCACAATCGTTTGATGCGCGTGGGCTGATGCTTGCGGCCTTGTGAGCTTATTTTCGCATCTTTTGGATGAATACGCGATGGCCGGCGGCGGGCAGAGTTACCTTAGTTGCGTCCCTACTCTGCCGCAGGATTTACATAAATTGACAATCTAGAGTTGGGCGTTTTGTTGAAGCTTTTCCAGTCTGATCTTTTCGCCATGCTGGCGAATGGCTGCGAGGATACTTAACGCGACCTCGAGAGCGCGGCGACCATCTTCGAGCGTAACCATCGGCTGCGTACGCCGTCGAACTGAGTCCAAGAATGATTTCAACTCGGCGTACAGCGGTTCCTCCTGAGTAGTTGGCAATTTCGTGACCTGGATTTGAGGATTGGCGGACGGGGTTCCAGCAGCATTCAGCCCAACACTGAACACTAACGCATCTTGTCGGCTGTAATCGAGTGAGACATACTGACGAGGCTGAAAAAAACGCAGTTTACGCACACGCTCAGTAGAGACTCGGCTGGCCGTGAAGTTGGCAACACATCCCGAATCGAACTCGAGCCGAACATTGGCGATGTCAACTTTGCCGGAAAGAATGGGAAGACCGACTCCCCGAATTTCCTTTAAAGGGGAATTTACAAATGAAAGCACAACGTCGAGATCGTGGATCATCAGATCCAAAACCACATCGATATCGAGCGAACGAGGCGTGAATACGCTCAGTCGATGCACCTCAAAGAACATGGGCCGAGTGAGAATGGGGAGAGTGGCACGAACGGCAGGATTAAAGCGTTCCAAGTGACCAACTTGAGCGACACGGCCTAGCTGCTTCGCCGCATGGATGAGTTGGTCGGCTTCGGCGAGCGTACCCGCAAGAGGCTTTTCAATCAGAACATCGATTCCTGCTTGCATTAAAGTTTGCGCCACGGCTAGGTGATGAGCGGTAGGAACCGCAATCGAGGCGGCTTGAACCTCACGATGAGTGGTCAAGAGCTGATCGAGGGAGCCAAGCGAGCGACAGCCGAACTCCTGTGCAACCGCATCGGCCCGCGCTGTGTCCAAGTCCACGACGGCAACCAAACGAACCGGGAACCCTGCGTTTGCTAACCGCTGGTAGACACGCGCGTGATTGCGTCCGAAGGCACCGACGCCGATGACGGCGACGTGAATGGCATTCTCTGTGGTCAGGTGGGGGCTCTCTTCTGAACGTTCAGATTAAATCATAGAGCTTCAGAATTGAGACCAGTTTTACGGCCGGGCCGGCAGCACTTCCGGAAACCGCAGAGGAAGAGAGTTAGTTCAATTTCTTCAACAGTACGATCTGACCCGCGTGGTAGAGCTCGTGCTGCACGATCCCGCTGAACATGTAGAAGAAATCGTAATAGTCTTCAGTCTTGCCAGGAACTTGTTCGTGAAGACGCGAGTCTGGGAATGCAGCGACCGCTTTCACCAGATCATTGTGTGTTTCTTCCAAATGATCGAGCGCTTTACGCCAAGCCGCATCGCTGTGGTCAGTAACAGGTGGAAAATTCTCTTTATCGCTCAGTTTCACAGCTTTTCCGCCAGTGCGGCGAAGGACTGCATCATCCCAGGCGGCGATGTGCAGGACCAGTTCCCAGATGCTGTGCGCATTCTTTATGCGATGCGCGGCGGCCTGTTTAGCATCGACGTCTGTAAGTATCTCCAGGACTGAATCGCCGTGCCAGGCTTCGCCTTCAAAAGCGCGGCGAATCTGATCGGCAAGGCGTGTGGTTTCGGACATCGCTAGATCCTCAGTCAGCACTCTGCATGATGCGCAGTCCCGGCTGCGGGTTCCGAATTTTATTCGGCTATGACACTAATTTCTGCGGCGTCAGCAGCTTCGATGATGGCACCTCCGTCGAGCAGCAGGCAACGCCCTGTGTCTATGGCGAGGCAAGCGGCTCCAGCTGCGCGCATGACATCAATGGTCTTAACTCCGACCACCGGAACATCGAAACGCATGTCCTGCTTCGGCTTAGCGATCTTGATTACGGTAAGTCGGCGGCTTAACGTGGAGGCCCCGGAATCTAATGACGCCATGATCCTGCCCGCCCGCTCGATTGCAGCGTCCGTGCCCTCCATGGCTTCCACAGCAACGCAGGCGCATTCAGCCACCACCACGGTCTGGCCGATGTCGTAGTCGGCCAGGTGCCGAGCCACAGCGCGGCCGTACTCAATGTTTTTTCTCTCTTGTTCGCTGGGCGGACGCCGGGTGAGCACGCCGGATTTGGCGAGCAGCGGTTCGAGCAGAAATGTGGAGTTTTCTAAGGTTATGCCCTCATCGGCGAAAACCTTTGCGATGGCGCCGAGCAACGCGTCCGTGTTGCGGGTGCTGAGATTCAGCAGCAACTTCGCCAGCCGCCAGTCCGGGCGGATACTGGAAAAGATTTGCTTATGCCGCACCTGTCCGGCCATGACCGCGCGGGAAATCCCTTTGCTCTGGAAGAGCTCGATGAGTTTGGAAAGCTCTCCCAGGGAGAGCCAGTGGACAGCGGCACCTTTCGATTCGATCTGCGGATCTGTCTCTTCTTTGATGGCAGCCACAACCACATCGAATCCTTGGGCGAGAGCGGCGTCGAGCACGAGAAAAGGAAAACGTCTGTTGCCTGCAATCAGGCCCAGCTTGGGTTTCTGCTCAACCATTGATTCGAACTCATCATACAACCCCATAGGAAACCGAGTACCTCGAAGGATGACGAACGATCATTTGATCACGCCCCGTTCCGATGCCTCGATGAACGCGATCAGCATGTCAACATCATCACCGTGATCCGGTTCGGATTTGAGTTTCTCTAGTGCTTGCGAAGTGTTGAGCTTCGATGCCAGCAACAACTTGTATGCGTGATGAATCTTGGCGATTCGCTCCTTGCCGAAGCCACGGCGCTCTAAACCGATTGCGTTAAGTCCATAGGCGTGGGTATCGCGGGCAGCAGCGGTTTTAGAGAATGGCAGTACATCGCGGGTTATTGTCGTGCCCCCACCAATGAAGGAATGGGCTCCGATTCGCACAAAGTGGTGAACCGGACATAGTGCGCCGACCGTGGCCCAATCTTCGACGGTGACATGACCACCCAAAGTTGCGGCGTTAGCGAGGATGACGTGGTCGCCAATCTTGCAATCGTGCGCCACGTGGCTGTACGCCATGATCAGAGTATGGCTGCCCACGCGCGTTATCCCGCCTCCTTTGACTGTGCCACGGTTGATCGTGACGAACTCGCGGATTTCGTTGTGGTCGCCGATCTCCAGGCGCGTGGGTTCGCCGGCATACGTTAGATCCTGAGGAGCGAAACCGATCGAACAAAATGGATAAAAGCGATTGTTTGAGCCGATTTTTGTTGGCCCATGCAGTGCTACATGCGAGATGAATTTGCAGTGTTCCCCGATTTGCACGCCGGGCCCAATCACGCAATATGGACCGATGTCACAGCTACTGTGCATTTGAGCTGTGGGATCAATGATCGCGGTGGGGTGAACCGTCATTATTCGTGAGCCAGGCGGGCTAGAGCCAGAAGCTACTCTTCTTCCGGTACAGCCTCCACATTGCCAGCGCGGGAGCGTTCAACCAGCCTGCAGGTAACGGTTGCCTCGGCGGCACGCCGATCGCCGACAAAAGCTTTGCCCTCCATACGAACCGCATTCCCCCGCCAGGTTTTCACCTCGATTTCAATTCGGAGCTGGTCTCCGGGCACGACCGGGCGACGGAACCTGGCGCGTTCGATTCCTGTGAAGAACATCAACTTAGAATGCCTGTCTTCGACTTCGGTGAGGAGTAAGGCCCCGCCAGCTTGAGCGATAGCCTCGACGATGAGCACGCCGGGCATGACTGGCGCACCGGGAAAGTGGCCTGCGAAGAAAGGTTCATTAATGGTTACATTCTTAATAGCGACGATTCGCTCCCGGCGTCTAAGCTCCAGCACCTGATCGATGAGGAGAAAGGGATAGCGGTGCGGGAGAATCCGCATAATTTCGTTAACATCCAGTGTGGTTTTCTCCGGAACGGAGCTTTGAACGGATGTTGGGAGGATGTCAGCCATCGCGACTCAGTTTAAGAGCGAAGATTATACTGTACCGCTGGCGCACAAGCAGTTGGGCAATACAACCACCGAGAACACAGAGTAACACAGAGGGTCTTTATGTTTTGCCAGCTAGGAATCTTCGAGTGTGGAATCAACCGCGCACAACAACAGGTACAAGAACGATGAAAATTAAAGCAAAGACTGGTTCAGACGGAATCGCGTCTCCCGAACTCGCCAGACGATTGCGTCACTTCGAGGAGCGAAGAGAGCAAATTGTTGAGACGCTTCGACAACTAGTCGAAGTTGAGTCTCCCACCGATAACAAGGTCGCAGTAAACAGGCTTGGTTCGCTTCTGGCCGGAAGGTTCGAGGGGCTCGGAGGCCATGCAAAATTTCACCGCACGCAAGATTTCGGCGACCACTTGCAGGTAGATTTTCCGGGGAAAAACGCGAGCAAACCTCTCATGCTGCTAGGGCACTTGGATACCGTGTACCCGCTCGGGACACTGCAGAACATGCCCGTGCGGGTCGCGGACGGACGTTTGTACGGACCCGGAGCATTCGACATGAAATCCGGGATCGCGTTCATGCTGTACGCAATCGGAGCACTCCGGGAGTGGCACGCGGACGAACTGCCTCGCCCTGTGACGATACTTCTTGTGTCCGATGAAGAAATTGGCAGTGACTCATCAAGACAGATCACGGAAAGCTTGGCCAAGAAATCGGCAACGGTACTCGTGCTGGAGCCCTCTTATGGATCCAAGGGCGCGGTCAAAACGGCGCGCAAGGGAGTTGGCGAATATCTTCTGAAAGTTAAAGGCAAAGCCGCGCACTCCGGGCTGGATTTCGAAAGTGGTGAGAGCGCGATCATCGAGCTTTCACGGCAAATCCTTCAGATCTCGAAAATGGTCGACCTGAAGCGGGGAGTCACCCTGAATGTGGGCACTATCCAGGGGGGCACGCGATCAAACGTGATTGCTGCAGAAGCGAGTGCGGCGATCGACGCGCGTGTCATGAGAATGAAAGATGCTACGGCACTCGACCGAAACTTGCGTTCTCTGAAACCATTTAATCGGAAATGCAAACTGGAAATCAGCGGTGGCGTGAATCGGCCTCCCTTGGAACGAACGCCCAAAGTGGCCGCCTTGTACAAGAAAGCATCCGAGATTGCCAAGGAACTCGGCTGGAGATTAGAGGAAGCTGCAGTGGGCGGCGGGTCGGACGGCAACCTAACCGCAGCACTCGGAATTCCAACTTTGGACGGATTAGGTGGGGTTGGCGAAGGCGCCCATGCTAGTCACGAGTCAGTTATAATTTCGGAATTGCCCAGAAGGACGGCATTGCTGGCAGAATTGATTGAGAGAGCATGAGATTTTGTAAAGGCGATGCCTGACAAGGAAGCCTAAAATCGCGGCTATTCTGTCGCAAGAAACGCGAAACTCGCCCAGATCCCCGGCGGCGCAAAAAAAGCTCGCCATGTCAATCGAGCATCCCGACCGCAGGAAATTGGGTGGTGCCTAACTGGCCTTTTTTGACTCTGACACCCGGGAAGCCTAGAATTCTTGGGTAGACGGTATGTTTGAGCCTGCTGATCAACGCAGGCAGGGCCCGAAAGGAGGGATTTCATGGGAGAAGGGTTATTCTCGCCGCTCCACATTTTGTTGATTATCGGCATTGCCCTCCTGCTTTTTGGGCCCAGTAAGCTCGCCGACCTAGGCAAGGGTTTGGGCGAAGGAATCCGCAATTTCAAATCGGCGATGAAAGACGGAGAAGAAGGCAAGGAAAAGAAGTCTTAAGCTCTTTCATCCGCTACAATTCCATGCTCACGTAACATCTTGAAAAGTAGAAAAATTGGCAGTCCCACCACGTTGAAGTAATCTCCTTCGATACGTGGAATCCAACGCGAAGCATAACCTTGGATCGCATAGGCGCCAGCTTTGTCCATGGGCTCAGCGGTCGCAACATAACTGTCAATCTCGGCATCGGTTAGAGCATCCATGGTAACGAGAGTCGTTTCCGAGCGGATGTCACAGTAAGCAGTTGCCAGTTCCCGGTTCCCGGTTCCGAGTAAACACACTCCCGTGATCACCGTGTGCGTACGGCCGGATAAAAGGCGCAGCATGCGCGCCGCATCGGCTAGGTCGGTTGGCTTTCCCAGAATCTGCTGGTCAACCAGCACAACTGTGTCGGCTCCCAGTATCACATCGGTTGGCCTTTGCCGCAGCACCATCTGCGCTTTTTCCTTTGCCATTCTCTCTGCAAAAGCTGGCCCGGTTTCGCCGGGTTGGGGGATTTCTGAGATTTCAGTCGAATGCACCACGCATGGAACACCCAGGTTGCGTAACAGCTCCTGACGACGCGGGGAGGCAGAAGCTAGAACGAGCATTTCAGCGGAAGGATCTCAGCTTGTTCAAGAATGGCTGGCCCAGGGATCGCAGTTTGCGCTCCAGCTTCTCCGTGCAATCGCAGTTATCACAGGCCCAGGATTCAGTTCCGCTCTGATCGCGGCAACGACGCCGGTCATGAGCGTCTTGAACCTTGGTGAGTTCGAAGTAGTCTTCCCAGTACGGTCGTTCTTCCTGCAGTGGAGTAGGGCAATAACAAATCTCAACCCAGCGGGCCATATCGTCCTCACAGAAGCGCGCGTCCCGCATATTACGCAGATATTCCCCTTCAGCAACAGAACCCTGTCCGAGCTCGTCAGTTTCAATCGCTCTAAGCAGGGCGCGCGCTCGGCCCGGCTTAACACGCGCTCGCACCAGGTATCTCATAAAAGCTTCCGACTGTGGGCCAGGTCACTTGAGGTCGATGCGCAATACAATATTGGCCTGCTTGCGATCATCAAACTGGCTGAGCGTCTTCGTATCACTTTTCTGTCCTTTGTACAGAGCATAAATCTCAAACTCGACATTAGCGGGGAGTTCGGGGAAACGATAGGTTCCATCCGGCCCGACGATGTACGTGGTCACCGCATGGGTACGAGTGTTGGAGAGATAGACGACAGAATCCACCAACGGATTGTCGTGCTTATCCAGCACCTTTCCGGTCAGCAGACGGCCGGGAGCCGGTTTTTCCTTGCCCGCGCAAATCGGCGCTGTCGAAACGAGCCCAGCGACCAACAAGAACGCAATGACAAGTCGGGAACTCTTCATGTGGGAAATCGCACAAGCTATAAAATCATTCCGATGGAAGAAACGCCCTCGCGAGCCGGTCAGGAGAAGTCCCCGTCTTCGGACTCTTCCTCTGAGTCGTCGTCCTCTTCGTACTCCTCTTCTTCCACCTGTTTGAGTTCTATGGGACTAACGGTAATGACTTCGAAGTCCGTACCACACTCGGGACAGGACACGATCTCCCCTTCATCGACCTCGTCTTCCTCGATGTCCAGATCGCTTTCGCACTCGGGACAGGAAACCATAATTTCCTCCGCCTATGAGTCCTGCTGATAATATTTATTGACTCTTGAGGCTAAGGTCAAGTACCCCGGCCCTGCGAGTCAAGTTGGGCTTGATCTCCCATTCCGGAATGCCGAATGAATGGTTTCTATGATGATGTTGTGGTGAGGAAACTGGTTGCGTGCTGGCGCGTGGTTGCCGAGTGCCTTTTTGTTGTTGCTTTAATATCTACCGCAGTCGCTCAGCAAGCTGTCGATGCCGGCCCGCGGGATCAGCAAATCGAATCTGCTTTGAAACAAGCTTCATCTTCGCGAGTTGAGAACACCATCGACAAGCTGGTTAGTTTTCAGACGCGTTCCACCCTCTCGGCGCAGGATCCAGCATCGATTGCTGCCGGGCACGGGATCGGAGCCGCCCGAGAATGGATCAAGTCTGAATTTGAGAGTTATTCCAAGGATTGCAATAGCTGCCTCGAGATCAAGACGGACAGCTTTATGGACGGCCCGGCCGAGCGTATTCCAAAGCCAACTGAAATAACGAATGTGTATACGATTTTGAAAGGAACTGATCCGGAGAGCGCAAAACGCATTGTGCTAGTGACCGGTCATTATGACTCTCGAAACAGCGATACTCTCGATACGACGGGGGTTGCGCCCGGCGCCAATGATGATGGCAGTGGCACCGCTATTAGTCTGGAATGTGCCCGAGTACTCAGCAAGTTGAAGTTCCCTGGAACCATCGTCTTTCTCACTGTTGCCGGCGAAGAGCAGGGTCTGAATGGGAGCCGGCATTTCGCTCAGATGGCCAAGGCTGCAGGATGGAATGTTGAGGCGGTGCTGAACAATGACATTGTTGGGGGAAACCGCAACCCGCAGCAGGATGCGCGCATTGTGCGCGTGTTTTCCGAGGGAGTGCCGATTGCGGCGAGCGACACTGATCTGCGGCTTATTCGCAATCTCGGCGGTGAGAGCGATTCAGCATCACGGGAAGTCGCCCGCTATGTTGCCGAAGTCGCCCGCACCTATGATGGGAACGTTCAGCCCATGCTGGTTTTCCGTCTCGACCGTTATCTTCGCGGTGGCGATCACAGTTCATTCAACCGCGAGGGCTACGCGGCCGTGCGTTTTACCGAATTCCGGGAAGACTATAACCGTCAGCATCAAAATGTACGTACGGAAAATGGAGTGGAATACGGTGATCTCCCCAAATTTGTAGATTTTGAATATGTCGCCGCCGTGGCACGGTTGAATGCGGCAACGCTTGCGTCATTAGCTTCCGCGCCGGCCTCGCCAGCTAACGTTCATTTGCTTACGAAGCAATTACAAAATGACTCGACAATCACCTGGGATGCCTCTCCCCAAGCTGCCAGTTACGACGCGCTATGGCGTGACACTACCAGCTCGGAATGGGATCATCGCCAATCTGTTGGCAATGTAACTCGTATCACATTGCCAATGTCGAAAGATAATGTGATCTTCGCCGTCGCGGCGGTGGATCGAGAGGGGCATCGAAGCTTGCCAGTTGTGCCTGTGCCCGAGCGATAACCTGCTAAGATTAAGTGACTTCTAGATAACCGTTGCCATGCATCGCGGACGCACTCTTTCGCTAAGTTTCCCTCCCTTTACCTACTGGATCAAGCGCATCATCATCGCTTGCGTAGCGGTTTACTTTCTGCAGGTGATTCTTGGAGCATTGATGCCTTCGACCGAATCCTACCTGAGGCTGTTCGGCGCCCTTATTCCCGAGCGCGTTCTTCACGGCTGGATTTGGCAGCTGGTCACGTATTCCTTCCTGCATGCCGGTGTCATGCACGTGCTCATCAACATGCTCATGCTTTGGATGTTTGGAGCGCAGGAGGAAATGGACTGGGGATCGAAAAAATTTCTCGAATTCTACCTGTTCTGTATCGTCGGCGCGGCCCTGACTACGATGGTGGTGGCCTATTCACCGATTCCTGGGGTGAGCCCTCTCACGGCGACGATTGGCGCATCCGGTGGAGTTTACGGGGTGCTGATGGCCTTCGGCATGCTTTACGGCGACCAGGAAATTTTCATGTTTCCTCTGCCGTTCATGATGAAGGCCAAGTACATGGTCGGTATAATGATCCTGTTGGTGATTCTTGCGACGTTTCAGCCCTCCCAGGGAGGGATCGCCAACTTCGCTCATCTGGGTGGCCTTTTCTTCGGTTTCATTTACGTCAAATTCATGCCGCGTAAAGGACTGAGTTACGGAGCGAGCGAGAAATACTTCAGCTTCCGAAATTCTTATTACCGCTGGAAACGCCGCCGGGCTGCCCGCAAATTTGAAGTCTACATGCGCCAACACAATCGTACTGTGAGCTTCGATGAGCATGGAAACTATGTTCCTCCCGATGAGGGCGACAAGAAGAACGGCGGATCAAAATCCGGCTGGGTAAATTAGCCGGAGTCTTGAGAAAGTTGTGATGTTCAGGCAAAATGCATGGCCAGATTGATCCGAGGCCTGGCGCACGAGTTCCTCCGATCAAATCACGCTAAAGCTCAGGATCGCTATAGGCGCGAGAGCCAATGATCGAGGAGAATTTCGCTTGCATGATCTACAGTCCTGGGCCTATCAGCGCGCGTTTTAGGACTCGATTGGCTGCATTCGCTGAGATTCTGAGCCGCTTAAATACTCCGCTTTGACACTGGTTCCACTCAATGTTTAATCTTGGCACTGCATGATCGCAAGGCTAACAGGAGTGGTTGTTCTGATACTTGCAACCTTCCCGTTCATCTATTACTTCATAGCCCTGTATAGCTCGTGGGCTTTTTTCCGCCGGACCACTGCCGATCCTGGTGTTCCCAAATTTACACCCCCAGTTAGCAATCTGAAGCCGATTCGGGGTATCGATCCGGATGCCTACGAAAATTTCGCTAGCTTCTGTCGGCAAGATTATCCGGAATACGAATTGCTTTTCTGTGTCGGTGATAAAGACGATCCGGCCGTGCCGGTACTCGAGAAGCTGGCCCAGGATTTCCCTGAGCGCCGCATCCGAGTATTGTTCGGCAGCGGAAGTAATGCACCGAACGATAAAGTGGCCAAACTGGCTCGATTGGTGGCCGAGGCGCAATACGAGGTTGTGGTAATTAGCGATAGCGATGTCCGGGCCCGCCCTGATTACTTGCGAACCATCGTTGCACCACTCATCGATGCCAAAGTCGGCGCGGTGACGTGTTTGTACGTACCGATTGAAGACAAGTCGTTGCCGCAGAGTCTGCAGACCATCGGCATGGTTTCCGATTTTTACCCTGGTATCCTCGTGGCCCGACAACTCGATGGAGTCAAGTTCGCCCTTGGCACGACCATTGCTACCACGCGCACGCGGCTCGCGGGTTTCGGCGGCTATCGTGCGATCGAAAATCGGCCGGGTGACGATCTACTTGTGGGACGGCTGATCGCAGAACAAGGTTATAAAGTTGAGCTGTTACCGTATGCGATCCAGACGGTGGCCGATTATGAATCGATGCCCGACCTGGTTCAAAAGCGCATGCGCTGGGTGGTTGTCATGCGTCATATGCGTCCCTGGGGTCACTTCGGGCTCCTGCTTACCCAGGGGCTGCCTTGGTCGCTGGCAGCGCTCGCCGTGCGCCCTTCCTTAAGCGTTGCCTTTGCATATCTTGGCGCTTACCTGGGTTTGCGCGTAGCGATGAGCTGGGTGATCGGCATTCATGGCCTGAAACAGAACGTGCTTTGGCGAAAACTATGGCTGATCCCCGTGTGGGATGCAATGGCCTTCGGCATCTGGTTGATTAGTTTTGGACGGAACACTGTTCGCTGGAGGGGGGGACAATACTATATTCGCGATGGTGTATTGATTCCCGCTGCCGTAAATACCGCAAAGGATTAGTCTTTGGCTCGGCAGCTAGGTTTTGGTGTATTCGATTTCTGGCTTCCCGCCCCCACGGCGGCCACCATTTCGCTTCGGTAATGACAGCGGCTCCAGATCTTTCTCCAACGCTTGCATCGCCTTTGAAGCCTCCGGCTGTAGCTGACGGTCGTTGCGCGCCTGACGCCAGTTAACTTTCGGCAACATAACGGCGGTATCAACTCGATCACGGTATCGCACTGCGATATTCATGAGTGAATCGAGCAATGAGTCCGAGAGCAGATGCGGGACCAGTCCAAGTTCGATCAGCTTAGAGTGTTTGGCATTGTAGTAATGCTCTTCCGCTTCCACGCGTGGGTCGGGAATATGGTTGATTTCAACGTGCAAGCCTAATTTCTTTCCAGCCGCTTGCACCATGTGGGCGAGATCCAGAACTGAAAATTGCTCGGTGAACTGGTTAAAGACACGGAATTCGCCTTTTTTGGCGGGATTGAGACAGGCAATTTCAATGCAGCGAACGGTGTCGCGAATGTCGAGAAAGCCCCGTGTTTGGCCGCCTTTTCCATAAACCGTTAATGGCATGCCTATTGCGGCCTGTACACAGAAACGATTCAAAACCGTACCGAATACCTCATCGTAGTCAAAGCGATTGATCAGCGCCTCGTCCATTGCGACTTCGTCGCTCATCGTACCGTAGACAACCCCCTGATTGAGATCAGTAGCACGCAGCCCCCAGATCTTACAGGTGAACATGATGTTGTGGCTGTCGTGAACCTTCGAAAGATGATAGAAGGAGCCAGGTTGCTTGGGATACGGCAGCACGTCCTTGCGACCATTATGCTCAATGGTGATATAGCCTTCCTCGATATCAATGTTGGGGGTGCCGTATTCCCCCATTGTTCCTAATTTGATCAAGTGGCTGTCCGGCGCAAATTCTCGAAGGGCAAACAGGAGATTCAACGTGCCAACGACATTGTTGACCTGTGTAAACACGGCATGCTTGCGGTCGATCATGGAATAGGGAGCAGCCCGCTGTTCAGCGAAGTGCACGACCGCGTCAGGTTCAAACTCTTTGATCACAGTGGAGAGGAAGTCGTAATCCATCACGTCGCCGACAAAGGCTTGAATCTGGTTTCCTGTGAGCTCGTGCCAAACTCGAAGGCGTTCAGCCAAGGGGCGAATCGGCGTTAACGTCTGCGCGCCCACCTCATAGTCCCACTGCCGACGGATGAAATTGTCCACAATGGCAACGGAATGCCCCTTCTTCGACAAGTAGAGAGCAGTCGCCCAGCCACAATACCCGTCACCACCCAGAACAGCAATTCTCATTGCCCCTCCTTGCCTGCAACTACGATGACCGTGGGAATGCCTTTGTTGCTAATTTCGTGCTGCTCAGACACGGGTGAGTCAAGTTTCTAATGGTTCCAAACTCAAACCATCATTCTATCGCAAGCACTGTGATTTCAGCAGCAAACCCTCACGAATGCGACGCTGATGGTTCATGTGGTGCATACGCGCTAAGTGTATGGTTTGTGAAAAGCGTCTTTCCGCCGCTGCTCGCGACTGTAAAAAGTTGCTCACGTCCCACCACCGTATCCAGCTTCACAATGTCCGTATTTTTTGCCAAAACATAAACGCGACCTGGTTCCTGCCAGAGATCTTTGAATCTTGCATTATCGATGAACACGTCCGGTACGTCGGGAGCATAGGAACCATACTCCAGATTCATAAAGCGGCCATTTAACAGGAACGCCGGCCGGTTTGTATAGAAAAACACCGAAGAGAAATCGTAATAGTGATGATTGACGACCAAGGTTCCCGGGGGAGATTTCTCCAAAGCTTCAGCCAATGGCTGGGAAGAGAGATAGGAATCGAAGGTTACCATGGCTAATCGTGCGGCGTGCAGAAACAGCACTATCATAATGGTCGCTGCAATAGCCGCCCGCCTGGTACTTCCCTTAAGGCTCCCGATCGCACCGATCACAAACGCTAAGGCGGCGAGGAGCAGTGGAACTCGCAAGTGCGCAAATGACGCGACAGTCAAGTCCTCCATGTGGCCGAGTGAAAGCCTGTAGGCATTCGGATGCTGCGTCAGCACCGAGTAGAAATCCCCAGTAGCGAGAAATCTACGGCTCAGCACCAGCAGGACGCACACGGCCAGCACGGCTAATCCCGCTATAAACGACAGGGCGCGGGATCCGCGCCTGGCCCATGTGGAATCAGTTACGATTGCCGAGCCGAGCAGCAGCGCGAATGCGGGGTAGGCGGGCATTGAATAGTACTCTTGCGTCGTGGAAAAAGTGAAAAACACAAGAATGAAGCCCGCCCAGCAAAGCGCGAGCAATCGCGTGCGTCCGGCACGGTCCACTGGCTTAAATGAGAGCTTAGCGACCGCTGGCAGATAGACGCTCCAGGGAAAAAGCCAAAGTAAGTGAAACAACCAGAAGTACAGACGCGGCACTGTGTCATAGTCGCGCGGATATCGCAGGTTCAAAAATCGGAGCAGTTGCTCATTGATGAAGAAGAACCAAAGAAAGCCATGGTACTGGCCGGGACCGCTGTGCAGCGTAAAGACAAAGTAGGGGGGATTTCGCAGCGCTGCAAGGACGTGCCAGGGAGCCGCAACCGCCAAAACGATGATTATGCCGCTAAAAGGATGCAGCCGCTTCCACGTTGATGCCGAGAACAACTGGCGTGTCGCATAGAGGTAAAGCAGCGCGGCGCCGAACGGAAAAACGATGGCAATTAAGCTTTTGAGTAATAATCCCAAGCCCAGGCACACAGCCAACACCACTGCCCACAACCTTGGGCGAGTTTCTTTTTCATCCAGAGCACGAAGGAATGCCCACATCGCAAGCGCGATCGTGAAGGTGAGCATGACATCGGGAATCAAAATACGAGTGAAAAGAAACAAGCCGACGCACGTAGCCATGCACAGGCCGGCATAGAGGCCCGCACGGCGGCCAAAAGCCCAGATGCCAAAAGCAACCGTGATCCAGCACAGTGCAATCGCGGATAGGGCGATCGGAATACGCGCCGCCCAGTCATGGACCCCGAAGATCAGGTAGGAGCCGGCAATAAGCCAGTAAACGAGAGGAGCTTTCTCGAGGTAAATCACTCCGTCAAGGCGAGCCGTGACCCAATCGCCGGATGCCAGCATATTGCGCGCGATTTGCGCTTGCACGGCGTCAACATCGTCCATTAATGAAGGGGGAGAAATAATGCAGCCCAAATACACCGAGGCCGCGACCAGCAGGACCGCTAAATATACGTGCCAGTTCTTGCCTGGACCAGTTCCTGTGAACGGGCGGATGCGATCTGAATCCGCCATTTTTTCATCCAGAGAAACAGGACCATTAATCCCCATAGGTGATATCCAACATTTATGCGCCTTTCCAGGTGGTGCTTTAGATATGCATTGATTGCGTCCGACCGGAACAGCTCAGAGTAGTCAGAAACACCTGCTGTAATCGTCTCCACAAGCAAAGAACGAAGTGGACCGCGCAGCCAGTCATGAGCTGGAATATCAAAACCAATTTTCTTACGATTAAGAATCGAATCCGGCAGCTTGCCTTTCATCAGTTCTTTTAACAGAAACTTCTGGCGGGAACCTCGAATTTTCAATGCCGCCGGCAATGACGCGCTGAACTCAACGATACGGTGGTCGAGGAATGGCGGCCGAACCTCGAGCGAATGAGCCATGCTCATCCGATCGGTTTTGGTGAGAATGTCATCCGGAAGATAGTATTTCTGATCAAACCATAGGTACGGACCGAGGTCGTCGCTGCCTTTAAGCAGAGCACGCAACTCGCGCAATGTGCGATGAAGCACGCCCGGAACGCGATGTCCCAACAACCGGTGCTTCTCAGCATCAGAAAAAGTTCCGTTCCAATGCACGTGGGCCCGATCCGGGCTCATTAAGGAACCTTCCAAGAAACGTGCGGCTTTGTATTCGAAGCCGATCTTTTCGTCGGAAACAGGCCAGTGCCGGAAGGCATTCAGCGCGAACCGAAGAAGTGGACGCGGCAACCGGCGCATCGGACTAGCAAGCTGATTGGCCCGATGAGTCAGGTACCCGGCAAAGATCTCGTCGGCTCCTTCACCACTCAGACTGACCGTGGTTTTTGTCTTGCTCAACTTTGACAAATACCACACGGGCAGCGCACCGGCATCAGCACTCGGCTCATCGGAATAATAAGCGAACTCTTCGATCGCGCCTTCGAGATCGGTTTCCGGATTGAGGTCGAGCTGTTCGTGCTCGGTCTCGTAATGCCTTGCAACTTGTTGAATGTAGTCGGTCTCGTCGAAGCTGCGACCGCGGAAAGATATCGAGAAGGTTTTCAGACGCGATTTGGATTCGGTCGCGGCATAGTGCAAGATCGTGGAGGAATCAATCCCGCCGCTCAGCCACATGCCTAACGGAACATCGGAAATCAGGTGCTCGCGAATTGACTGCCGCAGAAGGTGATCCAGTTCCTCTTTGGCGGCTTCCATGGTGAAGTCGCGACCCGCGGGAAGTGGAAGGTCCCAATAGCTGCTCGCCGAAACGCGGCCATCCTGCCATTCCAGCCACTGTCCAGGAGTAAGTTTTTCAATACCTTCGACCAGCGTCCAGGGACAGGGGACATAATTCATAGACAAGTAGCAATCAAGACCTTCCAAACTCAGCTTGCGATCGATTTCCGGGTGCACGAAGATACTTTTCAGCTCTGAACCGAAAAAGAGGTCTTCTCCACTGTGTGCCAAAAACAGGGGCTTGATGCCCATCCGATCGCGGGCGAGCACGAGACGATGTTGCGGTTCCGTCCACAAGGCAATCGCGAACATTCCCCGAAGACGAGCGAAGCAATTTGTGTCCCATTGAAGAAACGCATGTAAAACGGTCTCCGTATCGCAGTGAGACGTGAAAATGTGCCCCAACTTCTCCAGCTCTGCACGCAGTTCAAGATGGTTGTAAATTTCGCCGTTGAAAACAATCGTGGTGCCAGCAGCCGTAATTGGCTGATCGCCCGAGCCCAAATCGATAATCTTCAGGCGGGTTGCTCCCAGCGATACGGCCTTGGACTCAAAAACACCTTGTTGGTCGGGGCCGCGGTGAATCAGCGTGGCTGTTGCGCTGCGAATGCGCTCAGGGTTGGGAATCCAATTTTTATGTGTAAAGCCGACTATGCCACACAATGTGGTACGTGTCTCCGCAAGCGAGGGCTCCTACAGCAGGCATTTCTCGCTGGATTACCTAGGTTCGAATGCTACAGATTCTTTCCATTATCCACTATTTAGGAATCAGATGCTTGGTTTTTAGGAAATGTCGCACAGAGTGCAGATTAATCCGCGTGGGCGGTGTGGGGAGACGATGCCGTAGGTTCACTTCCGGACAATGTGGCCCAGCCACGGCGCGAAAGATCCCAAAAGATCAAATATCCTGCTACCCCCGCAATGACTAGCAGCAGCACACCCCACGCCCATTGCTGAAATACCAGTTTGCCGATGCCAAACAGGCTGCCATAAACCAGAACGACCCCCAGCACCCAATCGAACGCATTGCTGCTGAAATCGCGGACTTCGGGGAGTTCCGGTACGAGTTTTGCAACCTGCTTCCATCCATACACGCTGGGATGCACACGGCGATAGAAGCCTAAAAGGGTCTGCTCGGACTCGGGTCGCGTCAAGAAAGTTGTCGCTAACCACACCAGCGTGGTGACGCCGCCGGTAATTAGAGCGCTTTTGGCATATACGACTGCGCTGTTGCCGGTGAACTGCACGTTGCGGAGCGCAAACGTCATAGCCGCAGCGGCAATCATGGCTGAGATTTCGCTCCAGGCGTTTATTCGCCACCAATACCAACGCAGGATGTAAACAGCGCCCGTCCCGAAACCGATGTTTAAGACAAGATCCCACCCCTGTTTGATTGACGTCAGTTGCATGGCCGTATAGCCGCTGGCCAGCACAAGCAGAACCGTGAAGAGTTTGCTCACCAACACATAATGCTTCTCGGTTGAATTGCGGATGATAAAGCGCTTATAGAGATCATTAACGAGATAGGAACATCCCCAATTCAACTGGGTTCCGACCGTGGACATAAAGGCAGCCAAGAACGCCGCAACCATCAATCCACGCAGCGCAGGCGGGAGATAATCGCGAAGAACCATGACATAGCCCTGCTCGGGGTTCTGCGCGAATGCGGCATTGGGGTGAATACCACCATTTGGCGAGTAAACGGCAATGGCCACGAGGCCAGTTACAATCCACGGCCACGGCCGCAGAGCGTAATGCGCGATATTGAACCACAATGTTGCGCCGAGAGAATTTTTCTCGTCCTTGGCGCTGAACATCCGCTGTGCCACGTACCCGCCGCCGCCGGGCTCCGCACCCGGATACCAGGCCAGCCACCACTGCATGCAGAGGTAAACGAAAAACGTCAGCACAGGCAAGGTCCAGAGCGCGCTACTCATGAACCCCAGGTGGAAGTCAGGCAAGAAGGCCAGGGGATTGCTAGTTTGAACGCCGGTCTGATGCACGCTATTTTCAACTGTTTGCAGATGAGTTCGCAACGAGTCCATTCCGCCGATCTTCACGACCGCAACCCACGCCAACGCGATAATCATTGCCATCTTCAGTACAAATTGAAAAAGATCCGTGACAAGTACGCCCCACAATCCCCCGATGAACGTGTACAGACCTGTAAACGGGATGATGACAAAGATGCAGATCAGAAGTGATGTCGTGTGTGGATTTCCGAGCGTGTAGTGAAAGCCGCCAAGTTGCACGTCGCGGCCTTCGGCGATCGCCGGCCCAAGCAAAACCGTGATGATGTTGATCATCGCCTGGGTTACCCAACCGAGGATAAAACAGTTCATGAATAAACCGAGGTATACAGCTTTAAATCCGCGGAGGAACGCGGCTGGGTTCCCGCCGTAACGGATCTCCACAAACTGGACATCAGTCAAAATCTCCGCCCGACGCCAGTAACGAGCGAAAAAGAACACGGTGAGCATGCCACCGACGCAAAGACCCCACCAGATCCAATTTCCGGCGATCCCGGATTTGGCGACCAGCCCCGAAACCAGCAGAGGAGTATCCGCGGCGAAAGTAGTTGCAACCATCGACGTACCGGCCAGCCACCAGGAAACGTCGCGACCTGAGATAAAAAATTCTTCTGTATTTCCGCTTGCGCGGCGGCGGTAGTAAAGGCTGATCAGAAGGTTAATCAGTAGATAGCCTACGATTACAATCCAATCAGTCGAGGTAAGGGGCATGCGCGTTGCAGATGCTGACACGCATCGTAACAGAGTGGAATTGATCTAGGGAACGCGAGCGGTGCCCGCTCCTAGCGGCCTGGATAATCTTGCCGCGCATCGGATTGCGAACAGATGAGTTCAGTGGCGGCGTTCAGTTTCGCGCAGAATCGTCGCAAAATTCCTGCCGCCCATGGTAAAGCCCTGTTCAATATAACCGGTCACGGCGACTTTGGCGCCGGAGCCAGGAACTCCATAGTGTCCGGCGAGTACCCACATGCTGCCAGTCCGATCGTCGAGCAGGAAGGCCCCACGCCCCATGGCACCATAGGAATCTACGACCCTTCCCGCGATTGTTATCTCCTTACCCATGTAGCGGCCGGGATCGCGATTAATCCGGGCGATACTTTCGCGCGGCGGGCAGCCGGCCAGCAGAATGATTGCCGCGGATAAAAGCAGTACAGAAAGGGATTTATAGCTCATCCTCATAGCGTTTGGCTCTATTAAAAATTGAACTGCCATAGAATTAACCCCGCAAGCCTTCCTAAGTTGCAAAACAACCGGCGCCACCTTTTATGCGCGACCACTCATCTCAAAAACAGAAGGGATCTTAGATATGAATGCACTAATGAACTTAGGATATCTGCAGCGGCTCTTTTCCTATGACGATTGGGCAAATCGCGAGACCATGTCGACCCTGAGCAATCTACAGAGTCCACCCGTTCGGTCAATCCGACTTTTAGCACATATTGTGTCTGCCGAGCGATTGTGGTTGGAGCGTCTGCGCCGAGACAAGCAAACACAACCGGTCTGGCCAGAGTTCAGTTTGAAAGAATGCAGAGAGGAAATCGCCGAATTGCACAGACTTTGGGGGAACTATTTGGAATCGCTCGGCGAGGATGGTCTCGCCAGCTCAGTGTCCTACAAGAATACGAAAGGCGACACGTTCAGCAGCCAAACACAAGACATACTAATGCACATCATCCTGCATTCGGCTTATCATCGCGGACAAATTGCCATCGATATGCGTGTTGCTGGTTTTACTCCTGCGTACACGGACTTCATTCATGCGACACGGCAAGGGATTGTGGAATAGGTGTTGTAATCTGGCGGACAATGAGGGCAGCCGCAACGGCTAGCAGCGCGAGCGGCGGCAAGGCGATCAAAGTGAGCAGCGGGAGTCTCGCCCAACCGCGCAATCGCTCGGGCGCGACCCAAAGAGAGCAGATCGCCAAAATTGCCGCCGTGATCCATTGCCAACCCAGGCACGCGAAACACGCCTTAGCGAGCGACCGAGGCAGAAGGTCCGAGGCTTCGTGAATCTGGAGCCACAACGGCAACAAGGCCGGAACCAGCAGAACTTGGTTATAGACAGTCACTGGCAAGATTGTCAGCGTCACGGTCGCGGCGCAGGCCAAGCACCAAGCAAATTCGGCCGAACTTGCCGGATACTTCCTGTATTGCACCGCGACAAACAACAATCCGCCGCAAAGTGAAATAGCTGCCAGCCAGGAGATTGTGTTTCCGAAAGCAAACTGCAAAATCGATGGATCGCTGGCATAGGATCGGTAGGCTTCGGCTGCATCAAAAAACTTTGTTAGCCAATGCGGAAGAATGATTTCCCCAGCTACCACAAGCGCTAAAAGCGTCGCCGCGAAACTCAGAGCAAGGCGTTTACGTTGCAACCAGCAACCGGCCGTCCAAACAAGAAAGCACAAAACGAATAAGACCGAAAGCTGAGGCTTGATCGTTGCTAAGGCGAGCAGGAAACCGCTGAGTACAAGCTGATCACAAGCGGCGGCGGCCGCGGAGAATGCGAGGAAGACAGCGACCAGAGCCGCGAGGTTCTGCATGTGAAATTCAAGCACCGCAGGGTACGTGCCGATCGCGAGCACCATCGCCGAGAGCAGCCATCGAGGGCTTGTGCGCGAGCCGATTGCGCGCATCCAAGCCGGAATCGTGGCGGCAATTCCAACTAAGAGCAACCAGCGAAACGCCGCTTGTACCGCGACGAACGGAAATTTCAGAAATGGCACAAGCAAGAACACAACATATACCGGATAGGCGAACGCCGCCTGATCGCGTGGGTCGTTGGGATTCCTGAGGTCAATTTCGCGACCGTAAAAACCGCGTTGAATGTCTCGCGTTACCTCAGTGCTGTAGGGATCACGATGATATAGCAACAACTCGCGGGCACCGAGCCATCGAGGGTATAGATCCGAGTTGTTGCCCATCGGAACACGCTTGGCTTGAGCCGCAAGCGTGTTCGCAGGAATGAGGACGCGCTCAGCCCAGCCCCAAACGCCCAGGCAGATCACCACACAAGCTGCAAGGAAACACCACTTCCTTATAAACGTGAGCCGAAACTTCACGACTGGAATTAAACACTCACTCATTTTGCTGCGCAATCATGCTTTTTCCGGCTTCAGTGGAGGCGATGATGAGCGCGACCAGTGTTATCGGCCATAACGGAATAAACGTGTAATCGGGGGCGTGAGCAAGCAAACGGATTTGGGTTGCGGGAAGCACGAAGGAAGCGAGTGTAAGGACAGAAGCGGCGAGCCACTGCCAGATCTGGCAAGCAAATACAGCCTTGGTGAGTGCACGACTAACCATGCTGCGAGCAGCAGAGCGTGAGTACCAGTCAATGAGAACGAGAATTGCAGGGATGAGCAGCAATGCGTTATAGCCGGCCAACTTCGGAAGGATGACGAGGGTGGTCGCTCCAATAAGAGCGATGGCCCAGGCAAACCGCTCAGAACCAGCGGGAGCCGTTCTCCATCTCCAAATCTGAACCAAGACGTATCCAATCAGCGCGACTGTCACTGCCAAAGCCATCGGTCGCGGGAAAAGGACTTGAATTACGGAGGGATCTGTTCCGTAAGCAGGGTATTCTCTAACCGCCGAGAAGAAGCTCCCAACCCAATGAGGAGAGTAGCATTCTCCGCCGACGGTTAATAACCCCAGACTGCCTAGAAACCACCACAAGAGGCGGCCGCGAGCGCCGCTGTGTGCTACGGCCCACACCAACAGCCAAGCGACTATTGGCCCAGTCGTGTCGGGCTTGATTGTAGAGAAGGCCAAAAGAACTCCTCCAAGGCCCAATCTTCCACCGACGATAGCAGCGACGGAGGCAGCTAAGAAGAGAAGTGCCAATGCCGCTAGATTTTGCTGGAAGTATTCGTACATGCCGGGCGAGGTGCTGGTTGCAAGAAGCATGCCGGCAGCAATCATTGGGCCTTTGGCATGTAGCCGGACGACATACATCCAGAGTGGGATAGTTGCGGCCACCGACGCCAACAGTATCCAGCGAAAAACGGCAGCCACAATGTGAAAGGGCATACCTATCGTCGGGGCCAGGAAAAATGCAACGTACAAAGGATAGACGAATGACTCGCGAGCCACCGGATCCGAGCGATTTGACGGATCCAGTGGACGACCGTAAAAGCCAGTTTGAATCTCTCGCGTAACCTCCGGGCTGTAGGGATCACGCCCATGCAAGAGCAGTTCGCGCGTACCAAGCCATCGAGGATACAGATCAGAGTTGTTTCCGATGGGACGATGCGCGGCGAGAACGACCGCTGCGTTCGCGGGAGCAAGAATGTGGAACACCCAATACCAAAAACCAATTGAGATCAGAATCGCGGCAATGATCGGCCACAGGTCTCTCGGATGCTGCTGCGGTTTCAGCTTTTCCATTTTACTAAGCGGCTCACAGCAATGTTCCGGTGGCAATGCTGGTAAGCTTTGTTCTGCGCCTTCGTCCGCATGATATTTTGATGAACCCAATGTCGCACCGTCACTCATGAAACTTACCTTGAAATTCTTCCCCTTGCTAGTCCTCAACACTGCAGCGGCTCTGGCTGCCACTTCCGGCGTTGAGACGTTGCCAGCGCCTTTATCTGACAATGCGGTGGCGATTCTCAGAGATCGTGGGCAATTTGAACTGTTCTCACTGATGGGTATCGGGTCAAAGAAAACGTGGAACGCCGTCACAACTGATGCCTATCAGCTCGATGCAGTATCAGGTAAAGCGAAGACAATCCATGCCGTGCCGGGTACCGCTGGACGCATCGCCGCCATGGCTATCGGCGCAACAGGTCGGGTGTTTCTGTTTGGAGGGTACGTGGTTTTTCAGGGAGGCGGGATGGCTGTCCCTGATGCAAATCTATACGAGCCGGACCATGATCGTTGGCTGCGGCTCGCTGACGTTCCGACGGCTGTAGGTGACGCCGCAATCGGTCTTTATCGCGACCGCTATATTTACCTCATCGGCGGACGCAGCAATGGCCGGTTGGTATCCGATGTGCAGATTTATGACACAGCGAAAGCCAAGTGGTTCTCGGGCAATCCATCGCCGGGCCCCGCAGTGTTCGGGCATGCCGGAGCTTTGGTCGGAGACACGATCATTTACATTGATGGCGCCAGGGAAAACCCTGACCGTGGCAAGGGTCCAAGATTCGTGGCATCCGAAGAATGCTGGATGGGAAAAATCGATCATCACAATCCGGCGAAAATCGATTGGACGAAGTTGCCGAATCACCCGGGTAATGCGCGTTTTCGCATTGCGAGCGGTGGCTCTGAAAAGGATGATGCGATTTATTTTTCTGGCGGCTCAGACAATCCCCATGAATACAACGGTATTGGATTTGACGGCAAGCCGGCAGAACCCTCAGCTTTCACCTTTGCATTCAAGGTTCGCTCGGGCAAATGGGAAATACTCGATAACAACACACCGGATCCGACCATGGACCATCGTGGATTGCTGGTGACACCCGAAGGATTAGTGATCATCGGTGGTATGGAAAAAGGTCAGCAGGTAACCGGAAGCATCGAGGTGCTGTCGAAGAAACCGAACAAATAGCGCGATATTGGGTACCCGGCTCTTCTATCGTGCTCTGGCCAACACCAGCGTAATATCGTCAGGCTGTTCCTTGGCGCCGATCCAGTCCTGGACGGCAGTCGTAACAATCTCAGTGATGCGTGGCAGCGGCAGTTCGCTATTGTCACGGACCAAATCAATGAGCTGCTTCTCTCCGAACTCGCCAAAGTCGTTTTCGGGTTCAGTAATGCCGTCGCTGTAGGCAATGAAAATCTCACCCGCATCAAGCGAAACCGACGTTTCCTCGTAGCTCATATGATCGAACAATCCGACCACCGTGCCGCCAGAATCCAGACGCCGAATCGACCCGTCTGGGCTCAAAATGATCGGGGCGAGATGCCCCCCGTTGCTATAGGTGAGCCGATGAGTGATCCGATGGTAAATGCTGAGAAAGAGGGTGGCGTACTTCTCCGCCGGCGTACTTTCGTACAGCTGATGGTTTAATAACCCCAAAAGTGCGGCAGGTGAGATCTCTGGCGCCGAAAATTCCGTGCCCACTCCTCCTCCAGGAGCTCCAATGGCCACGGGTTCGCGGAGAGCAGGAATGTCCTGGAGACTATATGCGCGCACGGCCGAATGGATGGTGGCCATTAGCAAAGCCGCTGAAATTCCTTTTCCACTGATGTCGCCGACGGCAAGAACCAGGCGATCGGAGTCCAGCTTCAGAAAATCGTAATAATCGCCACTCACCGTCCGTGCGGGTCGACAAAACCCATGCACTTCAAGACTAGAAAGCTGAGAAATTTCTTTTGGAAAAAGCTGTGCTTGCACTTCTTGTGCGATCACCAACTCGTTCTCGAGCTTCTGTTTTTCTTTCTGCTCTTCGATTAATTTTTCCAGGGAAGCAGTCATAGAGTTGAACGAGTTCGCCAAAGTTGCGACCTGATCGTTTGATTTCACCAGAATGCGATGGCTGAAATCAGCACGATTGATGTGCTTGGTCGCATCATAAAGTTGCGCGACTGCGCCGGTTACAGTCCGAGTCAGGCGCGTGCCGATGATAAGAGCGATCACCTCGATCAGGCAAAACACAATGAAGACAGAGAGCAAGAACACTTCGATGGCCGGAGCCAGATACCCCAAAGCGGCAAAGAGCTGGTTGTAGAGTTTGGATATGCGCGTTTGCACGACTATCGCCGCTGGATTGGCTGTATCGCCCGTATTCCAGTCCATTACTGAAATCGTAGTTGGAAAGGTAACTTGGCGGTCCAGATTGCGGACGGCGGGCGGCATCGAGCCGACACTATAAGTGGGACGGCCGAGTTTGCTTAAATCGAGGACGTATTGCCCCTCAGGCCTTATTACCTCGATCGCATTCCCTTCCTTCGACTGGCGAGGTTGGTCGGCCTTTAGCAGTTGCAATCCCGTGGCATACAAAGTGACTTCCCCGAGGTTCGCCGCCAAGCTCTGCAGCATGTGCTGATCAAATGGCTTGCTGGAAAGCACGTCCAGGTCTTTGCCGTTCACTGTAGTTTTTTCTATAGCGCGAAGGTAGAGCTTATCCCGATCGCGAACAACCCCCTCGAACCCTGACTTTAAATACGTTGGAGGCGCCGGCAAGGTGCTTCCGCCGGCGGGAGCGCTGTCTAAAATCAACTTGTTATCCAGCCAAAGGCATACTTGCTTGCCCGGCCAGGATCTATTGGGTCGCCGAACACTTTCAACGAAGGCGTTGACGTTAGGACTTCGTTCAAGTTCGGAAGCGAAATTGTGAGCGATGGCAGTATTTGCTGCTGCCACGCTTTTTACTTCCGAATCGAGACCCTTGGTCACGATGAATGTGGCGAATTGCCCCGCAAACAAGTAAAACGATCCCAGCGCCAGCGTAACCAGCAAGACCACCGGCACTACGCCAATAAAGACGTAAGTGACGATGAGACGGTTCCGCAGGCGCCAGAGCAGCCTTGCTTTCGTCCAGCGAAAGGCCAGGATGGCAACGAGAACCGCGGCTACGAACGTCAGAAATGTTACCCAACCATTTAGACCTTCATTCCAGGACGGCGCCAACAAATCCAGGAGTTTTTTGAGCACGAACAGCAACAGATCTATCGCGAATAAATAGCAGGCGATCAGCGCGACTTTGCTGGTGGGCCACAATCCCCTGTCGGCGAGCCGCATTCGAAAGTAGCGGTAAGAAGACCTCATGATGCTGGTTAAATTATAGATTGCAGATAGTGGCGCACCCACAGCCGAGTTGCAGGATAGTATTTCATTCAACCAAAGTGAAGCTAACCTGGCTCATTCGCTTGCGGCTTGAGCACTCCTGCTAAAATGCCCTGTGCTGCACCCCAGAATGCGACTGATTTCTCACCCGGTTCTTTTGTTAGCCACAGGAATAGTTTTGGTGCTGACATGCAACTCGCAGGAACAGCCGCAGGTTAAGTTGAACGTGCTGAATGTGTGCTCACCTTCTCCGGAAGAGCAGCAAGAGATTGCTTCGGCGCTGGCCCGAGTTCCTCAAAGAGTATCCTTCAGCCAGGATTTTGAAATTGATCGTGGCCGCTCGATCCCGGACCAAACCGCGAGTGCTCTGCCGGGCGGAATGGGGGCACAATTGCCATCGGATGCGGGTGCTGCGGACTGGGTCCGCATACGGCGGGAGTTTGCGCCTTCGTCGCCGTTCGCGAGCGTGCAATACTCGTTCAGCCGTGATCAGAAAAGCATGGTTGAGACGCTGGTGTTTCGAATTCGCGAGCCGAAAGATGTGATGCAAATTGCCTTGGAGGACAGTGCCTCTGCCGTGACTACGCCGGCGAGCATGCTATCGACCAATACGCCGTCCAGTCGTATCAAGCTGGAGCGCTTCGGAAAATCATCTGTTGTCTTGGCACGTTGCACGGTATCCGAATCCGGGCCGGCTCCAGACCAGAGCGCATACGAGCCACTGTTTCGCAACGCCTCTGCGATCGTCAGCAATTACCGGGGCCTCCTGCACGTCCGTCACACAGTGCCCGACGAGCTGTCGCGGATTAGCATGCCATCCGGTGAAGGACAAAGCGCTGCTCCGAAAACTCCGGCACAGGGCAAGTCGCATTAGCGGCTGAACCAAAACCGCGATCTCGTCAATCTAATTGATTGCTTATGGAAGATCATGTTCGCAACGTAGTCATCATTGGTTCCGGTTGCTCCGGCCACACGGCGGCGCTTTATACTGGCCGTGCGAATCTCAAGCCTCTCCTGGTCGAAGGTCATGAGCCGGGGGGCCAGCTTTCACTCACGACGCTCGTCGAAAATTTCCCAGGCTTTCCGGAAGGAATTCAGGGACCGGAACTGGTTGAAAACATGCGCAAGCAGGCGGCTCGCTTCGGAGCGGAGTACCGCCTGGGACACATTACGAGTGTCGACCTCAGCGTTCAGCCTTTTCGCCTGCACATCAGTCACGACGTCGTCTACGCCCGCACCCTGATCATTGCAAGCGGTGCATCCGCCCGATGGTTGGGGCTACCGCATGAGCAACAACTCATCGGCCGAGGCGTTTCCTCCTGTGCCACTTGCGACGGATTTTTCTTTTCTGGCAAGGAAATAGTGGTAATTGGCGGCGGGGATTCGGCCATGGAGGAAGCCATCTTTCTCACGCGCTTTGCCACGAAGGTCACCCTCATCCATCGCCGCGACAACTTCCGAGCCTCGAAAATCATGCTCGAACGGGCCCAACGCAACGACAAAATCCATTTCTTAACGGATACGGTGGTAGACGACGTTTACGATGTGAACAAAAACGAAGTCACGGGCCTGAAGCTGCGAAATGTGAAGACGGGGGATGTTTGGGATTTTCCTACCAGCGCCTTGTTCCTGGGCATCGGCCACATCCCCAATACGAAGGTGTTCGAAGGGCAGCTTGATATGGACCAGGATGGATACCTGATAACAAAGAACTACGTATTTACACGCGTTCACGGCGTTTATGCTTGCGGCGACGTGCAGGACCGGCGGTATCGCCAGGCGATCACTGCAGCGGGCAGCGGGTGCATGGCCGCTCTAGAAGCAGAAAAATACCTTGAGGATCACGGAACCTAAGCCGGGCACTTCCCTCGAAGTTTATTTCAGATGGCCCCAACGAAAAGTGGGCCCAATTGAGAATCGGACATAGTTCTGCCGGTTCGTCAGGAGGTTCGAGAATAGATGTGTATTCACCCAGTCACAGGCCACTCGTACGCCCACGGGTCGAGACACATTGAGATCGAAGCCACCGCCAAAGCCAAGAAAATAAGTAGTGTCAGACTGGTTTGGATTGGGCACGGGCGCATGCAATAGCGTCAATAAGCCAGTCAACTGCGGTGGTAGGGCGATATTTGCGTTTTCATGGATTCCGCCAAAGCCGGGCCGAGCAAAGAACGTGACCTTATCCCATTTCCGCAAGTAGAACTGCGGACCCGCAGCAAAAGTATAAGTCATCGACGTAAACGGGACGTGAACCGAACTGGGCGGCGGGGCTCCCAAACCAGCGGATGCAGTTAGTAGCGGCGCAAAGACGGTCTCGCTGCCGTTGATGGTCCCAGCACCGCTAATTACGTCTTTGCCGATGGCGCTGAAATCTCCGCCCAGCGCGAACCATGGTTTGACAGTCACGCCGAAATCGCCATCAAAACCTCTTTCGGTGAGATTACGCGCCGGACTGATCATGTAATCGAAGCCCGTGAAGAGCGTATAGCGGTTGACGTCAACCTGCTGTGCTATTGCAGGCAGGCAAAGGAAGATCGCAGCGCAGACGAGGGCGGCTTTCATACAACTCCTCCTCTATCGGGGAAGGGTGGGCAGCTTTAGTTACGGGCCGTGGTTCTGGCTTAATTTCGAATTACAGCCCGGGAGTTTTCGCGCACGGATGGCGCGGCCTGAAACAACTTATTTCGACAGAGAGTAAGAATGTTGTCAGTGACATCGGTCACGGGCTGATTGATTACGGATCACGACCCTGCCGGAGAGTAAATGGGGCAGATGTGCTGTACTACTGGTTTCCACAATGGTTTGTGATCGATGTCATATCCCTCGACTCACCCAACTGTGGTACAAAGTTCTGTGCAAGTCACGTTCGATTACATTCCCTGCTTTGAGACGGATCGTCCGTGCTAAGGGCGCTCTTTATAACCCTTGCTGAAAACAGGGCATTGCGCGGAATTGCAGAGCGCTCCTCCTTTGGCCAGAAATTCTCTGGCCGCTTTGTCGCGGGAACGGAAATAGGTGACGTGCTTCAAGCTGCCCGCAAAGTCAACCTTTCAGGTTGCAGCGTTTCTATCGACAACTTGGGGGAAAACGTCAGTAATGCCGAAGAAGCACGCGCGAGCGCAGCCATATATCACGAATTGCTGGATGAGATCGCGGCCGAAAAGCTGAACGCCAATGTCAGCCTCAAACTGACACACATGGGCCTTGATGTCGATGAAAGACTCGCGCACGATCAGACGGCATCTCTGGTAGCGAAGGCGGCAGGTATGACTCCACGCAATTTCGTGCGTGTGGATATGGAGGGCTCTCCCTACACATCTCGCACGCTGGATCTGGTGCACGAACTGCACCGCCTCCCTAGCAACCAAGGATGCGTTGGCGCGGTCATCCAATCGTACATGCGCAGGTCGGAAAAGGACGTTGAGACACTCTTGGCATCCAGTATTCGGATTCGGCTCTGTAAGGGAGCGTACAAAGAACCGCCGGATGTTGCCTTCCAAAAAAAATTTGAAGTTGATGCGAACTATATCAAGCTGATGAAGACTTTGATGAAAAGCGGTGTCTACCATGGCCTCGCAACTCACGATGAAAAAATCATTCGTGAGGCCCAGGCTTTTGCTACTCGCGAAAACATTCCGCGGGATGCCTTCGAGTTCCAGATGCTCTATGGTATCCGTCGTGATCTGCAGCAGAGCTTGGTGAAGGACGGGTGGAGGATGCGGGTCTACATTCCATTCGGCTCTGAATGGTATCCCTACCTGATGCGTCGGCTAGCGGAACGGCCTGCTAATGTATTTTTTATCGCGAAGAACTTATTCCGCCGTTAGACAGTCCGGAAATCAGCTACAGACTAGAAACTGAGAACTGAGGCTGCTACTATCCGTCAGTGGCCACGGTCAGGAACACCCCAAAGATTCCAGTCGAGCGAGAACGATTAGTCTCGGCTGCGTCCGTAGAAGACGATTCTTCGTTTGAACTGAAGCTACGGCCACAGCGTCTCGCAGAGTTTATCGGCCAGTCCAAAGTAAAAGAAAACCTGGCAGTTGCTATTGAGGCAGCCCGATCACGGGGCGAAGCATTGGATCATGTCCTGCTGTATGGACCCCCGGGGTTGGGCAAGACAACCCTGGCCAATATCATCGCGAATGAATTGGGCGTGGCATTTCAACCGACGGCTGCCCCGCTATTACAAATCAAGGGCGATCTCACAGCTATCCTGACCAACATCCGCGACAAGCAGGTCTTGTTCATTGATGAAGTTCATCGCATGCAGCCGGCGCTCGAGGAGATTCTTTATCCCGCTCTGGAAGATTACAAGCTGGACATCATCATTGGGCAGGGACCAGCGGCACGCACGCATACGCTCGATATCAAGCCTTTCACCTTCATCGGGGCCACCACCCGAGCAGGGCTAATCTCGGCACCCCTACGGTCGCGTTTCGGAATCGTGCTAAGGCTGGAGTTTTACAACCACCAAGATTTGCAAGTTATCATCGAGCGTTCCGCAGAGATTCTCGCAGTAGAAATCGACCGTGACGGAGCCTTAGAGTTGGCTCGGCGCTCGCGAGGGACCCCGCGGATTGCCAACCGCCTTTTGCGTCGCGTTCGCGACTACGCGCAAGTGCGCGGTGGTGGAAAAATCGATCTTGCAACAGCGCAGGCTGCACTCAAAATGCTCGAAGTGGATGGTTACGGCTTCGACGAAGTTGATCGCAAGCTTTTGCTGACCATTATCGAGAAGTATCAGGGCGGCCCAGTGGGGGTAAATACTTTGGCGGCGGTTTTGGCCGAGGAAGCGGATGCGATCGAGGAAATATATGAGCCGTTCCTGATACAGATCGGTTTTCTAAATCGCACACCGCGCGGGAGAGTAGCAACGCAGCTTGCTTATGAGCATTTCGGAATCACGCCCAATCGCCGGCAAAGTTCTCTGTTCTGATTTCGCCACGGCCGAAGTGGCCGGTCCACACAACCAATGATTGCTCATTTGCGCGGACGACTTCTGACAAAACATCCGAATCAAGCCATCATCGAGACCGGCGGTGTTGGGTACGACGTTACGATCAGCATTCCTACATTTTCTGACTTGCCAAGTGTCGGCGGCGAAGTTGCGTTGTACATCCACACTCATGTGCGGGAAGACACAATTGCCCTGTATGGATTTTTTCGGAACTCGGAGAAGCAGCTGTTTGAGAAGCTCATCGGTGTGAGCGGAATCGGCCCGAAGCTGGCGATCACGATTCTTAGCGGAATGCCGGTGGAGGAGATGGCCGGGGCAATCCGGGGAAACGATGTCGGCAAGCTTACTCGTATCCCGGGAATTGGGAGGAAAACTGCAGAGCGGTTGGTCCTCGAACTGCGAGACAAGTTGCCGCCGTTGAGCGGTGCGGAGCCAAGCGTCGGGCCAGTTCTGAACTCTGAAGAAGAGGATGTCGTATCTGCACTCATCAACCTGGGCTATCAGCGGGCCGCAGCGGAAAAAGCTCTATCCAACGTGGCGGGAAAACTGAAGGAGCGCTCGTTCGACATATTGTTCAGGCAAGCACTAAGCAGTTTATCGAGGTAATTGTGAACCTCTATGTTCATTCCTGCGGTTTGCTCGCGTCGGTTCGTGGCCGAGAGCGAATCCGTTTAATCTCTTCAATTCGTTCCCGAATACGGTTCTCGACGCCTTCGTTTGTCGGATGGTAGTAGGTTCGGTCGCGCAGGCTGTCGGGCAGACATTGCATATCCGTGACCTTTTCCTCGACATCGTGAGCGTACTGGTAACCTCTGCCATAACCTAAACCTTTCATCAAACCCGTCGGCGCATTTCGCAGATGGAGTGGTACGGGTTCCGCGACAGTTCGCTCCACATCCTGCTGAACATTTGAGTATGCCGTGTACAATGCGTTCGATTTTGGCGCCAGTGCCAGATACACGACAGCCTGTGCCAGCGCGAGATTCCCCTCGGGCATTCCGATGAAGTCCACGGCATCACGAGCTGCCATACATAGCGAAAGAGCATTGGGTTCGGCCAAGCCAATGTCCTCGACGGCCATTCGCACCACACGGCGCGCAATATAGAGCGGATCTTCCCCGGCTTCGAGCATGCGGCCAAGCCAATAAAGCGAAGCATCCGGATCGCTGTTTCGAACCGATTTGTGAAGTGCTGAAATCAGGTTGTAGTGTTCTTCTCCGGCCTTGTCATAAAGCAGGACCCGCTTTTGCAAGGCATCCTGAGCAATCTCGCCCGTGATCTCGCTGTCACGCTCCGTGGCCAGAGCTGCCGCGACCTCCAGCGCGTTGTAGGAACTGCGAGCGTCACCACTCGAATACGCCGCAATTTTCGCCAGGGCGTCGTCCGATGCTTGCAGATTAAGTCCACCCAGGCCCCGTTCTTGATCCGCCAACGCTCGTTTGAGTAGCAGCACAATCTGCGCTTCAGTAAGCGGATTAAGAACGTACACACGGCATCGCGACAATAAGGCGCCGATAATCTCGAAAGACGGATTCTCGGTCGTCGCACCTATCAGGCGGATGCTGCCTTTCTCGACGTGAGGAAGGAATGCATCCTGCTGGGCTTTGTTGAAGCGGTGAATTTCATCGATAAATAGGATCGTTCGTGTGCCGTACTGACGCGCGCGCTCGGCATCCGCCATGACTTGCTTGATTTCCTTGATTCCCGACAATACGGCCGAGAACTCAATGAAATCCGCTTTGGTCAACCGGGCGATTATTTTTGCGAGTGTGGTTTTGCCAGTCCCAGGCGGTCCCCAGAAAATCAGGGAGCCGGTGTCATCCCGTTCGATTTGGGTGCGCAGCGGCTTGCCTTCGGCAAGCAAATGTTCCTGCCCGACGAACTCATCAAGATTGCGGGGCCGCATTCGGTCTGCCAATGGTCGCGTTCGGTCGGGGCTTTCGTCACGATTCGGGATGGGCTGGAATAGATTCATGCGTATTTTCGACTTTCGCTTGCCAAGTGGCGAATTGAGCAGGGCAATTTGGCAATTGGAAATTGCCAATCGAAAATTGATACGTGACTACTGCCTTTGCAACTCACTCCTTTGCCTGGCCGCCTCATACAAGATGATGCTAGTTGCGACACCCGCATTCAATGATTCCACTTTTGACGAATGTGGGATGGCAATGATTTCATCGGCCTTTGCGATAAGGTCGCGACTTAGCCCCGCTCCCTCGCCTCCAACTAAAATCGCAAGCGGCCGTGCCAGAGTCGCTTGAGGCAGCGGAATACCTTTGTGCGATGAAGTCGCTAGCAAGCGAAATTTTTCATCCCGTAACTGATCGAGAATGTTTGATATTTCAACCTCGACTGCAGCGACTCGAAACACAGAACCTGCCGAAGCCCGTACGACCTTGGGATTGAACAGGGAAACTGTACCTTCGCCCAACAATACGCCGGCCGCACCAAATGCCTCGGCGGAACGCAAAATCGTGCCGAGATTCCCGGGATCCTGCAATCCGACAACTACGATGACAGGCCGGGTTCGCGATTTCGCCAGCACATCATCGAGCCCAAATACCTTCCCCTGCACGAGGGCAGCAATACCCTGGGGGGCTTCGGTCGGAACGGCTGTGGCAAAAAGTCTATCCGGAACAATTGCGGTCTCAACATGAGTACCGAGTTGCGGCAGAAAGCGCTGCGCTTGGGCTTCGGCAGAGCTGGCAAAAAACACCGTACGCAATCGCAACCCACTTCGGATCGCTTCTTCGAGAATTCGGATCCCTTCGATGGCGAAAACTCCGTCAGACGCAGCTTCACCGGAGGCAAATGCCTTGCGCAGCTGCTTGAGAGAGGCATTGTGGCGGCCTTCGATACTGCGCAGCCGGTTATGTTGGGCGGTCTCGGGTTTCGACACTGCTTTCCTTTCAGCCACATGATACCCTCTCGGCTTGTAGGGCTGGTCCGTGTTATCTTAGGGTTCGCCTTCCAACACTTAGAAACAAGGGCTCGTGTGCGCGCGGAAATCGTCAAGATTAACAGCGAAAACCCGGAAACCTCCTTGGTCCGTTACGCAGCAGACCAGATCAGGGCAGGCCAGGTTCTAGGGATGCCAACGGATACGTTCTACGGGCTGGCGGCCGATCCGTTTAATCTCCGGGCAGTTGACCGCGTCTATGACATCAAATCCCGTTCTCGGCACAAGCCGTTGTCGCTCCTGATCGACAGCATTGATCAGGCTGAAGATCTGTGCAAACCTCTACCGGAAGAGTTCTACAAACTCGCGCGCCGTTATTGGCCCGGGCCCTTGACCATCATTGTGAAAGCCGCGTCCCGCCTTCCATTGAAGGTAACCGCAAATACCGGAAACGTAGCTCTCCGGGTGCCCGACGCCAAGATACCCCTGGCGGTAGTTCAGGCAGCGCAGATTCCGATTACCGCAACATCCGCCAACCTCAGCGGAGAATCGGAATGCACTACTGCCGAAGCGGTCCGGGACCAACTAAGGGACCGCATTGCCATCATTGTGGATGGTGGGACTTCGCCACGAGAGGTTGCCTCCACTATCGTTGACCTGACAGACGACGAAGCGCGCTGGCAAATTATGCGTGAGGGCGCAATTCCGGGGCACGAGATTTCCGAATTCTTTGCACAAGGATGAGCGGAGCTGCGCCTATTCTCTCGCGCAAGCAGCGACACCTACCGTGGATCTGGATAATCGCCGCGATCTGCACATTTGCTCTCGCCTACCTGGGATCAATTTGCTTGCAGATCGAAAGCGCTGCTAACCAGCAACAGCTGCATCCCGCCGATGCAATCGTCGTTTTTGGAGCTGCCGAATATTCCGGAAGACCTTCTCCCGTCTATCGCGCTCGCTTGGACCACGCACTGGAGCTTTTCCAGCGCGGAATTGCTCCCGTAATCATTACCACCGGGGGCGCTGCCGCCGACCCGGAGTACAACGAAGGCGGTGTCGGGCATGACTACCTGATGCACCGCGGCGTCCCAGACGCGAGCCTTGTTGCCGAAACCCAGGGATCCGATACCGCCCAGTCTGCGTCTCGAGTTGCGGTCATCATGCGGGCGAATCACATGCAAAGCTGTGTGGCCGTCAGCGATGCTTATCATGTCTTCCGGATTCGCCAGTTGCTCCGGCATGAAGGCTTGCAAGTGTACGTGGCGCCACGTCCGGACTCTCGGCCACACTCCTGGTCACAAAGTGCAGAGGCGGTGTTGCGAGAAGCGATGAGCTATGTGTCCTGGCAAATGCACCTCAACCGATAGGTTTCGAGGGAAAAAATGTAGCATTCAGAATGCAGAATTGAGAATGTAGATTTCGGATCTCAGATTTAACATTCCAGCATGCGACCTTGAAACTTATGACTTCAAAATTCTAACTTCTGACTTTCGCATTTCCTCCCTACCCCATTCTCTTCCTCAACTCCGTAATGTGAGCGGTGTGGTGGCGCCCGTGCCAGGCGTAGAGGGCTAGGCTTTTCTCAAGCGGGACTGTTCCAAGCTCAGGATGGTGGAAGGTACGCTTCCAATCGTCTGAGCTAAGAGAGCGCAACAATCGCACCCAGCGATCATGCAAGGAATCCAGAAGAGTTAACGAGACTTCGAGAGGAGTGTCGCGAACCTCGCGGGTCTTGGCCCAACGATCTTCCATGTAAGGCTTGATCGTTGGCTCATCCTCGGTCAGCGCTAGTTTGAATCGGATGTAAGCATTCATGTGGCTCTCGGGCACATGATGAATTACCTGGCGCACCGTCCAGCCGCCATCTCGGTAAGGTGTCTCGAGTTGTATTTCATTCAACCCTTTGATAGCGCCTCGCAAAGCAATGGGGGCTTGCGCGATCTGGTCGATGAGCCGCTTACGTTGGGTTTCATCAGTTGAATCTGGGAATGAGAATCTACCGATGGGGTAACGTGGATCAACAGATCCCTCGATAGCAATGCGACTCGTAGACATTGGCTTGACCTCAGGCGAACAAGAATTCTTTGGTCCGCAATTCCTTAATCGAATCCCTCAGCTTCGCAGCCAGCTCGAACTCAAATCGCTTGGCGGCTTCCCGCATATCGTTTTCCAGCTTTGCGATGTAAGCGTCGAGTTCTTCCTGCGACTTGAAATCGGGGATGCCGTCAACTTCTGCGCTGGTGAGATCCGTGTAGTCGGCTTCAACAATGCTGGCCAGTGACATTTCCAGCGGACGCACGATGGATTGAGGCGTGATTCCATTGGCCTGGTTGTAGGCTTCCTGGATTGCGCGGCGTCGATCAGTCTCATCCATGGCCTTCTTCATCGAGTCAGTGACACGGTCCGCATACAGAATCGCCCGGCCGTTCAGGTTGCGAGCACAACGGCCGACCGTCTGAATGAGCGATCCGCTGGAGCGAAGAAAGCCTTCTTTATCTGCGTCGAGAACCGCCACCAGCGAGACCTCCGGCAGATCAAGCCCTTCACGAAGCAGATTGATTCCAATCAGCACATCGAACTCGCCTCGACGCAGGTCGCGCAGAATCTTTACTCGTTCCAGCGTCTCAATCTCCGAGTGCATGTAGCGACACTTGACGCCGACTTCGCTGTAATATTCGGCCAAGTCCTCAGCCATGCGCTTGGTGAGCGTGGTGACCAGCACGCGTTCACCACGAGCTACGCGATCGCGGATCTCGTGTAGCAAATCGTCAATTTGACCCTTTACCGACCGCACTTCAACAGGGGGATCGACCAAGCCAGTAGGCCGAATGATCTGCTCAACGACAACGCCAGCTGATTTCGTCAACTCATACGGACCCGGAGTCGCTGAGACGTAAATCATTTGGTTCATCCGGTGCTCAAATTCGTCGAAGGTCAATGGGCGATTATCGAGCGCCGAAGGCAGACGGAAGCCATATTCGACAAGTGTTTCCTTCCGCGAGCGGTCGCCATGATACATGCCGTGCAACTGCGGAACTGTCTGATGCGATTCATCAACAAACATCAGGTAGTCGCGGGCAAAATAATCGAGCAGCGTCGGGGGCGGCTCGCCTGGCAAGCGTCCGGTGAAATGCCGCGAGTAGTTCTCAATACCATGACAGTACCCGACCGACTTGATCATCTCGAGGTCATACATGGTGCGCTGATGCACACGCTGCGCTTCAACCATGCGGCCTTGTTTCTCCAGTTCCGCTTCCCACCACGCCAGCTCTTCTTTGATTGTCTGCACGGCGTGGGTCCTGGTTTCCTCTTTCATCACATAGTGAGTTTTTGGATAGATCGGCAGACGAACATACTTCTGCTTCACGGTCCCAAAGAGGGGATCGATCTGCGCAAGGGATTCGATCTCATCTCCCCACAGCTCCACGCGATATGCCATGTCATCATAGGTCGGAAAAATTTCGATGACATCGCCGCGAACACGGAAAGTTCCTCGGCGAAATTCGCCGTCGGTGCGGTCGTACAAGATTTCAACCAGCTTGCGGGTAATCTCTTCGCGCTTGATCTTCTGACCTTTTTCAAGAAACAAAAGCATGCCGTAATAGGCCTCAGGCGAGCCGAGGCCATAAATGCAACTCACGGACGCGACGATGAGGCAATCGCGACGCTCGAAAAGGGAGCGAGTTGCCGAAAGACGCAGCTTATCTAACTCGTCATTAATAGTTGCTTCTTTCTCGATATAGAGATCCGCGGCAGGGACATATGCTTCTGGCTGGTAGTAGTCGTAATACGAAACGAAATATTCGACGGCATTATGTGGAAAAAAGTTTTTGAACTCGTGATAAAGCTGTGCCGCCAAGGTCTTGTTGTGCGCCATCACCAGGCTGGGACGGTTCGCTTCCTCGATGACTTTGGCCATCGTGTAAGTCTTACCCGAGCCTGTGACTCCGAGCAGAACCTGGTGCTGCTCGTGATCGAACACACCTCGGACCAATGATTCGATGGCTTTGCCTTGATCGCCCCGAGGTTGGTAATCGCTGACTAGCTTGAAATCCATAAAGGAGCGTTAGCTCTCCGCTGCCGGCTTACAGCGTAGGCGCCGGTCTGAGGCCTTTCCACATCTGCTGTGGGCCTCAACTCATTCAGAGAAAATAGGACGGGCGAGCTTGCCTTGATTATATCGTGCGGCAGCTTGGGAACAGCGGCGGGACAAAACCTCGGCGCGGTTTTGATTCTGGCTCGAGATTATGGAAGCTTGAACACAACCGTAATCTGAGTCTGAATGTCGACCGGTTGGCTATCGAGATAATAGGGCTTGTACTTCCACTGCTTCACGGCATCCATGGCGGCGCGGCCGAGAACTGGATCTCCGCTAAGGATCTTTAAATTTGTGATATTCCCCTCTTTGCTGATGGTCGCGGCGATTTCTACTGAACCCTGGATTTTCATCTGTTGCGCCTGTTGCGGATAAATGGGGGCAACCTTCTTCACCAGCAGCCCTTGCGATACGCCTTGGGAAACTTTCAGGGTTTGGGGTCCGGCTTTTGGAACGGTGGGAGAGACGTTGACCAAACCGGCGAGGTTTTCGGGTTGCGAGTCCGTTGCGACGTTCAGCTCCGGAGCAGATACTTCTTGTTGTTCGCTAGCCGGAGGTTGCGACACAGGTTTCTGGCCATCGGACTTTTTCACCACGATCGCATTGGGAAAGCTTACAGTAACGTCCGATTCTTCCTCGGACGACGCATCCGTAGACGCGATCGCAGACTTCTTTAATTTTGACGGCGAGGAGTCTTTGACTGGAGAACTGGTTGAATTGGGCGCCGGAGCTGGAATCGTAGCGAGCTCAGAGGCCGTGTCCGGTGCGTTGGCAGGTTCGGCTGGGGTAATAGCCGGAATGGCAGCCACTTGCGCACTCTGGGCTTGCGGGCTCGGCTTCTGAACAGAACTCGAATGCGCTCCCGATTGGATCTTCGTCCATCCCAAGTACCCGATTACAGCGGCGATCAACACCAAAGCGGTCGCGAAAATGATTTTCTTTCCCGAGCCGGTCCCAGTCGACGGACGCGCCACTGGGTTCTCTGCGGCGCTGGCAAAGGATGGTAGCTCCATTTCTCGAGTTGATTGAGCGGGTGATGATCTCTGCTTAGCGGGCGCTGCCGCCGCACCGGTACCTGAAGCTGAAACTGAAGATACCGGCTTCGCCGAAGCCAAGAGTGACTCCAGCAACTCTTTGCGTTCGTCCGATTCGACCCCAGTCGGATGCGATGCTGTCGATGCATTTGGAAGTGGTTGCCATGGACTCGCCTGTGCGTGAGCGCTCCCAGCCAACCGTCCGAGGTCAGCCGCGGGATCCGGCATGGATTCCAGTAGCGCTGCTTCTGCCGGCTCGGGTTGAGGTTCCGGATCGTTCTCCAGTTCAAAGCTTGAAGGTATTGAGGACGAATGCGCTGAAACTGGCACCCCCGGCCTATTGGCAGAGTTCTGCGAGAGCTGATCAAGCTTTACTGAAGAAGATGCTGGTTTAGACGACTCAGATTTGCGCAACAATCCGCGCGCTACCCGGATGGTACCCTTGGACTGCTCGACGTTAATCGGTTTGGTCAACACCAGGTTTGCGCCGATGCGGAATGCTTTCGCCACGCCAGCTTGGCCCTCGACAACAGCGATCGAAAGTGAGGCCTGATTCAATTCGGAGTTCCGCGCGCTCTTAAACAAGAGCGTCGCGTTCTGTTCGTTCTCACAGTCAACCACCAGCGCGTCAAAGTGCTCTGCTGTCAATTTCTTAACCGTAGAAAACGGTTCATTTGATGGCTCGACTTGGAAGTCAAGCTCGGTCAAAACTTGAGTCACCGTGCGGGCAGTCTTCTCATCAGGGCAGAATAAGAGGGCTTTATAGCTCATACTCGAATCGTAGGTACAGCGATACTCACCGGCAAGTTACCGAGGTCACAGCGGTTTAGGCTGCGGCGGCGAGTTCAGGCCGGTAGATACAATGGCCTTATGCGCCTGCCGCTTTGGCTAAAAACTGCGTGGACGTTATGGCTGGTTACTTGGGTTCCAGTTTACTGGCGGCAATACGGTTTGCAAAACTTTCTTTTCTTTTGTGACTTGGGAAATTTTCTCATAGCGATCGGCCTCTGGCGGGAAAGTCCCCTGATCTTCTCGTGGCAGGCGACAGGACTGCTGGTTTTTCAAACGCTCTACGGCATAGATTTAATCGGAACTTTGATGACTGGGAGGCATTTGATTGGCGGCACGGAATATATGTTTGACCCACACGTCCCACTCTGGATCCGGCTACTCAGCTTGTTTCACGTGATAGTCCCGCCTCTTTTGCTATGGGGAATCTGGCGGCTGGGATATGACAGACGCGGCTGGAAATATCAAACCGTGTTGACCTGGATTGTTGTGCCCATAAATTACCTCTGGCGGCCGCAATCCAACGTGAATTGGGCGCGAGGACTCTTCTTCAATCAGCAACGATTCGTTCCGGGTCCTATCTACCTGCTGGCGTATCTGATTCTGGTGCCCCTGGCCGTCTACTGGCCCACGCATTTGGCATTACAGTCGTGGGTTAATCGCTTCCGGCGTGCACCGCGCTGACGCGGCTAAGCGCCCGCTGAGTGGCTTGCAGCAAGGCTTCCGGACCAACCGGTTTTCCCGTAGCGTTCTCCATCCACAGATCGGGCGTGACTCGTCCCATCTTAGCCATGCGTTCGAACTCTGGGCCGATGCTTCCCGCTTTCTTCATCTGCTCTTCAATTTGAAACGCGATCATATGGCCTATCGGATAATCGGGCAGATAAAGAAACGAATCAATCATATGCGAGTACACGCCCAGTAGAACTATGTCCTTTTTGCCAAACACCGGAGCGTAGTACCGGTTCCACACATTTTTCGCAATCTCAACGGTGGCTTGGTTAAGCTGGGCAGGCGAAGCTTGCGGATGATCGTACATCCAGTGCCACACGCCCATGTCGACGAGAGCGACTCCGGAAATCTCATAGGTTCCCCAGAACTCGTTCAGAGTCTTTTCGGCTTCAGCTTTCTCATCCGGTGCTGGCAGACCCAATAACTCGAGATCCCGCCCCTGAAATACGAAGGCGAGAGCCTCTGTAAAAGCGGTATTGGGTACGCCTTTCAGCAACGTGTAATCAACATCGTTTAACGAAAATGTCTGCTCGACGTTGTGCCCCATCTCATGCACCGCAATATTGAATCCTTTGTAATTCATGCCCGTCTTTTCAACACGCGTACGCAAATGGGCTTTCTCAGCGCGCATCTCGGCTCCCATCGCGTGACCGGAACCGCGCGCTGGGTCCACAACAATATTGCTCGCGACGTATTGCGCACGTTGCGGCGAAAAGCCCAGCTTCATGAGTAGACTTGGGATATCCCTTTGATACGCCTCCGCCGTGGGATACCTCTTGGCGACGATCGCGTCCAGCTCTGCCTCACTGTACTTGCTGCCGGGGCGAAAGCCGTTGTACCAGATATCGAATGGCTCAAGCGGGCGGCCCAGGCGCAACTGAATCAATGTTGCAGTCTGCGTCACCAAGGGCGAGCTCAGTACCTGCTCAAGCATAGCTTGCAAGCGTGCTTCGGGAATTTCGCGATCTTCGTCAAATCGTCTGGCGATGAGTGTTGGTGCAGTCGGCGAGTACGGATCGGCTTTGCGTGCAGCGAGAAAAGTGCCCAGCAGCTTGGCATAACGGGTGTCCGGCTCACGAGCATTACTGGCCGACTGACTCTTGCTGCTTGCATCCGAATCCTTCACTGCTGCGGGCCGGACTTCGTTAGTGTAAGGATTCCAATCCAGCTGCGGATTGTCGATTACCGCCTGCGGGATGGTCTGAGTGACGATTCTTTCCATGACCTGCTGAATTGTGCGTTGTTTGGCCAGGCCGTGCTGGGAGTCCGCGTAGTCGGACTTGATCTCATCGCGAAGGTTCCAATGGCTGAGTAACCGCATTTTAGACGGGAACAAACGTTCGCCCCGATCGTTTAGCAAGTGGTACATCCAGATGTTGTATTGCGCAATGTAAGCGTCTGCCTCTGCGCCGGCCTGCGCAACCGCCAGATTCACATCAGCGGGAATGCGTTTGTCGAAGCGCTGTGCCAGTCGGACCTCGGCCCATTGGCGCCGACTCCATTTAGAACCTTCGTGCAGCCGCTGATCCAGAGTCGTGAGCGGAAAATTCAGGAGAACGATAAATGCCAATTTATTGCCGAAGAAGTCGTCAATGATGTGCGCGGACGGATCGTAACCCGCGAATATTTCGTCGAATGGAAGTACTGGGCCGAGATCGAGATCCTGCTGCTGACGGAATTCACGGTTGATCTCATGCATGTGACCGTCGAGCTCTTCCAGTAAACGCTGGTAGCGATCGAACATGGTGTCCAGTGTGGACTGATCGGCTGCAAAATTGGCGCGAACGAATTCCTCAAAGCTGGCGGCGTCGCCATCTTCAGTTCCCCAAAATTCGCTTACCTGCTGCAAACCTTGCTGGGCGCGTCTTTTTTGTGCTTCACCGTACTTAGCTGTTAGCTCCAGTTGAATTTTGCTGATCGATGATGCCATCCATGCGGGCTGATGGTTTGTGCTTTGAACGGCGCTGGATTTGGTTGCTGCCGGCATTGAGGTTTGCTGCGCGTCAACGGAAACTGCCAGCAGGATAGAAATTAAGCCAAATAGATGAACAGCGTGCACGGAACGCCTCCTATATCGTGCAAGAGCAGTTCAGTATAGCTGCGTTAAAAAGTCGTGTCTGCGACCTGAACAGCCATCAGGCAACGATTCGGATTCGACATGGATTCCTCTGGGTATTACGCGACTGCATCCCGGCTTGGCGTCCAGGCACATAGTATGCTTCTGGTAGGCTATACGCGCTAAGGAGAACTCGATTGAAAGCGTTTGTCGTTGGTTTGATCATCGGTCTAGTGGCTTTCCCGGCAGCCCTTGTCGTGTATTTCGATACCGGCATGGCCCCAGTTGCCACCTCGGCACCTCCGATGCCGTTCGAAAAGAAGCTGGCAAATGGCGCTTTGCATGCGCGCATCGAAAAAGAAATGCCGAAGACTGTTCCGATTACCGCAAATGACGAGACCTACATAGCCGGAGCGCAGATCTATCACGAGCATTGCGAAGTATGTCACGCGGCTCCAAATGGGGATCAAACCGCGATTGCGAAAGGCATGTTCCCAAAACCACCAAAATTATTGCAGGGCAAAGGAGTCACCGATGATGAACCGGGCGAGACCTTCTGGAAGGTCGCCAATGGCATTCGCCTGACCGGGATGCCGTCGTTTCGCGGGCCCTTGTCCGATACGCAGATCTGGCAAGTTAGCCTGCTGCTGGCCAATGCCGATAAATTGCCGGAATCCGCAAAGCAGGTACTAGCGGCCATGCCGAGTAAAGTTTCGGAATCGACGAAGTGAAATCAACCTTTGCACTACGCACCAAAGGTTCCCATCACCGAAGAGCAAGTTTTGACGCGGACGCACTACACGTCTAGGCAGCGATCTTTGGCTGCTCCTCATGCAGGCCAACATGGAGTTGGAGAAATCGCAGGACCTGAGCTTGCGAGAAGATGCCCTGCAACTTGCCTTCTGAAACGACGGCCAATTGAGGAAGGTTGTTGCGGGCCATAAGTTCAAGCGCTTTAACGGCCGGCAATTCAGGACCCACGGTTGGGATCTGGTTTAGCGGTTGCATGACACTCTGGACGCTCGTCTGTTCCCAGCTATCCCGAGGAATCTTCCTCGTTTCGGCGGGCGTAATGATGCCCACTGCGTGGTGGTCCTGAGAAACGAGAAAACAACGGCTCGGGCTGTGCAGGAGATATTCATCTACAAAATCGCGCAAGCTGAGATACGGCTCAACACTGGCACAATTTCGTTCCATGAGATCTGCTACACGGCGGCCGCGCAGGCCCGACATAAGCTCGACCTGGAGATAGCTGCTGCGGGAGGCGTCTAGAAGAAACCAGCCGATGAAAGCAAGCCACAGTCCTCCGAAATCTCTCCCGACAAAAAACATATAAAGCCCATAGAGGATAAAAAGAAAAGCGACGACTTGCCCTACCCGCGCCGCAATGCGAGTGGCGCGATCCATTTTTCCGGTGATCCACCACGCGATTGAGCGCAGCACCCGCCCGCCATCCAATGGATAGCCCGGAATCATATTGAACGCTGCGAGTGCTAGGTTGATGTATCCCAACCAGAAAAGCACTGCCGTCACGGGGCCTGCAAATTCGGCGCCGCGCGACGGCGCCAACGAACGAGCGATGGCGAGGCAAACAACTCCAATAACGAGGCTGGTAAGTGGCCCGACGATACCGATCCAGAATTCCGACTTTGCGTCGGGAGCTTCCGATTCAATCTGCGAGACGCCACCAAGTGCGAACAACGTGATCTCGCGCACCTTCAGCCCGCGTGATTTTGCGACAACGGAATGAGCCAGCTCATGCAGCAAAAGGGTAACGAAGAAAAGTACGGCTGTTATACCCGATACCGCCCAGCGGAGGTTCTGACTCCACTCCGGCCTGACGCTGTGGAAGCGGGCATCGAGGGAAAAGGCGATCAGAATTGCAATGATGAACCAGCTGTAGTGCAAGCCGATTTGAATTCCGGCAATGCGCCCGAGTTTTACTTGAGAACGCATCTAAGATCCGCGGCAAGATCTGTCAGGTTATTGGATGCAGTGGGATGAAAACTGGCGAGATTGATTTCGCAAGGACTCAGCGGGAGAACAAATCGACCTTGGCAATCGAAATACAGCTTTTGAATCAAGGCTTGTTGGCTGTAACCTCAGTGACCGTAAGTTCCGGTAATTGGTGATTCCAGGCCGCAGGGGCATGATCCACATAAATGCGCACTGGCCGGATCTCGTTCGGCTTGATTGGACGATCGACTAAGTCTTCCGACTTCAGATCAGAGCGGCTGCTAAGTTCGCCGACCGGTCGAGTCTCGCTCCCCACAACCTTACTGCCATTGCCAAGAAAATTGACTTGTACCTGCACGCCCGTAATCTCGGTTGTGCCTTGATTCGACAGCTGGCCATCGAGATAGAACGCATTTCCAAGTGGCGCAGCGTCTAGATGGAATCCGGAAAGCTGGACCTGATTCGCCGTAGGCTGCGCTGGTACATCTGCTCCCGTGGGGGCATTGCTGGCTTTGGGTGTTTGTGGCAGCCAGTAGATGATGCCAGCAAGAAGGGCAGCTGCAACCACGATCGCGAATAATGTCCAAGGAAAGCCTTTTTTCTTCAGTAGCTGCAGTCGGGGCACTTCACGCGGCCCCCGGCGCGGCTGGTTGGGTGGAAACTGCGGATTAGTAGCCACGCTAACCTCCTCTAGAACCGGAAGATTGGATGTATGAGACCTTCAGGGGTTTGCCGCGGGCCGGTTACTGGTCGGCATCCATATTGATTCGTGTGAGTTCCTGGGCGAGGTTCCGGCGCTAACCAGCACTGATCCCCAAACTTGGTTAGCGCCAGATTCCCGGACCACCAGACTACTTATGCTGGGTCGAGGACGCGATGTTCACATCATGGGCGAGCAAAAACACTCCGGAGGTTTGCCGCGCTTTTTTCATCTTGCCATTCGAGGCATCGGTTTCCTGCGCTTCGATGTCTCCAGCGGGATGAATCTTCCCATCGATGGTCACGATATCGCCTTTATGGAATATCTTCGCTAAGAGGTTGGGGTTGTCTTTGCTTTTTACGATCAGCAGCCGATGGTTTTTGTCCAACCCGACCCAGAAATTGCCGGCTTTGTCCGCATCCTGAACCATGACATTCTGAAGGACGACGTTCTTTCCGACCCAACTGGTGGGATCTTGGTTGTAAATCTTACCCGGATCCACAAGAACGACCGGCTCTTGTGCACCGTTCTGGCTGTCCTGGCTTGTCCCAGACATGTTTCCTTGTGTGGGTGGCTGGCTCGTAGGCGGACTCGGCTGGGATCCGTTCTGATCCTGCGGGTTTTGGTTTTGGGCAACGGTCGATATACCGAACAGTAGTCCGATCGTGAGCAAGATGCCCAATAAAATTCTGCCGTTCGCCTTCATCATTTCGTCCCTCCTTTGTTTCGCGGCTACTTGGATGGGAGCAGAGATAGGAACGTTGTAGGGCAAAGCAACGGCGCGCGTCATTCGATTTTGGCAAGGATGGGCCCTTTGAACAATGATACCCAACTATGCTGGCGGCTTTCTTTCCTCTCCTGGCGGGTGGCAGGGGCAAGAGCGTCGAGAGCATATAGCGCATCATCGAGGGCCTGGGCTTCCTCCAAACGATCTCCAGGATCGTGGAACAAGTCACGGGCACGAGAGACTATTGCGGCCCGAGCCTCGACCATGCGCCTTGCCATTTTCGTGCGATCGCTCTCAAAAAGTGCGCCAATATAAAGTTGTCTCCAATTGCTGGTCTCTGCTGCAAAGTGGCCGTCCATAGAGATCTCCTTCATCCGCGGCAATTCAGTGCCCCCACCCGAAGCTTCGACGGGTCTTGCTTTGACAGCAAAACGCGATGCCGATGAGTGTCAACCTTTGCCCTGTTAAGAAGCATGCGCCAAGAAACGCCATTTTCTGACTGAAAGGGCTCAGGCTTGTATTTTCGGCAGCAATGTGGCAAAAGCAGCACAAACTTGCTCTGCTGTCAGTGGCCATCGCCAGGCTTCGTAGTTAATGACCTCGGCTTTCGGCGGATTCCAGAAATCGTAAGAAGCTTGCGGGCGGAAACGCTCGCACTTCAGATCAAATCCCTTCAGAGCCTGGCTCTGCGACGCGTGGGCGCGAACCATATTCCTCTTGGTATCCAGTTCACCAGCGGTTCCCCGCAGCAGCGCCGTGTCGTTTGTAGGCTGCAGGAACTGCTGCCGTCGTATGCCCTCCCCGGTGCGGTGATAAAGCGGCATTTCCCAAACGGGAATTCTTTGCTGCGATCCCAAGAGATACGCCAGAAACGCGCAGGAGTCGTGATCGGGATGCCCTCCTTCATAGGCATGGGTGAGAAGAGCATCAGGTCGGAATTCGCGTGCGAGCTCGTTCAGCTCATTCAACGCAGATCGCAAATTCCTGTGCAGTTCCTGATCGCAGAAATTCAAAAAGGCAGTTCGCTTCACTCCTGCGATTCTCATCGCGGTCTCGGTTTCCTGGCCCCGCACGGTGACGTAATTCTCTCGCCCCCCGTAGGATTGCCAGAAATAGGAATCGCGTGGTCCTCCATCGGTACAGAACACAACACAAGGATCCTGTATTCGTTGGAGCAGAACACCAGCTCCCACCGACTCGTCATCCGGATGAGCGACAATCAGCAGTGAGCGTCTTAGAAGGTGTGAAATGTGCCCGGCTCGCAACCGGACCTCCCCATTGCAGTGGTGAAGCTGGTCTCATCGTGCTTAGCAATACGATCGTAGAGGTCTAGATACTCGCGAACCATTCGTTCAGCGGAGAATCGCTCGACAGCGACTTGGCGGCAGACGCCAGGATCAATGTATTTCGTCAGACGCATAGCGTCGGCCATTCCAGCCACAGAATCGACCACGAATCCGGTTCTCCCGTGCTCCACAATTTCGGGCAGTGCTCCAGAGTTCATCGCAATCACCGGAGTGCCGCAAGCGAGCGCCTCCATGCTCACCAAAGAACTGGTTTCGGGAGCCAAGCTGGGCACGAGAAGGCATTTCGCTGATCGTAGCAGTTGGATTTTGTCACGATGCCCGACTGCACCAACGAACCTGCAATTTTCATTAAGGGCCGGCAACACTCGCTGGTTGAAATAGGCAAGATGTTCGGAATAGCCGTAGGCCCGGCCGGCAATAGTCAGCGGCACATCAGCTTGGCGCGCTGCCTCTATCGCGAGATGTATCCCTTTTTCGGGACAAATCCGGCTTAGAACAATAGCACCACGCCGCTTATGGACCGGGACTGTAGTCAGTTTCGGAATGGGCACTCCATTGCCGATGGTATGTCTAAGTGATGCAGAATCCCGAGTCGCCCTGCGCTGCGCGTCCGAAACGCAATTTAAGTACAGATTTGGTTGATCTATCTTGTAAATCCATTCGGGATACCAAGTCAGTGGCAGGTGCAACGTCGCGAGTACCAGCACGTCACAAACCGGAAGAAATTCATGGAAATCGCATCCATGCATGTGAACCAGGTCAAAGGGATTGCTCATCAGCGCTTCGTCGATTTTTTTCTTGTGCTCGAGATAGCGGTATCGGTAGTACTCGGGAGTGATCTCTTCGGGCTGAGGAGGTGTGCCCAACAAAGTTCCGCGGACACGCGAGTTGGCCGCCGCCACGACTACGGATTGATGTCCGGCCGCTACTTGCCCCTTTTCGAGATGCGCCAGGACTTGCTCCGCACCGCCGACCGCATCATCTCCCACATGGGCTAGCGCGAACGCGATGTTAAGGATTCGCACAGTCTTGCGCTTGGATGTAAGAAGGTTGCACCTCGTTTGCCGCCGCAAGCTACAGATACGCAGCTTATTAATCTCCTCCAGCAGCAATCCCGAGTGGGCGTAATCGCAACAAAATAGAGCACGGAACGCACATCGCAGCTATGGGCACCCACAAATTGACGCCGCTACGAGCGATGAGAATTGCGGTTGGGCATGCAGCATGTGGATTAAAGATCGACGTTCTTCGTCATCTACCGGGGATCGTTTCTGAATGGTGGGATCTTTTTAGGCGCTGTCCCGACGCCACTCCTTTCCAATCCCCCGCGTGGTTGCTGCCTTGGTGGGAATTCTTTGGTCATGGTGAGCCTTTGGTTGTTACTGCTCGCCGAAACGAGGTGCTGTGTGGTTTGGCTTTGCTTTACATTTATGAGACCGAAAGAGAAGGTCCCCAGCTATTTTTCGTCGGCAAGGCGGTCAGTGACTACCTGGATGTTCTGATCGCGCCTGATGAGCAGCGCACCCAGGTGGCACAACAACTGCTTGATTACGCTTTTGTGAATGCTGGAAATTGGCGTTCTACCGATTTGGATCGCTTACCATCGACCTCTCCCTTGCTGCACGTTCAACACCCTCCCGGGGTGCGTGCCATTCCAGTGCGTGATGGAGTTTGTCCGCAACTGACCCTTAGCGGTCGCAGGCTGGAAGACTTCGTAAAAAGAAAGAGCACGCTGATCAACCTTCGAAACCGCAGGCGTCGGGCCGAGAGGGCAGGCTCCGTCGAATTTGTAACCGCTGATTCCAGTACCGTCGACGAACTGATGGGAGATCTGCACAGGCTGCACTCTAAACGATGGAATTTGATCGGGGTTGCAGGCATGTTCTCGGATCAGATCATGACTGCTTTTCTCACCGAAGCGGCTCGACAGCTCCAAACGATCGGTATGCTTCGATTGCATGCCATGCGCCTCAACGGGGACAGTATCGCCGTTTCCTTCGGAATGCTCCACGAGGGTCGTGCTTACCTTTACAACTTCGGATTTGAGACAGCGTACTCAACTATTGCTCCGGCAACCCAAGTCATCGCTTTTGCCATCGAGCAGGCTGCGCGGGAAGGTGCTTATGTTTTTGACTTTCTGCAGGGTGATGAGCCTTACAAATTTGCAACTTGGGGAGCAGAGCCGCACTACACGTACCGGCTGAGGTATTTCGCTTCGGCGTCCGAGGCATCTAATGCCTTGTTCACCCAAACCGAGCGAGAAGGAGATGATATGGCCAGAGATTCGCGAAATGACAAAGATGAACGCTCACCGGAACGAAGAGGTGATCTCGAAGCACAACCAGATGACTTGGGCAACGATCCAGCACAGGTTGGTCTGGACAGTGCGGGGCAGGACGGCAGCTTGCAGCAAGTCTCCTCAGTAAGGGACGCAACGGAGGAGTCTCCGGAAGAACTGGCCGAGACCGGTCAAGATCTGGAAGCCGATGCCGTGGAAGGAGTCGAAGATGCCGCTGATCATCCGGAACGTCCGGTGCACACGCACGAGGAGTACGGCAGTCCGGAAGATGTGCCTCCGAGAAACCGTGAAGATGAAGCTGCCTGATCAATGTAGCTGAGGTTGGAGGGTCTATGTCCGAAAGCAACGACCGTTCCCGACAAAGTAATGAGCCAGAAAGGAAGCGCAATCCTAAGGACAATCAGGTGGCTGTAAAGCGTGACCTTCGCGAAAAAATGCTGGACAAGACTCTGGCCGATTCGTTTCCCACCAGCGACCCCCCGTCTAGCATTCCAGATCCTTCTGCCAAAGATTCGCTCATAGCGAGTGGGGGAGAAAAGAATCTTTTCGTCGGGTTGGCGCCAGGCACTTGGGTTGCGCTGTCGCTGAACAACGACGAAGTCTTCGCGACTGGCGCGACTCGCGATGAAGCTGAGCAAAACGCGCGTACAAAGGGACACCACAACATGCGCTTGCTGAAAGTTTCACCCGAGAGCGATGCCCACCCGAAAACTTCAACCGAAGCAGCTTGAGTGCACCCCTGCCCGATTTGGTTACGACCGTTACGTTTTCAGACTCGC
>Ga0070731_10000491_pt1 | contig 52599 bp, 38 predicted proteins | sample Coa_R1_2_FD_66448 | JGI IMG/M metagenome (GOLD analysis project Ga0070731, IMG submission 66448) | Surface soil microbial communities from Centralia Pennsylvania, which are recovering from an underground coalmine fire - Coalmine... | ecosystem: Environmental > Terrestrial > Soil > Unclassified ... | reverse complement strand
GGAACTTCCTGGGTCAACCGAAATCGACGCCGCCGGAGTGATCGCCAATGCCGCCGTGTTGCCGCTCACAAACGCAGCGGCCGCCGTCGTGGTTCCAGCGATGGAAACCAGATAGGAGATCGATTGACGGACCACCATGGTCCGCGGGACCGTGAAGGTCAGCCGCGCCGTAGAGCCGAACAGCGGCTGTACCGCAGTGGCCTGCGCCGTGCCGGACGGTCCATTGCCGGTACGCACCGGCCGCAACGCGACCGTGACAGCAGCCGGCAAAATGACGCCGCTCGGAAAGCCCGTGCCGGTGAGCGTAACGGTGGTTACACCAGGCTCGGCGGCGGCGGGACTGGCAGGCGACTCCAGCGTGACCGTGGCCTGCGCCTGCAGCGCCGCCGACGCGCCCAGCATCGCCCAGGCTGCCACGCACATCGGGAATCGTTTCATCGCCGTCCGCGCGCCAGCATGGTCAGAATCCCAAGCGGCAGCAAGATGACGGTGCCGGGCTCCGGAACCGGGGCGGGGACCGATTGCGCGTCAATCGCGGCGAAGTCGACGCCAGCCGTCAGCGCGCCGCCGGACGACGGCAACAGGTCGACGGTAATATCCGCCAGGGCCATGAACGTGGAGCCATCCGATAGCGCGAGAATGCTCTGGCCCAGCGTGGCGGTCAGCACGGCGGAAGTGATCTGGGTGGTGCTGGGGAAGCCGATGGGGGAGGTTTCCCCGGGGAACAGCGTGCCAATCTGCTGCACGTCGGAACCGCCGCCTGCCAGATACACGGTCAGGGTTGCATTGAAAAAATTCACCGGATCGACCACGTACGGCGTGCCGGCGAAAGGACCGTAGGCCGGCCCGGTGAAATTGAAGATGTCGAGAGCATCCACGCCCGGCGCTGTGCCGGCGGGAATCACGACGTCGTAAGAGATCAAGCCGGTGACAAGTGTGGAAGCAGAGGCCGGAAATGAGAGCATCGAGAGCAGCAGCAGACACAACGCGCGGCAGCCCATCATAACCTCGTAAGCGGATTATAACGCAGACACACTTGCCTTCCGGCCGCGCGCTGCTGTATCGTCATCTTCGTGACGATAACCCGACGAACCTTACTCGCCGCGGTGCCGGCCGCCGCCGCGGCCCAGGCCGCCCGCCCCCGCACGATCTGGAAGCCCAGGCTGGGCGTCCTGGGCGAATACTCCGACGCCAACCTGGAGTTCGTGAAAGCCGAAGGCTTCACCAGCATGCAGCTCCGGCTGAATCCCGAGCACCTGGATGACACGGCCATCGCCGCCATCAAGGACAAGATCTCCCGCTCCGGCCTCTATATCTCTTCGCTGGCGGTGGACGGCAACCACATCGATCCGGATCCGCCCCGGCGCGCCCGCCAGAACGACTACGCCATGAAGTGCATCGAGCTGTGCGGCAAGCTGGGGATTCCCAACATCGGGGGACAGTCCGGCACCATCAAGGGGCAGCCGCTGGCCGCGCAGGTCGACGAGATCGTGCGCGTGTATACCGAAAAGTATTTTCCACTGTGCGAGAAACACAAAGTGCGCGTGCTCTGGGAGCCCTACGCCGGCGGACCCAATATCGCCACCGGTCCGGTCGGCTGGGAAGCGCTCTTCAAGGCGTTCGGTAACAGCCCGCACGTGGGCCTGCAGTTCGATCCGTCGCACCTGATCTGGCAATTCATGGATCCGGTGGCGGCCGCCCGGGAGTTCGTCGACAAAATCCACGACGTGCATCTGAAGGATACCGAGATTCTGTGGCACGTGCTGAAGCGGGCCGGCATTCAGCCGGTCAATCGCGCGAGCTGGTGGCGCTTCCGTGTGCCGGGGTACGGCTCCATGGATTGGAAGGGATTCTTCAGCGTGCTGGCCGAAGCCGGTTACACGGGGGCCATGAACATCGAGAACGAAGACGAATTCTTCTATCCTCCGTACACCGAGCGGGACTTCACCGAGACTTACAAGCGCGGCTTCCGCATGGCGCACGAATTTCTGAAGACGCTGGTACCGCCCGTGACGGCGTAAACGGGCGCGCTACTCAACCGTTCACCACACGAAACGACTCGCGCGCGATCTCCCATTCTTCCCGAGTGTGAACTACCAGCACGCGCACGGCGGAATCCGCCGCGGCGACATCCGCATCCACCGGCGACGCCGCGTTCTTCGACGCATCCAGCTTGACCCCCAGGAACGCGAAGGCCTCTGCGGCCCGCGCGCGCACCCGCGGCGAGTTTTCGCCGACCCCCGCGGTAAACACCAGCGCGTCCAGGCCGCCCAGGCTGGACAGCATCGCTCCGATCTCCGCGCACAGGCGATGTACGAACACATCGAACGCCAGCTGCGCGCGCACCTCGCCGCGATCCATGGCCTCCATCACCGCGCGCATATCGCCCGAGATGCCGGAAACCCCGCGCAGCCCGGATTCCTTGTTCAGCACGCGGTCCAGTTCTTCGGCGCGGTAGCCCAGGTGGCGCACCAGGTGGATGATGATGCCCGGATCGATGGTGCCCGAGCGGGTGCCCATCATCAGGCCTTCGAGCGGCGTGAAGCCCATGGTGGTGTCGACGCTGACGCCATCGCGGATGGCGGCCAGCGAGCAGCCGTTGCCCAGATGGCAGGTGATCATGCGCAGCGATGGAAGGTCGCGCCCCAGGATTTCGGCCGCGCGCCGCGACGTGTACTGATGGCTGATGCCGTGGAATCCGTAGCGGCGAATGCCCTGGCCGAGCCATTCGTACGGTCCCGGATACACGTAGGCCGGCGGCGGCAGGCTGGCATGAAACGCCGTATCGAAGACCGCCACCTGCGCCGCGTCCGGTCCCAGGATGCGCTCCACGCACTCGATAGCTTCGAGTTCCAGCCGGTTGTGCTCCGGCGCGAAGCTGGCCATCCGGGCGATGCCCGCGCGCACTTCCTTCGTGATGCGGGTGCTCTCGCGGAACGCCCGCCCCCCATGCACCACGCGATGGCCGGCCACGTGGATTTCAGCGCGGTGCGGCAGCATCTCCATCAGCGGGCCTAGCGAATCGAGCGGCGTCTTCACGGAAACGCCGTGGCTGGATCTGGAGCCGTCCGCCTGAATTTGGATTTCGGCCGTTCCGGGGTGATGCTCCCAATCCACGCGCGCCTCCCACAGCGGACGGGGCGGGGAAGCTTGCAGGCCGGTCACCTCGAACAGGCTGCTCTTGAAGCTGCTCGATCCTCCGTTCAGCACCAGGATCTTCATTTAATAAGGCCATTTCCAATCCCGGATCTCCGGCATATCGTCGCCATGCTTCACCACATACCGCTTGTGCTCGAACAGCTTGTTGCGCAGATCCTGCTTGATATGCGCGGCGATGTTGCGCAGCCGGGGCACCCGGTCGATTACGTCGCCGGCCAGGTGGAAACGGTCCAGATCGTTCAGAACCGTCATATCGAAGGGCGTGGTGGTGGTGCCTTCCTCTTTGTACCCGCGCACGTGCATGTTGTCGTGATTCGTACGCCGGTAGGTCAGGCGGTGAATCAGCCACGGATAGCCGTGAAACGCAAACACCACCGGCTTGTCGGCGGTGAACAGCGAATCGAATTCGCGATCCGGCAGGCCGTGGGGATGCTCCGTGGAGGGTTGCAGGGTCATCAGGTCCACCACGTTCACCACACGGATCTTCAGGTCCGGCAGATTGCGCCGCAGGATGTCCACGGCGGCCAGCGTCTCGAGAGTGGGGACATCTCCGCAGCAGGCCATCACCACGTCGGGCTCCACGCCGTTGTCCGTGCTGGCCCATTCCCAGATGCCCAGGCCGATGGTGCAGTGTTCGATGGCGGACTCCATATCCAGGTATTGCAGGGCGGGCTGCTTGCCCGCCACGATCACGTTCACGTAATTGCGGCTGCGCAGGCAATGATCGGTGACCGAGAGCAGTGTATTGGCATCCGGCGGCAGATACACCCGCACCACGTCCGCCTTCTTGTTCACCACGTGATCGATGAAGCCGGGGTCCTGATGGCTGAAGCCGTTGTGATCCTGCCGCCAGACGTGCGAGGTCAGCAGGTAATTCAGCGAAGCGATGGGCCGCCGCCACGGAATGTGGCGCGTCGTCTTCAGCCACTTGGCGTGCTGGTTGAACATCGAATCGATGATGTGCACGAAGGCTTCGTAGCAGGAGAAGAATCCGTGGCGGCCGGTCAGCAGGTAGCCTTCCAGCCAGCCCTGGCACATGTTTTCGCTCAGCACTTCCAAGACCCGCCCATCCGCCGCCACGTGATCATCGGTCGCCAGGATCTCGGCGGTGGACTCGCGGTTGGTGACCTCAAACAGCGCGTCCAGCCGGTTCGACGCGGTCTCGTCCGGACCCACCACGCGGAAGTTCGCCGCGCCGGCGTTCAGCTTCATCACGTCGCGCAGCATCTTTCCCATTACGCGCGTGGCTTCCGCCGTGACCGTGCCGGGCTTGGGGACGTCCACCGCGTAATCGCAGAAATCCGGCATCTGCAGATCGCGCAGCAGCAGGCCGCCGTTGGCGTGCGGATTGTCGCCCATGCGCCGCGTGCCTTTGGGCGCCAGTTCCTGCAGCTCGGCGATCAGCGTTCCGGCGGCGTCGAACAGCTCATCCGGCCGGTAGCTCTGCATCCACTCTTCGAGCATCTTCAGGTGGCCGGGCTTGGTAGCCAAGTCCGTCAGCGGCACCTGGTGGGCGCGGAACGTGCCTTCCACCTGGACGCCATCCACCACCTTGGGCCCCGTCCAGCCCTTCAGCGTCCGCAGCACGATCATCGGCCAGCGCGCGCGCCGCGTGAACCCGTTGGCGCGGGCCTCCTGCTGGATGCTCTCGATTTGCGCCAGCACTTTGTCCAGCGTAGCCGCCATCAACTGGTGCATGGCGTCCGGATCGTCGCCCGCGACGAACACCGGTTCATGGCCGTAGCCGCGCAGCAGCTCCACGAGCTCTTCCTGCGGCAGCCGCGCCAGCACCGTGGGACCCGCGATCTTGTAGCCGTTCAAATGCAGAATGGGCAGCACCGCGCCGTCACGCGCGGGGTTCAGGAATTTGTTTGAGTGCCAGCTCGCGGCCAGCGATCCGGTCTCCGCTTCGCCGTCGCCCACCACGCAGCAGGCGATCAAATCAGGATTGTCGAACACCGCGCCGTAGGCATGCAGCAGCGAGTAGCCCAGTTCGCCGCCTTCATGAATCGATCCGGGCGTCTCCGGCGCCACGTGGCTGGGAATCCCGCCCGGAAACGAGAACTGCTTGAACAGCCGCCGCATGCCTTCCGCATCGCGCGAGATGTTGGGGTAATACTCGCTGTAGGTGCCTTCCAGGTAGGTGTTGGCCACCAGCCCCGGACCGCCATGTCCCGGACCGGCGATGTAGATCATGTTCAGATCGTGCTGCCGGATCAGCCGATTGCAGTGCACGTAGATGAAGTTGAGTCCGGGCGTGGTGCCCCAGTGGCCCAGCAGGCGCGGCTTCACGTGCTCGATGTTGAGCGGTTCCTTCAGCAGCGGGTTGGCGTAAAGATAGATCTGGCCTACCGACAGGTAATTCGCGGCGCGCCAGTAAGCATTGATCTTGCTTAGTTCATCGGCTGAAAGCGGACCCGTCATGGCAACTCCTCAAATCCAGGATGCCAGACAATCGTTCGCGGAGGCAGGTTTTTCGGCGCGCCGGCCTAGGCGCTGGCGAGAGATGAGTTATGCCGTACAGTAATCTGTCCGTAATATGACGGATCGGCGAATTTCTCGTTGAAGATGCGATCCCAACGGGCGTTGTCGACGCAGCGGCTGCAGATCCCGCAACGGCATACGCGCGGACGGCTGCCAGGGCCGTGTACCGCCGCGGGGGCCACCACACCGGTGGCGTGCCGCGGATAGGTTGGCTTCTTGACCGCCTCCACCCGCCCGACGCCCGTGGACACGCGAGCCACGGCCTCGGCTTGCTCGATGGTGCGTCTGCGGACCGGGGATCCCCACGACATGAGAAGATTCGCGATCCCGGCCGGTGTTTCCAGCGTTACTTCTTCGGTCTCTATGCTCTGCATGATGTCTCCATAACCAGCGAACGCAGCCCGCCCTGGCCTTCCATAACGGCTCCTGCCATGCTCAGGTTCTTCAATCCGTGCAGCGCCAGGTCGAAGCGGTCCTTGGCGCCGGACTTCTGGAAAAGATGCGACAGGTAAACCTTGACGGTCCCTTCGGTAATGCCCAGTTCGGTGGAGATTTCCTTATTCTTCATCCCGCGCGCAAGCAGAGTCACTAACTGGCTCTCCCGCGGGCTCAGTTCCACGCGCCGCGACGACCGGAAACTGTCCGTCAGGCTCTTCTCGAACCACAACTCCCCGGCTTCCACGCGACGCAGGCAATGCAGCAGCGCGTCCAGCGGCAGGGTCTTCCGCAGCACGCCGCGGATCCCCATGGTCAGCGCGTGCAGCGCGAACTCGCCGCCGAGACCGTTCGTCCATAGAATGAATTTGCAGTCCGGGGCCAGACCGCGCAGCTCGGTGAGCGTGCCCGTGGTGATTTGTGGAGTCAGGTCCACCAGCGCTACATCGGGCCGTGCGCTGGCCAGAAACTCCTTAAAGGTCGAAACCTTCGCGCAACAGCCGCAAAGCTTCAGTGTCGCGTCGGCGGCGAGCACGCTTTCGACTCCTTTAGCCAGGATCGGCTGGTCCGAATAAACGAGAACGGTGGGCATCTTTGAACTCCCTGCGGCCAGCGCGATCTTGTCAGCCGATTTTTGCCGGCGACAGGCTTTTCTTGCTGGACGGCGGAAGAGAGGGCATGCAGTTTACCAAAGGCGGATTGATTGTTGGCCGGGAAGGCCATCTTTATCGGAACCTTCTTATATCTAAGGGGTTATCCTTAGAAATACTACGGATATTTCCTAAAAGGAAATATCCCTGGATAGCCTTAATAGTACTAAGAAAGTGGGGCAAGTGGGTGAAACGGCCCAGTTTACACCCAATTGCCTCAAAAGAATGGTTCAAACAACGGGGGAAGGATGGCAGATCTGTTCCGTCCGCTGCTTATTTCGGGCGCCTAACATTTATATATATTAAGGGCTTAAGATCTTTAAATTTTTAAAAAAGCCGGGCCGTGGCGGAGATCCTCACGCAGGCTCACAGTTAGAATTCGACTTAAAGGAGGCTTTACCCAGGCTGAGCAAAAAAAAGGGGCGGCACACCACATCCGCCCCCCGCCTGAATCCCGTCACTCGGTCCGCAGAGTGACGGTTCGCTCCAGCAACGCGTTCAGACCGCCGACCACGGTGATCTTATCGACCTTATCGGCGATCTTTTCCAGCGTCTCGAGTTCCTTCAACCGCACCAACAGAGGATTGTCCTCCATCAGCTTGGCCGTGTTAAGCAGCGACCGTGTGGCCGCCGTCTCCTCACGCCGGCGGATCAGGTTGGCCTGCGCCTGCTTCTCGGCAGTCACCACCTGGTTGAGAATCTCGCGAATGTCTCCGGGCAGGATGATGTCCTTGAGCGCGATCTCCCGCACCCGTACGCCGTAACTTTCCATCTCCCGGCGAACCTCGGCGGATACCGCTTCGTCGATGTCCGTCTTCTCCGCGAGCACCTGCTCCAGGGTGCGCTTACCGAGCGACTGGCGCACGGCGATCTGCAATGCGCGGTGGAGGTATTCGTGGACGTCCTTCAGGCCGGCGCGCGCCGTCATGGCATCCACGATCTCGAACACCGCCGAGATGTTCACTCGCACGGTGACCTTGTCCTGGGTCAGGATCTCCTGCCCGGGAACCTCCACGTTCTGGCGGCGCGTCTCCAGCACTTCCACGCGCTGCACGCCGATGCTGTTCCAGAACCCATAGCTGCCGGGTCCCAGCTCACGCACCAGGCGCCCTTCGAGATACAGCAGCCCGCGCTTGCCCTCGTCCACCACGGCGAAGGTCACGCCGGACTCGCGGCCCAGCCGCACCAGCCCGGGCAGCATCCGGGCGGGCGCTTCGGGCGCGTTGCGCAAATCGATCAGCTCGAAGGTCACGGTCGTTGCGTCCTTCCAATACAGCACGCGGTTGGAAGGCGCGACGACCCGCGCCAGGCGGCCGTCCAGGTACACGACGGCCACCTGCGCGTCGGAAGTCTCGACAACGGTGAAGTAACGCGCCACCGTCCCGGGGCGGTGGTTGGCGATGTAATCGGCCCACTCGCCCGTCAGAACCAGGTCGCGGACGTTAAAGCGCACCAGTTCGAAACCCCGGCCGAACAGCCAGCGTTCGCCGGGGCCCAGAATCTCCACGAAGCGGCGATTGCGAACCACCAGCACGCGTTCGTTGTCGCCAATCAAAACATGACGCAGCATAGGATCACCTCCTTAGTTTGTAACTACCGCCGGGTAGTTGAGTTAGCCAGACCTGACTCCACAGCTCCGCAAGCGGGCCTAACCTAGAGCGGACTTAGCCGCGCCATAAAGTGAAGGCGAAACGCGGTTCGCAGTTTCAGGGAATGCGCAGAGCAGTAGAGCTGCCGCCGGTCCAGGCAGGACGGACCGGAGTCTATCTCGCCAGGATGGCCGGAGTCAGGCCTGGGTCACTCGGATTGAGCTGTTTACCAAACAGCGCCTGGATAACGGGAATCGAACCCGCGGCCCACAGATTTTGAGTCTGTTGCTCTTTCCACTGAGCTATATCCGAATGGATGCGGAAGGTTCCGGTTATCGCAGGCATACGGTACCTCAGTGAGGCCGCACCAGCGAGGCGTTTAGAACCTCGGCTATTAGCGATCATCGGGTCATTTACCTCCAGCTTCAACAGAATAATCCACGCACGGGTGGTGGTCAAGAAAATTTTTATTAATGTCAGTGGGGCAGGCACTCCGGCCTGGGGACGTCGCTCTCCAGCGCGTCGTGTTTAACCTGACCGCTCCGGCGACGCATGCGTGGCGGACGGCCGTAGCCCGCCTCTTCCGCCCGGCGCGCGCGAACGCGGGCTTCATCGCGAACCGTGCGCTACTCTCTGCGCTTCGCGCATCACGCGCAGCGTATTGCCGCCCAGAATCTTCAGAATGTCCGCATCCGAGTAACCACGCTCCATCAGGCCACGCACCAGGTTGGGGATCTTCGACATATCCTCCATGCCTTCCGGAAACTGATCGTCCGCGCCGTCGAAGTCCGATCCCAGCCCCACGTGATCCACCCCCGCCACCTTCACCGCGTGGTCGAAATGATCCAACAGCCTGCTCAGCGGCAGACGCCCCAGCTTGGCGATGCGTTCCGCATTGATCTTGCGCACCGCCGGACCCACCGGGCTGCGGTCGCCGAATTTGGGCGCACGGCTCTCCGCATCCTCCTGTTGCTTCTGGGTGTCCTGCATCGCGCCGAATTTCTCCGCGAATCCGTGGTCCAGAAAGCCTTCGAAAAAGTTAATGTGGACCACCCCGCCGTTCTTCGCCAGCGCCCGCAGCATATCGTCGGTCATATTGCGCGGCACGTCGTCCAGCGCCCGGCACGACGAATGCGACGCGATCACCGGCGCCGCCGATGTCTACACGGCATCGTAGAACGTCTTGTCCGAAACGTGCGAGATATCCACCAGCATCCCCAGCCGGTTCATCTCTTTTACCACCTGCCGTCCGAAATCCGTGAGTCCGTTGTGCTCCGGCGGCAGGCTGGCTGTATCCGCCCACGGCGTGTGCTGCGTGTGCGTCAGGGTCATGTAGCGCACGCCCAACTGATAGTAAGTTCGCAGCACGGCCAGATCCGAGTCGATCATGTGGCCGCCTTCCACTCCCATCAGCAGCGCGATCTGCCCGCGCGTCCTGGCCGCCAACACCTGATCCGCGGTAGAGGCGAGCGCCAGTTGCGCCGGATGCCGGGCCACCTCGCGCCGCACCGCGTCGATCTGTTCGAGCGCGCGCCGGATAGCCTCCGGCGGCGTGTACTCCACCGCGTCCGTCCAGATGGAAAGGAATACGCCTGTTACATGACCTTCCCGCAGGCGCGGCACATCCACTTGGCCGTAGTCGTGCCGGACGGTCAGATCGTAGGCTTCGTCCACGATCATCTGCGTGGTGTCGTCGTGCAGATCCAGCACCACCGCCCGGCGCAGCAACCGCTCCAGCCGCGCGGGATCGGCTTTGGTTTGCGCTGCTGCCGGGACCGCCAAGAGAGCCAAGACTACGAAAAGGGCCGGCCTCACGGCTCTTTTTTCCTAAGAACCGAGCTCACCAGGTCTTTCCCCCGTTCGTACGCCAACTGGTATGCGTCCCGCCGCTGCGTGCGCGTGTAGCCGTACCCCACGCCGTGAAAATGCTCCAGCCCTTTTCCCAATACGTAGGTTGCCGCGAACGCGATGGCCCCCTTGGGAATCAATCCGCCGCCCAGCGGGATGAATCCTACCAGCTCGCGCGCCAGCGCCCGCCACCCGAAAGCCCCCGCCGCGATCGAAACCAGTTCTGCCAGTTGCTCGTTGTAGCCCACTTTCTTATCGCTGGCCGCCGCCACCAGAAACGCCATGCGCACCTGGTTCATGGTGATGAAGGCGGTATCCGAAGCGAACTCCCCGATGGCCCACGGCAGCTCGAGGAAGCTCGGCACCACGTTCGGCAGCGCGCTGGCCACCGCGAAAATCGCGTTCTCGCGCGCCACCGATGCGATCACGTGATCCACTACCGGCTTGCGGAACGGATGGAAATTGCGCGCCAGCGCCAGCCCCAGATCCTCGCGCGCTTCCAGGATCTCCTCCACCGTGCGCATGGGATCGTCGCGGAAAAACGTGAACGCCGTGGCCGGCGTCGGCAGACCCTGTTCGTACAACACCAGGTCGTACTTATCCGGAATGCCGGGATCGCAAGCCCGGTACACCGTCTGCATGAGCTGCATGCGCTTATCGTGCGATACCGCCGACGGCGCCAGAAAATCTTCCATGTCGGCGTACGCCGGACTGCCGCCCGCCACCAGGCCCACCACCACCGGACGTTCGGCGCGCCGCCGCACTTCCTCCGGACTGAGCAGCGACAGCGCGGATTTGGCTTGCTTGATGTATTGGAGCATGATCGAATGCCGGAACTCCGCGCCTATGCGCGCGGCTCGCTACAGGGCCGTTCGGCGCCGCCCAGGCGGAACATCACCTGCAGCCCCTTACGCCATTCTACTCCGACACCCACGCGCTGCACATCGATGGACGGTGAGAAGAAGCCCAGAATCGCTTCCGTCGCCGGATGAAACTCCAGCGCCGGCGACACCAGGAACAGCCGCGGCGGATCGGGCCGCAGCGCCACGCCCGGAAAATAGCCATTCGGCGCGAACTCGTCGCGGTCCAGGTGCCACTTCACGCGCAGCCAGTAGTCCAGAGCCTGCACCGGAAGCTGCAGGTCGGCGGTGGCCTTAAGCTCCAGCACCGCCAGCCGCCCCGACCGCTCCACCGCCAGCAGATCCAGCACGCCGCGCTGGCCCCCGGCGAACGCCGGCACCTGGCCGTAAACCGGAGCGGCCTGCAGAGGCGCGTATACCTGTTCGATGTGCGCGCGCACCTGCGATTCCAGCCATGCCTCCGGATTCTGCCGGTACAGCGGATGTTCCCGGTCTTCCGCGCCCGCCGCGCGCCGCTCCGCCAGCTCGCGCGCCAGCCGTTCGATTTCCGGCAAGTGATGGGATCTGGCCGCCGCCCGCTGCGCCAGGCCGAATCGCGCGCCATCTTCCGACACCTGCGCGAATTCCACTCCACGCACCCGCAGGCTGACCGCGCCGTCGTGCCGCGCCACCCGCTCCACATCCGGCGATTCCAGCAGCCGCGCGAACGCTCCCAGCGCGGCCGGCCGCCGGCAGACCTCCACGCGCGTATCCACGTTGCCAAAATCGCGCGGGTCGATGTGCGCCGTGAAGTCGCGTTCATCGTACGCGAACAGCGCGTAGCGCGCGGCCTCTTCGTTCAGCCAGGGCAGCCGCAGGCTGGTGGTGCGTTCCTGGCCGTGCGGCACGTACAGCGCCAACCCCTCCAGGGCGATGCGCTTTTCCCGCCGCCGCAGGTAGTCCAGCCAGATCAACCCGAACGTCAGCATGCCGGACGCGTCGCTATCCGGCGGCGCTCCGATGGCCGCCCAACCCTCGCGTCCGCGCCGCAGAAACGCACGTGGATAGCTGGGTGACAGGCTGGCTTCCAGGTTCTGCTCCGCGCTGAGCTCCGCCAGCGTCCAACCCGCGAACTGCCGCGTGAGGAACTGGCGCAGCCGCTCGCGAAACACCAGCCGCTCGCTGCGCAGCTCGAAATCCCGGCTGGACGGCCGCGCCAGGTCCACCAGCAACAGGCGGCCTTCCTTCCGCGCAAAGCGCTCCACCACCAGCTCCAGCCGCCCGCGCGCCTCGCCCGCCACGCGCGTCACGCGCCGCACCAGGTTGCGCGTCTGGTCCCAAGCCTGAAACGTCAGCCGCGAGCTGCGAAGTTGCAGAGTGTAGTTGTCCGCCTCCAGCGGCAGCAGCGGCTCGCCCGGTTCCAGCAGCGCCGGCCGCCGCGCCGAGCCCAGAAATCGCTCGATAGCCGTCCGCGCGGTCTCGCCTTCCGTCACCACCTATCCCTGTGCTGCCGCGCGGGGAAGAATCTCAGCGAAATGTGCCTCCCGCCGGACTGGTTATCCTGGCCAAGTATGGCGCTGCTGCTTCGAGGAAAGACCAACTGCTCTATCCGTATCCTTGTCATAGAGTCGGGATGCGTGGTCCGCCAAAGTCCCCGCGGATCTCGCTGAATTTCTTCGTACACTCCACTCGCCATAGCCGGGCCCGCCCCAGCTCCCCCTAACCTTTTTCAACCTCAGATGTCTATATACTAAGACCGCTTGGTATCCATATGTCGCTCTGGACCCGTCTAGCCACCGCCCTCCGCCCCGCCCGCGCCACCCTCGAGCTCGACGAAGAGTTCCAATCGCACATCGCCGAAGCCATCGCCCGCGGCCGCGACCCCGCCGAAGCCCGCCGCGCCTTCGGCTCCGCCCTCCGCCGCCGCGAGGAGAGCCGCGACATCCGCCTGGCCGCCTGGCTCGACTCCCTGGGCGCCGACGCCGTCTTCGGCTGGCGCCGCCTCAGAAAGCAGAAAGCCACTTCCGCCGCCGCCATCCTCTCCCTGGCCCTGGCCATCGGCGCCTGCACCTCCGCCTTCCGCCTCATCGATGCCCTGCTGCTGCGCCCCCTCCCCGTGGCCGGCGCCGACCGCCTGCACGTGGTCGCCTTCGAAGGCGCCGGCGCGGACGGCCGGCTGATGGTCTACGACAGCAGTTCCTACCCCATGTTCCGCCAGATGCGCGCCGCCGTTCGCGATCAGGCCGAGCTCATCGCTGCCTCCTACGCCGACGCCGTCGACATCACCTATCGCTCCGACGCCGACATCGAGAAGGTCTGGCGCCAGTACGTCTCCGGCTGGATGTTCGGCTCCTTCGGGCTGCAGCCCGCCCTCGGCCGCCTGCTGACCCCCGACGACGATCTCGAGCCGGGCGCCAGTCCCGTCGCCGTCCTCTCTTATGACTATTGGATGCGCCGCTTCGGAGGCGACCCCCGCGTGCTCGGCCGCGCCTTCCGCATGGGCAACGATTCCTATCGCATCGTGGGCGTCGCCGGCGAGCGCTTCACCGGCACCGAGACCGGCATCGTTACCGGCATCTTCCTGCCGATGGCTATGAAGGACCCGCGGACCCTCGCCAGTGCCAACAATTTCTGGCTGCGCACCCTCGTGAAACTCAAACCCGGCGTCTCACCCGAACCCGTGGAGCAGCGCTTGTCGGCCGTCTTTCGGGCCATCCAGCAGGAGCGCGCCAAGGGGTTCACCTCCATGCCCAAGCAGCGCCTCGCGCTGTACTTCAAGGAGCGGCTGCTGCTCGAACGCGCCGCCGCCGGACGCTCCAACCTCCAGCGGGATTATCGTCGCGCCCTGGCCGCCCTGGCTGTCCTGGTCGCCCTGGTGCTACTGATCGCCTGCGCCAACGTCGCCAACCTGATGACCGCCCGCGCTGCCGCCCGCGCCCGCGAAATGGCCCTGCGCGTCTCCATCGGCGCCGGACAGTGGCGCCTGGTGCAGCTCGTTCTGATCGAAAGCGCCTGGCTGGCCTTCCTGGCCACTGCCCTCGGCGCGCTGTTTGCCTGGTGGGCCGCGCCTTTCATTGTGCGCATGATCGATACCCCCGGCAACCCCGCCCGCCTGGATCTCCCCGCCGACTGGCGCCTATTCGCCTTCGCCCTGGCGCTGGCGCTCTCCGTCACCGTCCTGTTCGGCCTCGCGCCGGCCCTGCGCGCTTCCGCCGTCAAGCCGGTCAGCGCCCTGCGCGGTGGACACGATCCGCACTCGCGCCGCCGCCTGATGCACGCCCTCATCGCGGTGCAAGTCGCCTTCTGCCTGGTCGTCCATTTCGTCGCCGGACTGTTCATCGCCACCTTCGACCACCTCGTAAATCAGCCCACCGGCTTCTCCGCCGAGCGCATTCTGAATCTGGAAACCGTTGCACAGCGCCCGCAGCCCCCCGCTCTTTGGGACCAGGTCGCTGCTCACCTGCGCGCCCTGCCCGGCGTGGAAGACGTCGCGCTCACCATCTGGCCTGTGATGAGCGGCGAGTCCGCCGTCGGCTTCGTCTCCGTGGGCGGCGCGCCTCCCGGCGATGTCTTTTCCGATTTCCTGACTGTCTCGCCGGGCTGGTTCGATCTCATGCGCATACCCCTGGCCGGCGGCCGCGACTTTCGCCCCGGCGATCTCCATCCCAGCGCCGCCATCGTCAACCAGGCTTTCGCCAAACAGTATTTCGGCGGCGCCGATCCGGTCGGCGCATCCTTCGAGAAGGTGGACGGAGGCGGCGCGCGGCTTCGCCTCCAGATCGTCGGCCTGGTGCGGGATGCCCGCTCCCGTGACGATCCGCGCCTCGCCATTCGCCCCACTGTCTACGTGCCGTTTCACGCGGTGGACGCGCAGGGCGCTCCGCAGCCCATGGGCCGCGGCACATTCGTCGTGCGCACGGCCGGCGCCAACCCGCTAGCGCTTGCGGCCATCCTGCGCCGCGAAGTGCCGCGCGCGCGGTCCGAGTTCTACGTGAGCAACATCCGCGCCCAAGCCGAGATCAACCGCGCCCACACCGTCCGCGAGCGGCTGCTGGCGCTGCTGGCCGGCTTCTTCGCGGGAGTGGCTCTGCTGCTCGCCGCCGTCGGACTCTACGGTGTCCTCGATTACTCCGTGCTCCAGCGCCGCCGCGAAATCGGCATCCGCATGGCCGTCGGCGCGCAGGCCCGCGACATCGCCCGAAGCGTCACGACCGGCGTCACCTGCATGGTGCTGCTGGGAGCCGCGGCCGGCCTGCTGCTGGGCCTGACTTCCGTGCGCTACCTCGAATCGCTCTTCTTCCAGGTGAAAGCCACCGGCCTCGAGATGCTCGCCATCCCGGTCTTGACCATCGTGGTGACAGCATTCTTAGCCGCGCTCCCCGCGGTCGTCCGCGCCATCCGCCTGGACCCCGCCCGCCTGCTGCGCGCCGATTAGCTCGCGTCTGTACTTTCAATGTGCATGAGCGTTCGGGCGGCTGTCCGTTCCAGCTGATGGGGATTAGAATGAGTGCAGCATACGATGCAGCCCCACAGTTTGCTTGCGCTCGCCCTTTTGCCGTTTGGGCTGGCCAGTGCGCAACAGGCAGCGCCGCAAGACCAACCCACCGCCGAAGTGGCAACCAAAGAAGCGCCTGTGAAGTTCACCTCGAAGGTGAACCTGGTGCCCGTAACCGTGGTTGTGCGCGGCCGCGACGGCAAAGCGGTAGGGACCCTGACTAAAGAAGATTTCCGGCTAAACGATAATGGGAAACCGCAGGTTATCGCCAGATTCTCCATCGAAAAGCCCGGTACGCCCGTAGTGCTGGAGAAGGAACCTCTGGAACTGGAGCCGCAGCCGGTGCAGGCGAAACCGCCGGAAGCCGGCGCGGCCGCATCCACAGTCCTGGCGGACCACTTCATCGCCTACCTCTTCGATGATGTGCACACCAGGTTCGAAGACCTGGCGCGGGCACGTGACGCCGCGGGCCGCGTGATCGCAAATTCCATGCAGCCGGCCGACCGCGCCGCCATCTACACCACGTCGGGCCACATCATGCTGGAATTCACCAGCGAACGCGCGGAGCTGCAGGCCACGCTGGCGCGGCTCCGGCCCGCCCCTGTCACCGGCGGTATCGGGCACGGCTTGGATTGTCCGGACATCAGCTATTACATGGCGGACCGCATCGTCAACCTGAGCGACCAGCAGGCGATCCAAGTGGCTCTGGCCAATTACATAGCTTGCAGTAACAATCGGTACGTCACCCCCCAGGAAGTGACCGCGGTGGCGCAGCGCGCGCTGCATGATGGGGAGCACGAAACCCGGTTGACGGCCAGCGTCATCAGCCAGGTGGCGCGCCGGCTGGCGGCCATGCCCGGACAGCGCAACCTGGTTCTGGCCTCGCCCGGCTTCTTCGTGCCATCTGCGGACTATCCGGATATTACACAGGCCATCAACCGCGCCATCCGCGCCAACGTGGTCATCAGCACTTTGGACGTGCGGGGCCTCTGGACGCCTCCGGGTTTCGACGCCTCCAGACCGACACCCGCGGGAGGCGCCCAGGTGATCACCATGGTCAATATGTACCTCGAGCAGGAAGCCGTCGCCCAGGAAAGCGTCATGGAGGATCTGGCGCATTCCACCGGCGGCGATTGGTTTCACGCCAACAATGACCTGGGCGATGGTTTCCGCAGGCTGGCGGCCGCGCCGGAGTTTATCTATGTGCTGGCCTTCACGCCGGAGAACCTGAAGTCCGATGGCAAGTACCACAAGTTACAAGTGACTTTGCGGGAAGTGAAGGGCTTCACGGTGCAGGCGCGCAAGGGTTACTACGCGCCCCGCCGCGAAAGCGACGAGGCCGACCAGGCCAGGCAGGATATCGAAGATGCCGTCTTCTCCCGCGCGGTGGTGAAAGATATCCCGCTCGAACTGCACACGCAGTTCTTCCGCTCCGGGGAGACCGATGCCAAGCTCTCGGTGGTGGCCCAACTGGGCATCAAGAGCCTGTCTTATCGAAAAGAGGAGGGCCGAAACAAGGATACGGTGACTGTGGTATGCGCCCTCTTCGATCTCAACGGTAACTATGTCACGGGCCTGCAGCAGCTGGTCGACTTGAAATTGAAGGACGAGACTCTCGGAAAGAGACTGGATTCCGGGATCAAAATCAAATCCAGCTTTGATGTGAAAACCGGGAGTTACGTGGTACGGGTAGTCGCGCGCGACAGCGAGGGCCGGATGATGGCGGCCGCGAACACCGCGGTCGAAATTCAGTAGCCGGCGGCTCAATTCGCCGGACACATCCACGAATTCCTTCCGTTTCACCACCGCTTCCGGAAGAGGAACTCACGGAATTACGCAGCCGCATCGGTGCTCTACCGTACGGCCGGCTTTAATGCGCGTCGTGCAGGACGATAACAGCGATTTTCCAGCCACTCTCTGCCTTGCGCAGAACGTATGTGACTCCGGCCCGATCCAATTCCTGTCCGTTGTGTTTATACCGTGTCGCAATACCAGTAACCAATGTCGCGCTGGCACTCAGCGACTTGACGGATCCTACGCGCAGCTCGCTCCGGCTGAATTCTCTGGTCCGGAGGCCTTCCATGGCGGGAGTGAAAACAGCCGCCAGTGTGGCGAACGTTGTCACCGCAAATACTCCCTGAGGACTAATAAGCAGTGATGGCTCATGGAAGTAAGGCCAGACCGCTTGAACCTCCAGCGTACTGAAGGCCCGGTAATAGTCAGCTAGCGTTCGGAGTGAGGCATCATCATTGACGGCAGTGTCGGGCGAACTCATAGTACCATTCTAATCCTCGCGCTCCGGGGAACCCCCGGCGTAAACAGGGGTAAATAAAAGACGAATAAATAGAGAATAAAAAGCAAATATAACCGCGCTCCGGACCAACCTCGCCCAGCCTCCCATCCCCCGCCATGTTATCCTGTCTTGCGGATGTTCAGCCGCCAGCACCGCAAAGCCCGCGTCCTCTTCGGGCTGTCCGACCTCATCCTCATCGCCCTCGCCTTCCAGGCCGCCTACTTCACCCGCAGCCTCCTGCACCTCGAGCGTGCCTTCTACATCCTCTCTCCCACCCGCGAACTGGTCATGGGCTTCGCTATGTGGGTCTGGCTCCTCATCGGCCTTTGGCTGGATCTCTACGATAAGCTTGATTCCGGCGACCCTCGCGTCATCCTCCGCGACTCCTTCCGCCAGTGCCTCTACGGCGCCATCGCCTTCGTGCTCTTCGAATTCGTCCTGCGCCTCGACCTCAGCCGCCCCTTCCTGGCCCTATTCGTCGTCTACGCCTGGGTCTTCCTGTTCCTGTTTCGCCTGCTCTCCGGCCGCCTGGCCGGCGCCATCCTGCGCCAGTTCGGCGGACCGCATTTCGTCATGGTGGCCGGCACCGGCGAGCGTGCCTGCAAATTGGGCGAGGAGTTGGAGCGCTCCGCGCCCTATGGCATCCGCCTCAGCGGCTTCCTCGCACCCGACCCCGCCGCCGCGCCTCCCGAGATCCGCCTCGACTCCGTCCACAAGGTCTACCCCATGGCCGACCTGCCCAAGCTGCTACGCAGTCGCGTCATCGACGAGATCATCTTCTCGGTTGGCAGCGAGACTCTCGCTCAACTGGAAGATGTGTTCCTGCTCTGCGACGAGGAAGGCGTGCGCACCCGCGTGGCGGTGGACTTCTTCCCTCACGTCAACAGTGAGGTCTACCTGGAGCGCCTGGGTTTCACCCCGCTCCTCACCTTCTCGGCCGCGCCGCACGATGAGATCCGCCTGCTGCTCAAGCGCGCTACCGACCTGGCCATCGCCGCGGCCGGCCTGGTCGTCTTGCTGCCTCTCATGCTGATCGTCGCGCTGCTCATCCGGCTCACTTCTCCCGGGCCGGCCATCTTCAAACAGGTTCGCTGCGGATTGAACGGCCGCCGGTTCCTGTTCTACAAGTTCCGCTCCATGCGCGCAGACGCCGAAAAGATGAAGGCCGAGGTCATGCACTTGAGCACCCGCCAGACCGCCCTCAAAATCCCCGAGGATCCCCGCCTCACGCGCGTGGGCCGCTATCTGCGCAAGTTCTCCATCGATGAGTGGCCGCAGCTTTGGAACGTGCTGAAGGGCGACATGTCGCTGGTCGGTCCGCGCCCCGCCGTTCCGGACGAGGTGGCGCAGTATCTCACCTGGCAGCGCCGCCGGCTGCGCATGCGTCCCGGCCTCACCTGCCTGTGGGCCGTCTCCGGCCGCGACAATGTGGACTTCGAAACCTGGATGCGTATGGATATGCAGTACATTGATAACTGGTCCCTGGCGCTCGATTGGAAGATCATCCTGCGCACCATTCCCCGGGTCCTGACCGGCCACGGAGCAAACTAAATTAGCGGTTTGGGAGCGAAGCATGCACCTGCTACCGACACAAGACGAAGTCGTCCGCGTCCTGCGCGACACCGGCGCGCTGCGCGACGGCCATTTTGAATACACAAACGGCCTGCACTCCAACGAGTACCTGCAGGTGCCGCTGGCCATGCGCTATTACCAGCACGCCCGCATGCTCAGCGTTGGCCTCAGCCGCCTGCTGCGCGAGAACGCCGAGATCCGCGCCATCATCGACGACCTTTCCATCGTGGCGCCCGCCAACGCCGGCCTGCCCGTGGCCTATGGCGTCTGCGAAGCGCTGCGCGCCCGCCAGGTCTATTGGGCGGAGCGCGAGGATCAGGATCAGCCCATGCGCTTCCGTCAGTTCCTGGAGCAGCATCCCGGCGAACAGGTAGTGCTGGTGGACGATATCCTGCGCTCCGGGCGCAAGCTGAGCGAAATGCAGGAACTGCTGGAATCGCGCGGCGCGCGCGTCGTGGCGATGGCCGTCGTCATTTACCAGCCCAATCCCCGCACCCGCGATTTCGGCAACTTGCCGCTGTATTATCTAGCCCGCCTCAACGCCAGCTACTATGCGGATGCCGCGCATTGCGATCTCTGCAAGCAGGGCGCCCCTCTCCAAAAAGTCTGGGTTTAGTCCATGCGCCGCGCCCTTCCGCTGGCCCTATTGTTGATGGGCCCGGCCTCCGCGCAAACCGGGCCACCGCTGGCCATCGTGGATACCAATGTCGTGGATGTGGTGCGCGGCGCCGTCGACAGCCACCGCAGTGTGCTGGTCGCCGGCGGCCGCATCACCGATGTGCGCCCCGCGGACAGCGTCAAGATACCGCCCAATGCTACCCGCATTCCCGGCCAGGGCATGTACCTGATCCCGGGCCTCTGGGACATGCACATCCATCTGCGCAGTTCCCGCGCCAAGCCGCAAGTGGCGCTCGTCGAAGAAAACGCCGCCTTGCTGGACCTCTTTTTGCCCAACGGCGTGGTGGGCGTCCGCGAGATGGGCGGCGATCTTGCGGACTACGTCCTGCGCTGGCGCGAAGAGATTCGTTCCGGAAAACGTGTGGGCCCGCGCATTATCACCGCGGTGCGGAAGATTGATCAGGAACCGCCGAACTGGCCCGGATCCCTGGGTGTGAAGACTCCCTCGGAAGGCCGCGAAGCGGTGCGCCAGATGAAGCAGGCCGGCGCTGATTTCGTCAAGGTCTACTTCGCCCGCATCTCACCCGAAGTACTCGGCGCCGTGATTGATGAAGCGCACCAACTGGGGCTCCGGGTGACCGGCCACTGGCCGTCTAATATTCCGGTTCAGAGGGCCGCTGAAATCGGCCAGGATGGCATCGAGCACTCCAACTACCTGACTGTCTACCGGCAGCCGGAGTACGAGCAATTCGAGAAGGAGGTGGACGCTAGAAGGGGAACGGCGTGGGCCGTCGAGTCGTCTGAGGCATCCGCCCGGAGACTTTACCTGGAGGACGAGAAGAGTGCCGCGGATGTCTACCGCGGCATGGCCGCGAAGTCCCTTTGGATCACGCCCACACTGGCTGTGGGGAAGCGGGTCTCCCTGGAGTTGGGAACCATCGACTTCAGCCGCGACCCACGCCAGGCCTTCGTCTTTCCCGCGGTGTGGGAGAGTTGGGATCCGAAACTAGGCGCGCGCCGGCCGGTCTCGGAAGGCCGCGCCCACGAGCTGGCGGAATTGACGGACAAGCGGCGCCGGCAAAACATGCTGGCAGCCTGGAAGGCAGGCGTCCCGATGCTGGCGGGAACCGACTGCGGCGTGGACAACGCTTACATGTTTCCGGGCTGGTCGATGCACGAAGAGTTGGAAAGTCTCGTGGCTGCGGGGATTACTCCCGCGGATGCGCTGCGCATGGCCACGGTGAACGCGGCGCGCTGGCGCGGTGAGGCGGATTCCGAAGGCAGTATCGAGAAGGGCAAGGTCGCCGATCTGGTCCTGCTGCGTTCCGATCCGCTGGAGGCTATCCGGCACACCCGCGAAATCGCGGCGGTGGTGCATGCGGGCAATTACTATTCCCGCACGGATCTGGATGCGATCTTGAAAACGGCTTCCCTGCGCGCGGCCGCCCGCCGCTAGGACGCCGGCTAGCCGCTCATCGAGTTGAGGAACTCCGCGTTGCTGCGGGTCTTGCTCAGCTTGTCGAGCAGGAGCTCCATGGTCTCCACGGGTGAGAGTGGATTCAGCACCTTGCGCAGAATCCAGACCCGGTTCAGCTCTTCCTTGGGCAGCAGCAGCTCCTCTTTGCGCGTGCCGCTCTTGTTGATGTCGATGGCCGGGAAGACGCGCTTGTCCACCAGCTTGCGCTCCAGGTGGATTTCCAGGTTGCCGGTGCCCTTGAACTCTTCAAAGATCACGTCATCCATGCGGCTGCCGGTATCGATCAGCGAGGTGGCGATGATGGTGAGCGAGCCGCCTTCCTCGATGTTGCGCGCCGCGCCGAAGAAGCGCTTGGGCCGCTGCAGGGCGTTCGAATCCACGCCGCCCGATAGCACTTTGCCGGACGGCGGCACGATGGTATTGTAGGCGCGGGCCAGGCGGGTGATGGAATCGAGCAGAATCACCACGTCCTTCTTGTGTTCCACAAGGCGCTTGGCTTTCTCGATGACCATCTCGGCGACCTGCACGTGGCGTGTGGCCGGCTCGTCGAACGTCGAGCTGATCACTTCGCCGCGCACGGAGCGCTGCATGTCGGTGACTTCCTCGGGACGCTCGTCGATCAGCAGCACGATCAGGGTCACTTCGGGATGGTTGGTGGTGACCGAGTTGGCGATGCTTTGCAGCAGCATGGTCTTGCCGGTGCGCGGTGGCGAGACGATCAGGCCGCGCTGGCCCTTGCCGATGGGAGTCAGCAGGTCCATCACGCGCCCGGAGTAATTGTCCTTCACCGTTTCGAGCTTGACGCGCTGGTTGGGATAGAGCGGCGTCAGGTTGTCGAAGAAGATCTTGTTGCGGGCCTCCTCGGGCGGCTCGAAATTGATGGCGTCGACCTTGATCAGCGCGAAGTAGCGCTCGCCTTCTTTGGGCGGCCGGATCTGACCGGAGATGGTGTCGCCGGTGCGCAGATCGAAACGCCGGATCTGCGACGGCGAGACGTACACATCGTCGGGGCCGGGCAGATAGTTGTACTCGGGCGCGCGCAGGAAGCCGAAGCCGTCCGGCAGGCATTCGAGCACGCCTTCCGAAAAGATCAGGCCGCTCTTTTCGGCCTGCGTCTGCAGGATCTTGAAGATCAACTCCTGCTTGCGCAGTCCGGCGGCGCCGGCTACGTTCATGTCCTTGGCCACCTGGTTGAGCCGTTGGATGCTCATGTCTTTGAGCTCTACCAGGTCCAGGGTTGGGGAACCGTTCTTGGCCTGCGCGGGCGGCTTGTTGCGGCGGTGGCCGTGCTGGTGGCCGCTGCCGGGAGGCGGGCCTACCGCGCCCTCGCGGTTCGGTTCGGATTGCGGTTCGGCGGGCCGTTCGGGTTGCGCGCCATCACGTGCCGCGGTGGCTTCCTCACGGTCGCGGTTCTGTTCGTCTTGCGGTGTGGAGGTGCTTACCGCGTCTGGAGTCTTTTCGTTATCACTTGCCAAATTTCCCTCACTCCCCGGCCGGTGGAGGCCGAGAATGGCAGCGGTTCGACGTCTTCCTTGCGGATGCGCGCCAGACCTTGCCCTCGTTCTGATTGATTCAACTTATCTGTCTTGGTGGCGATCACCTGGTATCGCCGGTTATGCATTTCGAGCCATTGCTTGAGTTGTAAATCCCGATCCATCCAGCCCCTGCGGGCATCCAGGATCAAAAAGGAAAGATCCAGAGTCTTCCTTGTCAACAAGTAACCCTCGATCAGGTCGTGCCATTGGCCGGTCACTTTTTCGGGAACCCGGGCATAACCATATCCGGGGAGGTCGACGAAATAGAGCGAGCCGTTGATTCTGTAAAAATTGATCGTTTGTGTGCGACCCGGAGTGTTACTGGTGAAAGCCAGCCCTTTACGCCCGGTCAGGGCGTTAATCAGGCTGGACTTTCCTACGTTACTTCTCCCTAAGAAAGCGATCTCGGGCAAACCGTCAGCGGGGAACTGTTCCGGCCTGGCCGCGGATCCTATAAAAGTGCTGTCTATTACCAATTAGTGGGCAACAACTTCTTCGGGCTGGGCGGCGACTTCCACGCCCGGCGCGGCCGGCATCGGCAACGCCACAATCTCCCGCTCCAATGCGATCTTGAGAACCTCGTCCATGGACTCGACGAAATGGATCTTCATCTCGTTGCGAATATTTTCCGGAATGTCCGGCAGGTCCTTCTGATTGTCCAGCGGGACGATGGCTTCGTTGATCCCATGGCGATGGGCGGCCAGCAGTTTCTCCTTCAACCCGCCGATGCCCAGCACCTTCCCTCGCAATGTGATTTCACCGGTCATGGCCAAGTCGCCGCGCACCGGGATTCTGGTCAATGCGCTACAAATCGTGGTGGCCATGGTGATGCCGGCCGAAGGGCCATCCTTGGGGATAGCTCCTTCCGGGATGTGGATGTGCACATCCAGGTTGCGATAGAAATCCCGCGGCAACCCGAACTGATGCGCGCGCGAACGAATATAACTCATGGCCGCCTGGGCGGATTCCTGCATCACTTCGCCCAGCTTGCCGGTAATGGTCAGCTTTCCCTTGCCTTCCATGAGCGTGGCTTCGGTAGTCAGGATCTGGCCGCCGACTTCAGTCCAGGCCAACCCCACCGCCGCGCCAATTTCGTTCTTCTTTTCGGTCTGCAAATCGCGGAACCGTTGCGGCCCCAGCAGATCCGGCAGAATTTCGGCCGTGATCACGGTCGTGGCCGCCTGCTTTTTGTCCTTCTCCTTGGCGGTCTGCGCATTCACCACCTTGCGCGCCAGCTTCCGGCAAACGTTGCCGATCTCGCGCTCCAGGTTCCGGACGCCCGCCTCGCGCGTGTAATATTGAATCAATCCCTGCAGCCCGCCGTCGGAAAACCCGATTTCGCTGTTCGTCAATCCGGTCTGTTCCATCTGCTTACGGACCAGGAAGCGTTTGGCGATTTCCAGCTTCTCATATTCGGTGTAGCCGGATAGCCGGATGACCTCCATCCGGTCCTGCAAGGCGGGCGGAACGGTATGCAAGACGTTGGCCGTCGCGATGAAGAAGACCTGACTGAGATCATACTCCACATCCAGATAGTGGTCAACAAACATATAATTCTGCTCAGGGTCCAGCACTTCGAGCAGGGCGGCCGAGGGGTCGCCGCGGAAATCCATGGACATCTTCTCGACTTCATCGAGCATGAACACCGGATTCCGCGTGCCGGCCTTTTTCATCATTTGGATGATCTGGCCGGGAAGCGCGCCGATGTAGGTGCGGCGATGGCCGCGGATCTCGGCCTCGTCGCGCACGCCGCCGAGCGACATGCGTACGAACTTGCGGCCGGTGGCCTTCGCGATGGACATGCCGAGCGATGTCTTGCCCACGCCCGGAGGCCCCACAAAACAGAGGATGGACCCCTTAGGGTTCTTCACCAGCCGGCGCACAGCCAGAAACTCCAGGATACGTTCCTTGATCTTTTCCAGCCCGTAGTGATCGGATTCGAGCACCTTCTCAGCGAAGTTGAGGTCGCGGATCTCTTTGGATTTCTTCTTCCACGGCACCGCCAGCAGCCAGTCGAGATAATTGCGCGAGACGGTAGACTCGGCGGACATGGGCGGCATGTTCTCCAGCCGTTTCAATTCCGCCATGGCCTTTTCCTGGGCGTCCTTGGTCATGCCCGCGGTTTCGATGCGCTTTTTCAGCTCGTCGATTTCGCTCTTTTCGCCGCGGCCCAACTCTTTCTGGATGGCCTTGATCTTCTCGTTGAGGTAATACTCTTTCTGCGCCTTCTCCATCTGGCGCTTCACGCGGCCTTGGATCGTGCGATCCACATTCAGCTTTTCAATCTCGATGTCCAACATTTCCGCCACGCGAGTGAGCCGGTCCACCGGATCGAAGATCTCGAGCAATTCCTGCTTCTCCTCGATGGTGAGCTGCAGGTTGGCGCCCACGGTGTCCGCCAGTTTGCCCGCGTCGTCCACGCGGATGGCGGCGATCATGGTTTCGTAGTTCAGGTTCTGGCTCAGCTTGACGTACTGCTCGAACAGCGAAGTGACGCGGCTGGTGAGGGCGTCGAGCTGCGGCCCGGCCTCCACCTTGAAGTTGAACGTGCGCACTACGGCGCGGAAAAATCCTTCGTCGTCGGTAATGGAGAATACCTTGGCGCGCTCCACACCTTCCACCAATACCTTGATATTCCCGTCGGGCAGCTTCAGGCTCTGGACGATGTTCACCACGGTGCCGACGCTGTAAATCTCGTTGGGCTTGGGCTCATCGATGGAGGCGTCGTGCTGGGTTGCCAGGAAAATCTTCTTGTCCCCGGCCATGGCCTCTTCGAGGGCCCGCACACTGGATTCCCGGCCCACTACGAACGGTGTCATCATGTAAGGGAAAATGACCACATCCCGAATGGGCATCATCGGCAAACGCTTTGTGTCCGATTTTTCCTTTAAAGTAAGCATGTTGCTCCGAAAGGTTTAAGTAGCCGGCACCCCGATTGCCGGTCTGGGCAGGCGCGCGCCGCACCTGGGCGCATTCTGGCTGGCTTAGCCCGCCTTTTCTAATATTGTAAGGCTGATCTTCTGAGAAAGCACCATCTCTTTGGTGACCAGGAACTCTCTAACCTTCTTGTACGAAGGGAGGTAGTACATCAGATCCAGCATCAGGTCTTCGAGAATCATTCGAAGGCCGCGGGCTCCTACCTTCCGTTCCAGGGCCAGGTCGGCGATGGCTTCCAGGGCGTCGTCACTGAATTTCAGCCGCACATTCTCGAACTCGAAAAGCTTCTGATACTGCCGGACGATGGCGTTCTTGGGCCGGGTCAGGATCTGCACCAGCGAATCCTTATCCAGATCCTCGAGCACCGCGCTCACCGGCAGCCGGCCGATAAACTCGGGAATGAAGCCGAATTTAATCAGATCCTGAGGCTGCGTCTGGCTCAGCAGGTTGATGTCCCGGTGGCTGCCGATCCCCACCACCGTCTTGGAGCTCTTCTCCTCCTCGGGCAGGAACCCCATGGACTTCTTGCCCACGCGGCGGCCGATGACCTTCTCCAGACCTACGAACGCCCCGCCGCAAATGAACAGGATATTCGTCGTATCCACCGGCGTGAATTCCTGGTGCGGATGCTTGCGCCCACCCTGCGGCGGCACGTTGGCTATAGTGCCTTCCAGGATCTTGAGCAGGGCTTGCTGCACGCCCTCGCCGGAAACATCGCGGGTGATAGAGGGGTTCTCGTCCTTCCGGCAAATCTTGTCGATCTCGTCAATATAAATGATGCCTTGCTGGCACCTTTGGACGTCTCCATCGGCGGCCTGCAGGAGTTTCAGGATAATGTTCTCGACGTCCTCGCCGACATAGCCGGCCTCGGTCAGAGTAGTGGCGTCCACGATGGCAAACGGCACGTCCAAAATCCGTGCCAAGGTCTGCGCCATCAAGGTCTTGCCGGTACCGGTGGGACCGATCAGCAGGATGTTGGATTTCGAAAGCTCCACGTCGGAACTGCGCATCCGGTTCATGTGGATGCGCTTGCAATGGTTATAAACGGCCACCGCCAGCTTTTTCTTAGTGGCCTCCTGGCCAATGACGTACTGATCCAGATGCTCCTTTACTTCCAACGGCTTGGGGATCTTGTGTGGCAGACCGCTAGGCGGGTCGACCTTGTCATCGTCCAAAATCGAGTTGCATACCGCGATGCATTCATCGCAGATGTACGCTCTCGGGTAATCGCTGGGGGATGAGATGAGCTTTCCGACTACGTCTTGACTCTTATGACAGAACGAACATCGCAGGGCCTCATCGGATCCGGCACGCTTCACTCGAGTTGCCTCCTAAGCCCCTGGGCGGATGGCACCCAGGGAATGCGCCTCTACCCCATGGCCTCCAGGGTCAAAGAACAGGTTCAACTCCATTATCACCCGAATCCGGTGCTTTAAGCAACGTGGGCCGGAAAAGGCGAAAGTACTGGCGGGTTCAGCTGGGGGGGAGGTTGGCTGCCGCCGAGCGGTTGGGCTGTGCGGTTACAGATTTGCTTGCAACCGGACGGCGCGGCGGAGGCAGCGGGGTTTCCCACAGCGCAATTCTGCGCATAAAATATTTAAAGCGCAAGCGGGTGAGCAGTTCAAAGATTAAAGGGGAACATATTGCTCTCAGACGGTCGACGCGCAAATCGGGCGATGTTCGGCGTTGCAGCCTTGATCCTAATGGCGGTCGTGGTATTTACATATCGCGAGTGGCAGCAGTTTACGCGCGCCAACGTACGGGCTGCGCAAAGTCGCGAAGTGGTGGATTCCATCGATCAACTTCTCTCCAGCGTGACGGATGCCGAAACGGGCCAGCGGGGGTTTCTGCTCACGGGTGACGATGGCTATCTCCAGCCGTACCATCAAGCGCTCCAGGTAATCCCAAAGCAGCTCGGTACGTTGAGGCTTCTCGCTGGACGTCCAAACGAGCCGGGGAATCTGGCACGGTTAAACAGTCTGGTGGACCAGAAGCTTACGGAGCTTCGCCAGACGATTGCCATACGGCACTCACAAGGCCTGGCAGCCGCGATGGCGGTTGTTCTCAGCGACCAGGGTCAACGGGCAATGGACGAGATACGCGCTCTTGTCGCGCAGATCCGGCGCACGGAGCTCTCGGCCCAGGCGCAGGCGTCCACCGAGGGGGAGACGGCCGCGCAAACCGCGCTGTTGGCAGCGGTGGCCGGCTCGCTGGTGCTCTTGTTTCTCTTCCCATTCGGGTTGGAGCCCTTTGCGAGTCCCGATCCGCAAGCGCAGCGACGATCATGGCCCTTACGGTATGGGGTAGCAGTGTTGACGGTGATCGTGATCGTGCTTTTCCGGATGGCTCTGACTCCGCTCATGGGGGGCCGGTCCATGCCGTTCACCCTCTTTTTTCCGGCCGTGTGGTTTGCGGCATGGTTTGGGGGGGTTCGACCAGGCGCCTTGTCCGTGGTCCTTTCTGTGGCGGCGGGCTCTTACTTCTTCGCTGAGCCGACAGGGTCGCTTCTGGTCAGGTACCACGACGATCAAGTCGCCATGCTGATGCTTGTAATCGTCGGCTTTGCGATGGCTCTTTTGAGCCGCTCGCAACAGCGGGCAGTCGTGCGGGCCATGCAGGCAGAGAATGCCGAACGGGTGGAGCGGCAGAGTTTCCAGACAACGCTTGCGAGCATCGGAGATGCGGTCATCGTTACGGACACCACAGGACACGTCACTTTTATGAATACGGTCGCGTCGTCGCTCACGGGCTGGCAGGAGGATGAGGCTTCCGGCAAGCACCTTACGGAGGTCTTCCGGATCGTGAATGAAAATACTTGCGCGACCGTCGAAAGCCCTGTCACGAGGGTAGTACGCGAGGGCGTTGTCGCCGGGCTGGCAAATCACACTATCCTCCTCGCGCGGGACGGTAAGAAAGTGCCTATCGACGACAGCGCCGCTCCAATTCGGGACGGCAGTGGGGCGGTTCAAGGCGCCGTGCTGGTGTTCCGGGACATCACTGAGCGCCGACGCACCGAAGCGGCCAGGCACATTCTGGCATCCGTGGTCGAGTCCTCCGATGATGCGATTATCAGCAAAGACCTGAACGGCATCATAACGAGCTGGAATAGAGGCGCGGAACGCATGCTCGGCTATACGGCGGAAGAAGTTATCGGCCGGCCGATTTCGATCCTGGCTGCTCCGGATCGCCCGGACGAGCAGCTAGGGATCCTGGAGCGAATCAAGCGCGGCGAACACCTCGATCACTACCAGACCGTCCGACGAACGAAGGCCGGCAAATTGATCCAAGTATCCCTGACGATCTCGCCGCTCCACGACGCGAGCGGGCGAATCGCCGGGGCATCCAAGATCATGCGGGATATCACCGCGCAGGCCGAAGCGCAAAGGGAGATCGCAGAACACCGCGAGCGCCTGCGGGTCACCTTGAACAGCATCGGCGATGCGGTCATGGCGACAGACACGGCCGGCCGGGTTTCCTATCTCAATCCCGTGGCCGAACATCTGACCGGTTGGAGCTCCGAACAGGCGGCGGGTAGAGCGCTGGAGGAAGTCTTCCGAATCATTGACGAGGAGTCCCGCCGGGACCTGGAAAACCCGGTCGCAGAGGTGTTGGGTGCAGGGCAGGTTGTCCGCCTGGCGAATGGTACTCTGCTCATTTCACGGGATGGAAAAGAGATCGCCATTGATGACAGTGTGGCCCCGATTAAAGGCGCCGACGGACGAATCATGGGCGCAGTGGTTATATTTCGGAACATCAGCGAAAAGCGGGCCGCGGAGAAGCGCCTGGCAGAGCAAGCCGCCGAACTGCGGCAGACAGTTCATCTGATGGAAGGCGTCGCCTGCTTCGTTCGCGATCTAGAAGACAAGATTGTCTATTGGAACCCTGGAGCAGCCGATCTGTACGGCTTTCGGGCGGAAGAAGCGCTCGGCCGGGTCAGCTATTCTCTCCTGAAGACGGAGTTTCCCGCACCGCTGAATGAAATTCTGGCCCAGGTTAAGACGGCGGGCGCGTGGGACGGTGAATTATTGCATATACGGCGCGACGGGGGGCGGATAACCGTGGCGAGCCACTGGGAGCTACACACTGACATCGATGGACGGCCGATCGCGATCCTGGAGGTAAATGTCGATGTCACACAGCGAAAAGCTGCCGAGGAGGCGCTGCGTGTCTCGAATGCAGCGCTGTTACGCGCCAATGAAGACCTGAACCAGTTCGCGTTCGCGGCCAGTCACGATTTACAGGAGCCGCTGCGCATGATCACCAGCTACTCGCAACTACTGTTGCGAGGGTATCGCGGCCAGCTTGATGGCGAAGCCGCGACCTGCGTCGAATTCATCACCGAGGGCACTAACCGCATGCGCGCCCTGCTGGCCGATCTGCTCGCTTACACCCACTTGGCCGGCGACGGACAGGAGGCTACCGAGCCTGTCGACCTTAATCACGTCTTCGAGACAGCACTCAAGAACTGTCAGGCCGCGATCGAAGAATCGAGCGCGCTCATCAATTCCGATAACCTGCCTACGATCCCCGGCTACGAGCCGCATTTTGTGCAGGTTCTGCAAAACCTGATCAGCAACGGCCTCAAGTACCGGAGCGGGCGTCCGCCGCGCATTCACGTGTCCGCGGAAAGGCTAGGCGGCTTTTGGCGCATCGCCATCGAAGACAATGGCATCGGGATCGCCCCCGAATATCAAAAGCAGATTTTCGGCGTGTTCAAGAGGTTACACGGCAAGAACATTCCCGGCACAGGCATCGGCCTGGCCATTTGCAAGCGCGTCGTCGATCGCTACGGCGGCCAAATATGGGTCGAGTCGCAGGTCGATCAGGGAGCCACGTTCTACTTCACCGTACCGGCGGCCGGGCCGGGAGCGGCGGCGCATGAGCGATGATCCGGAGGAATTCGGCGATCAAGTCGGCCAGGCCATCGAAGAGATGTTGCAGAGAAATGACCCGACAGCAGATTACTCGTACCGGATCGCCTCGAGCGGGTTGACCCGCGCCGCCCGTCGCGCAGGGATCCAGCAAGCTAGCGCCGAGACCGCGATCAGCACCGCGGCTGTGATGGCGAACGCCGCCGGATCGTCCGGACTCACTTCGAACAGCAGGCTGGATACATAGCCGCCGATAGCCATAGCCGCCAGGATGCCCACCGCGAGTCCGGCGAGTACGGGCGTCATGCCCTGGCGCAGCACCAGCCGGAGCACCTTGATGTGACCCGCGCCGAGCGCCATGCGAATGCCGATTTCCGCGCGGCGGCGCGCCACGGCATAAGAGACCACGCCGTAAGTCCCGAACGCCGCCAGGGCCAGCGCGGCGATCGCGAACAGAAGGACCAGCGTCATCTGGAAACGGCGGCGTGCCACGGATTGGGACATCACCTGCTCGAGGGTGCGCTCCTCGGGCACCGGAACGTCGCCATCCGCGCTCCACACGATCGCGCGCAGGGCCGCGGCGATGGATTTCGGATGCATGGCGGTGCGCACCAGGATCGAAGACCAGTTCTGCGGGCGCTGCCACAAAGGGATGTACAGCATGTCTACCGGATTCCGATCGAGACTGGTGCTGCGCGCATCGCCCACCACGCCGACTACTTCGTGAGCCTGGTCATTAAAATCGATCAGTTTGCGGCCCAGCGGGTCGGCGTTCGGCCAGAGCTTGCGCGCCAGGCTTTGGGAGACGATGGCCACCAGGCGGTTGCGGTCCGAGGATTGGAAATCGTGTCCGGCGCGCAGCGGGATTCGCAGGGTCCTGAAATAATCGGGGCTGATGAAGCGCAGATTGGCGCTGGGGCGTTGCAATTCGGGGCGCGTATCGTTTTCGGTTTTCAGGATATCGATCCAGCTCTCGCCCTGCAATGGCAGATAGGAGGAAACGGCCGCCGATTCCACGCCCGGCAGGGCACGCGCCTTCTCCAGCACGGTTTCCAGAAAGCGCGTAACGTCCTGGTCCTTGGCGTACTTGGCGCCGGGCAGGGCGACATCCACGGCCAGCACGCGTTCGATATCGAAGCCCCGGGGGATAGTCGTCAGGCGGACAAAACTCGCCAGGAACAGACTCGCGGTAACCAGCAGCGCGGCGCTCAATCCTACTTCGAGAGCCACCAGCAGGTTTCGCAAACGCAAACCGGCGGGACCGCCGGCATTGGCATAACTGGTGGATTTCAGTGTTTCGTAAGGCGCGCCGCCGGACGCGCTGCGCAGCGCCGGCAGAATGCCGAACAGAAAGGCGGTGATCGCCGAGAGGCTCAGCGCAAACAGAAGCACGCGGCCATCCAGAGAGACGCCGCCGAGACGCGGCAGATCGAAGGGCGCGGCGGCCAGCAGCCGCTTTAATCCAAGAAACGCAAAGACAATGCCGAGGCCGCCGCCCAGCGCCGCGAGCAAGGCAGTTTCCGCCAGCGATTGGCGCGCCAGTTGCCACCGGCTGGCTCCCAGCGCGGTGCGGATAGCCGATTCGCGGGCCCGCCCGGCGGCGCGCGACAGCGAGAGGTTCGCCAGGTTGACGCAGAGCACCAGCACCACCGCCCCGACGGCCGCCATGAGCACCACCAGGCTTTGCCGCACATCGCCGGTCAGCTTCTGTTGCAGCGGCGTGATGGCCGGAACGATTTGCCAGGCCTGGCCGCCGACTTCCGCATCGATGGCGGCTTCGGTGGCCGTGAGCTCGGCGCGCGCGCGCTCGATCGAGACGCCCGGACGCAGGCGCGCAATGGCGACGTAGTTCAGGTCCCCGTTGTGCGGCACGACTTCGTGGGGCTCATATGCCATCGGCCGGAACATCTCCATGCGTCCGTTCAGGCGCGTGCCGCTATCGTTGGGCTGCTTGGGGAATTCGAAATCGGGCGGCAGAACTCCCACCACGATGTACGGCGCTGCGCCCACCGTGATTTTGCGTCCAATGACGGAAGGATCGCCGCCGAACCGGCGCCGCCAGAGCGAATCGGCAAGAATCACCACCTGATGCTCGCCATAGTGGTCTTCCGGCTCACGGAAAGATCGGCCCAAGCGCGGATTGACGCCCAGCACATCGAAGAAATTCGCCGAGACCCTGGCCCCCGGGATCAACTCGGGACGGCCGTCTCCGGTGAGGCTCATGTTGATATTGCGATAAGCGCCGATGCTTTCGAACGAGTGCGTGCGCTTGCGCCACGCCAGGAGCTGGGCCACATTGATGGCCAACATATCTTCGTTGCGGAACTGCGGCGTGGTAATGGAGATGGCTACCAGACGCTGGGGATCGGGAAAGTCGAGTGGGCGCAGCAGGACCCCGTTCACCATCGAGAAGATCGCGGTATTGGCGCCGATGCCGATGGCCAGACTGAGGATGGCCATGGCGGCGAAGCCGCGGTCTTTCCAAAGCGTGCGCAGAGCGTATTTCATGTACGAGGGCCTCCGGCCTATCAGAAAATACGAATCAGCCGTGCCTTCGTTTGCAAAATACTACCGCGGGAGGGGCAAAAGGTTACGCCGGCGGTTACGTCTATGGCACGCGCTTGGCGACGAATTGGATGGTCTGCCCGATAGCCTCGATCTCCACGTCGAACTTGATGGTATCGGCGTCGGCCACCTTGCCCTTGTAGTTCACCTTGGCGTCGCTGCCGCCCACGCTCACCGTGATATGGAACGCAACGTTGTCCCCGTCGACCGTGCCGTCTTCGATAGTCGACTTGCCGAACCGGTCGCTGTTGGTTTCGCCGGTGAGCTTGTGGCCGTCCACCTTAAAGACGAAAGTCCGTGTGATGGTGCCGTTGGCCGTCTCGGCAGTACCTTTCCAGTTGCCGCCGATGTCCGCGGCCGAGGCGGACAGAGCGAAAAGCGACATCAGGACGATGAGCCATTTCATGGGATTATTCCTCCGTTTTACCGGCATGCTCGAACAAAAAGTTGAGCGTCTTGTCGGTTTGGATGTGCGACGCGATGCGTCCCAGGGTACCGTCTTTCTCGAAGCGCAGGCGCAGGGCAGGGAACGGCTCCCGCTGTTGTTTAGCCATGCGGTCCACCTCGCGGTCGACTTCGTCGCGCGTGGCGGCGATGGCCTCCCGCTCCGAGATCCTCTGCAGCAGCATGGAAGCCTTCACCTCGCGCAGCGCCTTATCGCGCTGGCTCTCCTTCACCTTTTTCCAATCCAGGTTCAGAGATTTGGGATCCAGCCCCTGCTCGGCGAGCAAACGCACGCGCTGCTCCACGCGGCTCTTGATCTGCCGGTCGATGAAGGTCTCGGGCACGGGGAAATCGTGCATGTCGACCAGCTTCTCCACCAGCTTATTCTTGGCTTCCTGCTGAGCCTCGAACTGGCTTTGCGCGAAGAGCGATTTGTGCACGGCTTCGCGCAACTCGTCCACTGTGCGGTAGTCGCCCAGGTCCTGCGCAAATTCGTCGTTGATTTCCGGGAGCTCCTTGCGGCGTATGCCTTTCACATGGGCGCGGAAACGCACGGTTTTTCCGGCCAGTTTGGGCTGGCCGTAATCTTCGGGATAGCGAACGTCAAACTCCTTCTCTTCGCCGGGGCGCATGCCGCGCAGGTTTTCGGTGAAATCCTCGAGCGTGTCGCCGCCGCCCACCTCGAGCGTCATTTCATCCTGCTTGACCGGCGGAACGTCCACGCCGCCCAGGCTCTCGAGCGACAGCACCGCATAATCTTTGTCCTGAACCGGCCGGGGATCCTCGTTGACGAAGTCGGCCTTCTGCTCCCGCAGCTCCGCGATGCGCTTATCCACGTCCGCGTCACCGATCTGGGGATCGCGGTAGGGCACTGACAAGCCCTTGTAGTCCTGCAGCTCAATTTGGGGCAAAACTTCGAATTCCGCGGTGAAGCGCAGTGGCTCGCCGGGTTCGAAATGCACTTCGGTGACATCCGGCTGTCCGACGACCTTTAAGTCCTCGGCCTCGAACCGGTTCTGGAGATGCTTGGGGATGATGCTCTCCAACACCTGTTGCCGGATGTCCGCGGCAAAGTGCTGGCGGATGATGGAGACGGGCGCCTTTCCGGGCCGGAACCCGGGCAGCTTGGCGCGCTGCTGGACCTTGGCCACCGCGCGGCCGGTCTCCGCTTCCACTTCCTCGACGGGTACGGTAATCTCCAGCGAATGCTTACAGCCTTCCACTAAAGCCAATGGGATTTACCTCGGAATCGAACTAAGTCTCATGATAGCGCGCTTTGCGCCGGTGTCTCCAGGTTTATGAATTCGACCTGCCAGGGTTTGGGCCTGAGATCCAGGCGCGCCACGGTCACGGGGAGCTTGAAGCGGCGGGAACCGGCGCTGCCCGGATTTATATACAGGACACCGCCGCGTTCGTAGCTCGACGGTTGGTGCGAGTGTCCGCTCACTACCACGCCGAAACCGGCGGCGGCCGGATCGAGATCCAGATCGCCAATGTCGTGCAGCGTATAAATGAGGACCGGGCCGGCTTCGGCTACAGCCGTGGAGGGCAGGGCAGACGCCCACGCTCCTTTGTCAACGTTGCCTCTGACAGCCACCAGTGGCGCCAGGGATCGCAGGGCGTCCAGGATCTCCGGCTTGCCGACGTCTCCGGCGTGCACGATCAAATCGGAGCCCTGGAGCGCCCGCACGGCCGCCTCGCGCAACAATCCATGCGTGTCCGAGATCAGGCCGATGCGGGTGATGGCGGGCATGTAACGGTGTTACAGACTATAATATCTGCAAATGAATATCTTTGAATCCAGGCGTCGATTCCTGGGAATACTGACGGCGGCAGTGCCCGCCGCGCAGCGCGCCATTGCCAAGACGCAGCCCGCGCCCGCGGCGCCGGGGTTCCCGGTGGTCGACTATCACGTTCATCTGAATCCCTCGTTTTCGCTGGCGGATGCCGTGGCTTTGTCCAAGACCACCAACGTGAAGTTCGGCATCGCGGAACACGCCGGAGTGAAGGAGAACCAGTATCCTTCCATTCTCACTAATGACGCCGAGTTGCGGGGTTGGGTTGCCAGGCTGGCCGGTCAGCCGGTCTACAAGGGCGTCCAGGCGGAGTGGCTCGATTGGATGCAGTGCTTTTCCAGGCAGGCGCTGGGGGAGATCGACTACGTGCTTTCCGACGCCATGACTATTCGCGGCCCCAATGGGAGCCGGGCGAAAATGTGGGTACGGGGCTTCGACCCGGGCGATGCGCGGGAGTTCATGGACAAGTACGTGCCCTGGAACGTGGAGGTGATCGAAACAGAGCCGCTGGATATCTTCTCTCATCCGACGTGGCTGCCCGCTCCGCTCGATCAGCGCAGCGATGAATTGTGGACCGAGGAGCGCATGCAACCCATCGTGCGCGCGCTGCGGCGCACCGGAACGGCCGTGGAGATCGACTCCGCCTACCATATTCCGAGCATGGCGTTTCTGCGGATGGCCAAGGATGCCCGCCTGAAATTCTCCTTCGGGTCGAACAGCGGCAGCGGTCCGGCCCGGAGCATCGACTTCTGCATCGAGCGGGCCAAGGCCCTGGGACTCACGGCGGCCGACATGTTCGTTCCCGCCCGAGGGAATCACAAGCCCTTCCGCCGCAGAAAAGTGTGACAATCTAACTCGATGATACCGGCGACGCCATTCGCTTCCGCCAGCCTGTGCGTGGCCGGCAACCTGAACCGTGATCTGCGGATCGCGCCGGTCCGGCCAGGCGCCTACCTGTTTCAGGACGGCGAGACCTCGGTGGGCTTCATTCAGGAGACTGCCGGTGGCGGCGGCGCGAACACAGCCTGCGCGGCGGCGGCCCTGGGCGCAAAGGTGGCGTTTCTCGGTAACGTGGGGGCCGACGCGATCGGGCAGCAGTTGGAAGAGATGCTGCGGCGGCGCGGGATCGATGCGCGGCTGGCACGGGATCCGGCGGTCGCGACTGGGACCTCCATCAACCTGGTTTATGACACCGGCCACCGGCACTTCGTGAGCTGTCTGCCGAACAACGGATCGCTGGCGTTCGCGGATCTGGATCTGTCGGTGCTGCCGCAATACCAGCACCTGGCGCGCGCCGACGTCTGGTTTTCCGAAGCCATGCTGTATGGCGGAAATGCGCGCCTGTTTCGCGCGGCGCGCGAGGCGGGCATGGCCATCTCGATCGACCTGAACTGGGATCCGCGATGGGGTGTCGCGCCGGCGGACGAGATCGAGCGGCGCAAGCGGGCCATACGCGAAGTGTTGCCGCTGGTCGACTTGGCGCATGGAAATGTGCGCGAACTCAGCGAATTCGCCGGCTGCCTTGCGCTGGACGCCGCCCTGGAGCGCATTGCCGAGTGGGGAGCGCGGGCGACCGTGGTCCACATGGGCGCGGCGGGCGCGGGATACTTCGACGGAAGTTCGCTGGCCGTGGAATCGGCGGTCCGGCCGGCGCGCCAGGTGAACACCACCGGCACGGGCGACCTGCTGAGTGTGTGCATGATGCTGCAGCACGGGCAGGCGGGCGCGGTGCGCGACAAACTGCGCCTGGCTAATGCGATTGTCGCGGAGTATATTGCCGGCGACCGGTTGAGTTAGCGCTTGGCCAGAAACTCGCGCATGGCCTGGATTACTTCCGCGGTCTTTTCATGAATCACCCAATGAGTGCCCTCCGGGATGCGGTGCACGGTCAGGTTCTTCACGTACTCGTCCAGGCCGTTCAGATTGCCCGTCAAGAGAGCCGTATCCTTCTCGCCCCAGATCACCAGCGTGGGTGTTTCGATGGGCTTCATTTGCGGCAGGGCGGGATCAGCCGGCGCCGCCGCGCCATCCACAGGCGAATGCAGCCGGGCCGCGCGATAGTAGTTCAGACCGCCGGTTACGCCCCGGTTCCAGTTGGCGACGTATTCTTTCAGCACGGCGGGCGAGGCCCACGATTTCATGATGCCCTGGAGAGCCGCGAAATCGTTTTGCCCCAGAGTCTTCTCGGCCTGCGGCGAATTGAACAGGTTGAAATACGCGCTGGCCTTCTGCTGCGCCGGGTTACCGGCGAGTTCGCGCGCAAACACGGTGGGATGGGGCGCATTTACGATCACCAGCTTATCCAGCATTTCCGGATGCACCGCCGCGAACGCCCAGGCGATGACGCCGCCCCAATCGTGCCCCACCAGAACGAATTTTTTCGCCTTCAACTTCACGGCCAGTGCGTGCACGTCTTCCACGATCACCGGCACGCGATACTGTTCCACGGCGTCGGGCATGGAGGAAAGGTTGTAGCCGCGCATGTCCAGCGCCACGGCGTGGTGGTCCTTTGAGAATTCGGGAAGCAGGTCTTTCCACTCGTACCAGAACTCCGGGAATCCGTGCAGAAACAGGATCAGCTCGCCCTTGCCCTGCTCCACGTAGTGCAGCTTGACGCCGTTCACTTCGGCGTAGCGGTGATGCCATTTGGTTTGCGCCATAAGCGTAGTCGAAGCCAGAACGAATATGCTAAGCCATCTTTTCGAGGACCGCATCCGTCACCTCCTTTGTGCTGCTCGTGCCGCCCAGATCCGGGGTGCGCACCTTGCCTTTGGCCAGAACCGCGGCCACGCCCCCCTCCACCTCGCGCGCCGCGGCGGCCTCGCCCAGGTGTTCCAGCATCATGGAGGCGCTCAGGATAGCCGCCAGTGGATTCACTATGCCGCGGCCCGCAATATCCGGCGCCGACCCGTGCACCGGCTCGAACATGGAGGGAAATCGCCGCGATGGGTCCAGGTTGGCGCTGGCCGCCAGGCCCATGCTGCCGACGATGATGGCTGAGATATCGCTGAGTATATCGCCAAACAGGTTGGAGGCTACCACGACGTCGAAACTCTCGGGGCGGCGGATGAAATTCATGGCGGCCGCGTCCACCAGCAGCGACTCCGTTTCGATACCGGGAAACTCCAGGGCCACGTCGCGAAACGTGCGGTCCCACAGCCCCATGCCGTAGCCTTGGGCGTTCGATTTGGTGATGGAAGTGACCCGTTTCTTCTTTCCGCGCCGGACGGCCAGTTCGAAGGCGTAGCGCACTACGCGCTCAACGCCGCGGCGCGTGAAGACGGCGGTTTGGATGGCCACCTCGTCGGGTTGGGCCATATAGACGAAGCCGCCCACCTGCGCGTATTCGCCCTCGGTGTTCTCGCGGACGATGACCATGTCGATCTGGCCGCCTTCGCGCCCGGCGAGCGGCGATGTGACACCGGGATATAGATACGCTGGGCGCACGTTGGCGTACTGATCGAACGCCCGCCGGATGGGCAGTAGCAGCCCGTTCAGGGTAGTGTGATCGGAGATGTCCGGGTGGCCGACCGCGCCAAGCAGGATCGCGTCGCAGGGCTGCAGGAGATCCAGCGCGCCGGAGGGCATCATCTTGCCCCAGCGAAAGAAGTGTTCAGCGCCCCAATCGAAGTCCTGAAATGAAAACACCAGGCCGTGTTTATGGGCGGCCTTCTCCAGCACACGCTTTGCCTGAGGGACGACCTCCTGCCCCACGCCATCGCCGGCGATCACCGCAATTGTGAGGGTCTTCATTGAAGCTATCAATTCTACTGAACCACAGGTCCGAAGGCGATGGGAAGGGAATTTGGTGTATACGGCCTTGACATCGTTTTTGTGCGAGTATAAGTGTTTAACAATTCCATATGGGAGTGAGATGGCTGCATTACCCTCTAGCCGTGACCCAATGTCACAAGATTCGCGCGGCAGGTTTGGCCTGCGCGCTTCTGGCACTGGCGCTGCTCCCGGGGGCTGCCCGTCCCGGCGGTTTCCAGGTGATCGGGCCGGGCGGCGGTGGCGCTATGTTCAACCCCACCATCAGCCCGCACGACCCGCGGACCGTGCTGGTGTCATGCGACATGACGGGCGCCTACATCACACACGATGGCGGGCGCTCGTGGCGAATGTTCAATCTGCGTGGCGTAGTCCGGTTCTTCGTATTCGATCCGGTACAGCCCAAGACCATGTATGCGGCGAACGATGGCTTGTGGCGCAGCACGGATGATGGCGAGTCCTGGAACCTGGTCTGGCCGAAGCCTTCAGCGGTCCGCGCCATCAAGATGAATTCCGATCATTCCGACGAGCAGATCGTTGCGGAGCCGGACCCGTTGGGCGAAATCACGGCGCTGGCGATCGACCCGCGGGACTCGCGAATGCTCGTGGCGGCCGGGCGGAAGGACGGCCAGGCGGCGTTGTTGGTCTCCCATGACGCCGGCGAAACGTGGGTCGCGGCAGGGGCGTTGCCGGAGCCGCCGCGCCGCATCTGGGCCCGCTCGGGAGTCATGTATGCCGCCGGTCCGCATGGGGTCGCGGAGGTGCGCGGCGGCCAGTTGACGCGGCACGCGCCGCCGCCCGGCGTAAGCTTTACGAATGTCTCGGGAGGATTTGCCGCATCCGGGAGTCCTGTGTTTTACGGCGTGTCGGAGCGCGGGGGTTTCGTGTCGCAGGACGGCGGCGCATCGTGGAGCCCGATCGAACTGCCCGGCAGCGGCGCCCAGGTGCGGGCGGTGGCCGCGAGCTTAAATCATCCGGAGACTGCCTACCTCTCGTATGGGCGCTTGCAGCTAGATGGGAAAACATGGCTGGGCGTGGCGCGCACGCGGGATACTGGCCGGACGTGGAGCCTGGTATGGAAGGAATCGTCACAGGCCGCGCCGAATGTACACGACGCCTGGATCACGGAAAACATGGGGACGGGCTGGGGTGAGAATCCGCTGGCGCTGGGCGTCGCCGACCAGGATCCCAAGATCTGCTACGGAACCGACTTCGGGCGGAACATGCGCACCGTCGACGGCGGCGAAACCTGGGACGGCGTCTACAGCCGGCGCGTGCCGGGCGGCGAGTGGACCACCACCGGGCTGGATGTAACCACTAACTACGGATTTCACTTCGATCCGTTCGATCTGAAGCGGCGGTTCATCACCTACACGGACATCGGGCTTTTCCGCAGCGAGGACAGCGGCCGGTCCTGGACGCGATCCGTGCAAGGTGTTCCGCGGCAATGGACCAATACAACCTACTGGGTGGAGTTCGACCCTGAGGTGCGCGGGCGCATGTGGGGCGCCATGAGTTACACCCACGATCTGCCGCGGCCGAAGATGTGGCGGCGCACTTCCGTGCTCACATACAAGGGCGGCGTGTGCCGCAGCGAAGATGGCGGACGCACCTGGACGGCATCCAACTTGGGAATGCCCGAGACGGCTCCCACCCATATCCTGCTGGACCCCTCCAGCCCCAAAGACGCTCGCGTGCTGTACGCGGCGGCGTTCGGACGCGGAGTCTACAAGAGCGGCGACGGCGGACGCAGTTGGGAGCTCAAAAACAAAGGCATCGCGCAAAAGGAGCCGTTCGCATGGCGTTTGGCACGCGCCTCGGATGGCGCGCTGTTCGTGCTGATCGCGCGGCGCAGTGAGCAAGGCAGCATAGGCGATGCCGGCGACGGCGCGCTTTACAGGTCGTCGGATGGCGCGGAAACGTGGTCGCCGGTGGCGCTGCCGTCCGGCATCAACGGACCAAACGGGCTGGCGATCGACCCGCGCGATCCGCGGCGCATGTATCTGGCCGCGTGGGGGCGTGCCACCGGCATCCACAGCCAGGGCGGAGGCATTTACCTCACCACCGATGGCGGCGAAACATGGCGCGCCGCGCTGGATCGCGACCAGCACGTGTACGATGTGACCATCGACCCGCGCAATCCGAGCTTGCTATACGCCGCGGGATTCGAATCGTCGGCCTGGCGCTCGACGGATCGCGGCGAGCACTGGACGCGCATCGCCGGATTCAACTTCAAGTGGGGCCACCGGGTGGTTCCCGACCCTGAAGATCCGGCCATGGTCTACATCACCACGTTCGGCGGAAGCGTGTGGCACGGCCGGGTGGACGGCAGGGATGCACCGCTGGACATTGCCACACCGGAGATGCAGCCTGGAAGGTAATGAAGATCGTCATACCGTTTTTGTTCGCAGCCGCCGCCATGGGGCAAACCGTGGTGGTTCATCCCAAGTTGATTGACGATGTGCTCGCCAATCCTGGAATGGGGATTCAAACCTTCCAACGCTTCAATGGCGACGCGTTGAATCCGGCGCTGAGCTGGTCGGAGGAAGGTCCCACGGCGCCCCTCGCTCCAGGGCCAAGCAGCTTTCCTGCTTCAACGATCTCCTACTGCCGCTGGTTTTGGGAGACGCTGGAGCCCTCCCAGGGCGCCGTGCGGTGGGACATCATCAGCAATGCCCTGGCGGAGGCGCACAGGCACGGTCAAACGCTGGCCATCCGCCTGATGCCTTACGACCAGAAGCATCCGCTGCCGGAGTGGTATCGAAAATCCGGCGCTAAGCGCACTAACGCCGAGGGGCAGCCCGTCTGGGAGCCGGATTTCAGCGATCCTCTGTATCTCAAATTCTGGGGCGCTCTGGTGAAGGAGGCCGGACGCCGTTTCGACGGCCACCCGGATCTGGACACCGTGGACATTTCTTCGGTGGGGTACTGGGGCGAAGGCTGGAGCGACTATATGCCGGCATTTCCCTATCAGAAAAAGCTCATCGACATCTGGTTCGACGCGTTCCCCGCTACCAGGCTGCTGATGAACTTCGATGAACCGCAGGGTCTGGCATACGGAACCTCGCGCGGGGCCGGCTGGCGGCTCGACTGCCTGGGCGATCTGCGCGCCAATTGGGCGCACATGCTGGATTTCTATCCCGAGCAGATTGCGCGCACAGGCATACAGGACGTCTGGAAGCGCAGTCCGGTGTCGTTTGAAACATGCTGGGTCCCGGGATATTGGAAGGCACATGGGTGGGACACGCACTACATTCTGGCCGAAGCGCTGCGCTGGCATGTCACTTCATTGAACGTCAAGTCGAGCGCCATTCCGCCGGAACTGGCGGCGGCGTTCCAGGACTTCGAGCGTAAGATGGGGTACCGCTTCGAATTGCGGCGCATCGAATATCCGGGGACGGTCGCAGCCGGCAGCGCGGCGGCGATAAAGATGTGGTGGGTCAACTCCGGCGTAGCGCCGGTTTACCGGCCGTGCACGCTGGCGCTGGCGTTCGATTCGAAAGGCGAGCACGCTGCGATAAACGTGCCAGCGGACGTGCGAAAGTGGCTGCCGGGCGATGTGGTGGTCGAAGAGGACGTGCCGGCGCCGCGCTTAAAGACGGGCAATTACCGCTTACGCGTGGGATTGCTGGACACGGTAACTCGCAAGCCCGCCATCCGCCTGGGAATAGCCGGTCGCACGGAGGACGGCTGGTACGATTTGGGGTCCGTGGCAGTGCGTTGAATGGCCGGTCTAACGCGTTTTCGGTTGGCTGCTCAATACCCAAACGCAGAGGCAGAGCAGCACGGCGAACAACACGATTACACCGGGCGGGAGGCTGCTGTACACTCCGCGCAGGATATACAGAATATGCTCGCCGGGCATAAGCCGAAACAACAAAATGACTAACGCGAGGAAGATCAGCAAGCCCCACGCTTTACCGGACATAATTTACTGGCGCGCGCGCAGGTATTGGAGCAGCGCCGCCCGTTCTTGGGCGTCCAGCTTGCCGTCGCCGTTTTTATCGAAGGCCTGGAACGCCCGCTTGATCATTTCCCTCTGAGCGGCGGGAATGCCGGGCGGCAGATCGTCGATGGTGTTACCCTCGGCAATAAACGACGCAATGTATTCCGTTCGCATCGCTCGCCGGAAGCCCGCCACGTCGTCCGGCGACGGCAGCACCACGCCCAGGAACAGCACCGCCATCTCGTTCAAGGTCTCCTCGCCCCAGGACACGCGGATCGGCGGATGGGAAGGGTTGTGCGGGTTGTGCTCGGAATTGTCGTAGACGTATTCAAGCTCGATGCGGGTGTCCTTAGGGATATGCACGGGCTCCTTATATCGATATTGCCCCTGCCAGTTGAAATCCCAATCCTTGATCCAGATCAGCGGCTGGGAGGAGCCGTCCGGCAGAAAGGCCGTCACTTTCATGTCCTTGCCCAGGTAGTGGGCGTGCGGTGTGATGCCGAACAGGTCCACGTCCCGCGGCACCGTTACAGAGGTCTTCACCACGTAGTGCGGATCGCCGGCGGGAATGTCGATGCGCCGGCTGGACAGGATGATCCCCGCGCGGCCCTTGGTGGGCGGCGCGGAGTAGTGCAGGCCCAGCGCGGATTGGTCCTCTTCCGGCTTGCCGGAGGGGTGATAGTGGATCTGCACCACTACGTCGGTGCCTTTCAGCAGCGGCTGCGAAAGGGCCGCGGAATCGGCGGGCGGAGATGCTCCGGGCGCCCAGCCGCCCAGCAGGCCCACCGGCGGGAATTTCGGACCTCCGAAGCAGGGATAGCCGCCGTCCGGTGAACCGGCCGCCAATTTTCGCGCGGCGCCTGTCGTATCCGCATACACCAGCGCGTGGTGCACCACGCGGCGGCTGCCCGGGCGGAACTCGATTCCGCTCAGGAACACATCCCGGTCGAGATCCAGCGGCATCACGAAGCAGCGATATTGGTCCGGCCCGTCGGCGGCCACTTCGAACTTCTTGGGGATGGTGAGAACCTGGTCGGGCTGCCCCGCTTCCCATCCTTCGGGAAACACCGGCGGCGCAGGCTTGTCCCGGGCGTCGCCTTCGGGCGCGCCGGACTTGGCCCAGTCGCGAATCAGCGCGATCTGTTGCGTGGAGAGCCGGCGTTCATTGGCGAACGAGCCATATCCAGGTTCAGCCTTCCAGGGTGGCATGACGCGTTGGCTGGTAATCGCGGCAATCTGGTCCGCGCGCTTGGCGGCATCCCGATACGTCAACAGCGAAAAGGGGGCCACTTCGCCGGGCCGGTGGCAGGTCGCGCAGTTCTGATACAGGATCGGCGCGATGTCCTTATTGAAGGTGGGCGGGGCGCCGGTGGTAATCGCGCAACCGAGCGCGCGCGTGCGCGGATGCGGAACCGGCCGCCCGGCCAGGATCGCGTCCAGCGCCTCGCGCAAATCGAATTCAGTGGCCTGGACGCGGGTCTTGCCGAAGTCCTCGACCCGATTGTCTATGCGTCCCAGGTACAATACCGCGCCGTCATTGCCAAGCACCACGGCCTCCGGCGTGACCGATGCTCCGCTATGGCGGGCTAATATCTGTTGCGGGTCCAGCAGCACAGGGAACCGGTACGCAAAATCCCGGGCATGCCGGCGGACCTCGTCATCCGCGATGGTGGTATCGCCCTGCACGGCGTAGAAGCGCACGCCGCGGGCGGTATAGGCTTCGTCGATGCGATTCATTTCGGGCGCGTATCCATTGCATAACGGGCAATCTGTGGTAACGAAGAACAGCACCACCGCGCGCGCCTGGGCCCACTCGCCCGCGCTGTGCGCGGATCCATCCACATCGCGCAAGGAGAACTGGAAGGGCGGACTCGCCAGTGCCGCCACGGCCGTAAAGACCAGACACGCCGCTATCTTGCCGAAAGAGTGCATCTCTATCGATGATGCAACAATTCTAGGCGGCGTGCAGGCGGGGAATTGTATGGATTTGTAAATGGGGCGTTACCCCTGCCGTAACGCTTCTAACGGATCGACGCGGCTGGCCCAATGCGCGGGCAGATAGCACGCCAGCAGCGAAACCACTAACAGGGTCGCTGCCGCTCCCGCGATGCTGATTGGGTCCGTGGCGCTGACGCCATATAGCATGCCGCTGAGCAGGCGCCCGGCGAGGAGTGCCGCCACGAAGCCAATCAGCACGCCTGTCAGCACCAGTGACAGACCTTGCCGGAGGATTAGCCCCAGCACGCTCCTCTGGCTGGCGCCCAATGCCATGCGCAGGCCGATTTCCCGCTGCCGCTGATTCACGGCGTACGCCAGGATACCGTACAATCCGATGCTGGCCAGACCGAGCGCCAGCAGCCCAAAGACGGTCAGCAGCGTCACTCCCATCTTTGCCTGAAACAGGCCGCCATCGATAATCTCGCGGCCGGTACGCGGGCTGCCGACCAGGATCTGCGGCCCGGCGGCGCGGATCTCGCGCTGTACCGGACCCATTAGCTGATCCGGATCTGCCTTGCTGCGCACGTACAGCACCATGGAATCCGAATAGTTTTGTTCGAGCGGCACATAAACGCACAACTGCGGCGTCTCGCCCCAGTTGGAATACATGGCGGTGCGAACCACGCCGACCACCTGCCGCATGCGATCTTCTCCCGGCAATTGAATGCGCTTTCCCAATACGTCCCCGCTGGGCCAGTAATCGTGTGCCAGTTTCTCGTTGACGATGGCTACCGGCGCTGAAGTCTCCCGGTCCAAAGCCGAAAAGTCGCGCCCGTGGTCCAGAACCACGCCCGCGGTCGCGAAGTAGTCGAGGTCGATGGTGTTGACCACCGTGGTAATCTTGTCGGCGCGCGACCGCTGTTGCCGGCCCTCCACCTGCAATCCATTGACGACGCGGCTCCAGAGCGGCAGGTTCGCGGACCACGAGACGGACTCGACTCCGGGAATCCTGGCCACGCGCTCGCGCACTTCCTTGTAGAAAGCTTTGGTTTGGGCTGTTCCATACCCGGCCTGTCCCGGATTGGTCATGAACACCGCGAGATGTTTAGTCTGAAAGCCCGGGTCCATGTCGTAGGCCCGCCCGATGCTGCGCAGAAACAAGGCCGCGGTCATCAGCAGCAGGAACGAAAATGCGACCTGGCTTACCAGCAGAGCGCCCGCCAGCGTGACCCGGCGCCGGCTTCGCCCGGTGGTTCGCGCGCCTTCCTTCAGGGCTTCCGACACGCCCGCCCGCGAGGCATTGAAAGCCGGGATCATACCGAACAGAAAGCCGGTGGCGAGCGAGATCACGAGCGCATAACCGAACACGGTCGCATCCAGTTTGGGCGTCACGAAATTGGCCGAACCGGGCAACGCTCCCATGAGAAGCTGCAACCCGGCGTAGCCGATCAGTAGTCCCACCACCCCGCTCAGAAGTCCCAGGAACACGCTCTCGGTGAGCAGTTGGCGAATCAGGCGCGCGCGGCTGGCGCCCATCGCCAGGCGGACGGCCATCTCCTGCCGGCGGGCCGCGGAGCGCGCCAGCAGCAGGTTGGCTACATTCGAGCAGGCAATCAACAACACGATGCCCACCACAACCAGGAGTGCCGCGCCGCCGAACAGGACCGGCGCTAAGCCGCCCATGTTGCTGCCGAAGAGCACCTCGCGGATGGGGAGCACCACCACCGTATGGCCTTCGTCGGCCGCCGGATTGGCCCTCGCCAGGTCCGCCGCGATGGCCGCCATGTTGGCTTGCGCGCGCTCCCGTGGGACTCCCGGCTTCAATCGCCCCACGCCCTCGAATATCCCCTTGCCGCGATCGCTCAGGGCGCCCTGCATCTCGTTGGGCAGCACCTGTTCCGCCATGGCGGCCGGTATCCACAAATCCGGACCGAAGATGGCGTTCACGCCGATAAACTTGGGCGGCGCTACGCCCACGATGGTCAAGACCACGTTGTTCACGCGCAGGGTCTTTCCCACGATGTTGCCCGCGCCGCCGAACAGGGTCTGCCAGGTCCCATAGTTCATCACTGCCACCGCGTGTCCGCCGGGTGTGCTGTCTTCTTCCGGCAAAAAGAATCTACCGCGAGCGGGGGCCAGGCCCAACGTGCCGAAATAGTTGCCTGTCACCAGTTCACCGAACACCCTTTGCGCGGGGCCAGCCGGCTGCCAGGTCAGCACGCGCGGCGATGTGTACCCCGCCAGCGACACGAACACCTGATTCCTCGCGCGATAGTCCTGCAAATTTTCGTAAGAGATCGGCAGAGGCACGCCGGATTTCGAGGTGCTCTGCATGTCCTTTGTCTGAAGTCCGGCCAGTTCACCGGCCTTGCCCACCGGCAGCGGATTCAGAATCAAAGTATTGATCAGGGTGAACACAGTGGTGTTCGCGCCGATTCCCAGTCCCAGCGTCAGCACCACGAACAGCGCAAAGATGGGACCTTTGCGAACGGTGCGGACCGCATAGCGCAGGTCCCGCCAGATCCCTTCCACAAAACCGCTCGACCGGATGTCGCCGGCCGGTACTGCGTCGTATTTCGGCATGCGCTCGCTCCTCTGCAACCCTGCCTGGAGCGGATATAAGTCATCCAGCTCCGAAAGAACACTCTGGTATGCTTCGGCTTCACCGGCGCCGCCGCTGCGCAGTTCCCGGTAGCAATCCTCCAGATGCTGTACGACTTCCTCCACCAGGTTCGCCTCTCCCGTTGGCTCCAGGCGCAAGGGAGCGATGCGTTCGCGGATGATACTTTTCCAGTCAGGCATGTTCCATCCCTGTCACGCGGCCGACGATGGCCACGAAATCTTTCCAGCTCTTCTGCTTCGCACGAAGCTCGCTCAGGCCCAGGGGGGTCAGCTTGTAATATCGCCGCCGCCGCTGCTCGGCCTTCTCCACCCACAGCCCCTCGATCCAACCCTGCTTCTCCAGGCGATGCAGCAACGGATAAAGCGATGTCACATGAAATCGCAAGGCGCCCCCGGAACGGATCTGAATCAACTTGGAGATGTCGTATCCGTGGCGCGGCTGATCTTCTAGTAAGGACAACACCAGGAGTTCGGCGCTCCCCTTCTTCCATTCCTGATCGGGCGGGTTCGGCAGCATATTGTTTGGTCCCTTGTATTGGACGCACCAATATCTACGTTTGGTGGGAAGAATTCGTTCCGAAAATAGTTTCCACAGCACAAGCTCAGGAAAAACAATGAGTTATTGCGATAGACTACAGGGCAGGAGGCATTTCATGCAACCAGATTCATCGCCGCCAGCGCGCCGCGACTTCTTCAAAGCGGCAGCCGGCGGATTACTCCTGTTGAAGCCCGAAACGGTTTTCGGCACGCAGGCCAACTCGGCTGTGGAGGTCGGATTGATCGGCTGCGGCGGACGCGGCAACTGGATTGGCGGGTTCTTTCCGGAGTTTGCCGGGGCGCGCATCGTAGCGCTGGCCGATGTCATGCGGGATCGCCTGGACGGCACTCAATCCAACTTCAAGGTGGATCCCGCGCGCGCCTATTACGGGCCGGAGGCCTATCGCGAGCTGATCGCATCGAAGGTGGACGCGGTGGCCATCGAGACGCCGCCCTACTTCCACCCTGAACAGGTGCGCGCGGCGCTGGACGCCGGCAAGCACGTCTATCTGGCCAAGCCCGTAGCGGTGGATGTGCCGGGCTGCCGCAGCATTCTTGAAAGCGGCAAGCGCGCCGCGGGGAAGCTCAGTTTCCTGGTCGACTTTCAGACCCGCGCGCAGCCGGTATTCCAGGAAGCCGCGGCGCGCGTGCATCGCGGAGATATCGGCAAGCCTGTTTTAGCCCAGGTGTTCTACTACGCGGGCCGTCCCGCCGCCGACAAATCCAAGCCCGGCATGGATCCCGGCCAGGCGCGCATGCTGAATTTCTACATGGATCGCGTGCTCGGCGGCGACATCATCGTGGAACAGAACATCCACGTGATCGACGTGGCCAACTGGTTCCTCCAGGGGCATCCGCTGGCGGCCCACGGCGCCGGCGGCCGGACAAATTGGAGCGGCACGCCGTTCGATACCGGTGACGCCTACGATCATTTCCTGGTAACTTTCCACTATCCCGGCGACGTCGAGGCCGACTTCAGCTCGAACCAGCTCACCAACAGCTTCAGCGACCTGTGCGTGCGCTGCTTCGGGATAAAAGGCGCCGTCGATTCGCACTACGGCGGGCTGGTTCGCATCACCGGTGAAAATGCCTGGCAGGGCGCGGAGAAGGACGACACCTTCCGCCAGGGCGCCATCAACAACGTCAAGGCATTCATCGACAGTATTCATACAGGCAAGCCGCTGAACAATGCCGAACAGGCTGTCGAGAGCAACCTGACAGCTATTTTGGGCCGCACCGCCGCCTATCGGAATGCGACGGTGACCTGGGAGGAGCTGCTGCACTCGGAAGAGAAGTTCGAGGCAAATCTGAAGCTGCGCTGGTGATCAGGCCCGCGCGTGCTTTCGCAGATAGGAATCTGGAATCAGCAGGGTGAGCGCATCCGGCACGATCTCCACTCTTGCCGGTATGTGGCCGGCATACTCGCCATCCACCTGAATGTAGACGCGGCGGCCGGTGGTTCCCGGCATGCAGACGGAGCCCGCACGAATCAGCGATACGCCCTCCACGCCAGACAGCTTGCGCAGCGCCACACGAACCAGGTACTTCAGAAACCGGAACGAACTGCACGTTTCGAACAGCACCACTTCAAAACGATCTTCCAATAAGCTGACGGTCTGGGCGATCTCGAGATCGCCGCCGTAATTGCGCACCTTGCTGATGAGGACGAACGAGCAATGCAGGCGGCGCCCCTCCACCAGCACCTCGAACTCGTCAAGTTCACGCCCCAACTGGCTGAATCCGCCGATCCAATAGGCCAGCTTTCCGATCCGCGCTTTGAGCGGCACGCTGATGTTGTAAACGATTTTGGCGTCCAGCCCGATGCCCGCCATCAGCAGAAAAAGCCGCGTTCGCTCCGAGCCGTTGACGCACTGCAGGCGGCCCATGGATATGCGGGTGGGGATGCAGCGTGGAAGCTCGGCGGCGGCGCGCTCGATGCTGGAGCCCAGCCCCATCTCGTTGGCCAGCACATTGGCGGTTCCGGCCGGCAGCACTCCCAGCGGCACATCGGAGAACGCCACGCCCTCGGCGATCTCGTTGATGGTGCCGTCGCCCCCCGCGGCCAGAATCAGTTCGGCGCCGTCGGCAATGCTGCGCCGCGCGATAGCGCCCGCGGTGCCCGGCCCCTGCGTCGGCACCAGCCAGGTGTCGTGTCCAGCCTCGCGCAGAATCTCGGCCGCATCCGACAGGCGCTTCAATCCGCGCGCGCCCATCTTGCCGGCAAACGGATTATAGATGACGATGGTTTTGCGTCCGGCGCTTATGGCTTCACCTCAGCCCTCTAAGTTTAAACTATAGTGATAACTTCCATGCCGCGAGATGTTGCCACCCGAATCGAGAAGTTGCGGGAAACCCTGCGCCATCACGAGCGGCTGTACTACGTGATGGATCAGCCCGAGATCAGCGACGCCGAATACGACGCGTTGATGCGCGAATTGCGCGACCTGGAAGCCGCGCATCCGGATCTGTTGACGCCCGATTCGCCGACCCAGCGGGTGGGTGGCAAGCCGCGCGAGGGCTTCGTCAAAGTGGCGCACAGCTCCCCCATGTTGAGTCTGGATAACGCGCTGGACGAAGCCGAGCTGCGCGATTTCGACCGCCGCGTGCGCGAGTTGCTGCGCGGCGCCGAATTCCGCTACGTGACCGAATTGAAGCTGGACGGTCTTTCCATGGCGGCCCACTACCGCGCCGGCCAGTTCTTTCAGGCGGTGACGCGCGGCGACGGCGAGGTGGGCGAGGACGTAACCGAGAACGCCCGCACCATCCGCTCGCTCCCGTTACGCGTGAATACCAAACTGGCGCAGTTCGAGGTCCGCGGTGAAACGGTAATGAACCGGCGCGCATTCGAGCGGCTCAACGCCGAGCGCGACGAACGTGGGCTCTCGCGCTTCGCCAATCCCCGCAACGCCGCCGCCGGATCGCTGCGCGTACTCGAGCCGGCCATTACCGCCTCGCGCCGGCTGGATTACTACACCTATTTCCTATACGTGGACGGCGGACCGGCTCGTCCGAGCCATTGGGAGTCTCTCGAGGAATTGGCCCGCATGGGCTTTCGCGTGAATCCCCACCGCAAGCTGTGCCGCGACGTGGACGAGGTGCTGCAATTTTGCGCCGAGTGGGAGGCCAAGCGCGAGCAGTTGGCCTACGAGATCGACGGTGTGGTGGTGAAGGTGGATTCCATCGCCCAGCAGCAGCAGCTCGGATACACCGCCAAAGCGCCGCGCTGGGCCATCGCCTATAAGTACCCCGCGCGCCAGGCGCTGACCACCGTGGAGGGCATCGAGGTGCAGGTAGGGCGGACGGGCGCCCTGACGCCGGTGGCCCACCTGGCGCCGGTCGAGGTCAGCGGCGTCACCGTGTCGCGCGCCACGCTGCACAACGAAGACGAAATCGAGCGGCTGGGCTTGCAGATCGGCGACACCGTGGTGATCGAGCGCAGCGGAGACGTGATTCCCAAAGTGGTGCGCGTGCAGACCCAAGGCTCGTACCGCAAGCCCTTCCACATGCCGGCGACATGTCCGGTTTGCGGCGGCAAAATCGTACGCGAGGAAGGTGAGGCGGCCTCGCGCTGCATCAACACCAACTGTCCGGCGCGCCTGAAGGAATCCATTCTGCACTTCGCGGCTCGCGGCGTAATGAATATCGACGGGCTGGGCGATGTGCTGGTGGATCAATTGGTGGATCGCGGCCTGGTCCACAGCGTGGCGGATATCTATACACTCACCATGGCGCAACTGGTGTCGCTCGAACGCATGGGGCCAAAATCCGCCGCCAACGTTCTGAAAAACATTGAGAAATCCAAGCACAGCCCACTGCCGCGCGTGCTGACGGCGCTGGGCATCCGCTTTGTCGGCGAGCGCACGGCGGTGTTCCTGGCGGAAGCTTTCGGCAGCCTCGATAAGATCGCCGCGGCCAGGGTGGAAGAATTGCAGCGCGCCGAGGAGGTCGGGCCGAAGGTGGCTGAGAGCGTGTATCAGTTCTTCCACGAGCCGCACAATCGGGAACTGATAGAACGCCTGCGCGCGGCGGGCCTGCGGTTCGATTATGAAGTCAAACGCAAGAAGGCCGGACCGTTCCAGGGCCTGGCTTTCGTGCTCACCGGCACGCTGCCCAACCTGAGCCGCGAGGAAGCCACGCATGTCATCGAGTCCGCTGGCGGCAAGGTGACCGGCTCGGTC
>Ga0070731_10000488_pt1 | contig 52868 bp, 48 predicted proteins | sample Coa_R1_2_FD_66448 | JGI IMG/M metagenome (GOLD analysis project Ga0070731, IMG submission 66448) | Surface soil microbial communities from Centralia Pennsylvania, which are recovering from an underground coalmine fire - Coalmine... | ecosystem: Environmental > Terrestrial > Soil > Unclassified ... | reverse complement strand
GGGTGGATGTGGTTGACGACGCGGTCGAAGAAGTAGACCGTGAAGAACGAGCCGAAGAGCATGATCTCCGACCCGATGAACAGGAAGATCCCGACGATGACGGGCGAGATCCGCGAGCTGAAGTGGATCGGCGGCGGGTAGTCGTACCCCATCCGCCCGTGGTGCCCGCCGGGGGCGTGGGCGTCTGCTGCGGCGGCCACGCTAGTCGGCGCCGACCGGCTCGGGTTGCGGCGCGCCGAAGATGACGTGGCGTGCGCCTGGGACGCCGTATTCGTACGGGCTGCCGATCACCTGCGGCACTTCCTCGAAGTTGAAGATCGGCGGCGGCGAGCTGACCTGCCACTCGATGCCGAGGGCGCGCCATGGGTTGCCCGGCGCCGCCGGCCCGTGGGCCCACGACCAGATCATGTTGTAGAGGAAGACGAGCGTCGACGCGCCGAGGCCGAACGACGCGATCGAGATGAACTCGTTGAGCCCGGCGAAGCGGTTCGCGTAGTCGGCGACGCGCCGCGGCATGCCCTGCAGGCCCAGGTAGTGCATCGGGAAGAACGTCAGCTGGAAGCCGATGAACGTCAGCCAGAAGTGGAGCTGGCCGAGCCGCTCGTTGTACATGCGGCCGGTCATCTTGGGATACCAGTAGTAGATGCCGGCGAAGATCGTGAAGACCGAGCCGCCGAAGAGCACGTAGTGGATGTGCGCGACGATGAAGTAGCTCTGGTTCGCCTGGATGTCGATCGGCACCGCGCCGAGCCAGATGCCCGAGAGGCCGCCGATCACGAACGAGAAGATGAAGCCGACGGCAAACAGCATCGATGTCGTGAAGTGGATGCGCCCCTCCCAGAGCGTCGCGAGCCAGGAGAAGACCTTGATCCCGGTCGGGACCGCGATCAAAAGCGTCGTCACCATGATCGGTACGCGCAACCAGCCGGCCATGCCGGCGACGAACATGTGGTGCGCCCAGACGGAGAACCCGAGCACGAGGATCGCGAGCAGCGAGAGGGCCATCAGCCGGTAGCCGAAGATCGGCTTGCGGCTCATTACCGAGATGACCTCCGAGATGATCCCGAACCCGGGCAGCAACATGATGTAGACCGCCGGGTGCGAGTAGAACCAGAAGATGTGCTGGTAGCCGATCACGTAGCCGCCATTGCCGGCCTCGAAGAAGTTCGTGTGCAGCACGCGGTCGAACATGACGAAGAACTGCGAGCCGGCGATGAACGGCGTCGCGAGCACGACCAGCATCGAGGTCGTGAAGTTCGCCCAGACGAGGAGCGGCATGCGCCAGAACGTCATTCCCGGGGCGCGCATCGTGATGATCGTGACCAGGAAGTTGAGCGCGGTCATGATCGAGCTCGCCCCCGCCCACTGGACGGCCATGTTAAAGAACACGTTGCCGAGCGGCTGGTGCTCGCAGAGCGGCGCGTAGCACGTCCAGCCTGCGCTCGGCCCGCCGCCCGGAACGAACAGCCCGGCGACGAGCATGATGCCGGCGATCGGCAGCAGCCAGTACGAGAGCGCATTCAGGCGCGGGAACGCCATGTCGGCGGCGCCGATCATCAGCGGGATGACGAAGTTCCCTAGCCCCGCGAACGCCGGGATGATGAAGAGGAAGATCATCAGCGACGCGTGGTCGGTCACGAGCGCGTTGAACGTCTGCGGATTGAAGTACTGGTCGCCCGGATGCGCGAGCTCGGCGCGGAAGAGCAGCGCAAGGAAGCCGCCGATGATGAAGAACGCGATCGTCGTGACGACGTACTGGACGCCGATCACCTTGTGGTCGGTGTTGATCCGGAAGTAGTCGCGCCAGCTCCGTGCGCCGTGTCGCGAGTGGTCCTCGGGCAGCGTCGGCTTGCCGGAGCAGTAGCGGGCCCAGTAGTCGAAGCCGCCGATACCGACGAGGAACCCGAGCGGGATCGTGACGAGCTCGACCGTCGTGATCGGCACACCCTTGTAGTAGGGGTGCCAGCTCGCGGCCCACCGAAGCAAGACGACGAGGCCGATGCCGATCCCGGCGAAGAGCGGCGTCGTCCAGAGGACCCTCAACCAGCCGGGATACGTCCAGCGGTGCCACCCGGTGGGCGGCACGTACGCGCCGTGCTCAGCCGCGTCCGCGTGCCCGACGTGCGTGTCCTCGTGCGCAGGCGTCGTCATTTCGCGTTCGAGGCCAAATATTGCACGAGCTGGTCGAGCTTCGGCGCGGGAATCGACTGCCCGAAGCTCTCCGGCATCACGCCCTTCTGGTAGCCGGGCGCGATATAGGCGTTCGGATCGACGATCGACTGCTTGATGAAGGCGTCGAGTGGCTGATGTGCGCCCGCGGCCTCCTGCTTCAGCTTGTCGAGATCAGGACCGACCTTTCCGGTCGCATGTGCGGCGGTGAGGGTGTGACAGGCGCTGCAGCCGTTCGCGTTGAACACTGCGAGACCCGCGTTCGCCCCGCCGGGCGCCGGTTGCGAGGCGGCTTTCGTCGCGTTTGCGTACCACGCGTCGTAGGCGTTCTGGCTCATCACGATCGCGGTGCTGCGCATCGTCGAGTGTCCGAGGCCGCACAGCTCGACGCAGATGACGGGATAGACGCCCATCCGCGTCGGCGAGACCACGAGGTGCGTCGGCAGGCCGGGCACGGCGTCCTGCTTCTGGTACAGCTCCGGAACCCAGAACGAGTGGAGCACGTCCTTCGACACGAGCGTGAGCTTCACGTGCCGGTCGACCGGCATGCGCAGGATCGGATAGGTCTGGTTGTTCGGGTACGTGAACGTCCAGGCGAACTGCTGGCCGGTGACGGTGATCCGAAGCGGATCCGTCCCGGCGCGGCCGTTCTTGGCGAGCACGATCGCGCTTGCGATCGCGATCGACGTGACGAGCAGGAACGGGATCGCGGTCCACGCAATCTCGAGCCCGGTGTGACCGTGCACCGGCGGTCCGTCGCTCATGTCGCCTTCCTTGACGCGGAAGAAGATGAGCGAGTAGACGAGCGGCGCCGCGACGACGGCGAAGATCACGATCGAGATCCACTCCGCGTACCAGAAGACGAAGTTGATCCGGCCCGCCTCACGGCTCGCCGGGTACGGGAGCCACGGGATCGCGTACGCGACAACGATCATCACGGCGGCCGATACGGCCGCGACGAGCGCAAGCTGCCAGAACGAGGCCCGATGACGCACTCGGCCCGAACCCTACTCGACTAGGCGAGCCGTTGCGCCGGTAGAAGCGCCTCGCATTCGCGGACGTAACGACCGGCACCAACCAGGCGGAAGAACGCGAGCGCCCGGGCTGCCTGCTCCTCCGCGTCGATCCCGAGTCGTGCCGTCGCGAGGCGGCAGAACGCCTCCTCGCAGGCGGCGCCGCTCGCCGCGAGAATGTCGGCCGCCCCGATCGGATCGCCGGCCGCGAACGCGCGCCCGGCGCGGGCCCAGAGCTGCGGGTAGGGCGTCAAGCCCGCGACGAGCTCGTCTGCTCGCCCGAGCGGGACAGCCGTCCACGCGACGACCTCGGCGATGACGATCGCGAAGCCGATGTTCGGCTCGGTGCGAAGGGCGTCGAGGTAGCGGCCGAGCATCGACGCTGCTTCTTCCCGGCGGCCAGTCTCGAGGTACACGAACGCGACGAAGACGCTCGTCGGGAGCAAGTTCTGCGGGTCGCTCGCCCGTTCCGAGAACTCGACGGCGTGACGTGCGTCGTCGAGCGCTCCAGCGATGTCGTCGCGCGAGAGCCGGATCAGCGCGCGGACGGAGTAACAGGGGCCCGCCAGGTAGTGCGGCGAGCCGAGCTCGACCTCGGCGATCAGGTTGTCGGCGGCGGCCAGCGCCTCGTCCCAGCGGCCGACCGACCAGAAAGGATTGGTGACGACCGCGCGCAACCAGCGACCGAACCCGAGCTGCCCGTAGCGGATCGCGTCGTCCGCCGCGTCGCGATAGAGCGCGAGCGAGTCCTCGAGCCTGCCCCGGATCCAGAGCTGGACGGCCAGGTTTCCCTGCGCGCGCAGGTACTCGAAGATGGCGTTCGCACGCTCGGCGAGGCGGGCGGCCTCGGCGAGGTCGGCGAGCCCACCGTCGTCACCGGTGACGGCGCGCGCCGTGCCGACGTTGTCGAGCGCCGCGGCGTGCACGTCTTCCAGCTCCAGCTCGTCCGCGAGAGCAATCGCTTCACGGCCGAGCTCGATCGCTTTCTCGTTCCGGTTCGCGAGCATCTCGAACCGCGAGGCCGTGGCCGTCGCGCGCGCGGTGATGGCCGCGCCCGGCAGCCCCGCGACGAGCTCGCGTGCACGTTCGAGGTGCCGGGATGCGGCCTCGCGCTCGCCGCTCAACCAGAGGTGCTCGGCGAAGACGTGCTCCGCCTCGGCCGCGCCCTCGCGGTCGCCTGCAGCGGTAAGCTCCTCGAGCGCGTCCAAGATCGTCGCCGTCTCGTCGACGCCGGCGAGGAATCCGATGCGCGCGATCTGCAGCCACAGCGGGCCGCGGGCCTCTTTCCCGAGGTCGAGCGCGGCGCGGTAGTAGCGCGTCGCCGCGTCGTAGGCGTTGAGCGAGAACGCGCGGTCGCCGGCATCGGTGAGCGCGACGCGGGCCGCCGGTGCGAAGCCCGCGGTGTCGATCCCCGCGGCCGCGCCGAGCTCGAGGGCCTGCAGGTAGTGGTACGCGAGGAGCTCGGCGTGGTCCTCGGGGCGGCCGAGCCGCTCGATCCACTCGGCCGTCCGCAGGTGTTTGTCGGCGCGCTCCGCGCGCGGGATCTGACCGTACGCGACGTCGCGCACGAGCACGTGCCGGAACGCGTACTCCGTTTCGCCTGCGACCGACGACTGCCGTTCTCGGCGCACGAACTCGCGCCGCTCGAGTGCGTGCAGCGCTTTCTCCGCTCCCCCGACGGCGCCCAGCCAGAACGTCTTGCCGACCACGGCTGCGTCCTGCAAGAGCGCCTTCGCCCCCGGCTCGAGCAGGTCGAGTCGCGCCGCGATCAGGCCCTGCACGGTTTCCGGCAGCTCGTCGAGCTCGCCCCCGTCGCGCAGGACGCGCACGTACTCCTCGGCGTAGAGCGGGTTGCCGCCGGCGCGCAGAAGCAGCTCGCGCTGAGTGTCGGCCGACAGGACCGGCTGCGCGAGCAATCCGCCGACGAGCCGGGCGGTGTCGTCGTCGCTCAGCGGTGCGAGCGAGATCGTGAGCGCGTTCGGCTTGCCGCCGCCCCAGCCCGGCCGGCGCATGAGCAGCTCCGGGCGTGCCGTGCAGACGACGAGCAGCGGGACGGCCGTCGCCCACTCGACCAAATGGTCGACGAAGTCGAGCAGGTTGTCGTCGGCCCAGTGCAGGTCTTCGAAGACGAGGACGAGCGGGCGCTCGTCGGCGAGCCGCTCGAAGAAGCGGCGCCACGCGGCGAATGCCTCGTCGCGGCGGTCGCCGCCGCTGCCGGGACCGCCCGCCAGGCCGACGAGCGGCCTCAGATGCGACTCGATCCACGGATCGTCGACGACTTCCGCGAGCTTGCGCGCCGCCTCGGCCTCGTCGTCGCCTTCGAGGATTCCCGCCTGCGCCTTGACCATCTCCGCGAGCGCCCAGAACGTGACGCCCTCGCCGTAGGGCACGCAGCGCCCATGCCGCCAGTAGGTGATCTCCGGCTCCGCCTCGACCTGCCCGTAGAGCTCGAAGACGAGGCGGCTCTTGCCGATCCCGGGCACGCCGACGAGGGTCACGAGCTCGGGCGAGCGCTCCAGCCGCGCGCGGTCGAGCGCGCCGCCGAGTAGGTCGAGCTCGCGCCCGCGGCCGACGAGCGCGCCTCCGTGCGTGCGCTCGACATGGACGCGCGAGCGCGGCCTGACCGCGAGCCAGACCGGAACGGGCTCGGACTTGCCCTTCGCCGTAACCGGCTCCGCCGGGCCGTATTCGACGACACGCTCGGTCGCGCGGTACGTCTGTGCGCCGACGAGGATCCCGCCCGTTGGCGCCGCCGACTGCAGCCGCGCCGCGGTGTTGACGACGTCGCCCGCCGCGAGCGGCTGACCCGCTGCGGGGTCCGCCTCGAGGGTCACGAGCGCCTCGCCGATGTTGATCCCGATCCGCAGCTCCACCTCCTCGTCGGCCGCCCAGGCGCGAATCGCGAGTGCCGCCCGGACCGCGCGTTCCGCGTCGTCCTCGTGCGCCACGGGCGCGCCGAAGACCGCCATCACCGCGTCGCCGATGAACTTCTCGACCGTGCCGCCGAAGCGCTCGAGCTCCGCCTTCAGCTGTGCGTGGTACTCGCCGAGGTACGCGGCCACGTCCTCGGGGTCCATCGTCTCGGCGCGGGTGGTGAATCCCGCCAGGTCGGCGAACAGAACGCTGACCACCTTCCGCTCACGGCGACCCGCCACGGGTCGAGTCTACGGAGCCCACGCCACCGTTCTAAGCTCCCCATGTGGAGCAGACGAAGTTCGTGCTGCCCGAGTCCGAGCTGCCGCGGCGCTGGTACAACGTCCGCGCCGACATGCCGAACCCGATGCAGCCGATCCTGCATCCGGGGACGGGGCAGCCGGTCGGTCCGGACGACCTCGCGCCGCTCTTTCCGATGGAGCTGATCGCGCAGGAGGTCAGCGACGAGGCCGAGATCGCGATCCCCGAGGAGGTGCTCGAGCTGTACGCGCTCTGGCGGCCGACGCCGCTCTACCGGGCGCACCGCCTCGAGCAGGCGGTCGGGACGCGCTCGCGGATCTTCTACAAGTACGAAGGCGTCAGCCCGGCGGGCAGCCACAAGCCGAACACGGCGGTCGCCCAGGCGTTCTACAACAAGCGGGAGGGCCGCTCGCGGCTCGCGACCGAGACCGGCGCCGGGCAGTGGGGGAGTGCGCTGGCGCTCGCCTGCAAGCTGCTCGGCCTCGAATGCAAGGTCTACATGGTGCGCGTCTCGTACGACCAGAAGCCGTTCCGGCGCTTGTTGATCGAGACGTGGGGCGCGTCGGTCGTCGCGAGCCCCTCGGAAGACACCCAGTCCGGCCGCGCGGTCCTCACGGAGCGGCCGGATTCGCCGGGCAGCCTCGGGATCGCGATCTCCGAGGCAGTCGAGGACGCCGCCGGCCGTGAGGACACCGCGTACTCCCTCGGCAGCGTCCTCGGGCACGTCCTGCTGCACCAGACCGTGATCGGGCAGGAGGCGATCAAGCAGATGGAGCAGGCGGGCGCCTTCCCCGACCTCGTCGTCGGCTGCTTCGGCGGCGGCTCCAACTTCGCGGGGCTCGCGTTCCCGTTTCTGCGCGAGAAGCTCGCCGGGCGCGACGTCGACTTCCTCGCCTGCGAGCCCGCCGCCTGCCCGACGTTGACGCGCGGCCACTTCGCGTACGACTTCGGCGACACCGGCATGCTGACGCCGCTCGTCCCGATGCACACGCTCGGGCACGACTTCGTGCCGGCGCCGATCCACGCTGGCGGTCTTCGCTACCACGGCGCCGCGCCGCTCGTCTCGCAGCTCGTGCGCGACGGGCTCATCCGCGCCGAGGCCTACTTGCAGAACGACGTCTTCGCGTCGGCGGTCCAGTTCGCGGGCAGCGAAGGGATCGTGCCCGCACCCGAGTCGGCGCATGCTGTCCACGGCGCGCTGCAGGCGGCGCGGGCTGCCGACGACGCCGGCGTCGAGCGCACCATCCTCTTCAACCTCTCGGGGCACGGCCACTTCGACATGGCGGCGTACGACAACTATCTCGCGGGCAAGCTCGTCGACCTCGCCCTCGACGACGCCGAGCTCGAGCGCGCGCTGCGCGCGACCGAGGGCCTGCCCGCCGTCGCGTAACTAGAAGGGCAGCCGCACCGAGACGGTCAGCGCGCCGTCGGAGGCGTTCTCGAGCAGTACCTTCTTCAGCCGCTCGTACTCGGCCTCCGAGAGCGCTCCGGTGCGGCGGAGGTTCGCGATTCGCTCCAGCGTCCCGATCAGCGGCGGCGCGTCGCCCGAGGTGCGGACGAAGCGCTTGCAGAACTCGATCCGTTCCCGCAGCCGGCCGAGCGCCTCCTCGTACTCGACGACGTGGCGTTTCGAGATCGGGATGCAGTTCGGCAGCTTGTAGACATCCCGGTCGGAGCTGCGCGGCTGGCGGTTGCGCTTCCGCTCACGTCCTTGGAAGCTGGGCGACGACACCTCGATCCAGCCGGTGATCAGGAACGTGTTCAGCTGGATGCCGCTGACGTCCTGGTAGTAGAAGGTCGTCGTCAGCGTCCCGAAGGTCGTGCCGGCGTGGAAGCCGGGCTTGACGATCAAGAGACGCTCGTCGAGCGCGATGAGCGAATGACCGAGGCTGCCGCGCACGCAGAAGAGAACGGACTCGCCCTCGGAGACGTGCCGCTCGACCACCCGCCGGACACGCCGGTTGAGGATCTCGACACCGCCGACCACGCGGCGCCGCCCGCGCCGGCCGGCCGCGGGTCTCGGCTCGTCGAGCCCGTACGGGGCATGCAGGCTCACCCCTAGTTCCAGCCCTGCTTGCCGTGCCCGTCGGCGGAATCGCCGCCGCCGTCGGACTGCTGCGGGTCCGCGCCGGTGATCGTGACGCCGCCGCCGGCTCCGCCGCCGCCGTTAGCCGTGCTGCCGCCGCTCGAGCCCGTGCCGCCGCCGCCGGAGTTGCTGCTCGAGCCGCCGCTCGAGCCACCGCTCGAGCTGCCGTTTGATCCCGTGCCCGAGCCGCCGGCCGAGCCGGTAGTCGGCGGCGGCGAGGACGGCGGCACCGGGGTCGTCGTTGTCTGCGTCGTCGACGGCGTGGGAGTGGTCTCCGGCTGAGGCGACGGAGCCGCGGGCGTGTCCGGGCTCGCGCTCGGCAGCTGGACCGCCGGAGCCTGGGCCGGAGCCGGCGGAGGCGTGACGGTCGCTGGGACCGGCGCTGGAGCCGAGGGCGTGGCGGGTACGACCGGAGCCGGCGTCACGGGCGTCGCCGGTTTTTGCGCGTGCGTCGACGTGACCTTCGTGTGCGCGTGCGCCGTCGGCGGTGGCGCGACGATCCGCCCCGGAGGAATGAAGTCCTGCACCGTGGGCTTCGGCGTCTGGACGTGCACCGGTGCCGGTGGAGTCGAGCTCGAGTACGAGGCCGACGACGCCTGTGGCGCGGGCGCCGGAACGACGGGGGCGAGGCGCGTCGCGTGGTCGATCGTCGCGTGCTTGCGGGGGTGACCGCGATGCGGCGCTCTCCCGACCCGAGCGTGTGTCGTGTGCCTCGCGCTCAAGACGTGTGGCCCGCGCGCGGCAGCCGGCCCAAGCGACCTCGGGTGCGGAACGTCGAGCAGCGCCGGGGCCGGCCCCTGTGTCTGGCGCGGCGTGCTGTCGGCGTTGTCGAGCAGCCGCGGTCCCCACAGGTAGCCGGCGGCCGCGACGAGCAGCCCGACGGCAAGCAGGAAGACACTGAACCGAAACGGCCGCATCCGGGTGGTTGCTTCCAGGCCCGAACCCAGCCTCCTTCCTGCAGGAGCCGCCCCGCGCCCCGCGAACGACGCCCGGTGACGCGCGCGCGGACGAGCTTCCGTCTCCGAAGGAACCAACAGGACCCGAGAGCCCCTCGATTCGACGACAGGTTTCGGCGCTTCCTGCACGAGCTCGACCGTCGCGAGGGCTACGTCCCGGGGCACAGCGTCGCCGTCTGCGAGGCGACGCTCGCGATCGCGCGCGAGCTCGAGGTCGACGACGCGAAGCTTCCCGCGCTCGCGCTCGGCGCCTTGCTCCACGACATCGGCAAGGTCTTCATCCAGACGAAGCTGCTCGGGAAGAGTGGTCCGCTCTCGGCGGCGGAGGCCGAGACGATCCGCATGCACACCGTCCTCGGCGAGGCGTTCCTGCGCCCCTCCCTCTCCGACGCGACCGTGCTCGCCGTCGTCCGCTCTCACCACGAGCGCTGGGACGGGAAGGGCTACCCCGACGGCCTCGGCGGCTACGCGATCCCGCTCGCGGCGCGGATCGTCGCGACCGCGGACGCGTTCATCGCGATGCGGGAAGCGCGGCCCTACCGGCGCGCCCTCGCGATGGACGAGGTGTTCGAGGAGCTCCTCCGCTCCGCGCCCGATCAGTTCGACACCTCGTGCGTGTCGGCGCTGATCGAGTCGGTTGCCTGAGGCTCGGTGACGTCCGCAGTACGCGGATCCTTTCCCCGCAAAGAGCGGAAAACCGAGGCGCGATCCTCAACGCTCGACCAGTCGACATGGACCGCCGCCGGGGCGTACGCTCGTCTCGTGCTTCGCCGCCGGCAGCCGCGTGACCGGCCCGCCGTCCGCGACCCGGAACCGGTCGCGGTCGACGGTCGTGCCTCGAACGGGAACGGCTCGGGCCCGGAGCAGCAGCAGCCGGACTCGATGCAGGCGCGCGTCGGCAGCTGGACCGCGGTCGGCCGCCGCGTCGAGCGCCGCTAGAGCTCACTCGGCTTCGCTGTTCACCGACGTCGAAGGCTCGACACGGCCCGTGCGGGAGCTCGGCGAGGACGACTACGGCCCCACTCGCCGTCTGGAAGGGCGATCGCGAGATTCCGCTCGCCGAAGACGACGGGGCCGCCGCAGCTAGGCAGCAGCGAACAGCAGGTAGCGGAGACGAAGCTGTGTGGCCGCGCAAGGTCGTGGTGCGTTCCCGATCGACGTCTTGCGCGAGCTCAGCGCGCCGGCGCGACGGCCGCCGCCGGCCGGCCGCGCGCACGGAAGCGGTTCACAAAGCGGCTCCCGTCCGGGTACGGGAAGAAGTCGACGATCTCGCCTGCGGCGACGCGGCTCTGACACTCCTGCCAGAACTCGGCCCGCAGGAGCTCGGAGTGATGGCGCAGGAACGCCTTGCGAATGCCGGGCCGCCCGAGCAGGAACGTCGCAAACTCCTCCGGGAAGACGTCGTGGCTCCCAACGGCGTACCAGACCTCCTCCGCGAGCTCGGCCTCCGGATTCGGCGCCGGCGGGAATGAGCGGAAGACGCAGTCGGTGAGGTGCCCGAGCTCGTCGTAGTCGTAGCAGACAACACGACCGTGCCGCGTGAGGCCGAAGTTCCGCCACAGGAGGTCGCCGGGGAAGATGTCGGCGATCGCGAGCTCGCGGAGCGCGTTCCCGTACTCGCAGACGACCCGGTCGATCTCTCGCGCTGACGCCGTCTTGAGGTACAGGTCGAGTGGCGTCATCCGCCGCTCGACGTAGCAGTGCTTCACGATCAGATGCTCGCCATCGCGCTCGATCGCAGACGGCGCGAGCTTCTTGAGCTGCGCGAAAAGCTCCGGCGCGAAGCGCGCGCGCGGAAGCGCGAGGTCGGCGAACTCGAGCGCGTCGACCATCCTTCCGACCCGATCGACCTCCTTCACGAGCTGGAACTTCTGCCGGACCGCCTCGTGGGTCGTGTTCTTCGTCGGCCCGAAGCGGTCCCGGATCACTTTAAAGACGTACGGGTACGACGGCAGCGTGAAGACGTGCATCACCTGCCCGCGCGTCCCGGGCGCCTCGACGAACAGGTCCTCGGAGTGATCGAGGTGGTGCAGGAGATCGCGGAAGAAGATCGTCTTGCTCTGCTTCTGGAAGCCGAGCGAGCTGTAGATCTCGGAGCGCGGCTTCGTCGGCATGATCGTCTGCAGGAACTCGACGTAGCCCGACGGTACCTCGATGTCGACCATGAAGTACGCGCGCGAGAGCGAGAACAGGATGTCGATGCTCGCCGAGTCGAGCAACATCGTGTCGATCGCGAGCCTGCTTTCGGCATCGTGCACGACGGCGACGGCGAACGGCAGCGTGTCGTCGCCGTTCACGATCTTGCCGACGACGTACGCGGCCTTGTTGCGGTAGAAGGCGGAGCCGAGCGCGCTCACCTGGAAGTTCGGCTCCGGCGGGGCGAGCCGGCCCTCGAGCGCGCGGACGAGGTAGTCCACGTCCCGGTCCAGGTCGGCGAACGGCCGGCGCCAGCCGAAGCCGCGGAGGATGCTGACGAACGTCTCGCCGAGCGCGCCACGCGGGTTGTAGCTGCGATAGGAGGGCGGGTCGGACGGGATGTACTCCGTCGAGGTCGTGGCCCGGACGAACATGAAATCGTTGCGGACGTACGAGCGCCCGAGCACCCGCGTCGAGACCGAGTTGAAGAACGTCTCGGCGAGCTCGGGCTGCTGGTGGTCGACGAGCAGCACGATGTAGTGCAGCTTGCCCCGACGCCAGACGGCCTCGTCGAGGGCCGGCGCTGCGATCTCCCCCCGCACCTGCGCGACGGTGCGGTCGACCTGCTCGTCCTCGAGGCGGATGCGCTCGCGCACGGCGCGCTGCACTTCGGTCCAGTCAGCGTGCTCGAAGCGCTCCTTCGCGCCGGCGCTGATCTCGCGGAAGCGGCGGTAGCTCTCGTCGAAGCCCTCGACGAGCAGCTCCGCCAGGCGCTCTGCCGCGTCCTCCCCGGCCGGCTCCGTCACAGCCCTGAGGGTAGTCCACAGCCGTTAGCGTTCAGGGTGGCCGGAGCGAGGAAACGAAGCGAGTGAGCACGACGTCACTGATCAGCATCCCTGCCGGGGGCGAGCGGATCGTCCCGGGCGAGGCGGTTCCGGTCAACCCGATCATTCCGTTCATCGAGGGCGACGGGATCGGCGTCGACATCACGCCCGTCATGCAGCGCGTGGTCGACGCGGCGGTCGAGAAGGCGTACGGCGGCAAGCGGAAGATCCACTGGCTCGAGGTCTACGCCGGCGAGAAGTCGACCCGGCTCTACGGCCCCGACGTCTGGCTACCGGACGAGACGCTCGCGGCGCTCCGGGAATACGTCGTCGCCATCAAGGGGCCGATGACGACGCCGGTCGGCGGCGGCATCCGCTCGCTGAACGTCGCCCTGCGGCAGGAGCTCGACCTCTACGTCTGCCTGCGGCCGGTGCGGCACTACCGGGGCGTCCCGAGCCCGCTCAAGGATCCGACGCAGGTGGACATGGTCGTCTTCCGCGAGAACACCGAGGACATCTACGCGGGCATCGAATGGCCGGCCGAATCCGACGACGCACGCAAGCTGATCGCCTTCCTGCAAAACGAGCTCGGAGTGCGGAAGATCCGCTTCCCGGCGACGTCGGGGATTGGGGTCAAGCCGATCTCGCGCGAGGGGACGCAACGGCTCGCGCGGCGCGCGCTCCGCTACGCAGTCGAGAACGACCGCCTTTCGGTCACCTTCGTCCACAAGGGCAACATCATGAAGTTCACCGAGGGCGCGTTCCGTGACTGGGGCTACGCGGTCGCCGCCGAGGAGTTCGGCGCCCGTCCGCTCGACGGTGGACCTTGGCAGACGTTCACGAACGAGCAGACGGGCCGCGAGATCGTCGTCAAGGACGTGATCGCCGACGCGTTCCTGCAGCAGATCCTGCTCCGTCCGGGCGAGTACGACGTGATTGCGACGCCGAACCTGAACGGCGACTACATCTCCGACGCGCTCGCCGCGCAGGTCGGCGGCATCGGCATCGCGCCAGGCGGCAACCTGTCCGACGACGTCGCCGTCTTCGAAGCGACGCACGGCACGGCCCCGAAGTACGCCGGCCAGGACCGCGTCAATCCCGGCTCGCTGATCCTCTCGGCCGAGATGATGCTGCGGCACCTCGGCTGGCTCGAGGCGGCTGGTCTGATCGTCGCGTCGCTGGAGGCGACGATCGCGGACGGGATCGTGACCTACGACCTCGCGCGCGTGCTGGACGGTGCGACCGAGGTCTCGAGCTCCGGGTTCGGTGCAGCGATGATCGAGCGCATGGATGCAGCGCGCCGCTGAGAACTGGCTTTCGGTCGGTGGTCAGCGGGGCGGCTCGAGCACAGCCTTGAGGCCCGCGAGGTCGGCAGCGCCGAAGACGAGGCGGTTGCGCGTTGCAACGTAGACGAGATCGAGGTCGATGCCGGCCTGCGCGACCTTTCGAGTCAGGTCGGCGAGGACACCTGGCCGATCTTCGACCTCGACGACCACGACCTCGCGCTCGCGGCTGACGCCGACGTGCGAGATCGCGAGCGCGTGCCTGGCGGCTTCGGCATGTGGAACGAGGATGTGCAGCTCGACCTGATCCGCGGTACCGATGCACGTTGCCCCTGCCAGGTTGACGCCCGCATCATTGATCGCGGCGGCAACGCGGGCCAGTGCGCCGGGCTCGTTCTTGATCTCGATGGCCAGGTCGTACGGAATCGACGCACTCCTCGGGCGCTGCCCGGCGCCGCCTACTTTTTCAGATCTCCTCTCGCCGCGCCTGCACACTCGTACAGACGGAGGCCCCCGAACGAAATCGTCATGCGGTCTGGGAGAACCACGGATTTCGTTGGACGCCTTCGGCGCATGGGCCGTGAAGGATTCGAACCTTCGACCTTGGGATTAAGAGTCCCCTGCTCTACCAGCTGAGCTAACGGCCCGCAGGGCGGCGCGTAGTCTAGCGTCGATGCTCGTGGCCTCGGTCGTGGGGAACCGGCCGCAGTTCGTCAAGTCCGGGCCCGTCTCAGTCGCGCTTCGCGGTGCCGGGATCGACGAGGTCGTCGTGCACACGGGGCAGCATTACGACCGCGGGCTCTCGCAGGTCTTCTTCGACGAGCTCGGGCTCGCGGAACCTCGCTACCGCCTGGACCTGCACTCTGCCGACCCGGCCGTCATGGCGCCCGGCATCCGCGAGGCGCTCGAGCGCGAGCGGCCGGACTGGGTGCTCGTCTTCGGTGACACGAACTCGACGCGCGCCGGCGCGGAGGCGGCCGGCGCGATTCCCGTCGCGCACGTCGAGGCCGGGCTGCGGAGCTTCGACCTCTCGATGCCGGAGGAGCACACGCGAATCGCGGTCGACCGGGTCGCGGCGCTGCTTCTGTGCCCGGACGAGCGCTCTGCGGCACAGCTCGCGGCCGAAGGCGTGCCGGGCCGACGCGAGGTGGTCGGCGACGTGATGGCCGACGCCGCCCGGATCTTCGGCCCGCTTGCGCGCGAGCGCTCGCGTGTCCTCGAGCGGCTCGGTGTCGCCAGGGGCGGCTACGTGCTCGTCACGCTGCACCGGGAGGCCAACGTGACGCAGGCCGCGCGTCTGCGCCGGCTCGTCGCCGGGCTGCAGCGGCTCGACGAGCCGCTCGTCTTCCCGGCTCACCCGCGCACCCGGGCGGCACTTGAGGGGCTGGGCGCCGACCTGCCGACGATCGAGCCGCTCGGCTACCTCGACTTCGCCGCGCTGGCGTCGCAGGCGCGGGTGATCGTCACCGACTCGGGCGGCCTGCAGAAGGAGGCGTACTGGTACGGCGTTCCGTGCGTCACCGCACGCCCGACGACCGAGTGGGTCGACACGGTCGAGCTCGGCGCCAACGTGCTCGTCGACGACGACCCGGACGCCCTCGTGCGCGCGGTGGCGAGCGCGCACATGCCCACGGACCTGCCGGAGCTGTACGGCGACGGCCACGCGAGCGAGCGCGTAGCGGCCGCTCTGTACGCTGTCCGGCCGTGACCGGGCAGGGGACCTGGGACGTCGCCGTGATCGGCGCCGGCTACGTCGGCGTCCCGCTCGCGCAGACCTTCGCGGATGCGGGCAAGCGCGTCCTCCTCGTCGACGTCGTGCCCGAGCTCGTCGAGGCGCTGAACCGCGGCGAGAGTCACATCGAGGACGTGCCGTCGGCGACCCTCGAGCCGCTCGTCGACTCCGGGCGGATCACCGCGACGCTCGACTACGAGCAGCTCCGCGGGGCCGAGGCGATCCTGATCGCGTTGCCGACGCCGCTGACGAAACAGCGCGAGCCCGACCTCACGTACCTCGAGTCGGCCGCGACCAGACTCGCGACGGTGCTTCGCCCGGGCCAGGTCGTGGTGCTCGAGTCGACGACGTACCCCGGCACGACGCGCGAGGTCCTGCTGCCGCTGCTCGAGTCAGGGAGCGGCCTGAAGGCGGGCAGCGACTTCCATCTCGCGATGTCCCCGGAGCGGGTCGATCCCGGCCGCACGGACTGGACGACGAAGACGACGCCCAAGATCCTCGGCGGCCTTACCCGTTCGTGCGCGAAGGCCGCCGCGGAGGTCTACCGCGCGGCGGTCGACACGGTGCACACCGTCTCGACGCCCGAGGCGGCCGAGCTGACGAAGCTGCTCGAGAACATCTTCCGCTCCGTCAACATCGCGCTCGTCAACGAGCTCGCTCAGCTCTGCGACCGGATGGACATCGACGTCTGGGAGGTGATCGGCGCGGCGGCGACGAAGCCGTTCGGCTTCATGCCGTTCCAGCCCGGTCCCGGGCTCGGCGGCCATTGCATTCCGCTCGACCCGTACTACCTCTCGTGGAAGGCGCGGGAGTACGACTTCACCACGCGCTTCATCGAGCTCGCGGGCGAGGTCAACAACAACATGCCGTACTTCTGCCGGTCGGTGATCTCGCAGGCGATGAACCACGGACTGCAGCGGTCGCTCTCGGGGTCGAAGATCCTGATCCTCGGGGTCGCCTACAAGGCCGACATCGGCGACACGCGGGAGACGCCGGCGGAGAAGCTCGTGCAGCTCCTCCGGAACGCGGGCGCCGACGTCGCCTACCACGACCCGCACGTGCCCGAGTTCGACGGCATGCACTCGATGCCGCTCGAGCCCGAAGCCTACGACTGCATCGCGATCGTCACCGCCCACTCGTCACTCGACTACGACGACGTCGTCCGCCGGGCGAAGGTCGTCGTCGACTTCCGCAACGCGACCGACGGGCTCGACGGCCTCGGCAAGGTGTGGAAGCTCTGATCCGCGTCGGCCAGGCCGGGCTCGGCGCGTGGGGATCGAACCTCGCCCGCAACGTCGATGAGCTGGCCGAGCTTGCGTGGCTCTGCGACACCGACGAGTCGACGCACGAGCAGGCGCGCAAGCGCTTTCCCGGGACGGAGGTGACGGGCTCCTTCGACGACCTGCTCAACGACCCGGAGCTCGAGGCCGTCGTCATCGCCACCCCTGTCCCGACGCACTACGAGCTGGCGCGCCGCGCACTCGCCGCGGGCAAGCACGTCTTCGTCGAGAAGCCGCCGGCGATGCGCGCGGGCGAGATGGAGGTGCTGCTCGCGCTCGCCGAGTCGAGCGGGCTCGTGCTGATGCCGGGCCACCTGCTGCTGTACCACCCGGGTGTCCGCAAGCTAAAGGGCCTCGTCGATTCCGGTGAGCTGGGCGACGTCCTCTGCATCTACGGCAATCGGCAGAACCTCGGCAAGATCCGCAAGGATGAGAACGCGCTCTGGTCGCTCGGCGTCCACGACCTTTCAGTGATCCTCTACCTCGTCGGCGAGGAGCCGAGCGAGGCCTGGGCACACGGGAACGCGTTCCTCAACCCGGGCGTCGAGGACGTCGTCTTTTGCTACCTGCGCTTCCCAAGCGGCAAGATCGCGCACATGCACCTCTCCTGGCTCGACCCGCACAAGATGCGCAAGATCACCGTCGTCGGCCGCGACAAGATGGTCGTCTTCGACGACATGGAGCTCGAGCGCAAGGTGACCGTCTACGAGAAGGCGCCGGAGGAGCCGGCGCAGAGCTACGGCGAGTGGCGGACGCGCACCGGTGACATCTTCAGCCCCAAGATCGCGAACGACGAGCCATTGCGGCTCGAGATGCAGCACTTCCTCGGCCTGGTTCGCAACGGCACGACGCACGCCGAGGCGCGCGACGGGCTCGTGGTCGTACGCGTGCTCGAGCGGCTGCAGGAGTCGCTTGAGCGCTGACACGCAACGCGTTTGGTTTGCTTGGAGGACTCGATAACGAGGCCGACTCGTCGTTGATCGGAGCTGTCCAGCTAAATGGCCGCTGAAATACATCCGACGGCGATCGTGTATCCGGGCACCGTCCTCGGCGACGGGGTGCGGGTGTCCGAATACGCAGTCGTCGGCAAGCAGCCTGCGCTCTCGCCCCGCTCGACGGCGAGGCGCGAGCCGCTCCCTCCGGTCGAGCTCGGAGCCGGCACGGTCGTCTCTACCGGCGCGATCGTGTTTGCGGGCACGCGGATCGGTGCGCGCGCGATCGTCGGCGACCAGGCCTGCATACGCGAACGAGTCGAGATCGGCGACGACGTCGTCATCGGTCGCGGCGTTCTCGTCGAGAACGACACGACGATCGGCGCGCTCACGAAGATCCAGGCGAACGTGTACATCACCGCGTACTCGACGCTCGAGGACGAGGTGTTTATCGCGCCGTGCGTCGTGACGACGAACGACAACTTCATGGGCCGCACGGAGGAGCGCCACGAGCTGATCAAGGGCCCGACGATCCGGCGCCGCGCCCGGGTCGGTGGCGGCGCCGTCCTCTGTCCCGCGATCGAGATCGGGGAGGAGGCGTTCGTCGGCGCAGGCGCAGTCGTCACGAAGGACGTGCCGCCGCGCGTCGTCGTCTACGGCAACCCGGCACGGGTGCAGAGACAGGTACCCGAGCCGGAGCTGCTCTAGTTGACGTGCCTACACACGTTGTGAACGGCTGACGGAAACGTCCGGCCCTCCTTCGAGGCTGTGGGTCTTCCCGGACTCACGCTCAAAGGAGGGCCAGATGCAGTTTCAGCGTAACGCCAAGCTCGGACTGGCGGGCAGGCGCGAGCTTGTGCTCGCGATCGAACGCGGGTCGTCGATCAGGCAGGCGGCCGTGGATTTTCAACGTGTCGTCGGCGACTGCTCATCGTTGGTGGTCGCGCTGGCACGCGTCGGCTATGACTTCGTCCACGCACTCGTCGACGACCATTCCCGCCTCGCCTACGCGGAGGTCCACGAGGACGAGAAAGCCGCCACCGTCACCGCCTTCCTCGAGCGCGGACTCGCCTTCTACGCCGCTCACGGAATCGTCGCGAAGCGGCTGATGACCGATAACGGCTTCATCTACGTCAACAACCGCTCGCTGCGCGAACTGCTGACCACAAACGAGATCCACCACCTGACGACCGAGCCGTACCGGCCCCGCACAAACGGGAAGGTCGAACGATTCCACCAAACGATGGCGCGGGAATGGGCCTACGGCCTCAGCTACCGGTCACATCAACACCGCAACCGAGCACTGCCACACAGGCTCGACCACTACAACCAAACCAGACCCCACAGCTCGCTCGGAGGCCACGCCCCGATCAGCCGCGTTCACAACGTCCCTGGGCAGGACATCTAGCTACCGAGTCGCGAGCGCGAGCCGGTACTGGACCGGGTTCCGTGTCTCGTGGATGAGCTCGACCTCGACGTAGTAGACGCCGCGGGCCGGCGCCGTGTAGGCGAGGCGTCGCTGGACGCCGACGACGAGCGAGCGCGCGGCCTCGTCCGTTAGCTCGCGCTCGGCGTTGGTGACGGTCGTCGTTCCGGGCTTCCAGAGGATGAGCGCCGTCTGCGCGGCGTTGAGGGGGGTCAGTCGGCCGAAGAGCCGCTCGCCGGCGTGCAGCGTGACCGCGTAGACGTCGATCGGGTCGTCCCAGTAGTCGAGCGTCGCCGTGATCGTGTCCGGCAGCGGGAGCCGGTGCGCGGCCGAGCCGGCGTTGTCGTTCGGCTCGCCCCAGTCGGGCGGCGGCAGGTGACCGGCGGCGAGCGCCGTCAACGCGGCGTCGACGTTCAGGCGGCCCCAGCCGGTGAACGGGTCGCGTCCGCGCGCGCACTCGGAGCAGCCGTTCGACGCGTTCGCGTCGGTCGCCGTGCGCTCGAGCAGCCACCCGACCTGGTCCGGCGTCAACTTCGGGTCGACGCCGAGGAGCAGCGCCGCTGCCGCCGAGACCTGCGGCGCCGCGAACGAGGTGCCGATCGCATTTCGGAACTCGAACGGGCCGCAATTCGAGTACGGCTGCCCCTGGCAGTTCGGCCGTGACTGGTCGACCAGGTTGCGCGGGATCGTCGAGAGGATGTCTACTCCCGGCGCGGCGATGTCGACGAAGCGCGGGTCGCGGTTCGAGAACGGCGGCACGCCGCCAAGCGGGCCAACGGCGCTGACACCGATCACGTGCGGCAGCGCAGCCGGGTAGTCAGCGTAACGCCACGGAGTCGAGGGTGACTCCTCGCCGTTCCCGACCGCGGCGACGATTACCGCGCCTTTCCCGTACGCGTAGGCGACTGCAGCCGCCTCGAGCGGCGAGTACGTGTCCAGCTGCGGGTCGGCGGGGTCGCGGACGCCGCCGAGGCTGAGGTTGATCACGCGCGCGCCGTTGTTCGCCGCCCAGCGGATCGCCGCGACCTCGCCCGGCAGCGAGACCGAGCCGTCCGGCTTGACGACCTTCGCGATCAGGAGCCGGGCGTTGAACGCAAGCCCGGCGATCCCGACGCCGTTCGTCGGGTCGGCCGCGATCTCGCCGGCGACGAACGTGCCGTGACCGTCGGAGTCGTGGCGCCACGACCCGCCGACGAAGCTTCTCCCTCCGACGATGCGCGCGGCGAACTCCGGGTGGCCGGCGTCGATGCCGGAGTCGATGATCGCGACCTTCACAGGGGCGAGCGCCGGCATCGACGGCCAGTAGTCCCAGGCCTTGTCCGCGGTGAGGTACCACTGCTGGGCCGCGAGCGGCTCGGTGTTCGGGAAGGCGCTCGCAGTTGCGGAGACGCCGAGCGCGGCGACCGCGGCGAGCGCGAGCGCGCGTCTCATGGCACGTCGAGGGCCGGCGAGACGCCGGGCGAGAGACCGCGGCCGGGTGCGATGCGCACGCGGTAGGACCCCGCGGCGAGCTGCGCCGGGACGGTGAAGGAGCCGGCCGAGTCGGTCGTCCCGGTGGCGACGGTCGTCCAGCCGATGCCGTCCTTGAGCTGGAGCTGCACTGCCGAGTCCGCGAGCGCCGGCCGCACCGTGCCGGCGACGGTGTTCGTCCCGACCGTCGCCTGCACTGCGGGTACGACCGTCGCCTTGGCGAGCCCGGCGTGCAGCGTCCCGGCCGTCAGGCGGTACTCGGTCGTCACCTGCGGGTTGACGCTCATGCTGAACGCGCCGCTCGCGTCCGGTACGACCGACCCGAGCGGTTGCCAATCGCCGCCGGCCGGCTTCGCCTCGAGCGTGACCGGGCCCAGGTTGCGGGCGACTCCGCTGAGCGTGACGGCGCCGCCGTACGTGACCGGTGCCGCCGGCGGGTCGAGGGCGAGCCAGCCGACGCTGAACCAGCTCGAGCGCAGGCCGAGGTCGGCGCTCAGCGCGCTCCCGGTCAACGCGACCTGAGAGCGCGAGCCCACCGCGGTCACGTTCGCGACGTGGCCGGACGGATCCGGAGTCATCTGCAGGTCGACGAGCTGCTGCCCTGGGAGGCCGACGGCCTTCGCGACGGCGCGCGCATCGAACAGCACCGGGCCCCAGTCGTGGTACGGAGAGTAGGTGTCGTAGGGATCCGGGACGGACACGAGGTAGGGGACCGGCGTTCCGAACGCCTCGGCCGCAGACGTGGTGCGGCCGCCGCTACTGGACGAGAAGTACGTGGTCGCTATCTGGCCTTGGTAGAGCACGACCTGGTGCAGTGTTGCGCCAACAGCCTCGTTGCCCGTGGGCGTCTCGTCGGCGATGCCTCCGTAAACCTGGCTGCGGGTGTCGGAGTAGAGGTCGAAGTTGCTCGCGGTCACGACGGTCGTCAGCTCGGCGAGCGCGTAGGAGCGGGCGGCGACCGCCTGGGCGTCGAGTGCCTGCGCCGGCCACGTCGAGGGCGACTCGGCCGGCACGACGCCCTGCAGGTACTGCTCGAGGCCGACGACGTTGACGAGCTGGAGCGTGGTGCCGAGGAGGATCACTCGCAGGCGCCCGCGGTAGGGCGTGGTGCCGACCTCGAGCGGCGACGGGCCCGGCTTGAAGAGGAGCGGCGAGACGAGCTGCTGCCCGTTCACGGTCAGCGCCCGGGTGAGCGTGAGCTTGCCGGCGGGCAGCGCCACGGCGTTACCGGCGCCGTCGACGACCTGCCAGGTGGAGGTCGACGCGAGCGTCAGGCGCTTCCTGCCTGCGGCGAGGAGGACACGAACGGTGGCGCCGGGCGCTCGGCCCAGCGTCGTGCCGGGGTAGTAGTGGGCGAGGATCTGCGGGTACGTCCACCCGTGCAGCGCGTAGCCGTACGCGCCCCACTGGCCCATGCCGACGCCGTGGCCCCAGCCGTGGCCGGTGAAGACGACGGCGCTGGCGGCGATGCTCGTCGTCAGCGCGGCCGGCGGGGCCGCCACGGTGGTCGTGGTCGTCGCGGCGGTGCTCGTCGCCGAAGTCGTCGGCGTCGTCGTGGTCGCCGGCGCCGTCGTCGAGGTCAGCGCCGTCGAGGTCGTGCTCGAAAGCGCCACCGTCGAGGTCAGCGCGGTCGTCGACTTGGCGGGTTGCGCCGTGCCGCTCGCGAGCAGCGACGATGCAGCACCGGCGAGCGCGACCACCACGACCGCCAGAAGGAGGAGGGCGCGCCGGAGCACCCCGGCCACGGTAGCAACGGGTCCAGAAGGCCCTACGTCGCCTCGACTACGGGCCTGGCGCGGTCGCTAGGCGCGGCCGGCTAGGCGCGCCGCGTATTGCCGTTCGTAGTAGGCGCGGTACTCGCCCGACTTGAGGGGCTCCCACCAGTCTCTGTGCTCGCGATACCAGGCGACGGTCTCGGCGAGGCCGCCGGCGTCGAAGGAGTGCCGGGGCGACCACCCGAGCGCGCGCAGCTTCGCCGAGTCGACCGTATAGCGGCGGTCGTGGCCGGGCCGGTCGGAGACGTGGCGCACGAGGTCCGGGCTCGCGCCCGTGAGCTCGAGGATCCGGCGGACGACGTCCATGTTCTCGCGCTCCTGGCCGGCGACGTTGTAGACCTCGCCGGCGTCGCCCGCACGGAGCGCGAGGTCGATCGCCGCGCAGTGGTCCTCGACGTGGAGCCATTCGCGGCGCTGCCGCCCGTCGCCGTACACCGGCAGCTCCTTTCCCTCGAACGCGTTCGTGACGAAGAGCGGCAGCAGCTTCTCCGGATACTGGCGCGAGCCGTACGTGTTGGCGCCGCGCGTGATCAGGGCGTCGACGCCGAACGTGCGCACGTATGCGAGCACCTGCAGGTCGCCGCCGGCCTTCGAGGCCGAGTACGGGCTCGAGGGTCGCAGCGGCGCGTCCTCGGCGCAGGCGGGTGCGTCGAGCGGCACGTCTCCGTAGACCTCGTCGGTCGAGACGTGTACGAGCCGCAGGCCGTTGTGCCGCGCGTGCTCGAGCAGTACCTGCGTGCCGAGCACGTCGGTGCGGATGAACTCGGCCGGGCCGAGAATCGAGCGGTCGACATGCGACTCGGCTGCGAAGTTGACGATCGCCTCGCAGCCCGCTGCGGAGTCGGCGACGGCGTCGGGATCGGCGATGTCGCCCTCACGGAAGTCGTGCTCCACGTCCTCGAGGTTCGCGCGGTTGCCCGCGTAGGTCAGCTTGTCGAGTACGACCACCTCCTCGCCTGCCGCGGCGAGGCGACGGACGAAGTGCGAGCCGATGAACCCGGCGCCGCCGGTGACGAGCACGCGCATGGGGCACACCGTAACGAAGCGCTACACGGGACTGACCCGGGCCCGGAGGCTCCCGAGCCGTTCGCCGATCACGGCATTGGCGGCGTCGAGGCTAGCCGCGTGGCCCGTGACGGCGGCGAGGAACTCGTCGCGCGCAAGCGCGTAGAGCCCGAGGTCGGTCACGGCGCGGACGGTCGCCGTACGCGGCACGTCCCGCAGGAGCGCGATCTCGCCGAAGCTCTCGCCCGGGCCGAGCCGGCGTTCGAGCACCTCGGCCTCGCCCGAGTCGATGACGAAGAAGTCGTCGCCCGGCTCGCCCTCGCGGACGACATCGGCCCCCGCCGGGACCTCGAGCGGCCGCAGGGCGAGCGCCAGGCGCTCGAGCGTCGCTTCGGGCAGCGGCGCGAAGATCGGGATCGCGCGGAGCAGCTCGAACGGACGCGCGGGCAGCGTCGCCTCGCGGTCGATCGCGGCGAGCCGCGGCCAGAGGAGCGCTGCGAGGGCGGGCAGGAAGGCGCCGGTCGCGATGAGCGCGCCGCGCGGCCCGAGGCCGGCCACCAGGGCGGGCGCGATCACCGCACCGGCGGCCATCGCGGCGACGAGCAGCCCCTGGACGACGCCCATCACACGTGCGAGAACGGCGTTGTCGACGGCGCGCTGCAGGAGCGTGAGCGCCGACACGTCGACGAGCGTGTTGCCGAGCCCGATGGCGCCGAGCATGGCGAGCGCGAGCGGGGTGCTCGGCCACGCGCCGAGCAGGAGCAGCGGCACGCCCCAGAGCACGACACCGAGGCCGAAGTCGCCCGCGAGCTTGCCCCGACCCGCGAGCAAGAGTGTCGCCGCTCCGCCGGCGATGCCGCCGACGCCGATCGCCGCGTTCAGGTAGCCGACGCCCCCGTTCCCGAGGTGAAGGACGCGGAGGGCGGTGACGACCGTGAGGACGGTCAGTCCGCCGGCGACGATCGTCTGCGCGCCGTAGATGCCGACGAGGACGCGGAGCCTCGGCTCGGCCGCGATCGTGCGGAAGCCCGCGAACGCCTCGGTGCGGAGGCCGGTTGAGGCGGTCGCCGGCGGCGGCTCGCGCGCGGGCCGAAGCCGCGCGACGAGCAGCGCCGACCAGAGGAACGTCGCCGCGACGAAGACGAACGTCGCCTCGATCGAGAACGCCGCGAGCAGGAGGCCGCCGGCCGCCGGGCCCGCGAAGCCGCCGATGCTGTCGATCGAGCTCGACGAGACGTTCGCCGCCGAGAGCTCCTCCGGCGAGTTCGCGAGCAGCGGTAGCAGCGCCTTCTCGGCCGGGTGGAAGACCGTCATCAGGATCGTGACGACGACGCCGAGCGCGTAGACGGCCGCCGGCGGGCCGCCGGCGTAGACGACGGCGGCAGCGCCGCCGACGGCCGCCGCGCGCGCGAGATCGCTCGCGAGCATCACGAGCTCGCGGCGCCCCCGGTCGGCGAGGACCGCTGCGAACGGTGAGATGACGGCTGCCGGCAGCATCCGGACGACGATCACGAGCCCGACCGTCGCCGCGCCCCCATGGCGGTACGCGTAGACCGCGAGGGCGATCGAGAACGCGTACTGGCCGGTCACCGAGCCGGCCCAGGCGAGCTGGACGCGGCGCAGGTTCGGGTTGCGGAAGACGTCCCGCAACGCCCGCGCCGGCTCCCGCAGCCGATCCGCCACCCGCGTCACGGGCCGACGATAATCCGGCGCCCGGCCGAGGGAAGATTGTTCGTGCTTTTCGCGTCTAGTTGTGCAGAATGGACTGGACGCGACCAGTAGGAGGACACGGAATGGCGGAAAAGCGCAAGGCGCACCTGAAGAAGCCCGATGTCGAGGGGCACGCCGTCCAGAAGTCTGCGGCGAAGAAGCCCGACGTCGAGGCGCACCAGGTTCTGAAGCAGGTCAACAAGCAAGTCCAGAAGTAACGGGGCGCGGCTTTCGAAGCCCGGGCGCGCGGACGCGGGTGCCCGGGCTTCTTCACGGCTGCGCGAGGAGGAGCTCGACCTCGCGCAGAAGCCGGAGCGCCGCCTCGCGCCGGTCGTCCTCGAGCGTCTCGACGACGGCTGCCAGGCGCGCCAGCACCGCGGCCTCGCCGCCTGCGTCCGCGAGGACGGCCCGCGCGCGGCGCGCCGCGCGGAGAAGCTGCAGCCCGATTGCGGCCTGCGACGCGAAGAGGCCGAGCAGGTCCATCTCGCGGAGCGAGAACCGCGAGCGCTGCGGGCGGTCGAGCACCTGCAGCACGCCGAGCGCCTGCTCTTCGTAGAGGAGCGGCACCGCCATCAGCCCCTGCGGGACGAAGCCGGTCTTCTCCGCGGTCTCGCGCGAGAAGCGGGGGTCGCTCCGCACGTCGTCGAGCACGAGCGGCTGCCGCGTCACGAGCACCCAGCCGGCGATTCCGGTGGATGACGGAAGGCGGGTACCGACGAGCTCGCCGGCGCCCTCGCCGGCGACCGCCTCGAAGACGAGCTCGTCGGCCTCCTCGTCGACGAGGAAGATCGACGACGCCTTCGCGCCGAAGATCGCGCGAGCGACTTCGACGATCGACTGCAGCAGGTCGCGGTAGGCGTCCTCGGACCCGAGCACGCCGGCGCCGACCGCCGCGCGCAGGTCGTCGCTCAACCCTTTCCCGCCACGTTCGACGCCGTCAGGTAGAGGACGCTCTTCAGCTCGAACGGCGTCAGCTCCGGGTGCTTGGAGCGGATGAGCGAGCAGATGCCGGTCAGGTGCGGCGTCGCAAAGCTGTTGCCGGTCGACACGACGGTCTCACCGCCGAGCCACGCGACCTCGACGTCGACGCCGCGGGCGAAGAACTCGACCGGAGGCTCGGGGTTCGCGTAAAACGTGAACGGGTCCTCCTCCTCGTGGCTCGCGACCGAGATCACCGATGCGAACCGCCACGGGTAGCTCTCGACCGGCAGGTTGTGCGCCGACGCCACGATCGTCGTCCGCTTGAAGTACGCGGCGTCGGCCAGCTCGTGCAGCGTCGTCGCGAACTTCCGCTTCGTCGTCGAGAGGCTCATGTTGACGACGTCGAAGCCCTGCTCGACCGCCCAGCGCAGGCCGGCAAGCAGCACGTCGCCCGAGCCGGTGTAACCGGCGCCGAGGACGCGGGCGCTCCACAGCTCGCACTCCGGCGCGAGCGCGCGGACGATGCCCGCACAAGCGGTGCCGTGACCGCACAGGTCGCCCTCCTCGTCGTCGGTGACGCGCACCTCGCGGTCCTCGACCTCGATCTCGACCGCGCCCTGCACCTCGCCGACGAGCGGATGTCCGGGCTCGACCCCGCTGTCGAGGATGCAGACGCGCACTCCGGCGCCGGTCGCGCCGCCCCACGCCCAGTCGCGGGTGACCTGCTCGGGCCAACCAGCCGCGATCGGCTCGACCGCGGCGGCCGGCAGGCTCCACGCCGGGAGCTCGTCCTCGATCACGGGCTGAGTCTAGGGACGCCGAAGTCTAGGGTTGGGCCGTGCTGCCCGACGCGGAGCTCGTTCGGCGCTGCCGCGACGGCGACGCTCTCGCGTGGGGCGAGCTCGTCGAGCGGTTCTCGCGCTACGTGTACGCGATCGTCGTCCAGGGCTACCGGCTCCGCGACCACGACGCCGAGGACGTGTTCCAGGACGTGTTCGCCAAGGCATACGAGAACCTCGGCCGCCTGCGCGACGACGGGGCGCTCCGTCCCTGGCTCGCGCAGCTGACCCGCAACGCGTGCATCGACCGCCTGCGCTCGGCACCCCGCGAGGAGGCAAGCGAGGACGTCGAGCCGCCCGGCGTCGACGACACGCTCGCGCTGCTCGACGACGCCCTCGCGGTGCGGGAGGCGCTCGCCGCACTCTCTGACGACTGTCGTGAGATCCTCGACCGCTTCTTCGCGCTGGACGAGAGCTACCGCACGATCGGCGGCGAGCTCGGGATCCCGTCCGGCACCGTCGCGAGCCGTATCTCGCGCTGCCTCGAGTACCTGCGCAAGGAGTTTCTGGGAAGAAAGCAAGAGGCAGCGGCGTCTGGAGAGGTGCAGTGACTGACGGGGCGACGATCGGGCGGCTGGCCGAGCTCCTACGCGCTCTTCCGCCGGCGCCGAGGGGCTGGGTCGAGGCGGCGCAACACCTCCCGCTCGTCCAGCACGAGCTCGACGAGATCGTCGCCCGCGCCGAGGCAGACGCGGCCTTCCGCGAAGCGCTCGTCGCCGATCTCGAGTCGGCGCTCGCCCAGGCAGGCCTCCGGGTGGAGCCGCGTCTCGTCGACGCTCTGCGCAGACGGCTAGCGGCCGGCTAGCGACCGGGTCGACGATCCGTCAAGCTAGGCCGATGGCCGTCTGCGCCGTCTGCGGGGCGGAGAACCGGGCGAGGGCACGCTTCTGCGACGCCTGCGGCTCGCCCCTCACGGCCCCGGCCGAGGCGCACGAGCAGCGGAAGACGGTGACGGTCCTCTTCTGCGACGTCGTCGGCTCGACCGCGCTCGGCGAGACCGCCGATCCCGAGGCGTTGCGTGCGCTCCTCGCGCGCTACTTCGAACGGATGAGGCAGATCGTCGAACGGCACGGCGGCACGGTCGAGAAGTTCATCGGCGACGCCGTCATGGCGGTGTTCGGCGTCCCCGTCGTCCACGAGGACGACGCCGTCCGTGCGGTCCGCGCGGCTGCCGAGATGCGCGACGCGCTGCCCGACCTCGGCGTGCAGGCGCGGATCGGGATCGACACCGGCGAGGTCGTCACGGGCACGGAGGAGCGATTGGCGACGGGCGATGCCGTGAACGTCGCGGCGCGGCTGCAGCAGGCGGCGGCGCCGGGCGAGATCCTGCTCGGTGCTGGGACGCGGTTGCTCGCCCGCGACGCGATCGAGGTCGATGAGGTCGAGCCCCTCGAGCTGAGGGGCAAGGCACGGCCCGTGTCCGCCTACCGTCTGACGGCGGTAAGGCCCGACGCTCCCGGCGTCGCGCGCCACCTGGACTCGCCGATGGTCGGTCGCGCGCACGAGCGGCAGCTGCTCGAGAACGCGTTCGCGAACGTCGTCCGCCGGCAGGCCTGCGCGCTCTTCACGCTCCTCGGTACGGCCGGGGTCGGCAAGTCCCGGCTCGTTCGAGAGTTCCTCCGCGGGCTCGACGCGCGCGTCGTCGAAGGCCGCTGCCTCTCCTACGGCGACGGAATCACCTATTGGCCGGTGGTCGCGATCCTCAAGCAGCTCGGTCCCGACCCGAGCGAGAACGGTCCTATCAGCGCCGTCCTCGGCGAGAGCGACGTTCCGACGACACCGGAGGAGATCGCGCTCGCTGTTCGGCGGCATCTCGAAGTCGCCGCATCGGAGCGGCCTCTGGTGGTGGTCTTCGACGACATCCACTGGGGCGAGCCGACCTTCCTCGACCTGGTCGAGCACGTGGCCGACCTCTCCCGCGACGCGCCGATCCTGCTTCTCTGCCTCGCCCGGCCGGAGCTCCTCGACAAGCGGCCCGGCTGGGGCGGCGGCAAGCTGAACGCGACCACGGCGCTGCTCGAGCCGCTCGACGCCGGTGAGACGGAGACTCTGATCGAGAGCCTCCTCGACGGCGAGGAGCTGGAGCCCGTTCTCGCCGAGCGCATCCGCGCCGCGGCCGAAGGCAACCCGCTCTACGTCGAGGAGATGCTTGCGATGGTGCGCGAGTCGGGCGAGCGCGAGGTGGTCGTGCCGCCGACGATCAAGGCGCTGCTCGCGGCGCGGCTCGACCAGCTCGACCCGTCCGAGCGTGGCGTGCTCGAGCGCGGCTCGGTCGAGGGCCAGCTCTTCCATAGCGCCGCCGTCGCCGCGCTCGCCACGCCACCCGCACCGGCCGAGCCGCAGCTTGTGGCGCTTGTACGCAAGGAGCTCGTCCGCCCCGACCGGCCACAGCTGCCGGCAGGCGACGCGTATCGCTTCCGGCACCTCCTGATCCGGGACGCCGCCTATGACGCGCTGCCGAAGACGGTGCGCGCGGACCTGCACGAGCGGTTCGCGGACTGGCTCCACCGGCACGGCGCCGATCTCGTCGAGCGCGACGAGATCATGGGCTACCACCTGGAGCAGTCGTACCGCTACCGCGCCGAGCTCGGACAGGCCGATCCTGTGCTCGCGGAGAGGGCTGCCGAGCTCCTCGCCATCTCCGGACGCACCGCGCGCCTGCGCGGCGACCTGCGCGCGGCTGCGACGCTGCTGTCGCGTGCCGCCGAGCTGCACGCGCCGAACAGGCTGTCGTTGCTGCCCGACCTCGGCGATCTCCTCTTCGAGACCGGCGAGATCGCGCGGGCGGCGGCTGTGCTCGACGAGGCGATCACCAGCGCCGGCGAGCAGGGTGACGAACGTGTCGAGGCGATCGCGTCGGTTTGGCGCGCGATGATCGCAGGCCACGCCGGCGAGCAGAGCGCGAGCGGCGAGCACGTGATCGCGCTGGCCGAGCAGGCTGCGGAGGTGCTCGAGCGGCTCGGCGACCGCCCGCTGCTGGCACGCGTCCTCGCGATCCAGGCGCGCAACTGCTTCTACGTCGGTCGTGCGGAGCGGTCGCTGAATGGGCTTCGCGAGGCGGTAGAGCTCGCCTTCGAGGCGGGAGACCTCTACGTCGCCCGCGACTGCGTGCTGTGGATGGTCGGTGCAATGGTGTACGGGCCGACGCCGGTTGGCGAGATGGGCCGGTTCGAATTTCCGGCGGAGCTCCGGCCGGGTCTCGAACGCATGCCGTGGGCATTGCTCCACGAAGGCTTCTTCCACTCCGGGTCGGGCCGGTTCGCGGAGGCACGCGAGTGCTTTCGGGCAGGGCGGCAGCTCGCGGCCGAGCTCGGGAATCGCGTTCACGAGGCAGGCTGCAGCATGTTCATCGGCGAGCTCGAGTTGCACGCAGGCGATCCAGTCGCTGCGGAGCGAGAGCTACGTGTCGGGTTCGATCGGCTGGGCGAGCTCGGGGAAAGTGGCTTCCGCTCGACGATGGGCACCCTGCTCGCCGAGGCCCTCGTCTTGCAGGGGCAGGACGCCGAGGCAGAGGACGTGCTCGCAATGGTCGACGAGTTCGTGCTGAAGGACGACGCCGACCCGCAAGTGCGCATGCGATCCGTTCGCGCGCGCGTCCTCGCCCGTCGCGGCGAGCTCGCGGACGCCGAGCGTCTCGGGCGCGAGGCAGTCGCGATCGCGGCGAAGACCGACTACCTCGTCCTGCACGGGAAGGCGCTGCTTGCGCTTGCCGACGTGCTGCGGACTGCAGGCGCGGACGAGGACGCGGCCGCGGCGCTGCGCGAGGCGCTCTCCCTCTTCGAGCGTAAGGGGCATATTCCGCTCACGAACGAGACCCGCATCCTGCTCGCGGCTGCGCCTGTCACGTGAGGCTGCCGGCCGCCGGGCCGCTCGCGGCGATCGTTACCTCCGAGGCCGCCGCGGTCGTCGCCTCGGTTGCCCGGCTCTCTGGCGACGAGGCCGGCGCGGCGCAGGCCGAGTCGCTCCGCGCCCGCGCCCGGCCCCTGGCCGCCGCCGACGCGGAGGCGTACGTCGCTGCGGCCGCGCAGCTCGCGGCGCCCGCGGGCGACGACTTTGCGCTCGGTCGGGTGCTCGGCGAGGTGGCCGACGTGCTGCTCGCGATCGCGGACGCCGCCGCCGACGTGGCCGAGCTCGCCGCCTCGGTCGCCGATCGCTGCAGTCCGCCGCTCCGGCCGGATGCAGTCGGCGCCGCCGTGCTCGCCGAGGCGTCGGCACGTGCCGCTGCGCACCTCGTCGAGATCAACCTCGCCGTCACGGCAGCCGACGACCGGGCCGCGCGGGCGCAGGCGGCCGTCGACGCCGCGGCCGCGGCCGCGGGGCGGGTCTACAGCGGAACGACCATGCCGTCGTAGGCGAGCTCGAGCGACGCGTCGGTCGGCAGTTCGCCCGGGCGGTGGGTGACGAGCAGCCGCTTTGCGCCCGAGCGCTCGAACGTGTCAACCGCCTCGTCAAGGGCGAGGTGGCCGCGTATCTTGCCGTCGTGGGCGCCGCTCGCCAGTGTCGCCTCGCATACGAAGAGATCGGCGTCGCGTGCCAGCTCCACGAGCGCCTCGCTCGGCGCCGAGTCGCCGGAATAGGCGAGGGTGCGCGAGCCGTCGGTGACACGAAAGCCGTAGGCGTCGAGCCCGTAGTGCGGGACGCTCACCGGTGTGACGGCGAAGCCCGCAAGCTCGAACGGCATGCCGTACACGTATTCGCTGAGCGAGAAGATGCGCTCGAACATATCCGGGAACCCCAGCATCGCGCCGAAGAGCTTGAGTTGGTCGCGACCCTCCGGCGGGACGCGCAGCTCGGGCCGGGACCGCAGCTCTTCGCGCCCTTCGAGGTACGACGCGCCCCACACCCATGGGACGAGGTCGCCCCAGTGGTCGAGGTGGAAGTGCGTGATGACGATTGCGTCGACCTGCGGCCAGAGGCGTCCCTCGCGTAGCCGGGCGAGCACGCCGGGGCCGCAGTCGACGAGAAGCGCACCCGAGCCCTCGACGAGGTAGCCGGAGTGTGCGCCGCCCGCGTTCGGCCACGCCGGGGAGCAGCCGACGACCGTGAGCTTCACGTGCAGTCGCTCAGCGCCCGGCGAGCATGCGGGCCATCCCCTGCATCAGCTTCCACGCGATCGTGCCGTTCGCCTCGACGATCGGTCGGAACGCCCACGACGTGAGTCCCCAGCACGTCAGCTCGCTGTCTGCGGTGACGGTCGCCGTGCGCGGCACGTCGGCGATCAACGCGACCTCACCGAAGTAGTCGCCGGGCCGGAGCTCGGCGACCTGGCCGCCGTCGACTGTCACCGTCGCAGTGCCGTCGGCGATCACGAAGAAGCCGACGCCCCCGGTGCCCTGCGTGACGATCTCACGCCCCCGCTGGAAGGTGTACTCCTTCATCGCGGCGGCGAGGTCCTGCAACTCGCGCTTGTCGAGGTCGCGGAAGAGATCGACGCGCGAGATCAGGTCGGTCGGGGCCGCCATCGCGGGGATCGTAGTGAATCTAGAGTCTTCGCATGGCACGGTGCGCCGTCTGCGGCCACGAGTCTCCCGAGGCGTTCAAGTTCTGCCCCGAGTGCGGCGCGCCCGCCGCCGAGCGCCCGCCGGGACGGGAGCAGCGGAAGGTGGTGACGGTGCTCTTCTGCGACATCACCGGCTCGACGGCGCTCGGCGAGCGGCTCGACCCGGAGTCGTTGCGGGCGCTGCTCGCGCGCTACTTCGAGCAGATGAAGGCGATCGTGGAGCGACACGGGGGCACGGTCGAGAAGTTCGTCGGCGACGCCGTGATGGCGGTGTTCGGCGTCCCGCTGCTGCACGAGGACGACGCGCTCCGCGCCGTCCGGGCCGCGGCCGAGATGCGCGCGGCGCTGCCCGATCTCGGCGTCGAGGGCCGGATCGGCGTCGCGACCGGCGAGGTCGTCACCGGCACCGAGGAGCGGCTTGCGACCGGCGACGCCGTCAACGTGGCGGCGCGACTCGAGCAGGCGGCGCAGCCGGGCGAGGTGCTGCTCAGCGCCGAGACCCTCCGCTTCGTCCGCGCCGCGGTCGAGGTCGAACTTCTCGAGCCGCTGGCGCTGAAGGGTAAGTCGGCGCCGGTCGCGGCGTACCGGCTCATCGCCGTCGGCCACGAGCCCGAACGGCAACACGACGCGCCGATGGTCGGCCGCGCGCGCCAGCGGCGCCTGCTCGACGAGGCCTTCGCGAGCGTCGCCGGCGACCGCGCCTGCCACTTGTTCACGATTCTCGGCGCGGCGGGCGTCGGGAAGTCGCGGCTCGCGGCCGAGTTCCTCGCCGGTGTCGACGCGCGGGTCATGCGCGGCCGCTGCCTCTCGTACGGCGACGGGATCACCTACTGGCCGGTCGTCGAGGTGCTGAAGCAGCTCGGCGCCGACCCCGTCGGCCCACTCGCCTCGCTGCTCGGCGAGTCGGATGCGCCGACGAGCCCAGACGACATCGCGTGGGCCGTCCGCAAGGCGCTCGAGCAGGCTGCAGCGGACGGTCCGCTCGTCGTTGTGTTCGACGACCTCCACTGGGGCGAGCCGGTGTTCCTCGAGCTGATCGGCCACGTCGCCGACCTCTCGCGCGACGCGCCGATCCTGCTCCTCTGCATGGCGCGGCCGGATCTGCTGGAACGTGCGCCCGGCTGGGCCGGTGGAAAGGTGAACGCAACCACGGTCCTGCTCGAGCCGCTGTCGTCTGCCGAAGCCGACGAGCTGATCGAGCGCCTTGCACCGGTCGACGACCGGCTCCGCGCTCGCATTCGCGACGCGGCGGAGGGCAACCCGCTCTTCGTCGAGGAGATGGTCGCGCTGGTCCGCGAATCCGGCGACGCCGACGTCGTCGTCCCGCCGACGATCCACGCGCTCCTTGCCGCGAGGCTCGACCAGCTCGACGCACCCGAGCGTATCGTGCTCGAGCGCGCCGCGGTCGAGGGCGGGATCTTCCACCGGGGCGCCGTCGAGGCACTCGCGCCGGAGGAACGACATGTGCCCGCGCGCCTGACGGCGCTCGTGCGCAAGGAGCTCGTCCGGCCCGACCGCGCGCAGCTCGCCGGCGATGAGGCGTTCCGCTTCCGCCACTTGCTGATCCGCGACGCCGCCTACGACGCCCTGCCGAAGGCGCTCAGGGCCGAGCTGCACGAGCGCTTCGCGATTTGGCTCGACGAGCACGGCGCCGATCTCGTCGAGCTCGACGAGATCGTCGGCTATCACCTCGAGCAGGCGTGCCGGTATCGAAGCGAGCTGGAGCTGCCGTCGGAGAAACGACTCCTGGCCGCTGGCGGCGCCCGTCTGCTGGCCGCCGGCCGACGCGCATTCACGAGAGACGACTACGCCGCCGCCGCGAAGCTGCTCGAGCGGGCCGCGTCGCTGCTCGCTCCCGACGTCGACGACTGGCTCGAGTTCGACCTGGCCGCGGCGTGGTTCTTCTCCGGACGCCCGACCGCGAGCCGCGAGCGACAGCTGGCGCTCGCGGCGCAGGCCGAAGCTGCGGGAGACTCGAGCGGCGCGAACCTCTGGCGGATCCACGCTGCGATCACGCGCATGTACGTCGAGCCGGAAGGCGCCGTCGACGAGCTCGCGGTCCTCGTCGAGCGCGCGCGGCCGGCCGCCGAGACAGACTTCGCGCGCTTCACGGTCGCCTGGGGCCGGTCGCAGATGGGACACATGCACGGGCGGTTCGACAAGAGCTTCGACGCCCGCCAGGAGGTGGTCGGGCTCACCCGACGTCTCGGCCTCACCCATCTCGAAGCCCTTTTCACGCCGGGGCTCGCCAACGCGCTCTACTTCGGCTCGCACCCGGTCGACGAGGTCCTTGCGGCGATCGGCGAGGCGGAAGCGCGGGCCGTCAGGCACCGCGAGTTCGACCTGATGCGCGCGCTCAGCCTGGCAATGCTCGGCCGCTTCGACGAGGCGCGCTCGCTGCTCGAACGAATGCGCACCGACCTGCGCGAGATGGGATCGCTCGTGCCGCTGGCCCTTGCCCTCGCACACGCCTCGGTCGAGGTCGAGCTCCGGGCCGGGAACTACGCCGCCGCTGTCGAGTTCGGCGAAGAAGGCTGCCGGCTGCTCGAGGAGGCCGGTCAACCCTCCTGGCTTTCGACGGCGGCCGCGATGCTCGGTCAGGCGTACTACGGCCTCGGGCACCTCGACCAGGCGGAGGGCGAGGCCGAGCGGGCCGCCCAGCTCGGCGCAAGCGACGATGCGGTGACCCAGATCGTCTGGCGACAGGTCCGCGCCAAGGTGCTCGCCCGGCGCGGGGAACTTGGCGCGGCGGAGGCGCTCGCCCGCGAGGCGGTCGCCGTCGCCGCCGCCACGGACCTGCTCGATTCGCTAGGCCAGGCCTACACGGATCTGGCCGAGGTGCTCACGCTCGACGGCAGGCAGGACGCGGCCTCAGCCGCCCTGAGCGAAGCGATCGCTTGCTTCGACCGCAAGGGCAGCATCGTCTCGGCCGAGCGAGCGCGAAGCCGCCTCGCCATGCTCGGCTCCCCGGCGCCTACGGCCTGATGTTCTGGTTGACGTGGAAGAAGTTGCCGGGGTCGTAGCGTCGTTTGACCTCGACCAGGCGGTCGTAGTTCTCGCCGTACGTCGCCTGCACTCGTTCCTGCCCCTCCGCCATCATGAAGTTGACGTAGCCGGCGCCGCTCGTGTACGGACGGATCGCGTCCGAGTATTCGACGGCCCAGGCGCGAATCGTGTCCGCGTTGGCGGGATCCGGGTCGACGCCGGCGATCACCTGCGCGAACTGCGCGTCACGAGCCGGCCAAGGCGTGTCGGCGGTACCGACGTCGTGGACGGCGCCGTCGATCGGGTAGAGGTGCATCAGCGACTTCCACTTCGGCATCCGACGGCCGTACTCGACGTTCAGGTCGATCGACTCGTCGCTCACCTCGTCCACGAAACCGGTCCGCCAGTACCACTGGTCCCCCGCCGGGTAGAGCGGGTCGAACGCCGCCTGGAATGCGGCGAACGGCACCTCGGCAGCTCCGTCGAGGGCCAGCCCAGGCTGCGCACGCGCCTCGGCGAGCACGTCGTTCGCGTCGTCGACCGGCCCCGTCCAGCAGACCGCGAGGCCGCAGACCTTCTCGAGCTGCAGCTCGTCCGGGAACGGCGGCGCCGGCGGCACGGTATGGAAGAGGTAGAAGCAACCGAGCTCGCGCGGCGCCGTCGGCAGGAACTCGCGGTACCAGGCGAGCAGGTCGGCGCCGTAGTCGATCGGCCAGAACATCGGTCCCGCGACGACCGGCCCGAGCGGATGGAGCCGCAGGCGAAGCTCCGTGACGACACCGAAGTTGCCGCCGCCGCCGCGGATCGCCCAGTAGAGGTCGTCGTTCTCGCCCGCGCTCGCCTCGACCACACTGCCGTCGGCGAGCACGACCTGCGCACCGACGAGGTTGTCGATCGAGAGGCCGAGTCTGCGCGTCAGGTGCCCGATCCCGCCGCCCAGGACCAGACCGCCGGCACCGGTCGTGGAGATGATTCCGGCGGGCGTGACGAGACCGTGCTCGGCGGTCGCGGCGTCGACGTCCTGCAGCAGGCAGCCGCCGCCGACGTAGGCGATCCGCTCGTCGGGGTCGACGCGCACCCGGTTCAGGTCGCGGAGGTCGATGACGAGGCCGCCGTCGATGCTGCCGAGGCCGGCGGCGTTGTGGCCGCCGCAGCGAATCGCGGTGTCGAGCCCGTGCTCGCGTCCGTAGGCGACTGCGGCGACGACGTCGTCCACAGTCGCGCACCGCGCGATCAGCCCCGGACGCGGGTCGAACATCCCGTTGTGAACCTTGCGCGTCTCGTCGTACTCCGGGTCTCCGGGCGCGATCACACCGCCCTGCAGCACGAGCCCGCGGACTGCAATTCCCTCCGACACAGGTCACCTCCTCGTCGAGTTCCGACTCACTGGACGGCCGGTCGTGCCGAAATCTTCCTACGCGGCGGCGATCAGTGCAAGGCACGCACGGAGCCCGCCCCGCCAGGCCTACGGCTTCGAGGATCCACAACCGATCCTTGCGAGGCACGCACGGAGCCCATCCCGCCAAGCCTACGGCTTCGAGGATCCACAACCGATCCTTGCGAGGCATGCGCGGAGCCCTTCGCGCCAGTGAGGCAATTGGGGGGCGCCTCGTTCGGAGCGGAGCACCGAATAGGCCGGACGGGGAGCCCGGGCGCCGTACTCGGCCGTGGTGATCCGGCGCACCCGGCAGTCGAGGCCCGCCTCGGCGAAGATCGCCTCGGCGAATTCGGCCCATGTGCAGTCGCCGGCTGCCGCGACGTGGTAGACGCCGTACGGGAGCGCGAGCACGTCGCGCGTCGCGGTGGCGAGATGGCCGACGTACGTGGGGCAGCCGCGCTGGTCGTCGACAACCGCCACCTCGTCCCGCTCGGCGCCGAGCCGCAGCATCGTCCGCACGAAGTTGTGGCCGGTCGCGCCGAAGAGCCACGAGGAGCGGACGATCCACGCTCGCTCACCGGCGGCGGCCTCGCCGTCGAGCTTGCTGCGTCCGTAGGCGCCGAGCGGGTTCGGCGCATCCGACTCGACGTACGGCTCGCGCTTGCGGCCGTCGAAGACGTAGTCGCTCGAGTAGTACACGAGCGGCAGGCCGAGCTCGGCGACGTGGCGGGTGCCACCGACGTTCACGGCCGCCGCGTCTCGCGGGTCGTCCTCGGCGCCGTCGACGTCGGTCCAGGCGGCCGCGTGGAGCGCCAGCGCGCAGTTCGCGGCGAGCGCGTCCGAAGCGGGGAACGTCACGTCCCAGTCCGCTCGCGTGAGCGCGAGCGCCGCGGGCAACTCGGCGGCGAGCGCCGTCCCGAGCTGTCCCCCCGCGCCGGTGATCAGGACGCCGCGGCCGTGTCCCGTGCCGAGAGGAGAGGCGATCGCGTGCTCCAGAGGTCGACGACGCGCGGATCGTTCCACGGCACGCCGTGCTCGTCGGGATCGTCGGGGTCGTACTCCGCGGTGACGAGGTAGCAGAAGAGACAGTCGGTGAGTGCCTCGTAGCCATGCGCCAGCGTGCCGGGGACGTAGACCGCCATCGGGTTCTCGTCCCCGATGTCCTCGGTGTCGGTCTCGCCTGTCTCGCGGTCGAGGACGACGACGCGCACCATGCCCGCGAGGCAGACGAAGAGGTCGTCCTGCCCGCGTTCGTGGTAGTGGAGGCCCCGGATCACCCCGGCGTGCGAGCGTGCGAGGTTCGCCTGGACGAACGGCTTCGGCAGCGCGCTCGCCCGTGCGAGCTCGGCGAACCAGCCGCGCTCGTCCTCGTGCCTGCGGAGCGGGAGGCGCAGGATCACTTGTTGACGCCGGTCTCCTCGATCAGCCGCCCGACCTCGGCGAGGTCGTCCCAGTGCTTGCCACCGTCGCGCCACCAGCCTTCGACGCGTCGCACCTCGAGCTCGCCGCGGCGGGCGAACTCGCGATTGACGTCGGTGATCTCGAGCTCGCCCCGGCTCGAGGGCTGCAGCGACTCGATGATCTCGAACACCTCGGGTGGGTAGCAATAGAGGCCGACCACCGCGTCGCTCGACGGCGGTGCCGCGAAGCGCGAGTCGACGACGCCCGCCTTCTCGACGATGTCGACGACGCGCCCGCCGCCGTCGTAGGCGACGACGCCGAAGTTCTCCGGGTCCGGAACGCGCTTCACGAAGACGAGCGCGCCGCGGTCCCAGCCTGCGATCGCGTCTGCCTGCGCGTACTCGAACAGGTTGTCGCCGAGGCACACGACGAGCCGGTCGTCGTGCGCGAAGTCGCGCGCCATACCGACGACCTGGGCGATGCCTCCCGGCTCGACCTGCACCTTGTACGTCAGGTCGACGTCGAAGAGCAGCTCGCCGCCGCCGCGCGCCTCGACGTGGCCGTTGCCGAGCAGGTCGATGAAGTCGCCCGCGTGTTGCTTCCCGGTCACGAGCAGCACCTCGCGGACGCCGACCCGCTGCAGGAGCTGCAGCGGGTAGTAGACCATCGGCCAGCGGCCGACCGGCAGCAGGTGCTTGTTGGTCACGCGCGTCAGTTCCTCCAGGCGCGTCGCGGTGCCGCCGGCGCAGATCAGGCCCTTCATCCCGCGGCGAGGTTACCGCCGCGCCGGTGCGAGCGCCGACGGCGGCACGCGCACGACTCGCGCGAGCGGCCGCGGCAGCCACCAGTTCCAGCGGCCGAGGATCGCCATCATGCTCGGCACGAGGAGCGAGCGGACGAGCGTCGCGTCGACGAAGACGGCGACGGCGAGGCCGAGCCCGAACTCCTGCAGGCCGACGATGCGGCCGGCGATGAACCCGGAGAACGCGGCGCACATGATCACGGCCGCCGCGGTGATGATCCGGCCGGTGCGCTCGAGCCCGTGCGCGACCGCCGTCACGTTGTCGTTGCCCTCGTCCCACGCCTCGCGCATCCGCGTGACGAGGAACACCTCGTAGTCCATCGAGAGCCCGAACAGCATCGCGAACAGGAAGATCGGGATCCAGCCCTCCACCTGACCGAACTGGTAGAGGCCGAAGAGCGAGTGGCCGACGCCCCACTTGAAGACGACGACCAGCATCCCGTAGGACGCCCCGACCGACAGCAGGTTCAAAAGCACCGCCTTGAGCGGCAGGAGCAGCGAGCGGAACGCGCGCGCGAGCAGGAAGTACGTGAGGACGAGCACGCCCGCGATCAGCGGCGGAAAGTACTCGTAGGCTCGCTGCAGGAAGTCGACTCCCTGAGCGGGACCGCCGCCGACCAGGGCGTCGGTCCCGGGCGGGAAGCCGGCGGCCGGGATCAAGCGGTCGCGCAGCCGGTGCACGAGTTGCTGCTCCTGCGGGAACCCGTAGTCGTGCCGGCCGATGACGTAGATCTGCTGGTAGCGGCGCGTCGGGTCGACGAAGCGACCCGCCTGCGCCGTGTACGCGGTCACCACCTCGGGGTCGCGCCGCACCGAGCCGACGAGGCGGGCGACCGCGCGCTGCACTCCGGGGGCGAGCACGTCGTTCGCTTCGACGAGCACCTGCACCGGCGCGACGGCGCCCGGCCCGACCGCGCGCTGGAGGACGTCGAAGCCGCGGATCGACTGCGGCGTGCGCGGGATCCCGTACGTCGAGCCGGGGGTCAGCTTCAGGAAGAGCGACGGCACGGCGGCGGCGATCAGCACCGCCGCGCCGCCGGCGAGGTAGGCGGCGGGCCGGCGCATGATCGAGCGCGCAAGCCGCGCCCAGTAGCCTCGCTCGGGGTCGAGCGGCTCGCCGGGCAGGATCCGCCGGCGCGTGACGCCGCGGCGCCCGTAGTACGAGAGGAGGGCCGGCTGCAGCGTCAAGGCCGCAAGCACCGAGACGATCGGGATCAGGAAGCCCGCGATTCCCAGCATGCGGATGAACGGCACCGGGATCGCGACGAGAAGCAGCAGGCCGAGCGCCACCGACGCGCCGGAGAAGACGACAGCGCGACCGGCCGTCTGCATCGTCCGCACGACCGCGTCGTCGCGCGCGAGGCCGCGCGCGAGCTCCTCGCGGAAGCGGTAGACGACGAGCAGGGAATAGTCGATCGCGAGCCCGATGCCGATCAGCTCGACGAGGTTCGTCGTGTAGGTCGGCGTCGTCGCGAGGTGCGCGACGCCGTACATGACGCCGAGAGTGCCCATGATCGTGCAGGCCGCGAAGATGAGCGGGATCGTCACGGCCGCCGAGAGCCCGAACACGGCGACGAGGACGAGCAAGGCGATCGGGATCGCGATCTCGAACTCGCCGTGTCGCAGATCCTGGTTGAAGATCGGGTCGAGATCGTGCTGGATCGGCCCGGCGCCGGTGAGATAGGTGTGCTCGACGCCCGCCGGCCTCCCGAGCGCATGCAGCAGCGGCTCGGTGTATCCCTTGGCCTTCGCGATCGTCAGCGTCGAGATGACGTCGCCGTAGACGACGTGCTCTCCCGCGACGATCAGCTGCGTCGGCCTGGCGGTCGGAACGGCAGGCGCGGCGTGCGCGACGTCGCGTTGGAGTTCGGCGACGAATGCCGGGTCGCCCGAGCTTCGGACCTCGAAGACGACCGTGAACGATCCGTCCGGGCGGTCGGCGAAATGCCGACCGAGGAGCGTCCGGACGCGCTCGGAGTCGGTGCCCGGAACCGCGAAGCTGTTCGAGAGGAGCGGCGTGAGCTTCGTGTTCGCGTAGATCCCGGCCCCCAGCACGACGACCCAGGCCACGACCAGCGCCCGCCGGTGGCGGAGGACGAAGCGTGTCCAACGGGCCACCCGAAGGAGGGTAGATGCGTGAATACTTCCGAGAGATGCCGAGGCGGGACATCGACCGGCTGCACGACGAGATCGAGGAGCTCTTCGCCGAGCTCTGGCAGGTACCGCGCTTCCTGGGCCAACGCCGCGGCTTCCGCCCGAACGTCGACAGCTACCTCACGGAGGACCCGCCCGAGCTCAGCGTCGTCGTCGAGTTGCCGGGCGTCGACGCTGCGAGCGTGCACGTCGTCGTCGACGGGCAGACGCTCGTCGTGTCCGGCGAGCGCACGCGTCCCAAGGCCGACGGCCGTGTCTACCAGCAGATGGAGATCGAGTACGGACCGTTCCTGCGCCAGGTGCGCTTGCCCGCCGGCGTCGACTCGGAGGGTGCGCGCGCCGCATTCGAGCGCGGCGTCCTCCGGATCACGTTGCCGATCGCAGGCGCGCGCAACCCGGTCGGCCGTGTCTCGATCGCGGTGCAGCGGCCGTGAGCGACGTCGCGTTCGATTTTCCCGAGCTGAGCCGGGACGAGCTCGACCTGCCGGCCGTGCTGCCGGTACTGCCGCTCAAGGACACCGTCGTCTTCCCGCAGTCGACGACGCCGCTCGCGATCGGGCAGGAGCGTTCCGTCAGGCTGATCGACGACGTCGTCGCCGGCGAGCGGGTCCTGGCGCTCGTCACGGCGAAGGACTCGTCGGTCGAGGTTCCCGGCTGGAGCGACCTCTACGAGGTCGGGACGGTGGCGATGATCCACAAGATGATCAAGATCCCCGACGGGACCCTGCGCATCCTCGTGCAGGGCCTGCAGCGGATCCGCCTCGTCGAGCGCGTCGGCGACGACCCGTACCTGATCGGACGCTTCGAGGTGCTGCCAGACGAGGGCGAGGAGACGCCCGAGGTCGAGGCGCTCACGCGCAACGTACAAGGGCTGTTCGCGCGCATCATCGGGCTCGCGCCGTACCTACCCGAGGAGCTGCAGATCGCGGCCGCGAACGTCGACGACCCGAGCGCGCTCGCGCACCTGATCGCTTCGACGCTGCGGACGATCAAGACCGAGGAGCGGCAGGACCTGCTCGAGACGGTCGACGTCGAGCAGCGGCTGCGCAAGGTCTCGGCGATCCTCAACCGAGAGCTCGAGGTGTTCGAGCTCTCGTCGAAGATCCAGTCGCAGGTCCAGTCGGAGATGGAGAAGGGCCAGCGGGAGTACTTCCTCCGCCAGCAGCTGAAGGCGATTCAGCAGGAGCTCGGCGAGGGTGACCCGGAGCAGGCCGAGGTCAACGAGTTGCGCCAGCGCCTCGCCGAGGCCCATCTGCCGGAGGAGGCTCAGAAGGCTGCCGACCGCGAGCTCGCCCGGCTCGAGCGGCTGCCGCCCGCGGCGGCCGAGTACGGGGTCATCCGCACCTACCTCGAGTGGATCCTGACGCTGCCGTGGAACCTCCATACCGAAGACAACCTCGACCTCGAGCACGCCCGTGCGGTGCTCGACGAGGACCACTTCGACCTCGACAAAGTGAAGGAGCGCATCGTCGAGTACCTCGCGGTCGCCAAGCTCAAGCGTGAGGTGTCGGGTCAGATCCTGTGCTTCGTCGGCCCGCCGGGCGTCGGCAAGACCTCGCTCGGCCAGTCGATCGCCCGCGCGCTCGGACGCAAGTTCGTGCGCATGTCGGTCGGCGGTGTGAGGGACGAGGCCGAGATCCGCGGTCACCGGCGCACCTATATCGGCGCGATGCCGGGGACGATCATCCGCTCGCTCCGCGACGCCGAGTCGGTCAATCCCGTGTTGCTGATCGACGAGATCGACAAGATGGGCGCCGACTGGCGCGGCGACCCGACGAGCGCGATGCTCGAGGTGCTCGACCCCGAGCAGAACAAGACGTTCCGCGATCACTACCTCGATCTGCCGTTCGACCTCTCGAAGGTGCTGTTCATCTGTACCGCGAACACCGTCGACACGATTCCGGCGCCGCTTCTCGACCGGATGGACACGATCACGCTCGCCGGCTACACGGAGGACGAGAAGCTCGGGATCGCGAAGCGCTACCTGCTGCCGAAGCAGCTCGCGGCGCACGGCCTGAGGCGCTCCCAGCTCGCGATCGCGGTGTCGCTCCTGCGCACGATCATCCGCGAGTACACGCGCGAGGCCGGCGTGCGCAACCTCGAGCGCCGGATCGCCGACGTTTGCCGCAAGGCGGCGACGCGCGTTGCGAAGGGCGAGACGAAGCAGATCCGGCTCGACGAGCGGCTGCTTCGCGAGTGGCTCGGCCCGCGCCGTTTCTCCGGCGAGGTGCGCAAGCGCGTGTCCGAGCCCGGGGTCGCCACCGGCCTCGCGTACACGGCGACGGGCGGCGACGTGCTCTTCATCGAAGCGACCGCGTACCCGGGCCGCGGCCGGCTGCGCATCACCGGCCAGCTCGGCGAGGTGATGCAGGAGTCCGCGCAGACAGCGCTGTCATGGGTCCGCTCGCACGGGACCGAGCTCGGCCTCGACGAGAACTGGTTCAACGAGCACGACGTGCACATCCACGTGCCGGCCGGCGCCGTGCCGAAGGACGGGCCGTCGGCGGGCGTGACGATGGCGACCGCGATTGCGTCGCTCATCCGCGACGAGCCGGTCGCCGACGACGTCGGCATGACCGGCGAAATCACGCTCACGGGCCAGGTGCTACCGATCGGCGGCGTCCGCGAGAAGCTGCTCGCAGCCCAGCGCGCGGGGCTTCGGCGCGTCATACTGCCGCGTGAGAACGAGCCCGACCTCGTCGACCTCCCGCCCGAGACGCGCGAGGCGCTGACGGTGATCCCGGCGGACACGATCGACGAGGTCTTGGCCGCGGCATTCAACGGGGCCCGGCGCGCGCAGGGCCGCCGCCGTCCCGCCGCGCTCGAACGGCAGGCCGCGAAGAGCTCGAGCGCCTAGCCGACGATCCGGTTGTGGACGCGCAGGAAGCGCGGGCTCAGCGACCCGAGCTGCGCCGCCGCGTCGGCCAGGTTCTCCTGGGCAAAGTCGTTGAACGCGCCCTCGGACGGCCATACGTCGGCCACGAGCAGGTCCCCGTCCTCCTTCGTCCCGACGGCGTGGAACGCCGCCGGGTGGCTCTCGCCGGAGCCGGCGTGTGCGGGCATGTCGGCGACGAGCGCGTCGTACATCGCGACGTCGAAGCCCTTCGGTTCCACGACCAGGAGGACGTTGGCTTCGTCGCTCGAGCCCTGCGGGATGACGTTGTGCACCGGGTAGACGCGAGGCGCTGCCGGCGGCACCCCCGCCTCCTGGAGCGCCGCGGCGAGACGGCTCTGCACGAAGTCGTCGAGCGCCTCTCGAGACTCCCAGATGTCGACGATGACGAGGCCGTCGTCATCGGCCCCGGCGACGTGATGGACGAGGCCTTCGGGGGGCTCGGTTTCGACGTGAACACCGAGCGCGTCGTTTGTGCGGTCGTAGTGGTCTGTCGTGCCGCCGGGGATCTCGAGGTACATCAGCACCGCCATTGCGTCGTCTCCTTGTCGGGGGGTTCCGCGGATCTTCGCCCGCGGCACCGCAACGGTTCAAGCAAGTAGGATCGGTTTGGCTCGTTCCGGGCGCGGAAAGGATCGGTTCGACATGACCAAGACGAAGAACAAGCTCTCCGACACAGCAGACAACATCAGGCCGTACGTCGAGCGGGCGATGTCGGACGAGAGGCTGCGCTCCGACGTCATGCACGCGTTCAAGACCGCCAAGCAGCTCTACAAGGAGCTGACCCACGGTGACACGGCGCCGGTCACGCTGGCCGCGCGCGTCGCCACGGACGAGGACGTGCGCGAGAAGCTCCGGGAGGCGATCGAGGACCTGCGCAAGGCGAACGACCGGCTCCAGGGCAAGAAGGAGCACTCCGGCCGGAACACGACGATCCTCATTGCCGGTATCGCGCTCGCGATCCTCTTCAATCCGTTGACCGGGGCGGAGACGCGCCGCTTCATCCGCGAGCTCGTCACCGGCGAACAGGGCGGCGACTAGCGCCGCTTCGGCGGCGCCGCAGGCGGCACCGTCAGGGCCCGCACGAGCGACGCGGGGTCGAGCCCGTCTGCGCTCGAGATGTCCGAGCTGCCGAGCAGGAACGCCCCCGGCTCGGGCGCCGCGGCGCCGGGCGCGGCGGGCGCCCAACCGGCGGCGACCGGCACGTTCAGCACGGCGATCCGCCTCCAGCCGGCGAGGTACGGATTCGGATCGACCGCGCCTCTCGCGCCGAGGCGGAGCAGCGACGCTGGGTGGATCTCGAAGTGGAGATGCACGTTGCCGCGCGCACTTGCGCCGGTCGCGCCCATGAAGCCGATCACGTCCCCGGCCTTCACCCGCACGCCGTTCGTGACCTGCGTCGCGAAGGCGGAGAGGCCGCCGTAGGAGAAGACGTTGCCCTGGGCATCGTGCAGCCAGAGGCGGTTGCCGCCGTCCTTGTTCCAGCCGACCGAGAAGATGACGCCGTTCGCGGCCGCGAGGATCGGCTGGCCAAGCCGGCCCGAGATGTCGGTGCCGTGGTTCGTGCCGCCGCCGGCGGGCTTGCCGAAGGTGTCTGCGTAGGACGACGCGCCGTAGACGGGGAAGACGTACGGGCCGGCGGTGAGCGCGGGCCGGGCGTTCGGGATCCGCAGTCGCGGCGTCGCGGGCTTCGGTCTGGGCGGCCTGGCGACGGGCGTGGTCGTCGTCGCGGCGGGCGCGGTCGTCGTTGCGACGCGCGGGGTCGGGGTGGTCGTCGCGGTCGCCGGGCGCGGAGTCGTCGTCACCCGGCCCGTTGTCGTCGGGTGGCGTCCGGAGGGCAGGGTCGGCAACGTGCGTACCGGTGCCGTCGTCTGTCCCCGCTCGGTGGTCGCGGCCTGCGGTGGCGCGACCGGCGCCGTTTGCACCTTGGCGGCGGCGAAGCCGATCTCGATGTCGCTGCCGGCGGGGAGCCCGCCGTGCGGTGCGTCGAGGTGGACGTGCAGCTCGGTGACGAACCCGTTCCAGCCCTCCGCGCCGCTCGGCGCGCTCGTGTCGATTCCCTGCTCCGCGATCGAGGCGTAGCCCCAGTCGTCGAGCGTGACCTCACCCGCGGCGGCGGTCTCGCCGAGCGCCTTCAGCCCGACGACGGAGCTGCCGGTGAACGCGCCGTTCGGCACCGCGCCGCTCGTCGTCGCGCCGACCCGCGCCGTCACCGCGGAGGCCGTGATCTCGCCGCCGAAGATCGAGATCGAGGAGACCTCGGCCTCGGCGGACGCGGTCCCGCTCGGTCTCGTGGCCGAGGAAGTCGAGACCGTGATCGCGCCCGTCGTGAGCACCGATCCGTCGGCGGGGTACGCGAATCCGTTCGCCAGCGTGTGATTGGCCGGGGGCGCAGCGAGCGTTGCGGTCGTGGCGCCGGCTGCGCCCGGAACGGTGATGTGGATCGCCCAGGCCTGTGCCGACGCAGAAGGCTGGGCCGTCGATCGTGCGCTACCCGCGGCCGCCAGTCCGACCGCTGCGCCCAGGAGGCCGAGCACGGGCGCGAGCAGGAGCTTCCGCGACACCGCGGGTCATTGTGCCGCCGCTTCCGGTCAGTTGGCGTGTCGGCGGGCGAACTCGCGGAAGCGCTCTCGGGCGGCGTCGTCCGGCCCGACGGGCTCGTCGGGCTCGAGGATCGGGTCGGCGGCGATCTCCGCGGCGACGGCGCGCACCTCGGCCAGCACTGCCTCACGGTGCTTCGGATCCCGCAGCAGGCTCTCGACCCAGGTCTCGTCGCCGTCGTACTCCGGCACCTCGTTGTCGACGAGCAGCTCGCCGAGCAGAATCCCGACGCGGATGTACGCGAAGGTGCGGAAGGCGAGGATCCGCCGCGGCGAACCGACGAGCGCGGTGATCGCCGGATCCCCTTCCTGGATGCGATTGACGATCGTCCCGATCGGCTCGTCGACGAGCGGGATCCAGACCTCCTCCGGCGCGCTCACAGCGGGAGTGTGTCCGATCCGGGTCCTTCTCGCCACCCGGCCTTGCCGCCGCTTGCAGGCGCCGACCTCGGGCTGACCGGGCTTGCCCCGGTCATCCGTCTGCGTCTCTGACCTGAACCGTGTTGTCTCATCGCCTAACGGCCTAGGGTTCGGGCGTGGATCTGCTGGCCGCTCTCGCCGCCGAGCCGCAGCACGCGGCGCTCGTATTCGACGTCGACGGCACGCTCGCGCCGATCGTCGACGACCCGGCCGACGCGCGGGTGCCGGATGCCACACGCGGCGAGCTGCGCCGGCTCGCAGCGCGCTACGCCCTCGTGGGCTGCGTCTCCGGCCGACCCGCGGACGTCGCGCGGGCGATCGTCGGCGTTCCGGAGCTCGTCTACGTGGGCGAGCACGGGCTCGAGCTCGACCCCGAAGCCGCGGCCTGGGCGCGCCGCATCCATGCTTTCGCCGATGGCATCGAGCGGTCGGCGGAGCGCAAGCCGCTCTCGGTCGCGTTCCACTACCGTACGGCCCCCGATCCCGAGGTGGCCCGGATCGAGCTCGAGCCCGTCGCGGCAGCGGCGCTCGAGGCGGGGTTCCGAACGCGCTGGGGACGGATGGTCCTCGAGGTCCTGCCGCCGCTCGAGACGTCGAAGGGCACCGCCGTTCGGCGACTGCTCGAGGAGCGTGGACTGCGTCGCGCGCTCTACGCCGGCGACGATGCGACCGATCTCGACGCGTTCAACGCCCTCGACAGCCTGGAGCTGGCCGTGCGTGTCGCGGTCGTGTCGACCGAAGGCCCCGTGCGACTCGGCGAGCAGGCCGACCTGGTCGTTTCGTCTCCGGCAGCATTGGCCGAGCTGGTGGCCCAGCTCTGATCAGCAGAGCGCGAGCACCTCGGGGATCTCGGCCACGCGGAGGCCGCGCCAGGCCTGTACCTCCGACCAGACCGGCTCCCGGCCCGGCGTCGAGACGAGTACCGGCGTCATGCCGACGCGTGCCGCTCCGGCCAGCTCGTCGTTGGCGCCGTCGCCGACGAACAGGCAGTCGGCGGGATCGACGCCGAGCGCGTCGGTCGTGTGCAGGTAGATGGCCGCGTCCGGCTTCGCGAAGCCGCACCGCGACGAGAACGTCTCGACGTCGAAGAGGCCGGCCAGCTCCGTCTCCGGCCACGCGACCGGAACGTCCTCCGAGCACATCGAGATCAGCCCGATGCGCAGACGCCGTCGCCGCAGCGCGCCGAGCGTCTCGATCACGCCGCTGCGCGGACGCAACATCCGGCGTGTCAGCTCGACGCGCGCCGAGACGTGCGCTGCGATCTCGTGCTCGGGGACGCCGAGCAGCCGGTACACGTCCGCGAGCGGCTTCGTCTGCGAGTCGAGGTAGTGGTCGTCCATGCGGCGCTCGACCTCGTCGAGCGGTAGCCCGGCCCGCTCGGCGAGCCGGCGGCGAAGCGCCCGGGCCTCGTCGGCCGGCCAGTCGACGAGCGTCTCCCACAGGTCGAAGACGACGGCTCGGATCACGGGCGTCGCTTCCGCAGCCGCTCGATCTGCTTCCAGGTGCGCGTGTTCAGCACGTCGGTCTTCGTCAACCACGCGCGTCGCGCCTGGCCGACGCCGAGCTCGACGTAATCGAGGGCAGAGAGCTGATGCCCGTCGGAGTCGACCACGAGCTTGAGCCCGGCCTCGCGCGCGGCACGCGCGTGGACGTCGGAGAGATCGAGACGGTCGGGCTGCGAGTTGATCTCCAGGAACGTGCCCGTCGCGAGCGCATGCTCGACCACACGCTCAAGGTCGATGTCGGTGGGCGCCCGCTTGCCGATCTTCCGGCTCGTGACGTGTCCGATGCAGTCGACGTACGGGTTGTCCATCGCCGCCAGCACCCGCTCGGTCGGCGACTTGTCGAAGCCGTGGTGGACGGACGCGACGACCCAGTCGCGCGTGGCGAGCTCGTCGCCGGTCAGGTCGAGCTCCCCGTCGGCGCGAATGTTCACCTCGACCCCCTTGAGGATCCGTACCGGGCTGGCTTCCTGGAGCGCTTCGATCTGTGCGTCCTGCTGTTCCATGCGGCCCTCGCGGAGCCGTTGCGAGTGGTCGGTGACCGCGTAGTACTCGTAGCCCTTCGCCGCCGCGCGCGCGACCATCGCCTCGAGTGCGTCCTTCCCGTCCGACCAGGTCGTGTGCGTGTGCAGGTCGCCGCGAAGGTCTCCGAGCTCGACGAGGTCCGGCAGCCGGCCGCGCCTCGCTGCGTCGAGCTCGCCGAGATCCTCGCGCAGCTCGGGCGGGATCCATTCGTAGCCGAGGAACGCGTACACCTCCTGCTCGGTCGCGAACGCGTGCACGGTGCCCGTCTCGACCTCGGTCACGCCGTACTCGGAGACCGAGAGGCCGCGCCGCACCGCCAACTCGCGCAACGCGACGTTGTGCGCCTTCGAGCCGGTGAAGTGCTGCAGCAGGTTCCCGTACGACTCGGGCGGCACGACGCGGAGGTCGAAGCGGAAGCCCTCCTGCGAGACGACGGTCGCCTTGGTCGGCCCGTGTGCGGCGACGTCGACGACCCAGGGCAACGAGCAGAAGGCGCCGAGCAGCGCCTCGGGGTCGGAGGCGGTCGCGATCAGGTCGAGGTCGCGGACGGTCTCGCGAAATCGGCGTGCGGAGCCGGCGATCGAGACCTTGTCGGCCGCCGGGTGTGCCACGAGCGCGTCCACGGTCGTGTGGAGCCGAGGCAGCGCGTTGCCGAGGAGAACCCGGCGCGGGCCCTCGGCTGCCTTCGGTGCGCTGAGCGCGATCAGGATCTTCTCCTCGGACTTCGGCCCGAGCCCCCCGAGGGAGCGGAGCTCATGTGCTTCTGCGGCCTCGCGGAGCGCGTCGACGGTCGTGATTCCGAGCTCCTTCCAGAGCCGGCGCGCCGTCTTCGGCCCGAGACCGGGGAGCCGCATGAAGCTCGTCACCTCCGCGGGCACGACCGCCTTGCGCTTCGAGAGCGCATGGATCTCGCCGTCGCGCGTGACCTCGACGATCTTCTCCTCGATCGTCTTGCCGATTCCCTGGAGCTCCTTCGCGCGCCCAGCCAGTGCGAGCTTGGCGACCGAGCTCGGTGTCTCGCGGATCTGCGCCGCCGCGCGCCGATACGCGCCGATCCGGAAGCCGTCCTCGCCTTCGAGCTCCATCAGGTCGGCAAGGAGATCGAACTGCTCCGCGAGCTCGGAGTTCCTCGGCAGACCGTCGGCCACGATTCGATGATATTTCTGGCGGTGTTGCGCGCGACGATCTGCCTCCCGACATACAACGAGCGCGACAACCTCGAGCCGATGGTCCGTGCGCTCGGGGATGTCCTCCGCGAGGGCGACCGCGTGCTCGTGATCGACGACGGCTCGCCCGACGGGACCGGCGAGCTCGCCGATCGCCTCGCGGCCGAGCTCGGCTTCGTCGACGTTCTCCATCGCATCGAGAAGCAGGGGCTGGGGCCTGCGTACGTGGCAGGTTTCCGGCACGCGCTCGCCGGCGACACCGAGCTCTTGCTCGAGATGGACTGCGACTTCTCGCACAACCCGGCCGATGTGCCGCGGCTGATCGCGGCAGTCGAGGACGGTGCCGACACCGCGCTCGGCTCGCGGTACGTTTCCGGCGGCGGCATCCCGAACTGGGGCCTGGTTCGCCGCGCCGTCTCGGCGGGCGGGAATCTCTACGCGCGCGTTCTGCTCGGAAGCCGAGTGCACGACCTCACTGGCGGCTTCAAGTGCTTCCGCCGTCGAGTACTCGAGACGATCGATCTCGAGGCCGTGCACTCGAAAGGCTATGCATTTCAAATCGAGATGACGTACCGCGCGGTGCGCGCCGGCTTCAGCGTCGTCGAGGTGCCGATCACGTTCGTCGACCGCGAGCGCGGCGGCTCGAAGATGAGCCGTGCGATCGTGCTCGAAGCGGTGTGGAAGGTGCCGCTGCTCAAGGCGCAGTCGCTGACGGGGCGTCTGTAACCTTGGGCGTTGTGCGCGACGTCACCGACGCGAGCTTCGAAGCCGACGTCCTCAAGGCCGACAAGCCGACCGTCGTCGACTTCTGGGCGCCTTGGTGTGGCCCGTGCCACGCGGTGCATCCCGTCCTCGAGCAGCTCTCGAGCGAGACGGACAAGGTCGAGTTCGTGAAGCTGAACATCGACGACAACCCGTCGACTGCTTCGCGCTACGACGTCCTCTCGATCCCGACCGTGATGCTGTTCGCGGAGGGCGAGCCGAAAGAGACGCTCGTGGGTGCACGGCCGGCCGGGCACTTCCGCGAGGCGTTCGGCGCCTACCTCTGAGCCGCGCCGTTTTCGGTCACGGCTTCACCCGGCGTCCGGGACCGAAGTGCTCCCAGCCTGTGAGCTCGTACGGCTCGCCGTGGAGGAGCAGTTCGACCCCTTCGCCGGCCTCGATGTGGCCGATCGTGGTGCATGTGTACCCATGTGCAACGGCATCAGAAGTGTGACGAATGGCTGCCAAAAGCTCGTAGTCCTCGCCGAAACCGAGATCGTCGACCGTTGCGCCGTCGGCGAGCGGCACCCGTTCGAGCTCGATCACGCAGCGCACCCCGGAGCGCCGCGCGAGATGAGCGGCGTCGACCGCGAGGCCGTCGGAGACGTCCAGCATCGCGTGGGCGACCCGCCCGAGCTCTCGTCCCTCGACGAGGCGCAGAGGCGGCCTGACGTAGCGCTCCTGGCGAAAGGCGGCTCCGGCCGCGCCGAGACGGCCGGTGACGACGAGGGCGTCCCCGGGCATCGCGCCGCCGCGTCCCGGCACCCGCTCGGTGCGGCCGACGGCCGTGACGCCGACGACGAGCCCGCGCGCATCGCTCGTGTCGCCGCCGACGACGGGGACGCCCGTCTCGGCGAGCCCTTCGTACAGCTCGAGTACGTCCCCGAGCTCGGCCGAGCCGGGCACGGCGAGCGAGACGAGCAGCGCCTCCGGCTCGGCGCCCGAGGCGGCGAGGTCGCTCAGGTTGACGGCCGCAGCGCGCCACCCGAGGTCACGCCACGAGATCCAGTCGAGCCGGAAGTGCACGTTCTCGACCAGGACATCCTGCGTGACGACGACCCCGTCGCGGAGGGACGCCGCGTCGTGCTCCACCCCGACGATCAGCCTGCGACGCTCGAGCTCGGCCAGCAGGCCGAGCTCACCGAGCTGCGAGAGCTGCATCGACCGCCTCCCGGAGCCGTGGATCGGTTGCGGCACGGATGACCGCGACCCCGGCCGCGCCCGCGCGGATGCAGTCGGCGGCGTTGCCGGCGTCCACGCCTCCGATCGCGACCACCGGTGTCGCGACCGCCGCGCAGATGCGCGCCAGCTCGTCGAGGCCGAGCGGCGCGTCCGCGTCCGTCTTCGACGGCGTCGCCCAGATGGGGCCGACACCAAGATAGTCGGCGTCCGCCGCGAGCGCCTGCTCGAAGCTCGCCGCCGAGCGCCCGAGCAGGAGTCCGATCTCTCGCGCGCTCTCGGCGCCGTGGTCCGATTGTCCGAGATGGACGCCGTCCGCGCCGAGAGCGATCGCGGCGACGACGTCGTCGTTGACGACGAAGGTGACGCCCAGCTCGTCGAAGCCGCGGCCGCGAGCGATCACGTCGTCGGTCGGAGCCTTGAGGCGCAGCTGAACGACGGTGGCACCTGCCGCAACCGCCGACTTCGCCGTCGCGAGGTCCGCGACGATCGCGTGCACCCTCACGCAAGCTTCGCGCGGGCGCTGAGCGTTTCGGGTTCGAGCGCGGCAAGCGCGTCGTAGAGGTTGACGTGGAAACTCCCCGGCCCGCGCGCAGAGGCGGCAGCGTCCTCGCCGGCGATCCCGAACGTCACGAGCGCCTCGACGGCGGCGTCGAGTGGCGAGTCTGCGACCGCGAGGAAGCAGCCCGTGATCGCGCTGGCCATGCAGCCTGTGCCGGTAACCGTCCCCATCAGCGGGTGGCCGTTCCCGACCGCCACGGTTCGGTCGCCGTCGGAGACGTAGTCGACGGCGCCGGTTACGGCTGTGACGACGCTGAGCCTGCGCGCGGCCTCGCGGGCGAGATCGGCAGGCTCGGCCGCCGTGTCGAT